>UMBT01066583.1_pt1 | contig 176938 bp, 175 predicted proteins | sample 1964001 | NCBI WGS metagenome assembly UMBT01 (sample SAMEA4835945, study PRJEB28245) | human gut metagenome | biome: gut microbiome; material: fecal sample | place: Denmark | collected 2008
GGCGGAGTTGTACATCCAGTAGTCCTCGTCGTAGAAGGGAATGTAACGCCAGACCTCTATCCGATCCAGAATGGAGGAGAAGGCATTTTTTAGTGTGTTGTATTGTTCAAAGGACAGGGGCTTGTCAAAGTCCAGGGAAACATATTCAACAATAGAGTCGGAGGGGACACGGTCATATGGAATTTCTTGAAACAACCCTCCTTTGGCAATCACTGTATATTTTTCTCTATTGTAAAATTCTACAGTTTCTCCCGGATTCCCTTGTCCGCCTTTTCCTAGTATTATAACTGACTCACCTGAAGTGTATTCTTTATCGGAAAACATACGTCCGCTTGCTCCTGGATGCTCCATTCTGTTTGTAAATGTTTCTTTAGAAGGATATTTGACTCCATCTTTTACAAAAAAATAACAAGTACAGATGTCTTTTACCGAAGGTCCGGTCATTATGATGTCTGGATTATAAAAATACACAGTAACGAGGGACGATGTCTCAAGATATTGATCTGGAATGGAAGCAATGCAATGATCTAATTCGCTCTTGGTTATTATAAGATCCTTGTTCAAAAAAAAACCATCCAGATCCATATCATCGGATTTGGCGGCTGTGTTAAAAAGAAATCTTTTTGAAGAACTGTCGAAATCTTTCTGTTCCAGCATATAATCCTGGTAAAGACCGTATCCGAACAGCATCAGAAGGGAGGAGATCATAATGCATAGGATCATCATCAGAAAGAAAGGCGTGTGGCTTTGCAGGAAACTGCGCAGACTGCGAATCAGCATGAAGGTGTCCTCCTTCAATTCAGAGTGGTGTCCGGAGCATATAAAGCATATGCTCCGGACGGGCGGTTTGCTTACGAGATTCTAAAGGGTACATCAAGCTGTGTGCTGTATGCGACCGGGGAATGGGAATCGTTTGCCTTAAAGATGTTGGATGAGTATTCCAAATAGTAATCCCCACTTGAGAGAGAAGAGTTGCTAAAGGAATTAGAAGCCAGCAGTGGCGTGTGGGAACTTACATGACCGCTGCTTGCCTGATAGTGTGACCAGATAATATTTCCGGATCTATCACAAACGGTAACGTATCCGGACATGTACTTTGTCTCGCTGGAATTGTTCACTGCATTCATGACGAGCACCTGCGTGCTGGCTGTAGCTGCGGTGGTGTGGGTGTAATAGGTAGTCATGTTCCCGACGGTTTTTGAAACCTGTTCGCCCTTTATGCTGTCTGCGGCCATCCCGACGGAGGAAACGACAACGCCATCCTGGTACGTGTCGACCCACACAATGTGGACAGCGGCATAAGCTGTTAGTGAGCACAGGGCGGCGGTTGCCAGGGCAGCGGTCGTGATGAGCGCTTTTTTGAATTTCGTCATTCTAATCATCCTTTCATTGTTTGGTTTGAAGTGCGGTTGCTGGGAGCATATACTGTCCAAGGGAATCACCTCTTTCTTGCGGCTTATGAAACGCTCGGTCGTTCCTTAAACCTTTGTACCTATTATAGCGGTACTTCCTCCGCTTGTCAAGCGTATACAGGAAAATACCAGTGTGTGCAGGCAAATTTGTGAGATGGGTAAAAAATGTGTGATGATTTTTGTGAGTAGATACAAAAAAAGGACGTATTCAGGCGATTTCCTGTTTGCCTAGAAACAATTTACTCAACAAGAACCCGTGTGTGATTTCCATTGTTTCATGGCTGTGACCATGGGATTTTGTTGATGTCTGCGTTCCGGATAGCGGGGATGACAGGCGCAATTTCGTAAAGCTTTTGGCCGGATAGCCTCTTGACAGGTTTCGCCAGATGTGCTATAATAAATTCAATATATATCGAATGATATATATGCAGCGCATCATGCAGGCTCTGTATGGTGCTGTCAATGAAACATGCAAGATGATCCGGTATATACAGACCGGAATTTAAGGAGCGGAGGAGCGGAAATGCCGCCAAAATATAAATTTACACGGGAAGAAATGATAGACGCTGCTGTGCGTGTGACCCGGATTAAGGGGATCGACGCAGTGACCGCCAGAGACATTGCCGATGAGCTGGGAGTGTCTACCCAGCCGATTTTCACCTGTTTTCACACCATGGAAGAGGCCAAGCGGGAAATTCGTTGCGCAGCAGAGCGGATTTATCGGGGTTATGCAGAACGGGGACTGGGTATGCCCATTCCATTTTACGGCTTCGGCATGCAGTATATCCGTTTTGCACGGGAAGAGCCAGAGCTTTACAAGCTGCTGTTTCTGACGCCGGCAGAGAGCGAAAACGGCGGAGCCATGGGTGCCATGCATCGGTCACAGGAGCTGCTGCGTACCTGTTTGCAGCAGGTGTATCATCTGGATGCGGCGGCTGCGGATCTGTACTTCCGGGATGTGTGGCTCATGACTCACGGAATCGCAACCTTGATTGTGACCGGAGGGTGTACCTACACGGAGGAGGAAATCAGTTCCATGATGACCGGCATCAGCATCAGTATCTGCAAGGCCATCAAGGAAGTACCGGGATTTGTGGAGGGCAGCTTTGACCGGGATACAGAGTTTCGGAAGCTGGTTGCAGAGTAAACCATGCAGACGTTTCTGATGCGGGCAATGCCCTGGATTGTCATAGCACTGTGCCTGGTATTGGGTATCTCGCTGCATCTGCGGCAGAAGGCGGATCGCCGGCGGCATCCGGAGCGCCAGCAACAGCAGGACAGCCGGATCAACGAAGGTGCCTGCATCGGCATGTGCGTGGGTGTGGCTGCGGCATCGGTCATAGGGCTCAATTACGGAATGGCATTGGGCACAGGCGCTTTGATCGGTGCGCTGATCGGCAGCCGGATCCGGAAATCATGATCCGGCAAATAGGGCGGCAGCATAAAGGGGAGACGGCGGAATGCCACTGGATTTGAAAAAAGCCCATAGGGAATTTTATATGGCAACCAATCAGCCGATGATCGTGACGGTACCGGCGGTACATTACGCAGTGGTGCGTGGAGTCGGGGAATCCAGCCTGAAAAACAGTTTTTTCAAGCAGGCGGTCATGATCCTGTACGCAGTGGGTCGCACTTTAAAAATGAGTTACCGGACAGCTCATCAGATCGACGGGTTTGTGCCCTATGTGTTGCCGCCCTTGGAAAGATTCTGGTACAAGAGCCAGGAGGGGAGATCGGATGCAGCCGGAACGGGCATGCTATATTGGACATTGGCAAGTCGGTTACCGGATTTTGTGACCCGGGCGGATTTTGACTGGGCAGTGCAGCATACAACGGAGCAGCGGGATATGGACTGTGCCTATGCCAGGTTTGTGACCATGGAGGAGGGGCTGTGCGTCCAGTGCCTGCACATTGGTTCTTATGCGGAACGGGCTCGCACCATTGAGCGGATGCATCACTTCCTTGGGGCAAATGGCTATGCCTTTGATCTGACGGAGCAAAGACAGCACCACGAGATTTATCTGTCGGATGCGAGAAAGATTCCGCCGGATCGTTTGCGAACCCTGCTGCGGCAGCCGATCCGGATGCGGCAAAAGGAGGAATTGTATGAAGAAGTGGTATGCGGAGGAATACGAATTTGAAATTGAAGTGGCTGGCTTTTTGCGGGGAAAGCATACCGAGCGGTATTGCCGGAACGGTGAGGAGATCGGCGACAAATACACCTGTACTTATGGCTGTCCGGTGAATCAGGACGGCTACGGCATCTGTCCGAAAGCAATGCTGGTGCTGTATCCGAAGATGGAGGCGATCCGGGCAGGCGGTGATCTGGAGCGGATCGGAGGAGACGGCCGCTATCAGACTACTGTGGTCTGTCCGGATGGCTGTGTGTTGTTCCGGCTGACTGCAACCCCCTTGGGCAATGAAAACTTTTTTACCGGGCACTTTTTTGATTCAGACTAATATCAGAGCATACATAAAAACAGGCTATCCGAGTGTATTCGGATAGCCTGTTTTGACGCTAAGGCAAGATTACTGGGCAGACTTGCCGACATTGTTCCGTTCCCGATTCCGGTAAGCGGAGGGGGTGACCCCGGCGGTCTGCCGGAACATGCGGCTGAAATAATTCTGATCCTCAAAGCCGCAGTTCCAGGCGATTTCGCCGATGGGAAGCTGTGTGTTCTGGAGCAGCTGTTGGGCTTTCTGGATCCGCAGATTGGTTATGTAGGCGTTGGGGGACACGCCGTATGCTTCCTTGAACAGACGGCTGAACTGCCGCTGGGAATAGCCGGACATCTGTGCCAGCTCCGCTACACTGATGCTGCTGCAAAAATGTCCTTCCATGTAGGCGGTGGCGGCGGCAAGCTGCATGACGCATCGGTGCTGCTCCGTATTAGTCAGCTGGTATAGCCGGGAAAGCCGGACGCAAAGCTGCAGAAAGCAGGCGTAGCAATAGGTCTGCCATCCCTCCTGCTTCCGGTTGTACTCGGTGATCATGTCCCGGATCATGGCCTTGACTGCGGCAAATTCCTGACTTTGGAGATGCAGCCGGCTGGAAAAACGGTGATTCTGCAAATAGTGGGGCGCAACTACGAACAGTGCCTGGAAACCGGGGGACTGGCGGATGTTGTAAATGTGTTCAAACAGCACCTCCGGCCGGAACATGATGTTGCAGATCCGAAAATCGCTGACCCCGGTGAAGCCGTGCTCCGTATCCTGGTTGATGACAAACACATCCCCCTTGGAGATGGGGTAATGCTCCGTGCCTACGGTATGCTCCGCACTGCCCTCCAGCACGATGACCAGTTCCGAAAAGTCCTCATGACTGTGCAGATAGCACTCGGAATCATGGTAGCCGTATTGAATGAAAAACGGGAAGTCTTCAGATTTTGTAAAGATCCACAGCGGCAGACGTATCATATTTCTCCCCCTTCCGGTTGTATGCTTCTATTGTAGCATGGAGTCTGGAGCCTGTCAATGCCATGTCTGTTTTGTGCTAAAAATCGGACAGCATCCTTCTACCGCCCTGCATTTGGATGTGCTATACTGATTATATCACCATACAAAGGGCAGGAGGGTATTATGAAAAAACGAGCATTTGCATACGCAGCGGCGGCAGCATTGTCTCTGACGCTGTGCTTCGGAACGTATCCCGCATCCCGGCTCACTGCCGGATCCATTGCAGAAGCCGCAGAGGAGGCGAGTACCATCGCAAACAGTCAGATCAGCACCAACCAGTTTAAAAATATCAATTACAACAACCCGATTTCCCCGGCATTTTTCTGTGCCGACCCCACCGCAGTGGAGTATAACGGCAGGCTGTACCTGTTTGGCACCAACGACCACCAGCAGTTTGAGGTCAAGGGCTCCGAGGTGGATAATACCTATGAGCAGATCAAGTCTCTGGTGGTGCTTTCTACAGATGATATGGTAAACTGGACTTATCATGGGGAGATTCATGTGGATCAGGTTGCTCCCTGGATCACCAACTCCTGGGCTCCCTCCATTGTTTCCCGGGTGGAGGATGACGGACTGACCCACTTTTATCTGTATTTCTCCAACAACGGTCTGGGTGTGGGCGTGATCACCGCAACGGATCCGCTGGGCCCCTGGACGGATCCCCTGGGCAAGCCTCTGATTTCCACTTCCACCCCCGGACTGAATGGCTGCCCCAACCCTTTTGACCCGGGTGCAGTGATCGATGAGAACGGCGTGGGCTGGCTGTCCTTCGGTGCCGGAAAGGCACCCGGCGGCACAGATTATATGCCCGGCTCTGCCCGGATCGTCCGGCTAGGGGAGGATATGGTTTCCTTCGACAGCGACTTTCAGAACATTCCGGCACCCTATTTGTTTGAGGCAAGCGAGCTGAATTACATCAACGGCACCTATGTGTATACCTACAATACGGATTGGTCGGATCATTCCAAGCAGTGGGAGTACGACTGTGATCCCCCTTCCGGATGCAGCATGGTGTACATGACCACCAAGACCCCCTTGGATCCGGACAGCTGGGTTATGCGGGGCGAATGCTTCCAGAACCCGGGGCAGAGCGGTTTTGATTACTCCAACAACCACACTCACATGCAGAAGTTCCGGGATCAATACTATATGTTCTATCATACCCTGATGCTGAAGCAGGGTATGGGCATCAAGGGCAGCTACCGCAGCATGCAGGTGGATCGGATCAGTGTGGATGAGGACACAGTGACCATCACAAAAACCGGCGGCACGAAAAAGGGTGTACAGACCATCCAGGGGGTAGACCCCTTTGCAGTGCAGAATGCCGCTTCTTTAAACAATACAGCGGATATGGTATACAACACTGACAGCATGCAGAACCCATACCTCATTAGCGATGCAGCCGGTGCCTGGAGCAGCGTCCGCAGCGTGACCTTTACCGGCTCCAGAGTACCTGCACAGCCCACGGTGGATCCGGCGGACTATGTGCTGACCAAGGTGGATACCATTACATATCAGATCTCCGTGACGGATGTGGACAAAGCCACTACTCTGTCCATGCATCCATCCACCAAGGCGGGGACGGACTGCACCGGCACAGCGGAGATCACCGGCACCGGGAATTACACCATTACCTGTGACATGGGTGGTGCGGAAGGTATGTTCAACATGGGCTACTTTACTGCATCCGATGATGCGCAGATCACCTTTACCATTGATACCATGCTGGTAAACGGCACCTATGCCTTTGACCTGTCCACGGAGCTGACCAATACCCGGGAATGGGCGGACGGTCTGCGGAATATCTGGAACGGCTTTTCCGATGGGGACACGGTATACACCGGCGAAAATGCTGCATTCCGCTACAGCAAGTCTGCGGATACAATTCAGCTTTATACCGGAGAAGCATCCGGAGGAACCGGGGCAAATGCACCTTTGCTGGAGGATTCGGCAGTGCTGACCGCAGAGGTACGGGGTACCGGCACTATGGAGGTGCGGCTGGATGCGCCTACGGGACAGCTGCTGACCAGTGTCAGCTTTGATGCTCCGGATGCATTCGCCAAGGTATCCGGCAAGGCATTTACCGGCATCGGCGGCACCCACGATCTGTATTTTGTGTTCTCCGGCAAGAATATTGCATTCCGCAGCTGGCAGGTGGAAAGCATCGCTGAGCGGCTGATGGGGGATGTGAATGCGGATGGCGTATGCAGCGTGGCAGATGTGGTAGCACTGCAAAAATATCTCATTAAGCAGACGGACACGCTGGCAGATTCCAAAGCAGGGGACTATAATGGGGACGGTGTATTGACCGGCATGGATCTGGTACGTATGAAGCGTGCATTACTCGGATAAAGCAATATTGTACTGATTTTTAGGAAACAGCATTTCGGTAGCACTGAAATGCTGTTTTTTGTGCTGGATTGGTCATAAAATAGATGCAATTTGTTATTGCTTTGGACGCTTTTCATGTGATATGCTGTATGTATAGAAATTAACGCATGCGGCAGAAAAATATATGCAGATTGCCGCGTGGGGCAGGGAAACAGGGAGGAATTGAATATGATATCCAAAATGAAGCGTTGTCTGGCGCTTGCCGTGGCAATGACTGTCACCTTTGCCGGAACCAATGCTCTCGGCAGCCGGAATCCCGCATCCGCCGAAACCTACGACAATGGAGGGAATTACTGGGAACTGGAGAATACCGGCTCTGCCGAAACGGGGAACCGGATCCTGGTGGATCTGAACCGGAACGATGGCAGAAAAGCATCCTATTCCAGAAAGGCAAACAACTGGTGCTTCCCCAGAGGCAGCGCATCCGGCTCAGTGAAATTTCAAGGCATCACCTTTACCCTCAGCAACGGGGGCGGTGCAGCAGGCAATCTGCTCAGTGAAAACGATAAGACACTGCAAAAGCTGGATCTGAGCCATCCCTATCTGACCATGGACGGGGTGACGGTGGACAATACCAACGGCGGCGGCATCATTAAGCTGGAGATCGCCGGTTTGTCCGCCGGTACTCATTCCCTCAAGACCTGGCACAGCTGTGTGGGTAAGGGCAATTCTGCCGGATCCATGAAAATTACCATTAACGGCAAGACCACCCAGACCGGCGTGGCATGCCCCACCCGTGTGACCAGTGAGGATGATGCCGGGATCTCCTACTCCACCTTTGAGGTGACAAAGGGACAGACTGTGACTGTGCTGATTGCACCGGAGGGTAAGGGCAATGCCTGGCTCAACGCCTTTGAGCTGGATGGGGGAGACCCGGTACAGGGCATTTCCAAAATGTCGCCGGCAGACCAGGAGTTCCACCATGATGCTGCAAAAGGCTTGTCCTGGACGGCAGGAAAGAATATGAAGAGCCAGGATGTGTATATCGGTACGGATTACAACAGCGTCTTTTCCGCAACCCATCAGTCTCCGGAATTCAAGGGGAGTCAGACTGGCACCAGCTATAGCCTGGATGACAGTTATTCCTCCATTCCCACCTATTACTGGCGGGTAGACACAATCGATAAAAATGGAAACACCATTAAGGGTGCCGTGAATTCCTTCCAGCTTAACCGGCTTGCCTTTCCTACCGCAGAGGGCTATGGCAGATTTGCCCGGGGCGGCAGAGGCGGACAGGTGATCCATGTTACCAATCTGAACGACAGCGGCGAGGGCAGCCTGCGCTGGGCGCTGTGTGATCCCCAGTGGCTGACAGAGGATTGGCAGGGCGTGCCCCGTGTGATCGTGTTCGATGTGGGTGGCGTGATCGCTCTGAAGGATCGTCTGGTGATCCCGGACAACGGAGGCAACGTATACATTGCCGGACAGACCGCACCTGGAGACGGCATCACCCTGATCAATTATGACTTCGGCGGCATGGGAACCTCGGATCTGGTGATCCGGGATGTGCGTGTGCGCGTGGGGGATATAAACGGCAAATCCTCCGGCGGCATGGGTCTTGGCAGCTGCAATCACTCCATTGTGGATCACTGTTCCATTTCCTGGGCGACGGATGAGGGCTTCTCCTCCCGGAGTGCAGCAAATATTTCTTTCCAGTGGAACATCATCGGAGAATCCCTCCACGATTCTGTGCATTATGACGGAGATCGTACTGGCACGGAGACCCATGCCTTTGCTGCATCCATCAGCGGCAACAAGGGCAGCTTCCACCACAATCTGCTCATCGACTGCACCGGACGGAACTGGTCCCTGGCAGGGGGAACGGAGCAGGATGAGACCTACGGCGGACAGTTGGATATCCGGAATAATGTGGTCTACAACTGGCGGGACAGAACCACGGATGGGGGCGCAAGACGGCTTAACTTTGTAAACAACTATTATAAAGCAGGAGCAGAAAGCAATACCAGTCTTCATGTGGTATCCACCGACGGCAATGAGCTTGGGTGGGCGGACTGCCAGAAGATGTATGTATCCGGCAACGTGATGCTGGATCAGAAGGGTAACTACCTGCTGCGGGCATCGGACAATGCCTGGGACAAGGGCAAAGCGGTTTCTGCCAACAGAAACTGCACCACAGCGGACGTGCGCAGCGATCAGCCCTTCTTTGAATCCTATGTGAATACCCAGTCTGCGGAGGATGCCTACAAGAGCGTCATTGCCGGAGCAGGGGCGGGCGGCGCATCCGAGACCGGCTGGGATTACATTGACGCCCGGTATATTCAGGAGGTCACCAAGGGCACCTATACCTATACGGGCAGCAAGCAGGGACTCAAGGGCATTATCGACAGCCAGAACGATGCGGGAGGCTATCCCAATCAAAACAACTTCAAGCACAGCACTGATGGGGTGTGCAATGCGAAGAACGATACTGACCGGGACGGTATGCCGGATGCCTGGGAGATCGAGCATGGGCTGAATCCGAAGGATCCCACAGATGGAGCAAAGGTAAGCCTGTCCGGGGATGACTACACCAATCTGGAAATGTTCCTGAACGAGCTGGCAGGAGATCCGGTGGAATACAATGGAACGCCGGTGAAGCGGGATCCCATTGACGGAAAGCTGATCCGGAGTCTGGAGGTACTGGACAACGAAAACTACATGGACTGGTCCATTCGCTATGATCTGAAGGCAGGGGATCCGGTGTTCGGCGACCGGGAGGTGACCTTTGTCACGCTGCCCAAGTATCTGAACGGTGCAGAGTACATTTGTACGGCGGCAGATTCCAAAACATGCACAACGGATGCAGCATCCTTTACTGCCGGAGAGGATCTGACGGTGTATGTGGGTCTGGACACCCGTGTGACCAGCGAGCCTGCATGGCTCCAGGGCTGGACTCGGACAGAGGATACGGTAGTTAACTCCAACCAGGTTGCATTCCGGATCTATAAAAAGGATGTGTCCAAGGGAGACACTGTGGTTCTTGGTGCAAACGGTCAGTCCAGCGGCTGTGTGTTCTATACTGCCTTTGTGACTTTGCAGGGCGTATCGCCGCTGCTTGGAGATGTGGATGCGGACGGCGATGTGGATGCAGCAGACGCAAAGCTTCTGCGTGATTACCTGGTACGTCGGACGGCGTCCTTGCCGGATGCCCAGGCAGCCGACCTGAACGGGGACGGCATTTTGAACGCAGCTGATCTTGCCATTCTGAAATCCATGCTGCTGGATTGAGCTGTCATACCATTTCATTTGACATTCCGCGCGGAAAATTGTATACTATATATAATAGCATAGGACAGCAATGACGCACGGAGGAAGCTATGCATGCAGTAGGAAAAATTGGGGTGATCGCACCGCCGATCACCCATGCGCTGATCGTGGATGCGCTGGACGGCATTGACCGGACAGCACGAGCAGCCGGATATGATGTGGTAGTGTTCACCTGTTCCACCAATCCAAAGCAGCCCTATTCTAAGGTGCGGGATCCTTTTTATATCCACCATATTAGTGGTGAAAAGGAGATCTATGACCTGGCGGTTCGGGCGGATCTGGATGGATATATCATCCTGGCGGACTATTTTTTTGATCAGGAATTTGTGGGAGAGCTTTTACGGCAGTTCCATCAGCGGGGCGCAAGATGCGTGGTGCTGGAAAAGGAGAATAAGTTGTACCCCTATGTGTATGCAGAACAGCGGAAGATCGTTTACCGGATCACAGAGCATCTGATTCAGGTGCACGGCTGCAAGCTGCTCTACTGTCTGACCGGTCAGAAGGATCGGTTTGAAGCGATCCAGCGGCGGGATGGGTTTTTAGAGGCGCTTCGGGACAATGGACTTCCGGTTTCTGAGGAACAGGTTTTCTACGGGAAATTCTGGATGAACACTGCGCAGGATTTCGCCAATAAGATCCTGAACGGAGAGGTGCCAAAGCCGGACGGGGTGGTATGCGCCAACGATATGATGGCCATTGCCCTGTGTGATGCCCTGCAGGCAGGGGGAATTTCCGTGCCCGGGGATGTAGCGGTGACCGGTTATGACGGCACCATGCAGGCACTGATCCACGATCCGCCGGTGACGACGGTCAAAGGCTGCGGGCAGCAGGCAGGGCAGCTGGCGGTGGAAAACCTGCTGAAACAGCTGGGCACGCAAAGATCGTGTAAGCCTTTGGAGCCGACGCTGATGCTGGGAGGCAGCTGCGGCTGTCCGGTGTCCCCGGAGGTTGCTGTCGCTGCTGTGGAACAAAGCAATACCATTACCCGGCAGCAGATGCTGACGGAGGCGTATATGAACGCCAACCACATTGTCCGGCTGTCCAGTGCGGCGGATGTGCAGGCGCTGCAGCTCCGGATCAGCGAAATTGCCTATCTGGTGCCGAACTGGACGGAAATCGACGTGTGCGTATGCAGCGGCTGGCTGGGGAAATTTCAACAGGGACAGTCCTACCAGCTGCATCGGTATACAGACCGGATGCTGCTTCTGATGGGCACCCGGGTCGGAGAATATGCCCGTGCCGGTGCCAGCTTTCCGGCACGGCAGATTCTGCCCCGTTTTGCGGAGCCTCATGCGCCCATGCTGGTGCGGTTGACCCCGCTGCACAGCGATCAGGATATTTACGGCTACTGTGCTGCAGCGTTTCAGCATGCTGCAGATTGTCAGATGGATTTTCATTATTCCAACTGGTGTGGCGCCGTTTCCAATGGGTTCCGTATGCTGCGCAGCAAGCTTTATACGGATTTTCTCCAGAAGAAGATGGCGCAGTACGATACCCATGATATCCTCACTGGTTTTTACAATCACAAGGGCTTCTTGCAGCAGCTGCCCCAGCATGCCGCCCAGGGCGGAATCGGGATACTGTTGATTCAGTGCCCCCGGGCGGAGAGTACGGAGCATGTGTTCATGCTGGCAAATGTGCTTCGGCTGCTGCATGGAGGCGGTCTGCATGCAAGATTCAGTGATTCTGTGTTTGCTGCCGCTTTCGCCGGGGAACCCAAGGAACTGCGGGAGACCATGGATCTGTGGATCCTGCGGATGGAGCAGGCGTTGGAGGATCTGAAGCGTGTGTCCCCCGGCGGAGAGCATGCAAACGTGCGGTATGCTGTTTGCGTGATTACCGACCTGGAGCATGCTCAGGAGCAGATTGATGACTGCATGCTGGAGATGACCTCCAAAACGGCGCTTTCCCCATTTCGGTCAGAACTGCAGGATGCCCTTTCGGATGCGCAACGGCGGATCTACGCTTTTCCGGAACGGGACTGGAACATTGACGAGCTTTGCCGGAGTGTTGGCATCAGCCGGGGGTATTTTCAGCGGAATTACAAAGCCCAGTTCGGCATTTCCTGCGGAGAGGATATCATTCAGGCACGGATGCAGCGAGCAAAAAAGCTGCTGGCGGATACCACACTGACGGTGCAGGAAATTGCCGACCAGTGCGGCTATAAAACTCCGACGCATTTTATGCGGCAGTTCAAGGAGCGGGCAGGGATTTCCGCCACCCAGTACAGAAAAAAATACGCAAAAACAATGTAGACAGCAGTACATACTGCTGTTCATACGGAGGGAAATGGAATGAAGAATAGATTCAGGCGCCTGACGGCGCTGCTGATGGGCGTGGTGACGGTGTTGTCCGCATCCGTATCCATGCCGCCCAAGATGGATACCAGGGCGGACGCTGCCGGACTCATCAAGGCTTTCCCCGGCGCAGTGGGGGGCGGCAGCTATGCCACCGGCGGCAGAGGCGGCACGGTGGTGCATGTGACCAATCTCAACGACAGCGGCACCGGCTCCTTCCGGGATGCAGTCAGCCAGCCCAATCGGATCGTGGTGTTTGACGTAAGCGGTACCATTGAGCTGAAAAAGGATGTCGTGGTGTCCTCCAATGTGACCATTGCGGGACAGACCGCACCTGGCGGTGCCGGCATCACCTTGAAAAATTACAAGCTGGGGCTTGGGGGCGAAAACTGCATCGTCCGGTTTATCAGCTCCCGGCCGGGCGAGCGGGGTACCAATGCGGACTATGACGCATGGGGCGGTGCCAACGGTGCCAATTCCATTGTGGATCATTGCTCCCTGGGTTGGGCAAACGATGAGCAGTGGGGGTTGTATTCCAAGTGCGACAATCTGACGGTACAGTATTCTGTCATCGGCCCTTCCAATTCCTTCTCCTATCACAGCAAGGGCATTCACGGTTTTGGAATCATGCTGGGTCGTGCCAATGTGACCTGGGATCACAATCTGATCGTACATAACGTATCCCGGAATTACCGGGGCAAGGTTACGGATCAGAATGCTTCTGATTTTACCAACAACGTGATTTATAACTGGGGATACCAGACCGCCTACGGCACCATTGCCCATGTGAACTATGCAGGGAACACCTTGAAACTGGGTCCCTCCACCAATGGGGGCACCCATTATATCCAAGTGTCCAACGATGACAAATTCAAGGTATTCCTGGAGGGGAACCGGATCCTGAACAAGGACGATTCTGTGCGGAACGGGGAGAACGCCAACTGGTCTGCCATCAGCTTCAAGACCGGCAAGAGCGAAGCCACCACCCGGTCGGATTCTCACTTCCCGGTGATGTCCAACGGGGTGGACGTATCTGCTGCCCTGACTCTGGAGTCTGCGGCGGATGCTTACAACCACGTCATTGACCATGCAGGCAATGGCATTACTTCGGATACCCGTACTGCCATCGATCAGCAGGTGGCATACGAGACTCGTACCGGCACCGGTTATCTCACCGGCGCCAGACCTTATTCCGAGGCAAATGATTCCCAGAAGGCGACCATTGATAAGTACAAGATCCAGTGCGGCGTGACTTATGAATACCCGTCGCCGGTTCTGAACAAAACCATTACCGACAGCGACAATGACGGCATGCCGGATGATTGGGAGGTGGCAAGAGGACTGAATCCCAAGGATCCCAGTGATGTAAACGGGGATTACTGTGGACAGGGCTACACCAATATTGAATACTATCTGAATGACCTGACGGTGGATGCATTTCCGGCAGGCGTGGTGACGCTCTCACCGGAAAAGGATCCGGTGAAGTCAGGCGCTGTGATGGACACAGCCCACATCTATCAGTTCCGGAATGTGGGCAGTGGTCTGTTCCTGGAGGTGGCAGGAGGTACTGCTGCAAACGGAACCAATGTGCAGCAGGGCAGCGGCAGTGCCAATGGCTGGATGATGCAGGATGCAGGGGACGGCTACTACCGGATCTGCTCCGAAGTGGGGGACGGCAAGACCTATTACCTGGATCTGGATTACGGCAAGACGGACAACGGCACCAACATCGGCATCTACAGCAATACACAAAGCGATGCACAGCTGTTTAAATTCCTGGATAACGGGGATGGTACCTATACCATTGCCACCAAGCCTACCAAGGATCAGAGCTGTATTGGCATTGCAACCGGCTCCAAGGAGGAGGGCGCCAATGTGGTACAGTGGGCAAGGGATGGCAGTGACAATCAGAAGTGGATGTTGGAGCAGCGGATCGAGCCGCTGGAGGGTACTCTGATCCGGAGCCTGTTGGTGCAGGATAGGGAAAATGATGCAGACTGGTCCATTGTACAGAGCATACAGAACGGAGACCCGGTATTCGGCGACCGGGATGCTGTGTATACGACACTGCCGGCACAGCTTGCCGGGGCGGAATATATCCGCACCGCATGCGATTCCAAAAACAGCAGTTCGGATCTGGCAGTGTTCACCGCCGGGGCGCATATTACCGTGTATACGGCATTGGATAGCCGGGTAACGGCTTTACCTGCATGGCTGAAGGACTGGACAGCCACCGGGCTGACTGCGGAAACTGACAAGGGTGTACAGTTTGTATTGTACAGCCGTCAGGCGGCAAAGGGGGAGCAGATCACCCTGGGCAGCAATGGCCAGTCATCTGGCTGTGTGGGATATGCGGTGTTTGCCGTCGGTGCCAGCCGGCTGGTGGGGGATGTGAATGCGGACGGCGCCTTTTCCATTGCGGACGTAGTCTCCCTGCAAAAGTGGCTCTGTGGGGGCGACCCACTGTCGGATTGGCAGGCAGGTGACCTGAACGGAGACGGTCGGATCGATTCCGTTGATCTTTGTATGATGAAGCGAATGTTGTAAAAGAGTGCCGCCGGAGTGTCTGCTCCGGCGGCTTTTTCTGCGTCTTTGTGCCGGCTGCGGCGACTATGACGCTTTTTGACAATTGTAACAAAAAGCTGTATACCAGAATAAAAAAGCAGGAGAATGCCGATTTTCTTAAGGCAACACGGCACAAACTATGTAGAGCTTGTAAAGCAGGAATGGGACATTGCAACAGGCGGCAGTGTGCTGAGCCTGACCGATGAGGACGGCAAGACCTCTGAGTATCAGCAGGTAACCCGGGAAGAAGCAGCTGATATTATGACATATCCGGCTTCTCTGGTTGGCTGATTTTCGTTCCTGCAAACCAAAAGGGACTGCGTTATGCAGTCCCTTTTTCTGTTTTGTTACAAGGATGCCGCAACCGCATCCGCCAGGGCATCCAGCTCCGGTAGCTGGGCTTCGGTCAATGCGGATTTGATGTGGATCACCGGCTCCAGGATGGTCATGTTCTGCATGGATTCCAGTACCGTGCGCATCTGATTGCCGGCAGTGGCAGCCCAGGTGCCATTGTCCAGCAGCCCGATGGTGCGGTTTTTCAGGCTGTGTGCCTTCAGCTCCAGCAGAAGCGTTTCCATGCAGGGGAAGATCCCGGCGTTGTAGGTGGCGCTGGCAAAGATCAGATGGCTGCACCGGAAAGCTTCTGCCACCAGAAGGGAGGGGTGGGTCACGGACACGTCATACAGCAGCACGTTTCGGACGCCCCGTTCCGCCAGTCGGGATGCCAGTAAAAAGGCGGCCGCCTCTGTATTGCCGTACACGGAGCCGTAAGCGATCATGACGGCGGATTCCTCCGGTGTGTAGCTGCTCCAGTGCATGTACTTGTCCAGGAACCAGCCGATGTTTTCTCTCCAGATGGGACCATGGAGGGGGCAGAGCATTTGAATCTCCAGACTGGCAGCCTTCTTTAGCAGAGCCTGCACCTGGGGGCCGTATTTGCCCACGATATTGGTGTAATAGCGGCGTGCATCCTCCAGCCACTGACTTTCAAAGGGGATTTCGTCCGCAAACAGATTGCCTCCCAGTGCGCCGAAGGTGCCGAATGCATCAGCGGAGAACAGGATCTTGTCGGCGGCGTCATAGGTGACCATCACCTCCGGCCAGTGTACCATGGGTGCCATCACAAAGGAGAGGGTATGTCTGCCGGTGGTCAGAGTATCACCCTCCTTGACGGTCTGACTGCGTAGTGCCGGGAACGCTCCGAAAAACTGTCCGATCATGTCCAGTGCTTTCTGGGTGCATACCACAACAGCTTCCGGATATCGGTGCAGCACCTGTCCAAGGGCGGCGCAGTGATCCGGCTCCATATGGTTCACGATCACATAATCCAACTGCCGCTCTCCCAGCAAATGCTCCAGATTTTCCAGGAACACGTCGCTGACGGACTTGTCCACCGTATCCAGCAGCACGGTTTTTTCGTCCATCAGCAGGTACGCATTATAGGACACACCCCGGGGGATGGGGTAGACGTTTTCAAATAGCGCCAGCCGGCGGTCGTTCCCGCCAATCCAGTAAAGATCCTCTGTAATTGCTCTGTGCTGATACATCGTGTCATACCTCCTGTAATCTGATTATGCCAGTGCTTCGTCCAGTCTTTGCAGCAGTGTCTGCCTGTCACAGTAGCCGGTCATCCGTGCCAGCTGTTTGCCGTTTTGAAAGATCAGCAGCGTGGGAATGCTGTCGATCTGGAACTGCTGCGCCAGAAGCGGCTCCTCATCCACATTGATCTTGCAGACACGGATATCCTGCCGCTCCTGGGCGATCTGTTCCAGGACCGGTGCCAGCATGCGGCATGGGCCGCACCAGGTAGCCCAGAAGTCCACCAGAACCGGCTGCTCTGCATGCAGCACCTGCTGCGCAAAATTATCCTTTGTCACGGTAATTTCCATAAAACATCCTCCTTTGCATGCTATGATGCTATGGTGTGCTTTTTTTCTTATTTTATCACGGAATTTCCGGGAAATCTGTTGCAAAAGCAACACTTTATTGCCGAGGGCGTGTTGCCTTGACAATGCCGGGAAATCCGGGTACAATTGATTTTGAAAAAACCGAAAAAAATTTTGAAAATCGTGAAACCTTTTGATGTGCTGAATCGTATTATGAGTGAAAGCGCTTACGGAATGAATATTCCGTCTTATAAGTCAAAAAAGGGGGCGATCATGTGGAGAATACGCCTGTGCAGCTTCGTGCCCGGTTTGAAGCCGTTGTGCGGGAACACGGCGATGACGTGCTGCGTGCTGCCATGATGCAGCTCAGCAACCGCGCTGACGCAGAGGATGTGGTGCAGGAAACCTTCCTGCGCTATGCCACCTCCGCACCCAGGTTCGTTTCAAAGGAACATGAAAAAGCATGGCTGCTCCGGGTGGCCATCAATCTTGCAAAGGATATGCGCAAAGCCGTGTGGAATCAGAAAACCATGCAGCTGATCCCGGAGCAATGCGGCTGTATTCCGTTCAAGGAAAAGACCACGGATGTGTACGATGCGGTGATGACGCTGCCGGAAAAATATAGAATGGTAGTGCATCTGTTTTACTATGAGGGCTACTCCGTGCGGGAGATCAGTGATCTGACCGGCTTGCGGGAGCCTACTATTAAAACACAGCTGAGCAGAGGAAGGGCATTGCTGAAAGATATTCTGGAAGGAGCTGAATCTTATGCGTTTTGATGACTCTTACAGACAGAAAATTGACCAGATGCATCTGGATGATGCATTTATCGCAAAACTGGCAGACCAGATGACAGAGGCGGCAACAAATCGAGAGCATATAGAAGTCATGGAAATGGATCCGGGGCAGCCCGGCCGGCACCGCAGAAAGTGGGTCAGTGTGGCAGGCACGATTGCAGCTGCCGCCGCGATTATTGCACTGACCGTGAATATGACGCTTCCCATCAATGAGGGCGTTATCCCTTTGACGCCGGGAAGCGGAACGGGTAACGGATCCCTTTCCGACACCAGTCAGGAGCTGACCAGTTCGATTCTGACGGTGCGGGAATACCCCTTTACCGGGACGGCGTTTGCCCTGTATCAGGATATGGAGCATACGGTGGATCCGGAGCAGTACAACAGGCTGGAAAGCCGCATCAACAGTTGGTTCTATTATGATACCGAAATGCCGGACGGGGATCCTGCGTTGCATTTGTCTTTCCTGGAGCGGGTGACCGAGCCTGCCATGCAGGCGTGGCTGATGCAGATGATGACCGGCTTTGACCAGCAGGAAAATGCAAACATCCAGGCAAGCGGTCAGGAGCTTGCGTTTGAAGGCTACAATTATGACGGCTTTGAAACGAAGCTGGAGGAGGCAGTGTTGGGGGAGCAGACACAGGCAGTGCTGCTGACCCCGAATCAGGATTTTACAGAATTGTCCCGGAATTGCCGGAAGATTTCTTATCTGTCGGATGGGGGTGGCACCTTCTGCGCCATGAACGGGGTGGCAAGTGCCGGATACAATCAGCTCTATTATGATGTGCAGGAGGCAGCATATACCACCACTGACAATGAGGTGCACTGGGGCGTGATCGTGTACGAGTACCTGCTGACGCCGGAGGGGACTGTGACGGATGCGTCCACCGGAGATGTGATCGGCAGCTATTTTACCAACGACAGTTATTCTGCCAAGATGGATCTTGCCGATGCCAAATACGGCAGTTACGATTCCGGATACACCTTTGAACTGGAGCAGGGCACTGCGCGCACTGCATACCTGTTTGAACTGACCAGTCCGGATGCCAACGGCGATACCTTCACTTTGTACAACAAGTATCCTCTGGAACAGGAGGGTGCGCTTGTACACGTTCCGAATGATACGGACGATTACACCCAGCTTGAGGATTTTATCTATTACTACGCCCAGCGGGCGGCAGCTATGCCGTCGGTGGAGGATCTGTCCAGGATCACCGCAAAGGACCAGGACTTTCTGGTATGGGCATTGCGGCAGGTAGAATACATGCGTCATATGGAATTGTCCGTTGTCTCCGACTTCACCCTGGAGGAGATCGAACAATATCTGCAGCTTACCTATAATGAGACGATCACACTGCCCAAGGATGCGGATTACGAGCTTCTGGCAAAGATGGCTGGTGTGACCTATCGGGACGGCGTGTTCTCTTGTTTAAACTCCCAGAGCAATATTGAAAAAGGGGGCACGATCCTGGATCGGAACAGCATGCAGGTGACTGAACTGGACGATGGAGCGTTTCTGGTGACGGCGGATGCTTATATGTGTCTTCAGAATCAGTGCTACAGCATGATCGATGAAGAGGCGGCAGGCACTTACCGGCTGGAAAATGGTGCGTATACCGTACAGACTTCCAGTCAGTACGGCTGTCAGCATACCCGGCAGTACCTGTTCCGCATGCAGGCGGTGACGGAAAGTCGGACGGATCTGAAGTTGAACATCCGACTGGAGGATGCGGTGCTGAAGGACAGTGCCATCACCTCTATGCAGATTATTAGCAAGGACGAAATGACCCAGTATCTGTCTACGGCGGATGACAGTCCCTTTGCTGACGATGGCACCGCAGCCAATTATCCCACCACCTCCATCCAGGTGCAGCGGGCATCCGTTTTGCCGAACGGGACGCTCCAGGCTGTGGATCAGCGACTGATCGATACCAAAAATGCGGTAGGCATTGAATACCGCACCGTGACCCGGCACAGCGTGACCCTGAACCTGGATGCCAAGCATGTGGACTGCTATATTTACCGGCATGCAGACGGCAAGCTGGCAGCAGTTACAGCGCCCCAGGTGGCTGGTCAAAGCGCCAGTCGGAAGCTGGATCTGCCTGCGGAGGCGGGGGAGTATACCCTCATCGCAGTGGATCGTACCAATTCCGTCAGCTATCTTTGCCTGGTGCAGGTTGGCTGATCTGAAGGCAGTACCACACCATCTTGGCGGGGGATTGTCTGAACTTGCTTACTTCTCAGGATGACCCGTCAGCCCCATAAGGGCTTGACGGAGTTGTCCTACGTTTTCTCCATCCCATATATACGGACAGCACCGCACAAAGCATGCAATTGCCTTGTACGGTGCTGTCTGTTGTTGGGGATCATGACTCGGCTCGGCTCGTTGTATGGAGCGCTTGCTGTACCAATAGGGGGATTTCTCCGGGCTGCATATGCAGCGCCAGGGCAAATTCCTCGTTGAGTATCTGCTCTGCGCTGTGCAGGGCGGCTTCGTCCGAGGAGGACAGTTTTTTGCCGGCTCGACTTTGTGCTTCCTGCTGGGTGTGCAGGGATTTGACCATTGCAAGCAGCTGCTTCGGGTCATCCTGCCTCAGAATATGATGAAACAGCTCCTTTCTGGCGTTTCGATCCGCACACCACCTGCATGGCAGATCCTGTATGTGCTGAATCAGTTCGTGTACCTGTGGGGCATCCATCAGGGGTCGCAGCTTGGAAGCCGCAGTGAGGACAGGTATATAGTATACTGAATGTGTACCCTCCCGCAGAGGCTCCAGCTTATAATATTCCGTTTCATGTACTCCATCGAAGCATTTTTTCTCCCTGCTCAGGATCCGGCAGATGCCTGTGGCACTGTACATCACCCAGGAGCCGATTTCAAATTCCATGTTCCATGCCTCCGTTTCAACGGACAGTCCCTCCGGTGCCGGAGCGTATGCTGTCCTATTTATATGATACCATATTTTCGCATGGAATGCCATGGACTTTTTGCATAAAACACGTTATTGCATGCTGCGCAAAGATGACAAACAGACGGTGCTGCTCCGTTGCATTTGCCGCCGGGGTGTGCTATAATATGCAGGGCGGAGCACGCCCGGAAAGTAGAGGATAGCATGAGGAACATTGTTTTGATCGGGATGCCGGCAACGGGGAAAAGCACGGTGGGTGTAATTCTTGCCAAGCGTCTCGGCTATGATTTTCTGGATACGGATATTGCCATCTGCAAAACAACCGGCAGACCCCTGCCGGTGCTGCTGGAGCAGGAGGGGGTGGATGGCTTTGTCCGCATCGAAGGACAGGTAGCGTCCGGTCTTACATGTGAGGGCACCGTGATTGCCACTGGGGGAAGCATGGTGCTTTCATCTGGTGCCATGGAACATCTGAAGACAAACGGGGTGATCGTGTGGTTGGATACCCCCTTGGAGGTGCTGCAGGCACGGCTGCCGGAGCATTTATCCGACCGGGGCGTGGTGGCTCCCAACCGCATGACCGTCCGGGAGCTATTTGTACAGCGCCGCCCCCTGTATGAGCAGTATGCGGATATGACCATAGCCTGCAACGGGGATATGGAGCATGTGCTGAACCGGCTGGAACGGGGCGTGGCACCTTTTCTGGATGCGGCCGTGTTGTCCCGATCAAGATAAAGTGATCCCCCGGTGTACGGAAGGAGCCGTATGCCGGGGGATTTTTTGCTTATTTTGTAATGGTGATGGTGTATGCATCGTTTTCCAGGGCGCCCACTGTGATGGTAACCCCCGGATCGATGGACTCGTTCTCGGAACTGTCATACCAGCCAAAGCCGGATACGCTGTTGTTGATTACATCGCCCTGGTGGAAGAAGTTATCCCCATCTGTGTCATTGACGATGCGGATGGCACGGATGCCCACTCCGTCATTGTTGTACTCGGTACCATTCTGGTACTTGAGGTAGGTGTACCAGTAATCCCGCTGGAGGGTGGCGTTGATGTGGTAAATGCGCACGCCGCTGCCGCTGGTCTGCCACCAGGGGAGACCACTGTTGTTGGCCTGGGCACTGGCGTATTCGATCACAAAATATTCGGAGAAATACTGGCCATCCAGTTCCCCGTAGGGAATAATGACGCAGTTGCCGTTCTGGGTCTGTGCGTTGTGCAGGGTAAAGGTCTGGGTGCCAGTGGCATTGTCATACACTGCGATCTGGTCGGATTGATACCAGCCCAGCATCAGCTTGGAGAAGGCACCGAAATCAGAGGATGCGTCCGTATCCATCAGTTCAATGCCGGCAGCGCCGTGCATGCCTTCGCTGTCCGTGCCCCAGTACAGGTAATAATCCGGCAGACCCATGCAGTGCCCCATTTCGTGGAGATAGCTGCTGACAAAGTTCTTATAGTCAGTTTCGCTTTCAATCTGGGCATTGCCCGTGATAATGTGGCCGATCGCCATGCCGTCTACCCGGTAGCTTTCGTCTCCGAATGCACCGGCGCAGGGCCACCAGTCCGTATCCCCTGCAGCGGTGGGCACGGTGAACAGCGTGGCATCGATCTTGCCGTCTCCGTTGCCGTCAAATTTGGTGAAGTCCTCGCTGTCCTTGAAGGCTTCGTAGCACTCCTTTGCCAGCTTTACCTTATCAGTCCCGTATGCGGAGGCGTTTTCCCTGGTGGTATAGCGGAAGGTCTTTCCGCTCAGTTCCATAGCCCCCTTGGAGGAGCGGCTGTAGAAGGCACGCATGCTTTCAAAAGGATAGATGGCGCTTTCCGTACTCTCCGGTCCAAAGGCAATCTGATCGATGTATTCGGCGGAGGGATCATAGGTATACTGGCAATCCGGGAAGTCTACATAGAAGATCACCAGCTCTGCCTCTCCCTGGGAGGGGAGGGACGCCTTGACTTCCTTGATGGGCGCATTGATAAACTGCGCATCCGGAACGTCGATTTCCTCATAAATGCCGATTGGCTCTGCAAAGCCCAGACAGATGCGCTTGATATACGCCAGGTCAAAGCCGTCTACGGTGCCGTTTGCGTCAGCATCCGCATTCAGCCCGTATTCCGCCGTCAGCGGCTGGGCATTGGTCAGGTGCTTGGAGAGGATCACGGCGTCCGCAATGGTTACGGTCTGATCCTGGTTCAGATCTCCCCGGTAGCCCTTGAGGACGGCTTGCTTTGCCGCTGAGGACGAAAGTCCCGGCAGCATGGCGGCTGCGCAGACAGTAGCCAGCAGCCCTGCATGGATGCGATGGATTCTGTTCATGTTTTCCCCCTGTTCTGTGCGTAATGTATGCACATTTTGTTAACAATACAATTATACTAGTATTTTCATAACATGTCAATATACTTTTGTGACTTTCGCAATATGTTTTTAATCCGTACAGAAAAGCCGCCCGGAATGGCTTCCGGACGGCTTTGTGCGGGGGCAGTATCGTTTCAGTTCTTTTTTTGATCTGAGTCGGACACAGCCCGAAGCAGGATCATCGCCAGAATAATCACACCAGTGACAATGAAAATGCCTGCCATGCCCTTGCCCATAATGGGCAGTGTATCCAGAAACGCCTGTACATTCAAACTCATTTGTTTCACCTCATCCCAGCATATTCAGCAGCAGTCCGCCCGCAATGACGGATGCGATCTGTCCGGAAACGTTGACCCCCACCGAGTGCATCAGCAGGAAGTTTTCCGGATCCTCTTTCAGTCCCATTTTGTGTACCACTCTTGCGGACATGGGGAACGCAGAAATGCCGGCGGCACCGATCATAGGATTGATTTTCTTTTCCTTGGGCAGGAACAGGTTGATGATCTTTGCTACCAGCACGCCGCCGGCGGTGTCAAAGATGAATGCCACAAGCCCCAGACCGATGATCAGCAGGGTGTTCAGAGTCAGGAAATATTCCGCCTGCATTTTGGTGGCGATGGTGATGCCCAGGAACAGAGTCACCAGATTGGACAGCACCTTTTGCGCCGTTTCCGACAGGGAGTTCAGTACACCGCATTCCCGGATCAGATTGCCGAACATCAGAAAGCCGATCAGCGCCACGCTCCGGGGAGATACGATGCCAGTGATCATGGTGATGATAATGGGGAACAGGATCTTGGTGCGCTTGGAAATTTTCCGCTGATGATAGGGCATCCGGATCAGCCGTTCCTTTTTGGTGGTCAGCAGCTTGATCACCGGGGGCTGCACCAGGGGAACCAGCGCCATGTAGGAGTATGCGGCAACCATAATGGCGCCGATGTACTTGGAGTGCATGTAGTTGGCAACGAAAATGGATGTGGGACCGTCCGCAGCACCGATGATGCCGATGGATACTGCATCCTTCACGTCAAAGCCCAGCAGGGACGCCAGACTGAAGGTGAAGAAGATGCCGAACTGGGCGGCGGCACCGAAAATCATCAGCTTTGGGTTGGACAGCAGAGGCTCAAAGTCGATCATGGCACCGATCCCCACAAACAGCAGCAGGGGGAACAGCTCGTTGGCGATGCCCGCCCCGAACAGTACGTCTATGACGCCTACCTCCTCGGTTCCGTCGTAGATCTGAGTGACGGCGCCGGACAGGGGCAGGTTTACCAGAATGGCGCCGAACCCCATGGGCAGCAGCAGAGTTGGCTCCATGTCCTTTTTGATGGCAAGGTAGATCAGACAGCCGCCGATCACCCACATGACCACCTGCTGCCAGGTAATGTTGGTCACATTTGAAAAAAGCTCCAGCATAAAATTCCTCCTTTTTTGAGGCAGTATCCCCAGAGCCATCCGGGATGCCGCCTGCAGCAGCGCAAAAGAAAAGACCTTCACCGAATGCCGGAGCAGTGCCGCAGCTGCTGTGCGGTACTGTGCCGAGAAATCCGATAAAAGTCTTACTGTTTCAGTCAGAAGCGGGCTTCGTGCCAGATTGCCGAAGCCGTGTATTGACGCCAAAGACACGGGCAGATGCCCGCCAGTTACTCCCCTTTATGCGTGTTGCTACTATATCAAAAGCATTATAGCATATCGTGCTGCATTTTTCAACCCCGGCAACGAAAAAATTGTTCTCTCACACTTTTGGGGTATGCTCTTGACAAAGGGCGAAAAAGGGCGTATAATGACACTGTTGCCGCAGAGCATGCGGCGTATTCTGAAATCAAATGCAAAATAGGGGAGCTGGACAAGATTCGGCTGAGAGGAAGTATGCTTCGACCCGACCTGATGCGGATAATGCCGCCGTAGGGATTTTTTGCTTTTCTCATGAAACAGAAAGCAGAATGTATCGGGAAAGGCAGATACATTCTGCTTTTTTATTTTGCAGGAAAGAGGAAGCTATGATGTATCATACACAGATGGAAGCTGCGAAAGCGGGGGTCATCACCGAAGCCATGGAAATTGTGGCAAAGAAGGAACGCATGGAGCCGGAAAAGCTCCGGGAGCTGGTTGCGAAGGGCTGGGTTGCCATTCCCGCAAACATCAACCACAAATCCCTGTCTCCGGAGGGCATCGGTACCGGTATGCGCACCAAGATCAATGTGAATCTGGGCATTTCCGGAGACTGCAAGGATTATGACGCTGAGATGGAGAAGGTGAAAATGTCCATTCGCTACGGGGCGGAGGCCATCATGGATCTGTCCAACTACGGCAAGACCAACACCTTCCGCAAGAAGCTGATCGAGATGTCCCCTGCCATGATCGGCACGGTGCCCATGTACGACGCCATCGGCTATCTGGAAAAGGATCTGTTGGAGATCAAGGCGGAGGATTTTTTAAAGGTGGTGGAGGCGCACGCCAAAGAAGGCGTGGACTTTATGACCATCCACGCCGGCATCAACCGGCGCTGCGTGGAAGCTCTGAAACGGGACAAGCGGACGATGAATATCGTATCCCGGGGCGGCTCTCTGCTGTTCGCCTGGATGGAAATGACCGGAAATGAGAATCCCTTCTATGAGCATTTTGATGAAGTGCTGGATATTTTATATAAGTATGATGTGACCGTCAGCCTGGGTGACGCACTGCGTCCCGGCTGCATTGATGATTCCAGCGACGCAGGGCAGATCTCCGAGCTGATCGAGCTGGGTGCTCTGACCAAGCGGGCATGGGACAGAAACGTCCAGGTCATGATTGAGGGGCCGGGGCATATGGCGATCAATGAAATTGCCGCCAATATGCAACTGGAAAAGCGGATCTGCCACAATGCCCCCTTTTATGTGCTGGGGCCGGTAGTGACCGATATTTTCCCGGGATATGACCACATTACCGCAGCCATCGGCGGTGCCATTGCTGCCTCCAGCGGCGCAGATTTCCTGTGCTATGTGACGCCGGCAGAGCATCTTCGGCTGCCGGATGTGAATGATGTGCGGGAGGGCATTATGGCCACCAAGATCGCTGCCCATGCGGCGGATATTGCAAAGGGCATTCCCGGCGCAAGAGAGCAGGACGATCTGATGGCGCAGGCACGGCACAAGCTGGACTGGGAGGAAATGTTCAAGATCGCAGCGGACGGAGAAAAGGCACGGCGCTACTTTGAATCCGTTCCGCCCCAGGATCGGCATTCCTGCTCCATGTGCGGCAAGATGTGCGCTGTCCGTACCACCAACATGATCCTGGAGGGCAAGAAGGTCACATTCTGCTCTGAAAAATAAGAGCAGCAACTGAATGCCGGGCATCATCCTGCCCGGCCCGTCAAAGGGGGAGCGCCCTGGGGCGGTAAGCTATGCGAGGGAGCCTGTGGAACAGGCTGAGAGGGTATTGAAGCGATGCTTCCATTACCGACCGTCAAAGGGGATCCCTCTGTGCATAGCTTGGGCTTGTACAGTGGAATCCGAAAATCTGTACAAGAAGGATGAGAAACATGAAAACAACACACAAAAGCAATCTGATGAAACTGGTTATGCTGGCAATGCTGGTGGCCATCGGCGTGGTGATCTCCCCGATTCTCCGGGTGGAGGGCATGTGCCCCATGGCGCACTTTATCAACATTGTCTGCGCTGTGCTGCTGGGTCCCTGGTATTCCCTGCTGTGCGCCGTGCTGATCGGCATCATCCGCATGGCCTTTATGGGTATTCCGCCGCTGGCACTGACCGGTGCGGTTTTCGGTGCATTCCTGTCCGGCATGTTCTACCGGCTGTCCAAGGGGAAGCTGATCGCCGCCTTTCTGGGTGAGGTGTTCGGCACCGGCATCATCGGGGCTATTGTGTCCTATCCGGTGATGACCTATCTGGTGGGCAGAACCGGGCTGACCTGGTTTTTCTATGTGCCCTCCTTCATCAGCGGCACCCTGATCGGGGGCAGTCTTGCCTTTGTGTTCCTGCGGGCGCTGGCGAAAAACGGACAGCTTGCCCGGTTTCAGACCGCTTTGGGCAGTGTGTCCTACGCAGTCTCCTCCGATGTGTGGAGCAATGCGGTTGGTATTGCGGCACTGGGGCTGATCGGCTATCTGGCATCGGTGGTTTTGCTGAAAATGCTGCTGAAGCTGTCCGGCACCTGGGTGACCGTTGTGCCCTATGCGCTGGTGGGTGCGGCATTGCTGGCGGCTGTCATTTATCTGATCCGGAATCGGAGTCAGCTGCGGCAGCAGGCATAAGGGAGGCTTTTCATGAAGAAGCGGATTTGCATGCTGCTGGAGCAGCTCCGGCAGAAGCAGCCTCTGGTACATTGCATCACCAACCCCATTTCCATCAACGATTGCGCCAATGCTCTGCTGGCAGTTGGAGCAAGACCCATGATGGCGGAGCATCCCCGGGAGGTGGCGGGTATCACCGCCCATGCCGGGGCGCTGCTGCTGAATCTGGGAAACATTACGGATGTGCGGATGGAGTCCATGCAGCTGGCAGGGCAGGCAGCCATGCAGGCAAAGGTACCGGTGATCCTGGATCTGGTTGGGGTGGCATGCTCCGATTTGCGGCGGGAATTTGCCCTGCATTTGCTGGAGCAGATGCATCCGGCGGTGCTTCGGGGAAACCGAACCGAGATCCGTGCCATGCAGGAGCAGATTCATGCGGATGGCGTGGACGTGTCCCGGGAGGATGCAGCAGATACGGGAGCGTATCTCAATGCCGCCCGGCAACTTGCCGCTCGGTATGACACGGTGGTGCTGACCAGCGGCGCTGCGGATGATGTGACCGATGGACAGAAGCATGTGCGTGTGCTGGGAGGCACGGAGCTGCTTTCCCATGTGACCGGCACCGGTTGTATGCAGGGGGCTTTGATCGCCGCTTACCTGGCGGTGGGTGCGCCCCTGGAGGCGGCAGTGTGCGGTGCAGCCGTGTTGGACGCTGCCGCTTCGGCAGTGTTGCCGGGTGTATCCGGTCCGGGCAGTCTCCGCAGCGCCCTGGCGGACGGACTGTGGAATTTGTCGCCGGAACAGCTTTGTAAGTATTGTGAAATCGAGGAACAGCTATGAAATTTGACCCCACATTGTATTTGGTAACCGACAGCAGTTTGTATGAGGAGGACGCATTTCTTTCCGTCATAGATGGGGTGTGCAGCGCCGGTATCACTCTGCTGCAGCTGCGGGAAAAGGAACGCTCTACCCGGGAATACCTCCGACTGGCACGGGTTGTCCGGCAGATTACTGACCGGTACGGGATTCCTCTGATCCTGGATGATCGGGCAGATGTGGCTGCTGCATGCGGCTGTGCCGGGGTGCATGTCGGGCAGGAGGATCTGCCTGTGGAGGATGCCCGGCGGATCCTGGGAGCGGACAAGATCGTGGGAGCAACGGCGAAAACCCTGGAACAGGCGAGGATCGCCTATGCCCAGGGGGCGGATTACCTGGGCTGCGGTGCAGTATATCCCACCACCACCAAGGTGCGCACGGTGTTGACTCCTGTGGAAACCATCCGGCAGATCTGCGAAAGCGTGCCCATTCCGGTGAATGCCATCGGGGGATTGAACCGGGGGAACCTGGAGATACTGCGGGGCGTGCCCATCCGGGGCGTTTGCGTGGTGTCCGCCATCATGAAGGCAGCGGATCCGGCACTGGAAACCCGGCTGCTGAAGGAAGCCGTCCGGACACTGCTGGAGGATGCACCGTGCGCTGCGCATTGACCATTGCCGGTTCGGATTCCGGCGGCGGCGCTGGGATCCAGGCGGATCTGAAAACCTTTGCTGCCCATCATCTGTACGGAGCATCTGTCATTACCGCAGTGACTGCCCAGAATACTCTGGGGGTACGGGAAAGCTATCCGCTGCCCCCGGAGATTGTGGCGGCACAGCTTTCCGCCGTGCTGGAGGATCTGCATCCGGCAGCCATCAAAATCGGCATGCTGGGGAATGGGGACATCGTCCGGACTGTCAGCCGGGTGCTGGCTCAGTATCCGGATGTCCCGGTGGTGCTGGATCCCATCATGCTGTCCACCTCCGGACACCCCTTACTGGATCCGGAGGGAGTATCCGCCATGGAGCAGCTTTTGTTTCCACGGGCAGCTCTGATTACCCCCAATCTGCCGGAGGCACAGGCATTGACCGGCTTGCCCTTGTCGGATTTGCATGCTGTAAAGGCAGCGGCACAGCTGCTGTACCGCACCTATGGCTGCGGCGTGCTCATCAAGGGGGGGCACAGTGCCGGAGAGCCGGTGGATGTGCTGTATGATGGCAGTCTGCATGTTTTCACCGGGAAGCGTATTCCCGGCAGGGATGTGCACGGCACCGGCTGTACCCTGTCCTCCGCCATTGCGGCAGGGCTTGCACAGGGCATGGCGCTGCCGGAGGCGGTACAGGGGGCGAAGCGGTATCTGTCCTGTGCCATGGAGAGTGCCTTTTCCGTTGGATGTGGCGCTCCCGTGCTGAATCATTTTCTATCATAAAAAACGACCCGGAGGGAATATCCCTCCGGGTCGTTTGCTGTATCATACGCAAGTTTTGCACGGTGACGGATCAGGTTCCCTTCACCCGGGCATAAGCCACGATCACGGAACGAGGGGCAGCCCAGATGTTGGTGCAGCCCTCCCAACTGCTCTGGGTCTGGTAAATGGGGGGATCCGCATGGGGCAGGGCGGTGTTGCAGGCAATGTGCCAGTACAGATGCTCCGGCAGATCCGGCATCTGGATCTTCTGGTTTTCCCAAAAGGTGTTGATGCCCAGGAATACCATATCGTCCGCTCCGGTTTTCGGATGCTTGCCGGAAAAGAGAATGCCAATGACCCGGGTATCCGGGTGACAGTCTGTATGCCAGGGAAATGCATTGTGAATGCTGACGGCGGGGAAGTTGGTGCTTGCCGGTTCCAGATTTTCTGTAATGCAGGGGTGTGCCTTCCGCAGAGCGATCATATCCCGGCAGAACCGGAAGATTTCCTGATTTTTCTCCAGCAGGGACCAGTCCAGCCAGGATACTTCGTTGTCCTGACAGTAGGGATTGTTGTTGCCGAACTGGGTGTTGCAGAATTCATCTCCCGCAAGGAACATGGCTGCACCCCGGCTGCACAGCAGGGTGGCAAAGGCGTTCTTGATAAGCCGCATGCGCAGTGCCCGGATTTCCTGATTGTCCGTGTCTCCCTCAGCGCCGCAGTTCCAGCTGTTTCCACAGTTGTCCCCGTCCGTATTGTTCCAGCCGTTGGCTTCGTTGTGTTTGGTGTTGTAGGCGTACAGATCATACAGGGTAAAGCCGTCGTGACAGGTGAGAAAATTGACAGAGGCATTGTCCCCCCGGTATACCGGGTCGTACAGATCCGTAGAGCCGGTGATCCGGTTGATGGCTGCCTGCGCCATGTCCGCATCTCCCTTTAAGAAGCAGCGCAGATCGTCCCGGTATCTGCCGTTCCATTCCGCCCAGCGGCGCAGAGAGGAGAAGCTGCCCACCTGGTACAGCCCGCCGGCATCCCATGCTTCGGCGATCAGCTTTACCTTGCTGAGTACCGGGTCATAGGCAAGATTCCGCAGCAGGGGCGGATTCCGCATGGGAGAGCCGTCCTCGTTCCTGCCCATGATGGCTGCCAGGTCAAACCGGAAGCCGTCGATCCGGTATTCCGTTGCCCAGTACCGGAGACAGTTCAGGATGAACTGCTGCACCACCGGGTGGTTGCAGTTGAAGGTGTTGCCGCAGCCGCTGAAATTGAAGTAGCTGCCGTCCGGCGTGAGCATATAGTACACGTTGTTGTCGATGCCCTTGAAGCTGAAGGCGGAGCCCTGTTCATTGCCCTCTGCTGTGTGGTTGAACACCACATCCAGGATCACTTCAATGCCGTGTTCATGCAGCACACGGATCATCTGCTTGAGTTCATTGCCCTCCCGGTTGTATTCGTTTTCGGAGCTGTAGCTGGTGTTGGGAGAGAAGAAGCTGACGGTGTTGTAGCCCCAGTAATTGTACAGGGTTTTGCCGTCAATGACTCTGGCATCCTCCAGCTCGTTGAATTCAAACACCGGCATCAGCTCCACTGCATTGATTCCAAGCGCCAGCAGATGGGGCAGCTTCTCCAGAATGCCGGCAAAGGTGCCCGGATGGGCAACGCCGGAAGTGCTGCTCCGGGTAAAGCCGCGGACATGCATTTCATAGATGATCAGATCCCGCAGGGGGAGCTCCGGACTGCGCATATCGCCCCAGTCAAAGCTTTCGGTAACCACCCGTGCGTGATACTGGTGATCGTTTGCGGCATTTTCGCCCCATTCATGCTGACCGGTGACGGCTCTTGCGTAAGGATCCAGCAGGATCCGTTCCTTGTTGAACAGCAGTCCCTTCCGGGGATCGTGGGGGCCGTCCATCCGGTAGGCGTACTCAAATTCCGTAATATCCAGCCCGAACACGATGATGGAGAACACATCTCCGATCCGGTAGGAGTCCGGAATGGGGATCACTGCATAGGGGGTCTTTTCCTTCCGGTGAAACAGCAGAAGCTCACAACTGGTGGCGTTGGCGGAGGAAATGGTAAAGTTGACTGCATTGGGCATTGCGGTTGCCCCCTGGATCAGGTGATTGCCTGGACGTACCGGAAAACCGCTGATGGTATCCACGGGGATCAGGGGCATGTTTGTAATGACTGCCATGTTTATCTTCCTTCTTTGATTGATATACCCTTTTATTATAAGCGAATCCCGGAAAAAATGCAAGCGGCAGGGATATCCGCTTGCGGCTGGGGAAAAAGTGTGCTATAATGGTGTCGACAGAAAGCAGGGAGGTAGCATATGAAAATTCAGATATTCGGAAAGGCAAAAAGCTTTGACACCAAGAAGGCGGAGCGGTATTTCAAGGAACGGGGCATTCCCTTTCAGTCGGTAGACATTCTTCGGAAGGGGCTGAGCCGGGGCGAACTGGACAGCGTGCTTCGGGCAGTGGGCGGTCTGGAGGCGGTGATTGACGATACGGCAAAGGACTACTGCATGATCAAATATCTGCTGGAGGATGCAAAGCTAGAAAAGCTGATGGAGCAGCCCAGCCTGTACCGCACCCCCATCGTCCGCAACGGCAGACAGGCTACTGTGGGCTACTGTCCGGAGATATGGAAGCAGTGGGAAGAGGCGGAGCGTCATGCAATGTGAAAGCTGTGTCTATTATGTATATGATGAGGAGCTGGACTGCTATAGCTGCCTGGTAGAGCTGGACGAGGACGAATACGGCAGATTCCTCCGGGGAGAATGCCGCAGCTGTCCCTATTACCGGCTGGATGATGAATACGGTGTGGTCAGACACCAGATGTGAGGGATCAGAATGGGAAAAGAAGTAAAGACAAATGCGATGCGGATCCTGGACAGACTGAAGCTGCCCTATACGCTGAACAGCTACGAGTGCAAGGAGTTCATTGACGGGGTACACATTGCGGATATGCTGGGGCAGGATCCTGCCCAGTCCTTCAAGACCCTGGTGTGCAGCGGCAAGGGGGGCGGCTATTATGTATTCGTACTGCCGGTTGCCCGGGAACTGGATCTGAAAAAAGCCGCCCGTGCAGTGGGCGCCAAGGCGGTGGAACTGCTGCCGGTGAAGGAGATCAACGCTGTCACCGGATACATCCGGGGCGGCTGTACTGCCATCGGCATGAAAAAGCAGTATCCTACGGTGATCGATCAGTCTGCCGGGGAATTTGACCGGATCATCATCAGCGGCGGACGCATCGGCAGCCAGATTTTTCTCGCACCGGACGATTTTATCAAAGCCACCGGAGGCAGTTACGGGGATATTCTTGCGGAAATGTAACTCCATTCCGTTTTTGCATGATACGGCACTGGGTTTTTTCGAAAAATGCTTGCAAGGCGACAGGGAATATGGTACAATATTATGATGCAGGGCGGAGTTACAGCATCCCTCTGTGAAAAAACGGGAAAGGAGAAAGGTCTGCGTATTCACGCAGGTCATACTTAAAATATGTTCCGAATTGTTCAGAAAAGAGTACTCAATGATGCGGTAGTACTGATGGAATTTGAAGCCCCTTACATTGCCAAGAAGGCACAGGCAGGGCAGTTTATTATTTTCCGCATCGATGAGCAGGGGGAGCGGATTCCGCTGACCATTGCTGATTACGACCGGGAGAACGGCACCATCACAATCATTTTTCAGATCGTGGGCAAGTCCACACAGCATCTTGCCACCCTCAACGAAGGGGATACCATTCTGGATCTGGTAGGGCCGCTGGGAGTTCCTACCCACCTGGATCCGGATGTAAAGCGGGTATGCGTTGTGGGGGGCGGCGTAGGCTGCGCCATTGCATATCCCCAGGCCAAGGCGCTCCACAGTAGGGGCATCTATGTGGACGTAATTGCCGGCTTCCGCAGCAAGGATATTGTGATCCTGGAGGATGAGTTCAAGGCTGTGTGCAATGAACTGGTGCTCTGCACCGATGACGGCAGCTACGGCAAGAAGGGCTTTGTGACCAACGCCCTGCAGGAGCTGATCGATGCAGGCAGAAATTATGACGCTGTCATTGCCATCGGACCGGTGCCTATGATGAAGTTTGTCTGCAAGGTAACAGAGCCTTATAATCTGAAGACCATCGTATCCCTGAACCCCATCATGATCGACGGCACAGGCATGTGCGGCGGATGTCGGGTAACAGTGGGGGGCAAGATTCGCTATGCCTGCGTAGAGGGCCCGGATTTCGACGGCCACCAGGTGGACTTTGACGAGCTGATGCGCCGTAACGGCACATACAGAGAATACGAGCAGCACTGTCGGCTGATGGCACAGGCTGAAAAATAATCGGAAAGGAGCATATATGGACAGGCTCTGCCCATATTGATAGAAAGCTATGGCTAACATGTCTTTAAAGAAGGTGCCTATGCCGGAGCAAAAGCCGGAAGTGCGGGCACGGAACTTTCAGGAAGTAACCCTGGGCTATTCCAAGGCAATGGCAATGGAGGAAGCCTCCCGCTGTCTGAACTGTAAGAACAAGCCCTGCGTGTCCGGATGCCCGGTGGGAGTTCGGATCCCGGAGTTTATTGCATGTGTTGCAGCAGGGGATTTTGACAAGGCGTATGACATCATCACCTCCACCAACGGTCTGCCGGCGGTCTGCGGTCGTGTATGTCCCCAGGAGCATCAGTGCGAGAGCAAGTGCGTTCGGGGCATCAAGGGCGAACCGGTGGGCATTGGTCGACTGGAGCGCTTTGTAGCGGATTACAAGATGGAGCAGGGAAATACCAAGGTTGAGGTTCCTGCCTCCAATGGACATAAGGTAGCGGTAGTCGGCGCAGGCCCCAGCGGTCTGACCTGTGCGGGGGATCTGGCTCGGCTGGGCTATCAGGTTACCGTATTCGAGGCATTCCACGTTGCCGGCGGCGTGCTGATGTATGGCATTCCGGAGTTCCGTCTGCCCAAGGCCATTGTACAGAAGGAGATCAAGACTCTGAAGGCACTGGGCGTGAACATTATGACCGATATGGTGATCGGCAAGGTGTTGTCCGTGGATGAGCTGCTGGAGGATGGCTACGAGGCGATTTTCATCGGCTCCGGTGCAGGTCTGCCCCGGTTCATGGGCATCGAGGGCGAGGCACTGGTAGGCGTTTGCTCCGCCAACGAGTATCTGACCCGGATCAATCTGATGAAGGGCTATCTGGAAGAGTATGATACTCCGGTCATCAAGTCCAAGCGGGTCGCAGTGGTGGGCGGCGGCAACGTTGCCATGGACGCTGCAAGAAGCGCAATGCGTATGGGCGCTGAGCATGTATACATCGTGTACCGCCGTTCCGAGGAGGAGATGCCTGCCCGGAAGGAGGAGGTACATCACGCCAAGGAAGAGGGCATTGAGTTTTTGAATCTGAACAATCCGGTGAAGATCATCGGAGACGAAAACGGCAGAGTCTGCGCCATGGAGTGCATCCGCATGGAGCTGGGCGAGCCGGATGAAAGCGGACGTCGCAGCCCCATCCCGGTGGAGGGCTCCAACTACAATTTGGAGGTGGATACGGTAATCATGTCCATCGGCACCTCTCCGAATCCTCTGATCCGGACTACCACTTCCGGTCTGGAGGCAAACAAGCGGGGCTGTCTGATCGTGGACGAGGCTATGTGTACCACCAAGGAAGGTGTGTATGCCGGCGGTGACGCAGTGACCGGTGCAGCAACGGTAATCCTGGCCATGGGTGCCGGCAAGACTGCTGCCCAGTCCATCGACAAGTACATTCAGAACAAGTAAAATCAACGAGGAGGAACAGTATGTTTACGAGTTTGCACACATTCGCAGCTGAACAGAGTGCCACCAGCGGTGGTGCGTATGGCTTGGTGGGGATCCTGCCCTGGGTGATCGTTCTGGTTGCGCTGTACTTCATTATGATTCGTCCGCAGCGCAAGAAGGAAAAAGAGACTATCCGGATGCGCTCCAATATCCAGATCGGTGACGAGATTCTGACCATCGGCGGCATTGTAGGCATCGTTGTGCGCAAGGGCGAGGATACTGTAGTCATTGAAACCGGCGGCGACCGCAGCAAGCTGCGGATCCGGATCGAGGCTGTGCAGGAAAATCTGACTGCACAGGAGGAAGCGGCTAAGGAGAAGAAGGAAAAGCAGAATGCCAAGCTGACCCCCGGCGCACCGAAAAAGGAAAAGCCCAAGAAGGAAAAGAGCGAATCCGAGGAATAAGCCCTTGCATCCATGCATATGCTCAAACAGCATAGGACATGGAGGGCATGGGTATGAGCCGACGAACACGCAGAGCAGCTCCGTGGTATCGCAAGTATTGGCTTGCGATTGCCGGGGGGCTGCTTCTTTGTATAGGCATTCTCAGCTTGGGGGCATTGGCTGCATCTCTGGCGGATCTGCCCCGGTGGGTGATGAACAGCCTGGTGCTGGCAGCGCTGGGCTGCGGCGCATATCTGACCGGCTTACTGGCAGGGCGGCGCCACCGTCGGCATGGGCTGCGGAACGGGGGACTGCTGGGGGTGCTGTTGGGAATCTGCGTGCTTGGGATCAGTACAGCCTGTACAGGACATGTACCGCATCTGCACGCTTTGGTGCGGCTGGTGTGGATGGCGGTCTGCGGCGGCGCAGGGGGCGTACAAGGCGTCAATCAGAAGCAGCCAGGGGTGCCGGAGGAGTAGATTTCATACTTTCTGTATATCTGAGTCGAGATTCTACATATTTTTATTATTTAATGATTAGAAAAGGGTTGAAATGTCGCGGATCCTGTGATATAATAGATGTAAATTCTGATGAGATTGGTGGAGGTTAGTATGAAACACATTCAGACAATCAATAAGGCAAACCTGAAGGAAACTGCAAAGAAGGGCGGCTGTGGCAAGTGCCAGGCATCCTGTCAGTCTGCTTGTAAGACTTCTTGCACAGTTGCAAATCAGAAGTGTGAGAAATAATTGATTCAAAAAATGAGCGTGATGAAAAGGGGCAGCAGTGTCCCTTTTCATTTTATCAGCAGATTTATGCCGCTGCCATGCGGCGGAACGGGGTAACTGGATATGATACACAAGTTTAAACTAAACGGATTCAATATTGTGCTGGACGTGAACAGCGGCGGTGTCCATGTGGTGGACGAGCTGACCTACGATCTGCTGGACAATGTGCAGCCGCCCTTTGCACCGGAATGTCCCCAGGAGGTTGTCAGCAAGCTGACCCGGTTCTATGCGCCGGAGGATATCCGTTCCTGCTATGAGGAGATCCTGGAGCTGTACAAGGACAAGATTCTCTTTTCGGAGGATGATTACGAGAAATTTGCCAAGTATTCCGTTGCAGCACCGGTCAAGGCCATGTGTCTGCATATTGCTCATGACTGCAACCTGAGATGTGAATACTGCTTTGCATCCACCGGTGATTTCGGCAAGGGTCGGAAGCTGATGCCCTTGGAGATCGGCAAAAAAGCCATTGATTTTCTTCTGGAGCAGTCCAGGGATCGGGAGACTCTGGAGCTGGACTTCTTTGGCGGTGAGCCTTTGATGAACTTTGATGTGGTCAAGGAAGTGGTGAAATACGCTCGCAGCAAGGAGCAGGAATACGGCAAGCGGTTCCGCTTTACCATTACCACCAACGGCATGCTGCTGACGGATGATAAGATCGACTTCATCAACAAGGAAATGTCCAACGTGGTGCTGTCCCTGGACGGTAGACGGGAGGTCAACGACCGGGTGCGCAAGCGTGTGGACGGTACCGGCTGCTACGACCGGATCCTGCCTGCGTTCCAGAAGCTGGTGGCACAGCGTGGGGATAAGGATTACTATGTGCGGGGCACCTTTACCAAGTACAATCTGGATTTCTCCGATGATGTGTTCAGCCTGTATGATGCAGGCTTTGACCAGATTTCCGTGGAGCCGGTGGTCAGTGATCCTGCAAAGCCCTATGCTCTGACCGAACGGGAGCTGTCTGATATTTTCTGCGAATATGAGCGGCTGGCAAGCCGGATCCTGGAGGCACAGAAGCAGGGAAAGCGGTTCAACTTCTTCCACTTTATGATCGACCTGGATCAGGGCCCCTGCGCCATCAAGCGGCTGCGGGGTTGCGGCTGCGGCAATGAGTATGTTGCCATCACGCCGGACGGAGATATTTACCCGTGTCATCAGTTTGTAGGCATGGAAGAATACAAGATGGGGAACCTGGATGAGGGAACCTTTAATCTGGATATCAAGGCGGAGTTTGCTGCGGCGCATGTATACACCAAACCGGAATGTAAGCAGTGCTGGGCAAAATTTTATTGCAGCGGCGGATGTAACGCCAACAACTACCAGTATGCGGGGGATATCCACAATGCCCACAAGTTCTCCTGTCAGCTTCAGAAAAAGCGGCTGGAGTGTGCCATTATGATCAAAGCGGCGCACCTTGCGGAGGATCTTGCAGACAAATAAAACGTGTCGGCGCAGATTAGAAGTATTTAGCCCGGAAGTGGTTTGATTGAACTGCTTCCGGGCTTATTTGCATATGACATTTGGGCATAAATGGGATGCATCAACCTAAATCGTACGATGAATAGCCAAATTCGATTATCATCCTTTGCAGTTCTCGAAAATGCTTCCGGTTTTCAGATTTTGAGAATATGCCTTTTTTGTTGAAAAGAATTTTGGTGGGTCTATCAGCAGTAAAAAACAGAAAATAAGGAGGTTGGGCAAATAGATCCCTTTCTGCGATACAAGTTTTACCGTTGCTGCCTTGTTTGATGCACGCCTGAAAAACGATTTTTTCGCCGTTTGTAAAAGTAATCCCATTCTGATTGATCTCTTTGATCTCATAAAAACTCTTTTCAGATGCTGTATGCATTTTTCCCTCCTTGTTGAGCGATGTATTATGTTTCATCCATATAAAAAGAAAACGCCGTTTCCCGAAAGAAACGGCGTTTTGCAATCGTAAAACGATTAGCCCAGCTCTGCGAAGTACTTGATCGTACGAACCATCTGGCTGGTGTAGGAGTTCTCGTTGTCATACCAGGAAACAACCTGAACCTCGTACAGATCCTCAGCGATCTGTGCAACCATGGTCTGGGTAGCATCGAACAGAGAACCGTATCTCATGCCGATTACGTCGGAAGAAACGATCTGATCCTCGTTGTAGCCGAAGGACTCAGAAGCAGCAGCCTTCATAGCAGCGTTGATTGCTTCCTTGGTTACGTCCTTGCCCTTAACAACTGCGGTCAGGATGGTGGTAGAACCAGTCGGAACCGGAACTCTCTGTGCGGAACCGATCAGCTTGCCGTTCAGCTCCGGAATTACCAGGCCGATTGCCTTAGCAGCACCGGTGGAGTTCGGAACGATGTTTGCAGCACCTGCTCTTGCTCTTCTCAGGTCGCCCTTTCTGTGCGGACCATCCAGGATCATCTGGTCGCCGGTGTAAGCGTGGATGGTGCTCATGATACCGCTCTGGATGGGAGCGTAGTCGTTCAGAGCCTTTGCCATGGGAGCCAGGCAGTTGGTGGTGCAGGATGCAGCGGAGATGATGGTGTCATCCTTGGTCAGAGTGTTCTCGTTTACGGAGAATACGATGGTTTTCAGATCGTTGCCGGCGGGAGCGGAAATAACAACCTTCTTTGCGCCTGCATCGATGTGAGCCTGGGACTTCTCCTTGGAGCAGTAGAAGCCGGTGCACTCGAGTACAACGTCAACACCGATCTTGCCCCAGGGCAGCTCAGCTGCCTTCGGCTCAGCGTAGATTGTGATCTTCTTGCCATCAACGATGATGCAGCCTTCGCCTGCCTCTACAGTGTGGAGACCCTGGCCGATTCTGCCGCAGTAACCGCCCTGAGCGGTGTCATACTTGAGAAGCTGTGCCAGCATCTTGGGGTCTGTCAGATCGTTGATTGCTACGATCTCATAGCCCTCAGCGCCGAACATCTGTCTGAAAGCCAGACGGCCGATACGGCCAAAACCATTGATTGCTACTTTAACTGCCATTGGAATGTACCTCCTAATATTTTATGGTTCTATTATACACCATCCGGGCGCATTTTTCAAGTGCTTTGTCAGGAAAATAACTATTATTTTTCGGTGCATTTGCATTCTGCAAGGAAATCCATTGTTTCAAGTGTGCTTTTTGTGCAAAAGCGACAATTGCGGAGAATCTGAAAAAAGTGGTGTACAAATGGGAGAAAATATTGTATAATACATACATGTACAATAACATGGAGGGGTCATGATGCAGACAGAACAACAAAGGACGCAGCTGGCTGTGCTGCAGGATATTTTCAAACACTCCCATCAATATGTGTGGATCGCAGACCTGTCCTGCCAGGTGCTGTGGTGCAGCCATGACAGTCTGCCGGGGGCGTTCCGGGATCTGGACATTGGAAAGCTGCTCCGATCTCATCGGGGCATGCGGCTGTGCAGCGGCAGATATACCTGTACCCTGGATGGACTGACGTATTCCTACAGCCTGCTGCGGTATCCGGATCCGGAGGATCAGGCAAAGGATCTGCTGGTGATCCAGATGGCAGGAGAGGATGTATTTGCGGCATTCCTCCATGACAGCATGATCCGGGAATTTTTAGAAAATCAGTCCGGCACCATTCGCCAGGCGGTATCCGGGATTACCGCAGTCAGCGGACAGCTTGCCCAGCGGCTCCGCATCAATCAGGATGAACCGGCTCGGGAGTTGTTGAATGTGGGCATCAGCAACTGCTTCCGCCTGCTGCGGAGTACGGCGCATACCACGGAGCTGCTCCGGTATGCGGAAGCGCCTGTGCAGCGTGTCCGCATTGACGTGTGCGCTTTTTTGCAGGAATTTGCCCAGGCATGTACGGAGCTGCTACAGGGACATATGCAGGTGACTCTGGAGGACACAGAGCCGGTATACATTGTATCGGATCCGGAGCGTTTTTCTGCCTGCATCCAGTCCATGCTGCTGCTGAGCTGTGGCTCGGGTCCATGTGCCTCCCTGCGCATCCGTGCAGTGTGTCAGCGGGAGCAGCTTTGTATTTCCATGCTGCCGGCAGAAGCGGATGCACCGGAAAAGCCGGCACACCGGGTGCGGCATGACAAGCTGGAACCGCTGCATCCGGGAAATCCCCTGGATTCAGAGGCGTATCTGATCCGTCGGTATTGCAGCGTGTTCGGTGGCACACTGGAGCAAGGGGAGGCGGGCTGGCAGCTACGGCTGCCCCTGGCAAGCTCGGAGGATGCGGAACTGCTGGCTTGCTGCTCTCCCAAGCTGGATTATGCAGGAAACCGGTTCTCCCGGCTTCAGATCAATCTGTCCCAGATTGCAGAATTTGATTTTTATTAAGCAACGAAAAGCGGTATCACCCCATTGGATGATACCGCTGCTTTTATTTTTCCTTGTTTGCCAGGGATGCCCGAATGAAGTCTGCGAACAGCTTCTGGGGCTTGTTGGGACGGGACTTGAATTCCGGGTGGAACTGTACGCCGATGAACCAGGGATGGTTTTTCAGCTCGATGATCTCCACCAGCCGCTCGTCCGGAGAGAGCCCTGCGATGGACAATCCCTTCTGGGTGAGCAGCTCCCGGTAGCTGTTGTTGAATTCCCAACGGTGCCGATGCCGCTCGTAAATCAGCGGATCCCCGTAAAGCTTTGCGCACAGGGAATCCGGTGCCAGCTTGCAGGGGTACAGACCCAGTCGCATGGTACCGCCCTTGTCGGTGATATCCTTCTGGTCGTCCATAATGTCGATGACGCAGTTCTTGCCGTCCGGTGTGAATTCGGAGGAATTTGCATCGGTCAGACCAGCCACATTGCGTGCGAATTCTACCACCGCCATCTGCATGCCCAGGCAGATGCCAAAGAAGGGGATCTGATGCTCCCGTGCATAGCGGATCGCTTCGATCATGCCCTCAATGCCCCGGTCGCCAAAGCCGCCGGGTACGATGATGCCGTCACACATGTTCAGCATGCCGTCGGCGGTTTCCGCTGTGATCTCTTCAGAATTGATCCAGAGGATCTTCACGTTTGCATCATTGACGATGCCCCCGTGCCGCAGTGCCTCTGCAACGGACAGATATGCATCCGGCAGGGCAACGTACTTGCCCACCAGACCGATGGTCACTTCCTTGTGGGCATTCTTCTGCCGGTTCACCATTTCGATCCACTCGTGCAGATCCGGCTTGGGGTTGTCCAGATGCAGATGGTGGCACACAGCATTTGCAAGTCCCTCATTTTCCAGCATCAAAGGCACTTCATACAGGGAAGGCGCAGTGGTATTCTGGATGATATCCTCCCGGCGCACATTACAGAACAGGCTGATTTTTTCAGCCATCTCCTCCGGGATCTCCATTTCCGTGCGGCATACGATGATGTTAGGCTGGATACCCAGGGAGAGCAGTTCCTTGACGGAATGCTGGGTGGGCTTGGATTTCAGCTCATTGGAGCCTGCAATGAAGGGTACCAGGGTTACATGGATGTACATGGCGTTTTCTCTGCCTACTTCGGTGACGAACTGACGGATCGCCTCCAGGAAGGGGGTACTTTCGATATCGCCCACTGTGCCGCCGATTTCCGTGATGACCACGTCAGTAGAGGTGGCTTTGCCCACCCTGTAGATCTTTTCCTTGATCTCGTTGGTGATGTGGGGGATGACCTGCACTGTGCCGCCCAGGTAATCGCCCCGGCGCTCCTTGTTCAGTACATTCCAGTAGATCTTGCCGGTGGTCACGTTGGAGTTTACGCTCAGGTTTTCATCTACAAAGCGCTCGTAGTGCCCCAGATCCAGGTCTGTTTCCGCACCGTCATCGGTGACGAATACCTCGCCGTGCTGATAGGGGCTCATGGTACCCGGATCCACGTTGATATACGGGTCAAATTTCTGAATGGTGACCTTATAGCCTCTGGCCTTGAGCAAACGTCCCAGGGAAGCGGCAGTGATGCCCTTTCCAAGTCCGGAAACCACACCGCCGGTGACGAATACGTACTTAATCGGCATTTTCTTATTTCCTCCAGTCCTAATCTCTGTATGAAATCATATCATTTCTATTTTACCCTGTTTGCGTATAAAAAGCAAGAGGAAAAAAGAATTTTGTCACTTTATTTTGGCGGATGCAGAAAAAACGCCGTCCCATGGGGGACGGCGCTGTCTTACGAAAGGAGTTCTGCCCGGATCCGGGCACAGTAGATTGTAAAGGCAAGATTCTGTTCCAGGGAGGATACCCGAAACCGGCTGTCTGCTTCATAGCCGCAATTGGCAAAATCGTCAATGGTGAGTCCGCTGAAGAAGCCGTTTGCGACATCAAAGCTGACGGTACCGGAAATGTTGTACAAGGTCAGCCGGATCCGGTATTTTCCCTGTTGATGGGTCAGAAGCATGGAAAGCACCGGAATTTCCTCCAGTCGGCTCTCGTCAAAGCGGGTACCGTATGTGAGAGAAAGGATTTTGCCAAAGCAGTGCCAGTGTTGTAAGTCCGGGGGCAGCGTCCGGTACAGAAGCTCCATGCCCTCAATGGCTTCCAGTCCCTGCATGATGCGTTTCCTCCTTTTTATCCTGGTGGATCACAAACCAGAAGGTGGAGCCCTTCCCAAGGGTGCTGTCCACGCCGTAGGAGTAATTGTGCAGCTTCATAATGGCTTTCACGATGGACAGTCCCAAGCCGGTACCCACAACCTCCCGCTTGTGGTTTTCGCTGCGGTAGTACTTGTCAAAGATCATTCGCAGATTCTCCTTGTCAATGCCTGCACCGGTGTCCTGCACCTCGATGCGGACGCCGTTGGGAGTGTTGATCTGCCGGACAAAGATCTGCTTGTTCGGGCCTGTGTAATTGACGGCGTTGTTGATCAGGTTGCAGATCACCTGCTCGATTTTTCCTGCATCGCAGGTGACCATGGTTTCTTCGTCCGGCGTAAAGTGGATGTGGTAGCCGGTTTTGGCGGACAGCCCCCGATACCGGTCGATGATTTCCGACAGCTTTGCCCGGATGCCGAAGGTGGAGGGGGTCAGCGCCAGTCCGCCGCTTTCCAGCTTGGACAGATCCAGAATGTCATTGACCATCAGTGCCAGCCGATCGGTTTCTTCAATGATGATATTCAGATGCTCCGCACGCTTTACCGGATTGTCTCCGCTCAGATCCCGGATCATTTCCGCATATGCCTTCATCATGGTCAGCGGCGTGCGCAGATCGTGGGACACGTTGGCGATCAGATCCCGCTGGAGGGTATCCACTCTGGAGATTTCCTGTGCCGCATAGGTCAGCGCCCCTGCCAGCTGCTGCAGCTCCAGGTAGCTGCCCCCGTCAAATTGCACGTTGTAGTTGCCCTTTGCCATTTGCTTGGCGGATTTGGTCAGGCTTGCAATGGGTCGTGCCAGCCGGCGGGACAGATAAATGGACAGCAGCAGACCCAGCATCAGCAGAATGGCAGAGATGATCAGCAGCTGCCGCTTGATGATGGCTTCCGTGGAGCCTACCGGCACCAGTGGCGTATTCAGCAGCAGATAGCCCTTGGGATTGTCCATGGTGCCGATCACCGTACCGTACACCAGAGTATTGGTGCGGATGTGTTCGTTCATGATATCTCCGCAGATGGTGCCGGTCTTGCTGGAGCGGATCTGTGAGATAAAGGCACTGGTGTAGTTGGCAAAGCCGTGCACCAGGCAGGCGTTGCCCATCAGATCCTTGGAATATACCGTCCGGTAGTACTTGTCCACCACCACGATGCACAGATCGTTGTCATAGGCAAGTTCATCGTAGGTTTCTTCGTAGTTCTCCGTGCCGTAAATGTTCAACATATGGGCGGCAACCTTCTGGATGTCCGATGTCTTCATCCGGTCATAGAACTTTTCCAGAAAGATGATCTGGAATCCCCACAGCAGGAGAAATACCACCAGGATGAAGAACATAAAATAACACCAGAAGTGCAGTGCCATGCTTTCGCCGCCTGTCCGGCGGTGCCGTTCAGCGAACTTCAAACTTATACCCCATTCCCCGGAGGGTTACAATGAATTTCCGGTATTCTCCCAGGCTGTTCCGGAGCATTTTGATGTGGGTATCCACCGTCCGGTCGTCTCCGAAAAAGTCATAGCCCCAGACCTCCTCCAGCAGCTTGTCCCGGGTCAGGGCAATGTTGCTGTTTTTCACCAGGTAGAACAGCAGGTCGTACTCCTTGGGGGTCATGGATACCCGCTTGCCGTTTACATAGACCTCTCTGCCAGCCATGTCGATTTCCAGTCCCTCGAATTTCAGCCGGTCCGGGTTGGCGGGTGCCGCATGCTCGCTGCGCTTGATGACTGCCTTGACCCGTGCCATCAGCTCCTTGGGGGAGAAGGGCTTGACCACATAGTCATCAATGCCCAGCTCAAAGCCGAACAGCTTGTCGTATTCCTCACCCCGGGCAGAAAGCATGATGACCGGAATGTTTTTATACTTTTTGATCTCCTTGCATGCGGAAAAACCGTCCAGACGGGGCATCATAATATCCATGATGATTACATCAAAGTCCTGGCTCTTGACCAATTCCACTGCCTGCATACCGTCCTCTGCCTCTGCAACCTCATAGCCTTCAAATTCTGCGTATTCCTTGACGACCAGCCGGATGTTGGCCTCGTCGTCCACGATCAGTAACCGTTTCATAAGCTTGTCTGCGTGCCCTGTTGAGCCGCACTCCTTTCTTGGTTTGCTGCTTGTATCATACCATACTGATGCCAGTATATCAAGCCCTTGTGAAAAAACTGTGACGGGCAAAAAAAGATTCCGGGAGAATTCTTGAGCAGTTTGCACAAACAGCCAGGATTTGAAGCGGAATCATTGACATTTGCGTGCATTTTTGGTATAATCAATGTATATATAAATGGGGCGTCCTCCGCATCGGAAGCGGAGAGTCAGGGGAATGCGCACAGCGCAGATCCGGTTAGGACAGGATAGCATTGAAAAGAAAAAGATGGTTGATCTGTGAGGGGGTTTTTACCCTTGCCACCGGTATCGTCATTGCCTATGCGGCTATGAACCGGCAGGATGCATTTTTAATTTTTACTTCATATGTACTGGTGGTGGCAGTGCTCAGCGTGGCGCTGACCGTGTACTGGCAGAGCAGCTCTGCCCGGGCGATGGAAGCCAACCGCCGCCGCATTGCCTATTTTATTGACAATATCAACACGCCGGCATTGCTGTGGGACAATGCCCTGGAGCATATCCGGATCAATGACAGCCTGCGACAGGTGCTGGGCTTTGCAGAGGGGGAGACCCTTACAAAAGAGCAGTTCCCGGCACTGTTTGAGCGGCAGGACTGGAAGGAGCAGGACATTCAGGATATTCTCCGGAGCCGGAATGCAGAGTTTGTGATCCATACCCGCAGCGGTCAGGCGGTCACCATGGTCTGGAGCACCTCCGGCATGCAGCAGACGGAAAACACCTGCCTGTTCATGACCATCGGGGTGAACGTGACGGAGACCCGGCAGATGCAGTCGGAGATCGAGATGTTCTCCAATCAGCTGGCAGCCTCTGAATGGCGGTATTCCCTGTCCATGGAGCTGTCAGAGATCGGCATTCTGCTGACCCAGGGGGACAAGTATTTCATTTCTCCGGAGCTGCAGCGCATGCTTGGGCTGGATGAAGCCTCTGTATCCTTCGCTGCCTTCCGGCGGATGGTGCATCCCAATGACACGGTGATCTACGACACCTTTATGCGCAGTGTGGAGCGGCTACCCCAGATGCAGGAGGATCCGGAGGATCAGATCCACTCCATGGAGCTGCGGCTTCGTTCGGCGGACGGGGAATATCACTGGTACAACTATCGCTACAAGGCGGCAAAGCTGGTTGGGGCGGATACCCCCATCATCGGCGGCTCCTTCATCAACATGGACACGGAAAAGGAAAAGGACGCTTTGATCGAGCGGCTGGCTTATGTGGACGAGGTCACGGGCATTTCCAACCGGAACAAGCTGATGCTTATGGGACAGGAGACCTATGTATGTTCCCTGGAGCTGGGGATTACCTACTTTGTCATGGTGCTGGACATTGACCGGTTCCACCTGGTGAATGATGCCTACGGCTACGAATGCGGCAACAAGACCTTACAGGATTTTGCCCACATTATGTATAAGTATCTGTCCTTCGGGGGCTTTGGTGCCCGGATCTCTGCGGACAACTTTGCGCTGATCCTCCGGGATTACGGGGATGAGGAGCTGCCGGTCAAGACCATGGAACGGATCCAGGCGGATCTTGCCCAGTTGGGTATGACGGAGCTTTCCGCCAAGGCGCTGACCTGCTCCGCCGGCTATTCCCGGATGCCCCAGGACGGTGAATCCTTTGCGGAGGTACTGGAGCATGCGGAATTTGCCCTGTCCTCTGCGGAGCACCGGAAGGGCACGGTGGTAGGCTACAACAGTAGTATGCATGATACCATTGTAGGGGAGAGCGAGCTGGAAAAGCAGTTGTCCGATGCCATTGACAATGGGGAACTGCGGCTGTACTATCAGCCCAAGATCGCATTGACCAACGGCAGGATTATCGGTGTGGAGGCATTGATCCGCTGGATCCGGCCGGACGGCACGGTGGTGCAGCCAGGCAGCTTTGTGCCCATTGCGGAAACCTCCCAGCTGATCCGGAAAATCAGCGATTATGTTCTGTCCGAGGCATGTGAGCAGAACCGGATCTGGCAGCGGATGGGACTGCCCAATATCATCATGTCCATCAACCTGACTTCGGCGGATTTCTATCAAACCAACGTGTGCGAGGCAGTGTATGAAGCTCTGGCACGGACTGGTCTGGAGGCACAGTGGCTGGAGATCGAGCTGACGGAATCCCTGGCTCTGAAGGATCTGGATATGGCACTGGAGCAGATGCACCAGCTGCGTGCCATGGGCGTGCGTCTGGCGATGGACGATTTCGGTACCGGGTACTCCTCACTGAGCTATTTGCAGGTATTGCCCATTACCCTGTTGAAGCTGGATCGCAGCTTTGTGGTGAATCTGGAGCAGGATGAGATTGCAAGAGAGATTGTGGCAGCGGTGATCCGCATTGCCAAGTCCAAGCATATTGAAACCATTGCGGAGGGCATCGAGCACCCGGAGCAGGCAAGGCTGCTGCGGATCGCCGGCTGTGACAATGCCCAGGGCTATCTGTATGGCAAGCCCATGCCCCCCAAGGAGATTGAGGAATTTATGCGGCGTAATGTGACAGAGCGCCAGGTTTACTGATTGCAAGGAGGAATCAACATGGACTTTCTCAGACGCAAATACACACTGGGTGAGGAATTGTTCAACGCCATTACCCACGGCATCGGCGCCCTGCTTTCTGTGGCGGGCTGCGTGGTACTGCTGGTCAGATGTCATCAGCTGGGCGACAGCGTTGCAGCAGTCAGTTCCGCCATTTACGGCACCACTTTGATTATCCTGTACACCATGTCCACCCTGTATCACGCCCTTGCCAACGAAAAGGCAAAAGCCGTGTTCCGGGTGTTTGACCATGTGACCATCTATCTGCTGATCGCCGGCACCTATACCCCATATACTTTGGCGTGTCTGGGCGGGGCGTTGGGCTGGACTTTGTTCGGCATCGTCTGGGCGGCGGCTATTGTGGGAATCGTTTTTTCCTCCATCAGTCTGCGCCGGTTCCAGAAGCTGTCCATGATCTGCTACATTGCCATGGGCTGGGTGATCCTCATTGCCATCAAGCCCCTGTGGCAGGTGATCGGTACGCTGCCCATGGTATTTCTGGTGATCGGCGGGGTACTCTACACGGGTGGTGTTTTGTTCTATCAGATGAAGGAATCCCGGTATATGCATTCTATCTGGCATTTGTTCGTCATTGCCGGCAGCATCTTTCAGTATTTCTCGATCCTGCTGGCATTGACTTGATCAGAATCCCATCTGCATGGGCAGAAAAAATACAGGAAGGGAGGATGGTTTGCTTTCCGGCAAACCGGAATCGATCATGAAAAGAATTGGTATTTTAACAAGCGGCGGGGACTGCCCCGGACTGAACGCCACCATTCGGGGCGTTGCCAAGGCATGCTTCCAGCAGTTCGGTACGGACAAGGTAGAGATCGTGGGGATCTCCAACGGTTACTATGGCTTGATCCACAACCTATGCCGGGATATGAATCCCTCGGATTTTTCCGGTATTCTGACCCAGGGGGGCACCATTCTGGGTACCAAGCGGCAGCCCTTCAAGATGATGACCGTCATCGGGGAGGACAACGTGGACAAGGTCAAGAATATGAAGGAAACCTACAAAAAGCAGAAGCTGGACTGCCTGCTGACCCTTGGGGGCAACGGCACCCACAAGACCTCCTACCTGCTGGCACAGGAGGGGCTGAACGTGATCGGTCTGCCCAAGACCATCGACAACGATATTTATGGCACGGATGTGACCTTCGGCTATCAGACCGCAGTGGATATTGCCACGGATGCCATTGATCGGCTGCATACCACGGCAGCAAGCCATTCCCGGATCCTGGTGTGTGAGGTCATGGGGAACAAGGCTGGCTGGCTGACCCTGAGCGCAGGCATTGCCGGCGGTGCGGATATTATCCTGATTCCGGAGATCCCCTATGACATTGAAAAGGTCTGCGAGGCACTGCTGAAGCGTGCGGCAAACGGTAAGAGCTTTTCCATTATGGCAGTGGCTGAGGGCGCATTTGACGTGGAGGAAGCCAAGCTGAAGAAAAAGCAGCGTGCTCAGAAGCGTGCAGAAGCAGGGATTCTGACTGCCACCAGCCGGATTGCGGCACAGGTGCAGGCATCCACGGGCATTGACACCCGGGTATGCGTACCGGGACATATGCTCCGGGGCGGCAGTCCCAATGCCTATGACCGTCTGCTTGCCACAAAGCTGGGTGTGCATGCGGCAAAGCTGATCGCACAGGAGCGTTATGGCCGTTCTGTTGCCATTGTTGGCGGCAAGGTGACCTCCAACAAGCTGGCGGATATCGCAGGACTGACCAAGTTTGTGGATCCCAAGGGGGAGCTGGTTATGACCGCAAAGCACATTGGCGTCTCCTTCGGGGATGAGTAATACAAAATCTGCAAAATCCGCAGGAGGCAGCTTCTGCGGATTTTCTATGGCAGCGCTGTATAAGAAATGTGCGGTGTTGCCCTGTGAAGGAAGGAGCATTGCATTGGATACATCGGCAATTATCGTTTGCGCAGGGAATGCCACCCGGATGCAGGGGGTTAACAAGATCCTGCTGCCTCTGGGGGATACCAACGTGATCGGCATGAGCATGCGTGCCTTTGAAGCATGCCCCAGTGTGGCGGAGATCATCCTGGTGTGCCGGGATTGTGACCGGCAGGAGATCGAACAGACCGCAGAACGGCTTGGCATTCAAAAACTGACCGCCATCACCATAGGGGGACATACCCGACAGGAAAGCGTGCAGAACGGACTGCGAAAACTGTCCAGAAGCACAGAGTATGTTGCCATTCACGATGGGGCACGGCCTTTGGTGAAGCCGGAGCAGATCGAACGAACCATTCATGATGCAAGGGTGTTCGGGGGTGCAACCCTTGGGGCACCGGTGAAGGATACTATTAAGGCAGTCAGCGATGGGCTGATTACGGATACGCCTCCCCGGCATACCCTGTATCTGACCCAGACTCCCCAGGTGTTCCGCCGCCGACTGTATTTTGAAGGGGTGGATTTCGCCCTGGAGCACGGGCTGGACTTTACGGATGACTGTCAGCTGGTGGAGGCCATCGGAGGCAAGGTATACATGACGGTGGGGGATTACACCAACATCAAGATCACCACACCGGAGGATGCGGCAATCGCACAGGCAATTTTGAAACAGCAGGAGGAACAGGCATGAAACTGAGAATTGGACACGGATATGACGTACATCGGCTGACAGAGGGGCGCAAGCTGATTCTGGGCGGCGTAGAGATCCCCCACGATAAGGGTCTGCTGGGACATTCGGACGCAGACGTACTGGTGCATGCCCTGATGGACGCCATGCTGGGTGCGCTGGCACTGGGAGATATCGGGCATCTGTTTCCGGACGATGATCCCACCTACAGCGGGGCAGACAGCATGAAGCTACTGGAATTTGTAAATGATCTGATCCGGGACAAGGGCTACCGGATCGGCAATCTGGATGCCACCATTCTGGCACAGGCACCCAAGCTGGCGCCCTTTATTCCTGCCATGCAGGAACGAATTGCAGATGTGTGCCGGATTGACCGGGAGGATGTGAGCGTGAAAGCCACCACAGAGGAAAAACTGGGCTTTACCGGCGAAAAGCTGGGGATTGCTGCCCACTGTGTGGTGCTGCTGACGGAGCTGTAAGGAGTGACGGGATCCCGGTAGCATTTTCTGTCGAAACGCATAGGATGAAGTAATGGCATTCCTGTATATGGGCATGTCAATCCTATGAGTGAGGTGATCCCTATGACCACGACCATTGCGATGCCGTCTTTGACACATGCTATGAAGGGACAGAAGGTATTACAGGCGGCAGGCTATCATACACAGGTACACAAGACCAAGCAGGGCAATGCCCAGGGCTGCGGCTATAGCTTGCAGGTGCAGGCTGGTGCGGCTTCTGTGCTGCGGCTGCTGGAGCAAAGCGCTGTGCCATTTCTCAGTTATACGGAGGAGTAGGTATGGCGCAGCCGGTCAATTTTGATAATGCGGCAACCACCTTTCCCAAGCCTCCGGAGGTGTATGCTGCGGTCAGCTATGCGCTGGAAAAGCAGGGAGGCAATCCGGGCAGGGGCGGTCATCCCTTGTCCATGGCGGCAGGAGAGGCGGTATATGCCGCCCGGGAAACAGTGGGAAATTTCTTCGGCGCTCAGCCGGAAAATGTGATCTTCACCAGCAACTGTACCCATGCGCTGAACCTTGCGATTCAGGGCGTTGCCCGGCGGGGCGGTCATTTTATCATCAGCGATCTGGAGCATAATTCTGTGGCAAGACCGGTGGAGGCGCTTGCCCGGGCAGGGAAGATCACCTACAGCGTTGCACATGTGTATCCGGAGGATGCCCGGACGGTGGAATCCTTCCGGAGCCTTATTACGTCACGCACCCAGGCTATGGTATTCACCCTTGCCAGCAACGTGACCGGACAGGTGCTGCCCTGGCGTGCCCTGGCAAAGCTGTGCCGGGAGCGGGGTATCTGCTGCATCGGAGACGGCGCCCAGGTCTGCGGCATTCTGCCGGTTGCGCTGGAGGATGGATTCCATATTCTCTGTACCGCCGGACATAAGGGCTTGTACGGAGCGCCTGGCACGGGGCTGCTGATGACCGACGGGAGTGTCAAGATCCGTCCTCTGATGCAGGGGGGCACCGGCAGCACCTCTCTGGATCTGTCCCAACCGGATTTTCTGCCGGATGCGTTGGAAAGCGGTACGGTCAATACCATTGGGGCAGCGTCCATGCGGGCAGGCATCCGCTTTTTGCAGCGGCTGGGTCTGGAACGGATTCATGCTTATGAAAGCGGACTGTGCCGACGGCTTCAGGCGGGACTTGAGAGGATTCCCGGTGCGGTGATCTACCGGGATCCGGCAGCATCCTATGTGCCTCTGCTGTCCTTCAATCTTGCACAGCGACAGCCGGAGCAGGTGGCAGAGTTGCTGAGCATGCAAGGCTATTGTCTTCGTGCCGGGTACCACTGTGCTGCCCTTGCCCATACCAGTCTGGGCACCCGGGATGGTACGGTGCGGTTTGCGCCCTCCGTGTTCAATCGGGAATCCGAAGTGGATGGATTGGTAGAACAACTGAAAAAAATCGCAGGAAACTGAAATACAGTTCTTGAAATGCGAGGGCTGTTGTGCTATAATAATAAAATAGGTAATACCGTACAGATCTTGTGGGATATACCGTTCATACGCAGCGCAAAGGAGGGGCGACCCTCCTACATAATCGAAGGGAGTGAGACTGGATGTTTGCAAGCATGTACGATTCTATAAAGGATGCGCTGAATTCTGCATGGAACGTGCTTTTGTCCATCACTCCAATTGATATTGTGGATATGGTTCTGCTGACCTATCTGGTTTATCTGTTTATCAAACTGATGCGGGAAACCAGAGCCGGTCAGCTGATCAAGGGAATTATCCTGTTTATCATTGCATACCTGATCAGCAAGAACATAGGGCTGAAGGCAATCACCTATATCATCGACAGGATGCTGGATATCGGCTTGGTGGCACTGATCGTCATGTTCCAGCCGGAACTGCGGCGGGCACTGGAGAAGGTGGGCAGAACCCAACTGGGTGTCCGGTTGTTCGGTCTGGGTGAAACCGTGGATGAGGTAACTTCCAAATGGAGCCACGCCATCAACGCCATTTGTGACTCCTGTGCGGAGCTTTCCTCCACCTGCACCGGTGCCTTGATCGTCATCGAGCGCCAGACCAAGCTGGGTGAGCAGATTGATACGGGTACCGTTATGCATGCGGCTCCCAGCAAGGAGTTGTTCGGAAACATCTTCTACCCAAAGACCCCCCTGCACGATGGCGCAGTGATTATGCGGGACGGAGAGATCCTGGCGGCGGCATGCTTCCTGCCCAAGCCCTCCAAGGAGGAGCTGATCAACAAAAAGCTCGGCTCCCGGCACCGGGCTGCCATTGGTATGAGCGAGGTTTCCGATGCCATCGTCGTGGTGGTTTCCGAGGAAACCGGTCAAATCTCCGTTGCGGAGAATGGTGTGCTGGTGCGGCATTATACCAAGGACAAGCTGAAGCAGCATCTGATGGAGCAGATTTTGCCCAATCCCTCTGATAGCTGGAGCCGCAAGCCCCGGAAGAATCCCTTCCGCAGGGAGAAGCTCACAAAAGGAGGCGATGGGAAATGAATGTATTTCGTTCTCTGAAAAGGAAGATCAGCTGGCTGATCCGGAATGAATTCCGGTCATTGGTGTACTCAGCGGTCATTGCGATTTTCGCCTGGTTTCTGATTTCTGTGACCATTTATCCCACCACCCCCAAGACTATCCGGGACATTCCCTTGACCATTTCTCTGGCAGATACGGCGGCGGAGGAAAATGGACTGAGCATCATTACCGAGGATCTGGATCAGGTGAAGGTGGATGTGACCATTACCGGGAGCCGATCCCAGATCGGCAGCTTTACGGCGGAAAACCTGGTGGCTGAGGCGGTGATTCCGCAGAGCATCACGGAGGCCGGAGAGTACACCTTGTCCATTCTGGTGACCAATCCGGAAGGTGTGACGTTTACGGTGGATTCCCAGAGTCCCAAAACCATTGACGTAACCTTTGACCGGATCCAGACCGTGCACGATATCCCAGTGCAGGCGAGTCTGCCAAATGTAACGGCGGCGGAAAATCTGACGCTGGATACCCAGGGAATAGAGTGCACACCGAAAAAGCTGAGCATTACCGGGCCGGCAACCACGCTGGAATTGATTGACCATGCGGTGGTCAATGTGCCGGATACCATGGAACTGAGCAGTACCTACACCTTTACCAACTGTACAAATGTGGTGCTTTATGACAAAGACGGTGCGGAGATCGACCAGAGCGCATTGCAGCTTGCCATTGGCAACGGTTTTAATGTAAAGGTGCCGGTGTTCACCAAGGTGACGCTACCCTTGGATGTGAGTCTGACCTATGTGCCTACCGGTTTTGATACGGAGTTCCTGCGGAATCGGCTGAAATTCAGTATGGATGAGATCACATTGGCTGCGCAGAACAGCAACATTAAGGATCTGACCAGCTGGAACCTGGGTTCCATTGTTTTAAGCACCGTTGATCTCCATTATCAGAAAACCTTTGAAATTGATACCCGCGGACAGTTCAACAACCTGTCCGGCATCACCACAGTGCAGGTTGCGCTGGATACAGAAGGGCTTGCAAGTAAGACCATCCGGGTAACAGATATTCCGGTGGTGAATGCGCCCTCCTCCTACAAGTACAGCGTAGTGACCAGGAGCTTGAGTATCACAGTGATCGGTCCTGAGGAGGATATCAAGGATCTGACCGAAAAGGATCTGCTGGTGACGGCGGATCTGACCGGCTATTCCGTGAAGGATGCGTCCTTTGAGCATGAAGTAACGGTGACTGCGCCGGATTACAGCAAGGTTTGGGCATCCGGATCCTACACAGTCTGGATCGATGCAGAACGCAATAATGAAGAATAAGCATAGTGAAGCAAAAGAGGATACCAAAGGGTATCCTCTTTTTTTGTATCCCATCGTATCCCATCGTATCCCATCGCTGCATGAAAAAAGAAGGGCATCACCAAAGTGATGCCCTTGCTGTTATGGGGTTTGTCCCAGATCGGATTCTTCAATCAGATGCGCCAGGTAACGGGAAATTGCGGTGATATCACCGGAGTCAATGCTGTTGTCCCGAACGCAGTCTGCATTGGCAAGTCCATATTCTGTGGGCGGGTTCGGAAGGGTGCTGTCCTGCGCCACATACCGGCACAGAAGTACAATATCGTTGATCTCGATGACACCGTTGCAGTCCACATCCCCATACTTGCTAGCCGGGATGGGCTGGGGCACTATAGTGGTTGTAGTGGTTGCGGATGTGGTAGCCTCCGGAGCAGTTGTTGTAGTGGTAGTAGTGGTAGTAGTTGTTGTCGTTGTAGTGGTCGTTGTGGTAGTTGTTGTTGTGGTGGTAGTGGTCTCGCCGCCGGGAGTCAAAGTGAAGGGCTTTACGCCTTCGATGGAAGTAACGGTGGAACCGGTCTTGTAAATAGAATACAGACCTGCTGCTGCGCCGCTGAGTGCTGCATTGTAGTCGCAGGCAACCTCATTTGCCTGATAATCCTTGACGGAGTCCACATAAGAACCGCCTTGATCCGTGGGACCGCCTACAAGAGCGCCTATCAGCACATGACCGTTGGGGCACACACCGCCGCTGTTGTTGAACTCATCCCAGTTGGTAAGTCCGGAAGCGGCTCTATGGTGAGGATACTTGGCGGAATTGTCCGCAAAGCCAACCACAAAGCACTTGTTTGCCGGATTCTGCCCCAGAATATAGGTCATCTGATACTTGCACCATGCAGAGTAGTCTGCACTGGAGTTTTTGGTTGCAGCCAGTGCACACTGCTGCAGTGCGGTATTGTAGCGGCAGGATCCCCAGACGTTCTGGAAGTAGTAGGAGTTGGAGGTGGAATTCACCTTGCCGTCGATGTAGGAGTTTACCATAGACCAGTCGCCGGTAATGTGAGCCTTGACAATGTGTGCGCCCAGGGAAACGTTGTTCCAGCAGTGTACCCAGCCAATATACTGGGGAATATTCTGGTTCATGATGTTCTGATAGGTGGTGTCCTTGGTAGCCAGGTACAGCCAGCCTGCCGCCCATGCTACATCATCCTTATAGTCGTCAGAGCCATAGAAGCCGTTGGGGCCGTCCGTTGCAACGGAGTTTACCCGGGTTGCATAGTTCAGCAGAGCCTTTGCGTACTTCAGATCTTCCTCATTGCCAAAGTTGATGTAGTTGATTGCCAATGCCGCAGCATATTCCGCCGCAATGTCACTTGCGGTCGAACTGGTCCAGTATTCCTTCTGAACGCCCTGCTGCTGTTCCTGTGCCTCCGGTGTGTTCCAGTAGCTGTGATCCACATTGCCGTCTCCCAGCTGATAGCAGAAGCTGGACACGGAATCACCGCTGAGCTTTGTGCTGTTCTTGAAGAAGGCTGCAAAGTAATCTGCGATGGTTCTGTAGTGCTCCGTCAGTCCCAGACTGTCATAGGAGTCCTTGAACTCGTAGTACCCCCAGCCAAGGGTGGAAGCGGTGTAGCCCTGGGGCAATCCGAAGATGGCGTGGTCACCTGCGTCGTGAAAACCACAGTCTACGCTGTCGCTGGTATGGCAGTTGCCACGCCAGGTCATACCGGATTTCTCGGCTACCTGGGAACCGCACATATTGGCGTCATAGAAATACATGGAGTATTGCAGGAGCTTTGCGTAGTTGTCGGTATCACCGGCGGATGCGGTCATAGCGGGCATTGAGGCGAGAGGAGCGGCAATGGCGGATACGGCCATGGCTGCACTCAATGCAGTTGTTTTTAATTTACGCTGCAGCTTGGATTTTGCGTGCATATTCAATCATTCCCTTCTGATTATACAACATGAAAAGCTGTAATATACAAATCTATTATACATGATGCCATTCGTTCATAAATGAATAAACAGCATATATAATTTGAACTTTCCATGAATTATACGTTGAATATAGATAGAATGTACAATTGAACCAAAAATAATTTGTTCAAAACAAACAAAGAGCGATGCAGAAGCATCGCTCTTTCAACAGTGATTCGTGAACTGATGTTATGCCTGCGGACCAAGCTCGGAAGCATCGATCAGATGAGCCAGGTAACGTGCGATGGCGGTGATGTCACCGGAATCGATGGTGCCGTCATAGTAACAGTCTGCATTCAGCAAGCCCTCAGCGGAAAGAGCCTTTGCGGTAGCATCCTGTGCAACATAACGGGACAGAAGAACCACATCGTTGATCTCAACCTTGCCGTTGCAGTCCACATCGCCGTACAAGGAGGCAATCGGTGCCGGTTCGGTGGTGGTTGTGGTGGTCGTGGTAGTCGTCGTGGTTGCAGTTGTTGTGGTAGTAGTGGTAGTTGTAGTCACTTCCGGCTCACTGTAGTAGTAAACATCCACAGAATCCAGAGTAATGGTGTCCACATCGTTTCCATACCAGAAGCCCAGCATGGTATTGCCGTACTCTACGTTTACATTGTTCTTGACGGTAGGCGTGAGGATCCACATGATCTCGATGTTCTTGCCTGCATCCGAAATGACGAAGTTGTTGCCCTGGTACCACATGGTTTCGTCCAGCGTTTCATCTACGGAAATGCCGAAAGCGCCTACAAATTTGCCGATATCCGTGCCTGCGGAAACGGTGAACTTGATTGCCTGGATGGTATCATTGTTGGTCAGATCCAGATCTGCCAGGTCAATATGTGCTGCATTGGTGGTATCGTCCCCGGCGGTCAACTTGACATTCGGCTTTGCGGTTGCAGTGCCGGTATAGGGAACGGTTACAGTCTGGGTGTAGGTGCAGGTGGCGCCGGTCAGCTTGATGCTTTCGTTGTCGCCATGCCAGTACTGGATGGAAACGGCATCATTTCCGGCTGTGGTAGCATTTTCCCGGACGGTTTCGGGCATCTCCCAGGTTACTTCCTGGTACTTTCCAACACTGTCCAGGGTAGTGCCTCTGCCAATTTCAAAGCCATAGTCGGTTTCATCCTCCGGGCCGTGGTCGTTGTACCAGAAGCCTTCCTTGCCATTGATGTACTCTGTATCTGCCGGAGACTGGGCTGCTACATTCATGCCGCCGCCGTACATAACAGTACCCATATCTGAATCAGACTCCAGAATAAAGGTGAAGGATTCCAGGGTCAGATCGGAAAGGTCACTGATGCCAAAGTCTTTGTATGTGATTTTATGGCTGTTGAGGGGGTCGCCTTCCTTATATGTAGATTCACCGGTTTCAGCATCCAGATAGTAGTCTTCATCATAGCCCTGGGTCAGGGTGATATCCAGATCTTCCACAGAAGCGGTCAGCGTGGATGAGATGGTAGCCGTGCCGTCCTTGTTGTCCACAAAGGAACAGGTACCGCTTTTTCTTGCGGTGGATTCCGGCTTGGTAGGATCCGTTGTAGAACTGCCGCTGGTGTTGCCGGTTACGGAGATCAGCTTTACGGAACCGGTGGTGGCGGAATTACCGCAGTAGTACATGCCGATATTGGTGGTTGCAGTGGTATTGACGTAGGGCTGAACCTCCTTCGGGATCTCATACACTACGGTAAAGGTGGAGGAGGTGAAGGATTGCTTGAAGGATTCGCCTTGGTACCAGTACTCCGGAGAATAATCCTTGGTAACGCCGATGCCCAGACCGCCGGAGAAGGAACCGGAAGAAATCGGCGCTTCAAACACGCAGGTAATGGAGGTCAGTGTTTCACCGGAGCCGCACAGAGAGGCTGTGTTTACGGTGTAGGTGTTGTCACCCTCCTTACAGGCGTAGCTTTTGTTGACGGAGATGGTTTTGTCAGCGGCATATACATTGCTGAATGCCAGCATGGTGGGGGTTGCTAATGTGCCGGTCAGCATGGCTGCACTGATGGCAACTGCCCGGATTTTGTTGTGTAGACTGTGGTTCATGATAAACGCTCCCTTTCATTTATCTGGATTCCCTGTGGATCCATATATTGCAGAGCTCATCAGAGCTTCAGGCATTATTATTATAGCACACAAATATGAATAAATTATGAAAATCTGTGATAATATCAAGAATAATTTAAAAAAGCGATTTAAAAATATACAACATGTACAATGCAACTGGAAATCAACAACGCATAAAATAAAAACAGCCGGATCCGAAGATCCGGCTGTAAGGAGACTTTTATTTTTCGCAGTTGGTGATAGCACCCACCGGGCATGCTTCATAGCAGACGCCGCAGCCGGTGCATTTTGCATAGTCAATGCTGGCGTGAAAGTCTGTGACGGTGATGGCACCGCTGATGCATTTCTTCTCACAGATCTTGCAGCCGATGCAGCCGTTCTTGCAGTGCAGCTTGGTGAGCTTTCCGTTTTCGCCGGAGGAGCAGCGCACATCGATGTGTTTGGTTACTGGTCGTATGGAGATCAGGTGCTGGGGACAGACCTTGACGCACTTGCCGCAGGCACCGCACCGGGCAGCTTCAATATGGGCGATGCCTTCTTTGATGGAGATGGCGTCGTTGTCGCATACATGCACGCAGTCCCCATAGCCCAGACAGCCAAAGCTGCATGCGCCGGTTCCGCCGTAGAACCGCTTGGCAGCCTGGCAACTGGGGATGCCGTTGAAGTCAAACTTTTTCTGGGTGGCATTGCAATCGCCGTTACAGTGGAGCACTGCCACCTCCGGCACCATTTCCTCTGCCTCGGTGCCCATGATGCCGCTGACCTGTGCGGCGGTTGCCATGCCTCCGGGTTTGCACAGGTTGGTGGCAGCACCCTGTTCCACGATGGCGGTGGCATAATCCCCACAGCCCGCAAAGCCGCATGCACCACAGTTTGCCTGGGGCAGAACCTCTGAGATCTTTTCGATCCGTTCGTCCACCTTGACCTCGAACACCTTGCTTGCAACCGTAAGCAGCACCCCTGCCAGCAGCCCAAGCACCGCAAAGATCAGGATGGGAAGGACATATGTTTCAAAAGACATAATGACTCACATGACCTGTCGGTCATTCTCCTTTCTGATTATTTGAGCATGCCGGAAAACGCCATGAAGCTGAGGGATACGATGGACGCAGCGATCAGCGTGCTGGGGATGCCCTTGAAGGTTTCCGGAATATCCGCATGCTCCAGCTTGCTGCGGACGCCGGAAAACAGGATCAGCGCCAGGGTAAAGCCTACGCCTACAAATACGGCGTTGACGGTGGATTCCAGGAAGCTGTACCCGTTGTCAATGTTCAGCAGGGTGACACCCAGCACGGCGCAGTTGGTGGTGATCAGAGGCAGGTATACGCCCAGCGCCCGGTACAGCGGGGGCATCAGCTTTTTCAGCACGATCTCTACCAGCTGTACAAACAGGGCGATGATGAGAATAAATGCAATGGTTTTCAGATAGGTCAGATTGAAGGGTTTCAGCAGCAGGTGATATACCGCAAAGGTGCAGGCGTTGGCGCATGCCATAACGAAGATGACCGCTGCACCCATGCCCAGACTGGAGGAGAGCTTTTTGGAAACCCCCAGGAAGGGACAGATGCCCATGAATTTGGAAAGCACGAAGTTGTCGGTGAATACCGCAGCGAACATAATGGAAAGCAGACTCATTCTTCACACCCTCCCTTCGCACCGCAGCTTGCCGCATTGGGGCAGCCGGCACAGCCGATCTTCTGCGGCGGCTTTTTCTTCGTGAGCTTGCTGACCACAGCGATCACACAGCCCAGTACAAAGAATCCGCCGGCAGGCATAATGAAAATGCTCATGGGCTGAACGTCCACGGGGATCTGGAATCCCAGCCAGGAGCCGGTACCCAGGATCTCCCGGATGGAACCCATGGTGAACAGGGAACAGGTGAAGCCCAGTCCCATGCCCAGACCATCCAGAACGGAGGGCAGTACCTTGTTTTTGCAGGCGAACATTTCCGCTCTGCCCAGGATGATGCAGTTGACGGTGATCAGAGACAGGAAAGTGCCCAGGGCGCTGTGGAGATCCGGCACGAAGCCGTGCATCAGAAAATCGATGAGGGTCACGAATCCGGCAATGATGACGATATAGCAGGGGAGCTTGACGGATTTGGGGATCACGTTCCGCAGCAGGGAGATCACCAGATTGGAGCCTACCAGTACAAAGGTGGTGGCAAGTCCCATGCCCAGACCGTTGACCGCCTGGGTGGTGACCGCTAGGGTGGGGCACATGCCCAGCAGTCCCACCAGGGTGGGGTTCTCCTTGAGCAGACCCTTTGTAAATTCCTTCAGATTACCCATGATTGAGGATCGCCTCCTTGTTTGCAGTATAGGTATCCATGGCAATGGTCACAGCGTGCTTCATACCATTGGAGGAGTAGGTGGCACCGGTGACAGGCGTCATGGTAAAGTCAGAGGAGCTGATGCCCATAAACTGGCGCAGAAAGCTGTCGTCCTGCACCTTGGTGCCAAGACCCGGGGTTTCCCCGATGCTGACAAAGCTGATGCCAGCCAGCTTGCCCTCCGGATCAATGCCGATGAGCAGCTGCAATCCGTCGGTGGAGTAGCCGTCCACAGTAATCTCGAAAATAACCTCGTTTTTGGCACTGCGGATCACCTGGGTGACTCCATCGTAGTGCAGATCCTCCAGCGGGGTATACTGCCCTTCCCCGAACAGGGCTTCCAGGCTGGTGTTCAGCTTGTCCTGCTGTGCCTGGGCGATCTTATCCTTGGTGGCAGCATTGGCAAGCACCAGCAGACCGCTGATGATGACGCAGATCAGGGTCAGCACCAGAGGCGGCATGATCTTTTCACGCATGGCTCTTTCCCTCCTTTGCCGGCTTGACCGCACCCAAGGGATGGGTCATGGTGAAGCGGTCTATGTAAGGGGTCAGAATATTCATCAGCAGGATGGAGAAGGACACGCCCTCCGGATAGCCGCCGAACTGGCGGATCAGGAAGGTCATAACCCCGCAGCCGATGCCGAATACCAGCTTACCCTTCCAGGTGATGGGGGTGGTCACATAATCCGTTGCCATAAAGAAGGCACCCAGCAGCAGACCGCCGGAGAGAAGCTGGTATATCACGTCATTTCCGGCAATCAGATTCAGCAGGGCAACCGTACCGATGAAGGCAAGGGGCGTGGAGGGGGAGATGATCTGGCGGATCATCAGATACACGCCGCCAATGATCAGCGCAATGGCACAGGTTTCCCCGATGCAGCCGCCGGTATTGCCCAGCAGCAGATCCCGGTAGGAGGCAGTGCCGGTCACCAAGGGTGTGGCACCGGTGATTACGTCAGAATCGGACTTCCAGTACCGGGGGATCACCCAGGTGGTCATATTGGAGGTGAAGGACAGCATCAGCACGATCCGTGCCACAATGGCGGGATTGGCAAAATTCTGTCCCAGACCGCCGAACAGCTGCTTGACGATGACGATGGCAACAAAGCAGCCGATGAGTGCCTGCCAGGCGGGAATGGTCACCGGCAGATTCAGCGCCAGCAGCATGCCGGTCACGGCTGCACTCAGGTCGGAGATGGTCTGACTGCGCTTCATGAGGATCCGGCACCAGCCTTCCATGGCAACGGAGCCGATGGTACAGAGCAGAACCAGGTAAATGGCACGCAGTCCGAAATAATAGCCTCCGGCGATGACGGCGGGCAGCAGGGACACCAGTACGCAGAGCATGATGCGCTGTGTGGTGATGGGATGCTTCTGATGGGGCGAGGGAGCAACAAGCAGTGTATTCACAGTATCAGTCCTTTCCTGTTATTTTTTTCGGGGCAGCAGCGCCTTTGCCAGCTGGTTGGTTTCTGCAAGATGCCGACCGGCGGGACAGACGTAGGTGCAGCTGCCGCAGTTCATGCACAGGGACAGCTTCAGCTTTTGCAGGGCTGCCACGTCCCGGGTGCGGTATGCCTTTTCCAGCTCGGTAGGCATCAGCCGCATGGGACAGGCGTGCATGCATCTGCCGCAGCGGATACATGCGGTTTCCGGATTCTCCTGGTAATGCTCCAGTGCCAGAATGGCGTTGTTGGGCTTGCCGATGGGGGTATCCGCTGTATACAGGCACATGCCCATCATGGGACCGCCGCCGATGAGCATCCGTACCTTGTCCATATCGCACTGGGCGTAGGCAAGCACGTCAGCAACCGATGTACCGATGGGCACGATCAGATTGCAGGGCTTTTTCACTGTATCCCCGTCCACGGTAAGCCGCCGCTCCACTAAGGGCATACCAGTCTGGGCATACCGCCACAGGAAGGCAACGGTGGACACGTTCAGCACGATGACTCCTGTATCAGAGGGCAGCTGCCCCTCCTTGATGATCCTGCCGGTGGTGTTGTAGATCATGACCTTTTCTGCTCCCTGGGGATATGTGGTGGGCAGGGGGGCGATCTCGATCTCCGGATACTTGTCCGCAAGCTCCACCAGAACCTTCACTGCCTGGGGCTTGTTGTTTTCGATGCCGATCTTGGCTCTGGGAATCTGCAGCTGCTCCATGATGAGCTTGATGCCGTTAATGATCTCCTCGGGTCCCTCCACCATCTGCCGGTAGTCAGAGGTGATGTAGGGTTCACATTCCGCTCCGTTGATGACCAGAGTGTCAATGGGTGTTTTCGGATTCAGCTTGATGTGAGTGGGGAAGCCAGCGCCGCCCAGCCCCACTGCACCGCTTTCCCGGATTGCTTTCACAAAGCCGGCCCGGTCGGAGAATACAGGGGGCTTCACCTCCGGGGAAACGGTCTGCTTGCCGTCCGGTTCGATCTCCACCGCCTTGCAGGTACTGCCGTTGGCGGACAGAATCTCTGTAATGGCTGTGACGGTGCCGGATACACTGGCATGCACCGGAACGGAGAAGGGAACCTCCGTATCCCCGATCTTTTGCCCCACCTGTACAAGATCCCCCACTTTGACGAGAGGCGTACAGGGGGCGCCCATGTTCATCAGCATGGGAATCCGCACCTTTGCCGGCAGCGGCAGCTGTACACAGGCAATGTGCTCGGTTCCCTTGTTATGCGCAAGATGAACGCCGTTGAGTCTTTTCATGGTAACCTCCAGTTCCGGGCAGCATGCCGCCCGTATTATTTTCCGGAGGAGCCGAAGCCCTTCCGTTGAAGCCTTGCAATGCGCCGGAACGCCGGGAGCATTGCCTGAAAGCAAAGTCCCGTGCCGGTGCCGGCGATCCAGCCGGCAAGCAGCAGCACCGGCAGCTGAAACCCCAGCGCAGGGGTCTGCAGCAGTAGCATGGCTGCCAGCAACTGCCCCAGGTTGTGACTGATTGCGCCGGATATGCTCATCAGCAGGGTGGAGCAGTGCAGCAACCGCAGCAGCAGGAGCATAACGCAAAGGGACACGATGCCCCCGGACAGGGACATGATCCCGGCGGTCACGCCCCGGTTGAGAAAGACAAAACCGGATTTGAGTGCAGTCAGAAGCCATGCAGAGGGTGCATCCAGAAACAGGAGCACATACATTACAACGATGCTGGACAATCCGGGTTTTACCCCAAGGGGCAGGGGCAGAGGCAGCAGGGTCTCCAGAAAGGAAATGCCGCATGCCAGAGCCAGCAGCAGCCCCATGGTGGTCAGGTATCTTGTGTTTTTCATAGCGTTATATGACAACGTCCGGGGGAGCATCCTCCGAACTGGTCAACTGGATCATAAGTTTTTTTGGCAGGCACACAATGGTCTGGTTGGGACGGGAGATCCATCCGGTGTGGACGCATTGCCTGCCGGGACAGTCATTTTCTGTGATCCGGATGCCCTGGTCACTGATTTCAAAGACGACTCCTTCTGCCTGGGGCAGGGTAAAGGTACCCTTGGGGGCGGAGGATAGGTCATATTGGGCAATGCAGGTGCTGTCCACCGTGATCTCGGCAGTCACATGCTCCCTGCTGCCGATCTGGAACAGCAGCCACAGCAGGATGCCCACCGCCGCCAGGGATAAGAGAATGATGGCGTCCCGTCGGTTCAGCAGCTTTTGTTCCATCATGCACCTGCCTTTTGGAACTGTAATCCATCGCTGTAATAGATCTTCCCGGCAGCGTCCACTGCCAGCACCTGATAATCCGCTGCATGCAGATGGGGTTCCAGATGCTCACTGCCCTCCAGAAAGAGCAGCGTGGATAGAAAATCGGATTTCAGTCCGTTGTCGGTGAATACGGTCACGCTGGTCAGATCCGTTTCGGTGGGACGGCCGGTGGTCAGGTCAAGAATGTGGCAGTAGCGCACGCCATCCGCCTCAAAAAAGCGTTCGTATCCGCCGGAGGTGGACAGGAAGCATGCAGGGGTGGTGACTGTGCCAAGGATGCCTGTTCCGTTGGGATCCTGGATCTGTACGGTGAAATCTTCGCCTCCCGGCTTGCTGCCGTACAGCAGTACCGAGGAGCGCAGGGAAAGGATGCCCCAGGCGATCCCCGCATCCTGCCACTGTTGGGCGGTCTGATCCAGAGCATAGCCCTTGGCAACCGCACCCAGATCCAGCTGCATGTCCGCCGGCAGCGTGATGCCGCTGCGATCCAGCCGGATCCGGTCATCTCCCAGGGTTTCCAGGGCTGCAAGCCGGTCTGCATCCGTTGGTACCCGGGGATGCTCCGAGGTGATGCCCCACAGCCGGGACAGGGCGCCGCTGGACAACTGCACCCCGGTGCCGAATCGATCCTCCAGCAGGATGGTCTGGGAGATCACATCCCGGAGGTCTGCATCCTGGCTGGTGCCGGATGCATTGAGGGCAGCCAGTGCACCCTGGTCGGCGTAGCAGTTCAGCTGCTGACTCAGCGCCTCCAGGCTTTTGCGGGTAGCATTTGCATCCGACTCCGGCAGGGTGAGGGTCACTACAGTATCCATTGTGTAGAATGTGTCCTGCCACATGGGCTGATTACCGCAGCCGGTGAGCCATACCCCGGCGGCACAAAGCCAGACTGCCGGAGCCTTTTTCAGAAAAAAGCGAAAATTCTCTTTTATTTTCATACAAAACGTGGTATACTATTTGGGTGCCGATGCATCCGGTTCCGGATCGTTCCGGGTTTTGCTGATGCTGTCCTCGCTGATCTTAATCAGGTTCAGCAGGGAGGCAGAGTATTCGGAATAATCCTGGGACAGGGTAGCGGTGGTCACATACAGAGTCTCCGTGTCAGTCACACAGTCGTGCTCCCCGATGGGGATGCCGGAGGAGGCTGCCTTGATGTCCGCCTCGTTCATGGAAATAATGGCGTTGGCGCTGTCATTGGCAATGACCTTGGGGATCTTGAACAGCTTCTGGTCGTTCTTGGGGTTTGCGTTGTACACGATCCGGAACAGCTTGTACACGGACAGCATCAGATAGGAGGATACCTCCTTGATGAGGGTAATGCTGTTTGCCTTCTGGGCAAGGGAGAACAGCAGACTGATGGAATTGTTGATGATGCGCCGGTTGAAGGTGATGACCTCCGGGCTGGGCATTACATTGTTTCCGTCATCGTCCGGAATGTCGTCAATGGTGATGATTTTGCCTTCTGGCTCCGGAGTGCGCCCCAGCAGGTAGTCGCAGGATACATTATAATAGTCAGCAATTTTCACCAGGAATCCAAGACCGCATTCCCGGATTCCCTTTTCGTAATGGGACAGCAGAGCCTGGGAAATGCCCAGGTCAGAAGCCGCCTGTTTCTGACTGATCTTGCGTTCCTTTCGCTGGAGTGTGATAATGCGTGAGAAATCAGAGTTCATGTGTTCTTGACGGACAGATCCGCTTGAAAGATCCGCCGTCCGCTCCTTTCGCAATGGAATGGGGAGCGGCTCCGTGCTGGTTCATGACACGGCAGATCGCCGCTCCGTTCTCAATATAAATGCAGTACTTTTTTATTATATAACATCTAGTATAATTTGTAAATACCGCAAGGAATAAAAAAATGCACCAAAGTTGCGGGCGTATTTTGTCGCTTTTTTGAGCATGCCGAAAAAACTTGCGATTTTTCGTGCAATAAGCACAATAAAGAGATCGAAAAAGGAAGGAAGATGCAAATGAAAGGCTATCGGATCAGTCTGATCCGCCACGGACAGACCATTGCCAACGAAAGGGGCATTTACATTGGCAGAACGGATTACCCTCTGTCAGAAAAGGGACGCAGCGAACTTGCTGCCAAGCTGGATGAGTTTGAATATCCCAAGGTACAGAGAGTATATTCCAGTCCCCTGCGCCGATGTATGGAAACGGCGGAGATCCTGTTTCCATACCGGGAGCTGCTGACCGTGTCGGATCTGCAGGAAATGGATTTCGGCGACTTTGAGGGGAAGGATGTCTCCGCCCTGATCGACCGGGAGGACTATAAGCAGTGGCTCAAGGGCGGACTGAAGGCACGGCCTCCCAAGGGAGAAAGCATGGAGGAGCTGTGCGTGCGTACTTACAAGGCACTGCATGAGGTGATTATGGATATGATGAATGAGGGCATCACCCACAGTGCGGTGGTGACCCATGCGGGCATCATCACCAACATGCTTTCCTGCTTCGGGCTTCCCAAGATGGATCGCCGGGAGATCGTCTGTGCACCTGGCGAGGGCTTTGAGATCATGGCCACTGCTAAGATGTGGCAGCAGTCCCAGGCCTTTGAGATCCTTGGGCTGACTCCCTACACCAAGGACGAGGAGGATCCCTTTACCGAGTAGGAATGCCGCCTTCGGATACATAGCTGCCGCCGCAAGGCAAATCCGGCAGCCGGGAGGGTCACATGAAGCTGAGGGAACTGGAGGCACGGACAGGACAGGCTCTGCATGGCTGCCGGGGAGAGAGTACGGTGGTGCTGATCCTACCCTTGCTGGGCTGGGGCATTCTGCTGCTGTTTGAGCTTCTGGGAAGGCATTTCTGCCTGATGCAGGGAATGCCGGGTCTTGTCCCCTGGATCACCGGACTGCGGTGTCTGGCGGGTGCACTGGGCTCTGTTCCGTTTTGCAGCGGAGCTGCCTGGTGGTTCATGCAGGCTGCCGCCGGGGAGGGGAACAGCCTTTCGGACTACTGCACACTGCTGCGCAGTCCGGCACTGCATATACGGGCAGCAAGATTGTATGGACTGCTGTGGCTGGCGGCTGGCGCCCTGCTGCTGCCTGCCGGGGTATGCGGCGCCGGGATCCGTCTGCTGCTGCATATGGCTTTGGAGCAGGCGGATTGCTTCTGGTATCTCTTTGGCAGCATCCAGCTGCTGGCACTGCTGGCACTGTGGCTGTGGTTGGTATGCTACCTGCTCAGCGGCATGATCCCGGCGGTGTTGCTGTTTGCTGTGTATCCCTTCCGAAGCCCCTTTGCCCTGTGCCGTCTGAGCTTTGTGCGCATGCAGGGGAAGCGGAGACTGCTGCTTTTGCACCTGCTCCGGTGGCTGCCGCTGCTGTTGATTCCCGGCGGAGCAGCAGCCATGTGTATGGGGCTGGCGGTATTATTGGAGGAGAAAGATGGAACAGCTGAAACTTGTGATACAGACCCCGGAACCCGTGCGGCTGTGTGAGTATCTGCGCCGCAGGATCGGGGTATCCGCCCGGCTGCTGGCACGGCTCAAGCGCACCCCGGCAGGCATTCTATGCAACGGGGTGCCGGTGCGGGCGGTGGATCCGGTGCGTGCCGGGGATGTGGTGGTGCTGACCATGCCGGAGCAGGAAGGTCTGGAGCCGAATCCGGCACTGTATGTGCCGTCAGTATTGGAAACGGCGTATTACATAGTATATGACAAGCCTACGGGCATGCCGGTGCATCCCTCTGCCAGGCATCGGAGGGATACGCTGGGCAATTACTTTGCCGCCAGTATGCCGGGGCATACTTTCCGGGCGGTGAACCGGCTGGATCGGGATACCTCCGGTCTGTGCATGATCGCAAAGGATGCTTACACCGCCAGTGCTTTGCAGGGAAAGCTGGAAAAGCGGTATTATGCCGTGCTGTGCGGTCATCTCACCGGAGACGGCACCATCTCTGCACCCATTGCCCGGACGGAGGCGTCCATCATTACCCGATGCGTCCGGCAGGATGGGAAACCGGCGGTGACCCACTACCGGGTGCTGGGGCATTCGGCAGATTACACCGCAGTGGAGATCCGGCTGGAAACTGGCAGAACCCATCAGATCCGGGTGCATTTTTCCCATCTGGGTTATCCCCTGGCAGGGGATGACCTGTATGGCGGCAGCCGTCGGCACATCGGACAGCAGGCGCTTCACTGCGGCAGACTGTTCTGGAGGGATCCGGTCACGAAGCAGGCATGCAGTGCCGTTTCTCCCTGGCGCAGGGATATGCAGCAGTTGGTGCCGGCGGTACAATTGGATTGGAGGAATCGAAATGAAGAAGATTGCAAGTTTTGAAGTGGATCACCGGAAAATTGATGTGGGCATGTACATATCCCGGGTGGACGGGGATATTGTAACCTATGATATCCGCATGTGCAAGCCCAACGGAGGCGTCTATCTGCCTACTCCGGCGATGCATACCATTGAGCATCTGTTTGCCACCTATGCTCGTAATTCGGAATATGGTCAAGGCGTTGTCTACGTTGGTCCAATGGGCTGCCGTACCGGATTTTATCTGCTGACCCGTGGACTCAGCCACCAGGATGCCATCCGGCTGATGCAGGAGACCTATCAGTTCATTGCGGATTACGATGGGGAGATCCCCGGCTGCTCCGAGATCGAGTGCGGCAATTACCTGGAGCACGACTTGGCTGGAGCAAAGCGGGCAGTACTGCCGTTTTTATCCGCTATCCAGGGATATACCCCGGAAATGCTGGATTATACATGGCATTATAACCAAAAATAATTATTACATTTTGTATATTCAGACGAATTTTAATGCATTTTTTGGCGAACGGGCGAAAAGCCATTGCAATTTCTGATCCGGTTGGTATAATGGTTACAGTGTAACTGATTTGTAACAATTACCGCTGACAAGATCCGGCACTCTACCGGATCAGAAGAAGGGAGCTGTTAGGATGGATCAGGAACGTCTCAGCCATGCAAAGGACGTTTCCAACGGTGACACTGAGAATGGACAGAGCATGCATACAACCAAGCGGCGCAGAAAGCGGAACCCATTGGTCTGGCTGGCTTCCAGAGCAGCATTGTGCGGTGCCTGGATCGTCCGTGTGCTGCTGTACCTGTTGTACGGTATTTGCGGCTTGATCTTACTGCTGGGCAGAGGAATTCTGGACATGTGCAGAGGGCTGGTTGTTCCCTTGGGGAAGCTGAAGCATGCACTGATGCAGCCTGTGCGGATCCAGATGCGCAATGCAGACCGGGTACAGCAGAATATGCGGGCAGCCCGCCACAAGGGGAAGAAGCATTTTGCGGCAGCCCTGCTCAAAAGCGCCCACACTTATTTGTGGGGCGAGAACGGGTTGATGATCACCATCTTTCACTATGTGGCGCCCGTTGCTTCTCTGGCGTTTCTGGTAGGGGTGGTACTCTACGGAGCCCATTTGCAGTATGGGTTGGTAGTGCAATATAATGGTGAGGAGATCGGCGTGATCGCCTCTGAGGAGGAATTTGACGCAGCTGCCAGTGAGGTGCATAAGCGAATTGCCGATGTGGAGCTGGCGGAGCCGTTGATCTATACGCCGAAGTTTTCTCTGACCATCGTCAATGACACCAGTGATTATGTGCCTACCTCCGTGCTGGCGGACCGGATGCTTTCCAGTTCGGACGCAGTGCTGACCAAGGCGTGCGGTGTGTTTGTGGACGACGCATTCGTGGGGGCGGTTGCCTCCAACCAGGAGGTGGAGTTTGCCTTGTCGGAGCGGCTGGCAGATTTCAATGCGCCTGCCGGGGCAACGGATGTGCAGTATGAGAATGCGGTGACCTTCCGCAGCGGCATGTATCTGGAGGATAGCCTGCTGGACACGGAGGAGATGATCGAAAAGCTGACCGCCAGTGAGCGGTATCGCTCCCAGTATACCGTGCAGCAGGGGGAATCCGTGGTGCAGGTGGCAAAAAAGTTTTCCATGGCGGAGTCGGAGCTGCGGGAGCTGAATCCGGATCTGGAGGAGGGAGAGTGTCAGGCAGGAGACCGGCTGACAGTCATCAAGACAAACAGCTTTCTGCCCATTCAGTATACGGAGCGTATGACCCTGACCAGCTTCATTGATTTTGATTCCATTGAGGTGAACACCAGTTCGGTCAATAAGGGGGATACCCAGATTCTGGTGCCAGGTGTCAAGGGGGAGAAATCCAATGTTGTGGACATTGTGTATGTGGATGGGGCGGAAGCCAGCCGGAAGGTGATCCGGTCAGAGGTGCTGTCCGAACCGGTTACAGAGCAGGTGGGCATCGGCACTTACACGGCGCAGCCCATGTCCAAAAACACGGTGCTCCGGGGCAGCGGTCAGTTCAGTTGGCCGGTGGACGGGGGCTATATCAGCGACCCATTCATCAGTGACCGGAACCATAAAGGTCTGGACATTGCAGCGCCGGCAGGCACGGAGATCTATGCGGCGGATGCAGGCACGGTGACCTATGCAGGCTGGAATGCAGGAGGCTATGGCTATCTGGTGATGGTGGATCATGGCAACGGCTATGTGACAGTATATGGACACTGCTCCATGATCTATGTTTCTGAGGGACAGGAGGTCTCCCGGGGACAGCGTATGGCAGCGGTGGGATCCACTGGCCGATCCACCGGCAACCATCTGCATTTCGAGGTGCGCTACAACGGCATGTATTGTGATCCCACCGGATTCCTCCGGGTGAACGCAGATTGATTCTTTTTAAATAGTATAGGCAGCGCTTCGGAGGGCGTGCATGCCCTTCGGGATGCTGTACTTTTCAAAAAGCAATATCGGAATATGATATACTTTTGTTCATAAAAATTTTACAAGTCCGGTATGCGCAATTGCTTGCAATTTGGTGTAAGGCATGGTATAATGTACAGGTGATTGCGACAGATATGCGAGGAAGCGGAAGGTTGCTGGCGGTATGTCAGGGAATTTCCGTGGAGTATGTCCGATTTTAAACCGGGCGAAAAGAGATAACGGACACAGTTTGTGCTTTGTGCTAGCTTGCGTATGCATGGAGTATGCCCGAATTGTGCCTATCTGAACTTCCTCGGAAAACAGTTGCGTTTTTCGAGTTTTTTTATGCGCAGATGAGGATACACACGGGAACGTGGACGATATCTCAGGGGAACTCTCAAAGAGAATCCCGCCCCCAATCATGAAATACTATAAGGAGGCGAAATCACGTGGCAGTCAACGAGAAAATCAGAATCAAGATCAAGGGTTATGAGCACGCAACAGTGGACGCAGCAGCCGCAAAGATTGTGGAGGCAGCAAAGCGCAGCGGTGCTAGAGTTTCCGGTCCTATCCCGCTGCCTACCGACAAGGAGGTTGTTACAATTCTCCGTGCGGTACACAAGTACAAGGACAGCCGTGAGCAGTTTGAGATGAGAACACACAAGCGTCTGATCGACGTTATCAGACCCACTCAGAAGACAACTGACGCACTGCAGAAGCTCGAGATCCCCGCAGGTGTGGACATCGTTATGGTGCTCAAGTAAGCACAGCGATAACCCCTGACTCTGCATCAGGCATGCAGAGAGGATGGCAGGCGCCATCGGTCAAGTTGGCATACGCCAACCAATAACCTAACAGGAGGAAAATGGAATGCAAAAAGGTATTATCGGCAAGAAAATCGGTATGACCCAGATTTTCGACCAGGAAGCAGGAAAAGTAATTCCTGTAACTGTTGTAGAAGCTGGTCCTTGTGTTGTGGTACAGAAGAAGACCGTTGAGAATGACGGCTACGCTGCACTGCAGATCGGCTTTGACGACGTAAAGGCACAGCGCATCAACAAGCCTATGAAGGGACATTTTGACAAGTCCGAGGTTGGTTACAAGCGCGTCCTGAAGGAATTCAGACTGGACGACTGCGACGCTCTGAATGTGGGTGATCTGCTGAAGGCTGACACATTTGCTGTAGGCGACATCGTGGATGTCAGCGGCACCAGCAAGGGTAAGGGCTTCACCGGCGCCATCAAGCGTCACAATCAGCACAGACTCAAGGAAACTCACGGTACCGGCCCTGTGCACAGACAGGCAGGTTCTATGGGTGCATGCTCCTCTCCGTCCCGTATTTACAAGGGCAAGGGCATGGCAGGTCACATGGGTGCTGAAAAGGTAACAGTTCAGAATCTCGAAGTTGTGAAAATTGACGTTGAGAACAATCTGATTGCACTCAAGGGTGCGATTCCCGGTCCTAAGGGCGGCGTTGTATGCATCACAGACAGTGTAAAGGCTTAAGGAAGGAGGAAGCATAAATGGCTAAGGTTTCAGTATTTGATATGACAGGAAATCAGGTTTCGGAGACAGAGCTTTCCGATGCTGTATTTGGTATTACTCCGAACGAAGCAGTGATGCACGCAATGGTTGTAAACTACCTGGCAAACCAGCGTCAGGGCACACAGTCCACTCTGACTCGGACAGAGGTCAGCGGCGGTGGCAGAAAGCCCTGGAGACAGAAGGGTGGTCATGCAAGACAGGGTTCTATCCGTGCTCCTCAGTGGTATCACGGCGGCGTGGCACTCGGTCCGAAGCCCAGAGATTACAGATACGCTCTGAACAAGAAGGTTCGCAGACTGGCTATGAAGTCCGCACTTTCTTCTAAGGTTCTGGAGAACAACATCATCGTGCTGGATGCACTGACTGTTGATTCCTACAAGACCAAGACTATCGTTGCAATGCTCAAGGCACTGAACGTAGAGGGCAAGGCTCTGATCGTAACTGCTGAGGCAGACAAGAAGGTCATCAAGAGCGCAGCAAACATCCCCGGCGTTAAGACAGCTGCTGTCAACACACTGAATGTTTACGATATTCTCAACTATGACAAGTTCATCGTTGTAAAGAATGCCGTTGGTCAGATCGAGGAGGTGTACGCATAATGAAAGCTGCACAGGATATTATCTTGAAGCCGATCATCACGGAGAAGAGCATGGATTTCCTTCCCCTCGGCAAGTACACTTTCAAGGTTGCCAAGGACGCAAACAAGCTGGAGATTGCCAAGGCAGTGGAAGAGCTGTTTGATGTACAGGTTGAAAAGGTTCATACCATGAACTGCAGAGGCCGTGTAAAGCGTGTCGGCAGATATGTGGGCAAGACCGCTGACTGGAAGAAGGCGATCGTTACAGTAAGTAAGGATCCCAAGCCCGGTAAGGACGGCAAGAAGCGCAAGAGCACCATCGAGTTCTTCGACGGCATGTATTAATTGCGCTTCAGGTATGGGAGAATGCTCCCGCAAAATGCATTATATAAGGAGTGAAACACGCAAATGGCAATTAAGACCTATAAACCGACAACTGCTTCCCGCCGTAACATGACTGTTACCAACTACACGCAGTTGTCCAAGGTTGATCCGGAAAAGAGCCTGCTTGAGCCCCTCAAGAAGAATTCCGGCAGAAACAGCTATGGCCGCATCACCGTTCGTCACAGAGGCGGCGGAAACAGAAGAAAGTACCGTGTAATTGATTTCAAGCGTGACAAGGACGGTATCAATGCAAACGTTCTGACCATCGAGTACGATCCGAACCGCAGCGCTTTCATTGCTCTGGTTCAGTATGAGGACGGCGAGAAGAGATACATTCTGGCTCCCCACGATCTGAAGGTTGGCGACGTTGTTCGTTCCGGTGCTGACGCTGATATCAAGCCGGGCAACGCACTGCCCCTGCTGAACATTCCGGTTGGTACCTTCATTCACAACATTGAACTTTATCCGGGCAGAGGTGCGCAGCTGGTTCGTTCCGCTGGCAACATGGCTCAGCTGATGGGCAAGGAAAATGATTATGCGCTGATCCGTCTGCCTTCCGGCGAGATGAGAAAGGTTCCGATCGGTGCGAAGGCTTCCATCGGTCAGGTTTCCAACATCGACCACGAGAACGTACACTACGGTAAGGCTGGTCGTGTTCGTCATATGGGTATCAGACCTACAGTCCGCGGTTCCGTTATGAACCCCTGCGATCACCCCCACGGCGGTGGTGAAGGTAAGTCGCCGGTTGGACGTCCGGGTCCTGTTACACCTTGGGGCAAGCCTGCTCTGGGTTATAAGACTCGTAAGACACACAACCGCACTGACAAGTATATCGTAAAGAGAAGAAACGGGAAATAAGCGGAAAGGAGGAACTGATTCATGAGCAGAAGTATTAAAAAGGGACCTTACGTGCAAGAGGTTCTGCTGAAGCGGATTATGGCTATGAATGAGGCCGGCGAAAAGAAGGTTCTCAAGACCTGGAGCCGTTCTTCCACGATTTTCCCTGATTTCGTAGGTCACACAATCGCAGTTCACGATGGCCGCAAGCATGTTCCGGTTTACGTTACAGAGGACATGGTTGGACACAAGCTCGGCGAGTTTGCACCCACCAGAACCTATAAGGGTCATGCAGGTTCCAAGACATCGAACAACGGCAAGAAGTAATAAGTAGCGGAAGGAGGAGTTCAAATGGAAGCTAGAGCGTATTTGAGAAATGCTCGCATCGCACCGAGAAAGGTGCAGATCGTTCTGGATCTGATCCGGAACAAGCCTGTTGACATTGCATTGGCTACACTTGAATTGACACCGAAGGCTGCAAGCCCGATGGTGGCAAAACTGTTGAAGTCCGCTATGGCAAACGCTGAGAACAATCACAACATGAACAAGGATGACCTGTATGTTTCCGAGTGCTTCGTGTGCCCCGGTCCGATCATGAAGCGGGTTATGCCGAGAGCACAGGGCAGAGCCTTCAGAATCCTGAAGAGAACATCTCACATCACACTTGTTGTGAAAGAAAAAGAATAATCCCAAGGAGGTTAACTATGGGCCAGAAAGTAAATCCGCACGGTCTGCGTGTTGGCGTTATCAAGGATTGGGATTCTCGCTGGTTTGCGAACAAGGCAGATTTCGGCGATACACTGGTGGAAGACTACAACGTACGTAACTTCATCAAGAAGAGCCTGTACGCTGCAGGTGTTCCGAAGATCGAAATTGAGCGATTCGCTGAAAAGGTTAGAATCAACATCCACTGCGCAAAGCCCGGCGTTGTAATCGGCAGAGGCGGCGCAGAAATCGAGAAGCTCCGCGCTCAGCTCGAGGCTATGATGAAGAAGCAGGTTGCTGTGAACATCATCGAGGTGAAGCAGCCTGATATGAATGCTCAGCTGGTTGCTGAGAAGATTGCGCTGGATCTGGAGAACCGTGTTTCTTTCAGACGTGCAATGAAGCAGTCCATCGGTCGTTCCATGCGTCTGGGCGCAAAGGGCATCAAGACCCGTGTTTCCGGTCGTCTGGGCGGTGCGGAAATCGCAAGAAGCGAGACCTATCACGAGGGTACCATCCCGTTGCAGACCATTCGTGCTGACATCGACTACGGCACCGCTGAGGCGCACACCACTTATGGTCGCCTGGGCGTAAAGGTTTGGATCTACAAGGGTGAGGTTCTCAAGGGCGATGCTGCAAAGGCTGCTGCTGAGAAGGCGAAGTACGAAAAGAAGCCGGAAGCAAGACCGGAAAGAAAGCGCCGGGATGACAGAAACGGCCGTGACAACAGAAACGGCGGCTTCAAGGCGCGTGATTCTAGAAGAGAAGGAGGTAACCGATAATGCTGCTCCCGAAGAGAGTAAAATATCGTCGTGTGCACAGAGGTCGTATGACCGGTAAGGCACTCAGAGGCAATAAGGTTTCCTACGGTGATTACGGTCTCCAGTCTCTGGAGCCTGCATGGATCACCTCCAACCAGATCGAATCCGCCCGTATCGCAATGACACGTTACATCAAGCGTGGCGGTCAGGTATGGATCAAGATTTTCCCGGATAAGCCCGTAACTTCCAAGCCCCTCGGAACTCGAATGGGTAAAGGTAAGGGCGCACCTGAGTACTGGGTAGCTGTTGTAAAGCCGGGCAGAGTGATGTTCGAGATTGCTGGCGTTCCGGAAGAGACCGCAAGAGAAGCGCTGCGTCTTGCAATGCACAAGCTGCCGGTAAAATGCAAGTTTGTAAAGAAAGCTGAACAAGGAGGGGAGCAGTAATGAAAGCGACTGAAATCAGAGATCTGTCCGTTGATGAGATGAACGAAAAGCTGGTCAGCCTGAAGGAAGAGCTCTTCTCTCTCCGTTTCCAGCATGCTGTCAATCAGCTGGATAACACAGCACGTCTGAAGGATGTAAAGAAGGATATCGCTCGCATCAAGACTGTTCTTCGTGCGGCAGACGCGAATCAGTAAGAGAAGGAGGAGTTTGCTGTGTCTGAAAGAAACCTGAGAAAGACCAGAGTTGGCAAGGTTGTAAGCGACAAGATGGACAAGACTGTTGTTGTTGCAATCGCAGATAACGTACAGCATCCGCTTTACAAGAAGATTATCAAGCGCACTGTAAAGCTGAAGGCTCACGATGAGCAGAACGCATGCCGCATTGGCGACCGCGTAGAAGTAATGGAAACCCGCCCCATGTCCAAGGACAAGAGATGGCGTGTGACTAACATCATTGAAAAGGCAAAGTAATATAGTATTGAGTGGAAGTTCCGAGGGAACTTCTGAAAGGAGGAACTCGCTGTGATCCAGATGCAATCTTACTTGAAGGTCGCTGACAACACCGGTGCAAAGGAGCTGATGTGCATTCGTGTGCTGGGCGGTACCCGTAGAAGATATGCGAACATCGGCGATGTTGTTGTGGCTTCTGTTAAGAAAGCAACACCCGGCGGCGTTGTTAAGAAGGGCGACGTTGTAAAGGCTGTGATTGTTCGTTCCGCAAAGGGCCTGCGGAGAGAAGATGGTACCTACATCCGTTTTGACGAGAATGCAGCAGTTATCATCAAAGAGGATAAGAACCCGAAGGGGACTCGTATTTTCGGACCGGTCGCAAGAGAACTTCGTGAGAAGGATTACCTCAAGATCCTGAGCCTTGCGCCCGAAGTATTGTAATGGAGGTGTCATGATGAATAAGTTACACGTTAAAAAAGGTGACACAGTCGTTCTCCTTACAGGTGGCAGAGAAGATAAGTACGTGGACAACGAGTCCAAGACCCGCAAGACCGGCAAGGTTCTTGAGGTCAGCCCGTCCGAGAATAAGGTGATCGTTGAAGGCATCAACATGATCACCAAGCATGTAAAGCCCACCAGAATGGGTCAGCCGGGCAGCATCGTCAAGGCTGAGGCTCCGATTTACGCATGCAAGGTACAGGTCGTTTGCCCCAAGTGCGGCAAGCCCACCCGTGTTGGCCACGGTTTCGAGACCAAGACCAATGGCGCCGGCGTAGAGAAGAAGCTGCCGATCCGTATCTGCAAGAATAAAGACTGCGGCCACCATTTCTGATAGGAGGAGAACGAGAATGGCAAGATTAAAAGAATATTATGTCAGCACTGTCGCTCCTGCAATGATGAAGAAGTTCGGCTACAAGAGTGTGATGCAGATCCCGAAGCTTGACAAGGTTGTCATCAACGTAGGTGCCGGTGAGGCAAAGGAAAACGCAAAGGTGATCGACGCAATTATGACTGACATCGCTGCAATCACTGGTCAGAAGCCGGTGATCTGCCGTGCAAAGAAGTCCGTTGCAAACTTCAAGCTCCGTGAGGGCATGCCGATCGGCGTAAAGGTAACGCTGCGCAGCGAAAAGATGTACGAATTCGTAGACAAGCTGTTCAACGTTGCATTCCCCCGGGTTCGTGACTTCAGAGGCATCAACCCGAATTCTTTCGATGGCAGAGGCAATTACTCCACCGGTATTAAGGAACAGTTGATCTTCCCTGAGATTGAGTACGATAAGATCGACAAGGTACGGGGTATGGATATCAACTTCATTACAACCGCAAACACAGACGAAGAAGCGAAAGAGCTGCTGACACTGATGGGCGCTCCGTTTGTGAAGTGATAGGGAGGATTCATCGAAATGGCAAAAAAGGCAATGATTAACAAGCAGCAGAAAGCTCCCAAGTTCTCCACAAGAGCATACAACAGATGCAAGATTTGTGGCAGACCGCATGCTTATCTCAGAAAGTTCGGCATCTGCCGTATCTGCTTCAGAGAGCTTGCACATGACGGTCAGATTCCGGGTGTGAAGAAAGCAAGCTGGTAAATTAACAAAGGAGGTCATTCGGCATGCAAATTACTGATACAATCGCAGATTTACTGACAAGAATCCGCAATGCGAATTCTGCAAAGCACGCCACGGTTGACGTTCCCGCCTCCAATGTCAAGAAGGCTATTACACAGATCCTCGTAGACGAGGGCTATGTAAAGGGCTTCCAGGTCATTGAGGACGGCAAGCAGGGAATCATCAGAATCACTCTGAAGTACGGCGACAACAAGTCACCCATCATCACCGGCCTGCGTCGGGTCTCTAAACCGGGTTTGCGTATTTATTCTAGCTGTGAAGATATGCCCAAGGTTCGTAAGGGTCTAGGTATCGCCATCGTTTCCACTTCTAAGGGAATCGTGACTGACAAGAAGGCTCGTGAGCTGAACGTTGGCGGCGAAGTACTCGCATTTATTTGGTAAGGAGGACACGGTAATGTCAAGAATAGGTAGAATGCCGATTAGTGTCCCTGCCGGTGTCGATGTGAAGTGCGCCGACAACTTTATGACGGTGAAGGGTCCTAAGGGCGAAATTTCCAAGCAGTTATCCACAGCAATGAACATTGAGATCGCTGACGGTGTGATCCACGTGACCCGTCCGGACGATACCAATGTAAACAGAAGCCTCCACGGCTTGACCAGAACTCTGATCGCCAACATGATCGAGGGTGTAACCAATGGTTACAGCAAGACCCTGGAGATTGAGGGTGTTGGTTACCGTGCTGCAAAGCAGGGTCATGACCTGGTTATGAACCTGGGCTTCTCCCACCAGGTGATCGTTTCTGAAGGCAACGGCATTGCAATTGAAGTGCCCCAGCCCAACAAGATCGTCATCAGTGGTGTTGACAAGCAGGCTGTAGGTCAGTTCGCAGCTGAAGTACGCGAGAAGCGTCCGCCGGAGCCTTATAAGGGCAAGGGCATCAAGTACGCCGGTGAGCATATCGTCCGCAAGGAAGGTAAGGCCGGCAAGGGCAAAAAGTAAGTAAGGAGTGAATCGCTATGGTAAAAAAGGTAGACAGCAACAAGGCCAGAGCTAAAAGACACCGCAGAGTCCGCGCGAAGATTTCCGGTACTCCGGCTTATCCGCGTCTGAATGTCTTCCGCTCCTCCAAGCACATTTACGCGCAGATCATTGACGATGTAAATGGTGTGACACTTGCTTCTGCTTCCAGTCTTTCCAAGGATTTTGACGCAGATGGCGGCAATAAGGATGGCGCAAAGAAGGTTGGCGAGCAGATCGCAAAGAATGCGCTGGCAAAGGGTATCAAGAACGTGGTATTCGACAGAGGCGGTTACCTGTATCACGGACGTGTGAAGGAGCTTGCTGACGGCGCAAGAGAAGGCGGACTTTCCTTTGAGAATCCGTCCAATTCCAAGTAAGGAGGGAAAACACGTTGGCTATGATTGACGCTTCCGCTATGGAGCTTACAGAAAAGGTCGTTGCAATCAACCGTGTATCCAAGACAGTCAAGGGCGGCCGTATCATGAAGTTCGCTGCACTGGTTGTAGTGGGTGACGGCAATGGCACCGTTGGATTCGGCATCGGCAAGTCCGGTGAAGTTCCGGATGCAATCCGCAAGGGCATTGAGGACGCAAAGAAGAATCTGGTGAAGATCGCGCTGAAGGGTACTACCATTCCCCACGAGATCATCGGTGCATTCGGCGCTGGCCGCGTACTGATGAAGCCCGCTGCTCCCGGTACCGGTGTGATCGCCGGCGGTCCGGTTCGTGCGGTCATTGAAGTTGCAGGCATCAAGGACATCCGTACAAAGTCCCTGCGCTCCAACAACCCCTGCAACGTGGTACGCGCAACCATCAACGGTCTCGCTTCCTGCACAACTGCAAAGGAAGTTGCAGAAAAGAGAGGCAAGTCCGTTAAGGAAATTTTAGGATAAGGAGAGAGCGACATGGCTAAACAGATTACGCTTGTAAAGAGCCTGATTGGCAGAAAGCAGGACCAGATTGACACGGCGCATTCTCTTGGTCTTAAAAAGATCGGTGATTCCACCGTACAGCCTGACAATGTTCAGACAGAGGGAAAAATCAATAAGATTTCCCACCTCATCGAAGTACAGGACGCTTAACGCAAGGAGGTGCGAACAATGAAGTTACACGAATTATCCCCGGCAGAGGGTTCTACCAAGGCTACCAAGCGCATCGGCAGAGGTCACGGCTCCGGTCAGGGCAAGACTGCTGGTAAGGGCCACAAGGGACAGAATGCACGTTCCGGCGGCGGCGTAAGAATCGGCTTCGAAGGCGGTCAGATGCCTCTGAGCAGACGTATCCCCAAGAGAGGCTTCAACAATATCTTTGCTACAAAGTTTGCAATCGTTAACGTTGCAGATCTGAACAAGTTTGTTGACGGCACCGTTGTGGACGCTGAGCTGCTGAAGGCTTCTGGTCTGATCAAGAAGGAATACGACGGCGTAAAGGTCCTCGGCAATGGCGAGCTGACCGCAAAGCTTACAGTAAAGGCTGCTAAATTCTCACAGAGCGCAATCGAGAAAATCGAGAAAGCTGGCGGGAAAGCAGAGGTGATGTAGTGTGTTTCAGACCATAAGGAAGGCATGGGCTATTCCTGAGCTTCGTAAAAAGCTACTCTACACACTATTTATCATTATCATTTTCAGAGTGGGCAGTGCCATCACTGTCCCGTTCCTGGATAACCAGCTCATCGCTTCTTGGATGAGCAGTGCGGCAACAGGCGGAAACTTCCTGGAATACCTGGACATCCTGACGGGCGGCGCCCTGTCCCAGGCAACAATTTTTTCCCTGTCTATTACGCCGTACATCAACGCCTCCATCATCGTCCAGCTTCTGACCTATGCGCTGCCTCCTTTGGAGCGGCTGCAGAGCGAGGGCGAAGAGGGCAGAAAAACCCTCAACAAGATCACGGCGATTGTTTCCTTTGGACTGTCCATCTTTATGTCCTTTGCTTATTACCTGACACTGAAGAACAAGGTGTCGGCAATCAAGTATACAACCGGCGGTTACGGCATCTTTGCTGCGATCGTCATCATCGGCTGCTTCGTAGCCGGCTCCATGCTGGTTATGTGGCTTGGCAACCGGATCAGTGAAAACGGTATCGGCAACGGTACTTCCATGATCCTGTTCGCCGGTATCGTTGCGAGAATGCCCAAGGACGTAGGCACCGCAGTCGAGCTGATGTTTACAAACCCCCAGAAGTATGTGTTTGTTGTTCCGCTGGTAGGCATCCTGTTCATTGCGATGATTACTTTCATCGTTCTGATGAACGAGGCTGAACGCCGGATCCCCATCCAGTACGCAAAGCGTGTGGTTGGCAGAAAGCAGTACGGCGGCCAGAGCACACACATTCCGATCAAGGTTTGCATGAGCGGCGTTATGCCGATCATCTTTGCAATGGCGTTTATGTCCCTGCCGAATACCTTGAGCCTGTTCGTAGAACCGGTTGCAAATCCGGAGGGCGCATCTGTCGGTGCAAAGATTTATTACTACTTTATCGCATTCTTCAAGACACAGTCTTACGGCTATGCAGCTCTGTATTTCATCCTGATTGTTGCATTCAACTACTTCTACGTTTCCATGCAGTACAATCCGGTTGAGATCGCAAACAACCTGCGTCAGTCCAACGGCGGTATCCCCGGCATCCGTCCCGGTAAGCCCACCTCTGATTACATTCAGAGAATCCTGTCAAAGATTACTCTGACAGGAGCGATCTTCCTGGGTCTGATTGCGATCTTCCCGATCTTCTTTGCACGGGCTCTGCCGGATATGAGTGGTCTGTCCATGGGCGGCACCTCTATCCTGATCGTAGTCAGCGTAGCACTTGAGACTGTCCGCACAATGGAATCCCAGATGATGATGCGTCATCACAAGGGCTTCCTGGGTTAAGGAGGACATTGCATATGAATCTGATTCTTTTGGGCGCTCCGGGCGCCGGCAAGGGTACACAGGCAGAGGTCATTTCCGAGGCATTGTCCATTCCGCAGATTTCTACTGGCAACATTCTGCGTGAGGCTGTCAAGAACGGCACTGAGTTCGGTCTGAAGGCCAAGGCTGCAATGGAAAGCGGCGCACTGGTCTCCGATGAGGTCGTAATCGGGATCCTGAAGGATCGCATCGCACAGGATGACTGCAAGAACGGTTTCATTCTTGATGGTTTCCCCAGAACAGTTCCCCAGGCAGAAGCTCTGGAGGCTATGGGTGTGAACATCGACAAGGTCGTTGAGATCTATGTTCCGGATGAGACCATTTCCAAGCGCCTGTCCGGCAGACGTGTCTGCGAGGGCTGCGGCGCATCCTATCACACAGATTTCAAGCCTTCCAGGGTGGCTGGCAAGTGCGACAAGTGCGGCGGCAACACCGTGATCCGCAAGGATGATGAGCCTGCAACCGTTCTGGAGCGCCTGAAGGTTTACCACGAGCAGACTGCTCCGCTGAAGGATTTCTACGCAAAGCGTGGCAAGCTTGAAACAGTAATCGGTCAGGAAGAGGTTTCCGAAACTTCTAAGCTGACGCTGAAGGCTGTGGGGGCGTAATCGCATGATTAGCGTAAAATCCAATACAGATCTGGAAAAGCTTCGTGCAGCCGGCAGAATTGCCGGTCGTGCCCTGAAGCTGGCTGGGGAATCCGTTCGGGCGGGCATGACCACCAAGGAACTGGACAAAATCGTGCATGACTACATTGTAAGCTGCGGCGCAACGCCGTCCTTCTTAGGATACGGCGGCTTTAAGGGCAGTGCCTGCATCTCTATCAACAACGAGGTCATTCACGGTATCCCGTCCTCCAAGCGGAAAATTGCAGACGGAGATATTGTCAGTGTGGATGTGGGGGCTTGTTACAATGGCTTTCACGGCGACACCTGTGCAACTTTTGCAGTGGGACATATTTCTGATGAGGCAAAAAAGCTTCTCGAAGTGACAGAAGCAAGCCTGTATGCCGGAATCGATGCGGCTGTTGTGGGCGCACGGATGGGAGACGTTTCCCATACGGTTGAAGAGTATTGCGTTTCGAGAGGATATGCTGTGGTGAAGCAGTATTGCGGACACGGCATCGGCAGGGAACTGCACGAATCACCTGAAGTACCGAATTACGGGAAGCCGGGACATGGGGTACGCCTGGTATCCGGCATGACCTTTTGTATTGAACCGATGATCAACGTCAAGGGTGAGGGTGTGAGAGTGCTGAAGGATGGCTGGACGGTTCTGACACAGAGCGGTTCGCTTTCCGCACACTTTGAGCACGCCATCGCCGTAACACCGAATGGACCTGTGATTCTGACACAGCCCTAAACGGAGGTGTACAGTGGAACTGGAGGTTGGCACGATCGTTCGGGCGATTGCCGGGCGGGATGCGGACGGATATTTTGTTGTGACTGCATTGGACGGCGAGTTTGTATGGATCGCGGACGGCGACCGCAGAAAACTTGACAAGCCCAAGCACAAACGGCGGAAGCATCTGAGAAGGACCTGTACGGTCATGGATCTGAACGGGATCACCGATAAGAAGCTGAGAACCCTGTTGAGAAGTTACGGGGAACAGGCTGGCTGATAGGAGGTTATGTATGTCGAAGGAAGACGCAATCGAGCTTGAGGGTGTTGTGCTGGAAGCATTGCCGAACGCAATGTTCCGTGTGGAGCTTCCCAACAAGCACATTATTCTGGCGCATGTGTCAGGAAAGCTGAGAATGAACTACATTCGTATCGTTCCCGGCGATAAGGTGACCATTGAAATGTCCCCTTATGATCTGACCAAGGGCCGAATCACATGGAGAGCGAAGTAATCGCTCCAACAAGGAACGTGAGATGCTGATGCATTTCTGATACGAAGAAGGAGGTATTTCCAATGAAAGTAAGACCTTCCGTAAAACCGATTTGCGAAAAGTGCAAGGTTATTAAGCGCAAGGGAAAAGTCATGGTCATCTGTGAAAACCCGAAGCATAAGCAGCGTCAGGGTTGATCCCTTGACAATATAATGGAGGTGTAAGAAACCAATGGCAAGAATTGCTGGTGTGGATCTGCCGAAGAATAAGAGAGTCGAGATCGGCCTCACTTATATCTATGGCATCGGTCGCAATACTGCGGCAACCATCCTCAAGGAGACCGGCGTAAACCCGGATACTCGTGTAAAGGATCTGACTGAATCCGATGTAGCACTGCTCCGTGATTACATCGACAAGCACTACACCGTAGAGGGTGACCTGCGTCGTGAGGTTGCGCTCAACATCAAGAGACTGGTTGAAATCGGCTGCTACCGTGGCGTTCGTCACCGTAAGGGTCTGCCGGTTCGCGGTCAGCGCACAAAGACCAACGCAAGAACCCGGAAGGGTCCGGTTAAGACCATCGCTAACAAGAAGAAGTAAAGGAGGGAATGAACTTTGGCACAGCAAAAGGGTAAGAAGATCACTACCGTGAGAAGACGCAGAGAGCGTAAGAACATTGAAAACGGCGCAGTTCATATCCAGTCTACATTCAACAACACCATCGTGACCATCAGCGACACCCAGGGCAATGTTATTTCTTGGGCAAGTGCAGGCGAGATGGGCTTCAGAGGTTCTAAGAAGTCCACACCGTTCGCAGCACAGACCGCAGCAGAGACTGCTGCAAAGGCTGCTATGGAGCATGGTCTGAAGTCTGTTGAAGTTTATGTAAAGGGACCGGGTTCCGGCCGTGAGGCTGCAATCAGAGCACTGCAGACTGTTGGTCTGGAGGTTAAGCTGATCAAGGATGTAACACCGATTCCCCACAACGGATGCCGTCCTCCCAAGAGACGCCGCGTCTAGTATTATAGGAGGTATATGAAATGGCAGTAAGTAAAGAACCGATTCTGAAGAGATGCAGACATCTGGGAATCAGCCCGATGGTTATGGGCATTTCCAAGAATTCTAACAGAAATCCCAACGCAAACAGCAGAAAAAAGGTTTCTGAGTACGGCATGCAGCTGAAGGAAAAGCAGAAGCTGAAGTTCATCTACGGCGTTCTGGAAAAGCCCTTCTACCACTACTTCGAGATCGCTGAGAAGATGGAAGGCAAGGCCGGCGATAACCTGATCACTCTGCTGGAATCCAGACTCGACAACGTTGCTTACAGAATGGGCATGGCTCTGACCAGAAGAGAAGCTCGTCAGCTGGTAACACACAGACACTTCACCGTAAATGGCCAGAGAGTCAACATTCCGTCCTACCGGGTAAAGGAAGGCGATGTGATCGCTCTGTACGAGGGCAGCAGATCCAGCCAGAAGTTCAAGGACGTTCTGGAGCAGACTGCAAACCGTCCGGTTCCGCTGTGGCTGGAAGCAAACAAGGAAAACTTCTCTGTTAAGGTAACGCGTATGCCCAAGGTCGAGGATCTCGACTACGAGGTAGAAGCTCACCTGATCGTCGAGCTGTACTCCAAGTAATCATTTTCGTATTGTTGGCGTACATTGCAAAATCCCCACAAGAACAAAAGTGATTGCGAAATAGGAGGGTTTATATGCTGGAAAAAATAGAGAAGCCGGAAATTGACACTGTCGAACTGAGAAGTGACGGGAAATACGGTAAATTCGTTTTGGCTCCGCTGGAGCGTGGCTACGGCATTACGCTCGGCAACAGCCTCAGACGAGTTCTGCTCTCCTCCCTGCCCGGTGTTGCAGTCAATTCTGTAAAGATTGACGGCGTACACCACGAGCTGTCCACGATCCCGGGTGTAAAGGAGGATGTCACTGAGATCATCCTGAGCATCAAGGGTCTGACTGCAAAGCTGTATGGAGACGGCCCGAAGACTGTTTACATTGAAGCGACCGGTGAATGTGAAGTCACTGCGGGCGATATCAAGACTGACTCCGAGGTAAACATCCTGGATCCCGGCATGCACATTGCAACCCTGGGCAAGGACGCTTCCCTTTACATGGAGATCACCCTTGATAAGGGCAGAGGTTATGTATCTGCTGAACGCAACAAGCAGCTGATGCCGAACCTTCCGATTGATGTCATTGCGGTTGATAGTATTTATACTCCTGTTTTGAAGGTAAACTACACGGTTGAGGACACTCGGCTGGGTCAGGTTACCGACTATGACAAGCTGACGATGGAAGTGTGGACCGATGGTACCATTTCCGCAAAGGAAGCGCTGTCACAGGCAGCCAATCTCCTCAACGAGCATCTGAAACTTTTTGTGGATCTGTCTGAAGAGGCAAGCATTGCAGAAGTTTTGGTTGAAAAAGACGATAAGGGTAAGGAAAAAATCCTTGAGATGACCATTGAGGAACTTGACTTATCCGTGCGTTCCTTCAATTGCCTGAAGCGCGCCGGAATTAACACAGTGGACGACTTGATCAACAAGTCTGAAGAAGAAATGATGAAGGTTCGGAACCTCGGTAAGAAATCCTTCGATGAGGTTAAGGAAAAGCTCCAGTCCCTGGGCTTTGACTTGAGTTCCGAGGAAGAATAACCAGAAAAGGAGTGATATACGATGCCGGGTACGAGAAAGTTAGGCAGAACAACAGATCATAGAAAGGCTATGCTCAGAGCTATGGTTACCTACCTGCTGGAGAACGGTCAGATTGAGACCACAGTAACACGGGCGAAGGAAGTCCGGGCAGTTGCTGAGAAGATGATCACCATCGGCAAGAACGATGACCTGCACTCTAAGCGCCAGGTATTTGCATATGTGACCAAGGAGAGCGTTGCAAAGAAGCTGTTCGATGAGATCGCACCGAAGTATGCGGACAAGAACGGCGGCTATACCAGAATCATTAAGACAGGTCCCCGTCGGGGCGATGCAGCAGAGATGGCAATCATCCAGCTGGTTTAATGAAATAGATCGGAGGCGCACAGAGCAATCTGTGCGCTTTCTTTTACCCGCATGTCCCACAAGGGCATGCGGGATATTTTTATGGATGATTCACAAAAATTACAATAGAAATTTGGCGGATTTAGTGCGCCCTTTCTATGAAATCTTATTGACTTTCTATGTGAAAATACTGTATAATGATATTACACGGTGAAAAGTGGTGTTGTAACTCCATTCTGTGGTACGAAGTGGGGAAAAAGCCGGCGAAGAGTATGAAAGGGCGGTGTAGGACTTGGCGAACGTTTTGATGGGTGAATACCTGCATAATATGGACGCCAAGGGCAGAGTCAGCTTTCCTACAAAGCTCCGTGAAATACTTGGCGAAACGTTTTATGTCACCAAAACCATTGACAAGCACTGTTTGACAGTGTATCCCCAGGAAGAGTGGGAGAAGCTTTCAAACAAGGTTGCGCAGTTGCCCCAGGCAAAAAGCGCCAATATCCGGCGTGTTTTGTTCTCGGGAGCCGGTGAACTGAACCCTGACAAACAGGGTCGGGTACTGATCCCACAGCACTTGCGGGAGTATGCGGGTCTGGATAAGGATGTGATGGTCATCGGTGCGTGCAATGTGGCTGAAATATGGGACAAGGCGGCATGGGACGATTTCAACGGCTCGTTCGATACAGCGGATCTGATGGAGGTCATGGGTGAGTACAATGTCTAATGGAGATGAAATGAAATTTCATCATATTTCGGTTCTGCCGGAAGAAACAATAGAAGGACTCGGCGTGAAGCCCGACGGCATTTATGTAGACGGAACAGTCGGTGGTGCTGGACATGCACTGCGGATTGCGAAGCTGCTGACTGACGGCGGTAAGCTGATCGCACTCGACAGAGACCCTGATGCGGTAAAGACAGCGGACAAGCGTCTTGCTCAATACCCGGCAGTGGTGGTTCAAAGCAATTTCTCACAGATCAGACAGGTGCTGGACAGCCTGGGAATTTCCCTGGTGGACGGTGTTCTGCTGGATCTGGGCGTATCATCCCATCAGCTTGATACGGGTTCCCGGGGCTTTTCCTATCACGTGGATGCGCCCTTGGACATGCGAATGAGCCAGACCGGTGTTTCGGCACGGGATCTGGTGAACACAGCCTCCCCGGAGGAGCTTGTGCGGATTCTCTTTGAATACGGAGAGGAGAAGTTTGCACGGCGAATCGTGGCGGAGATCGTGGAAGCACGTCAGAAGGAACCGATTGAAACGACCTTGCAGCTTGCGGAGCTGATTAAAGCCGGTGTTCCGGCAAAGGCACGCCGTGAGAAAAATCCGTGTAAAAAAACATTCCAGGCAATCAGAATTGCAGTCAACGGCGAGCTGGATCATTTGACGTCCGGGCTTGACGCTGCTTTTGCATGTCTGAAGCCGGGAGGACGACTTGCAGTAATCACGTTCCACTCTCTGGAGGATCGACTGGTGAAGCAGAAATTTGCCGGATGGTGCAAGGGATGCATCTGTCCGCCGGATTTTCCTGTTTGTGTATGCGGACACACACCGCAGGGCAGACTGGTAAACCGGAAGCCCATTGAAGCAAAGCCGGAAGAACTGGAAGAGAACAACCGAAGCAGAAGTGCTAAACTCAGAATTATAGAAAGGAGTTAGGTGTTGTTGTGGCAAACGATGCAGCAATGTATGAATTCCTGCAGCAGGATAACGTATTGTCAGCCGAAGAGCGTTACCGCTTATGTCAGCAGAGCTACATGCATGGCAATACTGCGCCAAAGCTGCAGCCGGAAGCTCAGCCGGAATTTACGCCGGAGATCCACCGTTCCAGACGAAGCGATATCAGCACGCCCGAAATAAGTATGAGAAGAAGCACGCACAAAAAAGGCTCTGCACCGAAAACATTTTTGGCGGCAGCCTTTGCAATGGGACTGCTTGGCGCCGTGATTTATGGCAGGGTACAGACAAACGAGATCTATGGCGAAATAGCAAGAGAAACCAAAGAGTACGAAATCGTACAAAGTGAGAATGTACGCATGCACTCCGATCTGGAGGCAAAGGTGGCGATCAAGAGCGTGGAGGAATACGCCGAGCAGGAGCTTGGTCTTCAGCAACTGGATCAGTCCCAGATTGAGTACATTCAGCTCCAGACCGATGATTCGGTGGAGATTCCCGATGAGGAAAAGAACCTGTTTGTCCGGATTAAGGACAAATTCGAGAGCTTTATGGAATATCTGAAAGGATAAGACATATAGTGAAGAGAGCAAGAACCATTCGCAAATACCGGAACAGAAGAAAATGAACGCCGCATCGGTGAAAGAGGGCAAAAGCCCCGCACGAAACGGCGAAGAATATGTACGGCGCAGCTGCAAAGTACGGAACAAAGAAAGCAAAGACAACAGGCGAGTGTAAACAGAATGCAGGCGGCACGCTGCGAGACCTGCACCGACGGGTGCGGGATGTGCTGCCAAAGCTTCGATTGAATATGGGGTACTGCATCAAGCCCCATGTTCCTTCGCCGATCAAATTGGATGTCGTGAGGCATCGGCAACAGGCGGGGAGATCGGAATATCCCTGCCTGTTTGCCTTTATGTTTCAATAACCCTTATCTGAGTGCTTCCCGGTGGGCAGAAGCTTTGCCCGGATACCGGAGTATTCAGATAACGGCTATGGAAAGGAGCAGTACATGTCAAACAGAGATGAAACCACGGCGCAGATGAAAACCCGTATGAACGTCTGGGTGCTGGGTGCCATGATGGTGCTGGCGCTGGCGGTTATTATCAACCTGTTCAAGGTGTCCATCATTCAAAATAAAGAATATCAGGAAATGGCAAACAACAACCACTTCGGCTCGATCACCATTCCGGCAAACCGGGGCTCGATCTACGACGCAAACGGCAAGATCCTTGCCCAGAGTGCTACAGTTTACAAGATCTACATTGACCCGGTGCTGTTTCGCAAGGAGCTTTCTGGATACACCCAGAAGGAAACTGACCGGATGGCGGATGCGGCAAAAAACGGTGAAAGCTACACGCCGGTGGATATGAACGCAAAGAAGGATGAGCTGGTGCAGTTTCTTGCCCGGACCCTGGACATCAAGGAAGAAACCGTCCGGGAGGCAATGGAGAAGAATACCCAGTATTATGTGCTCAAGACCCAGGTGGAAAAGCCCACGGCGGATCAGATCCTGGAGTATGTAAACAATATCGTAGTGGGGCAGGAGGTCAACAAAGCGGGGGAGATCAAGGATCGTACCATCAGCTTTGCTTCCATCACCACTGAAAGTGATACAAAGCGGTACTATCCCCAGAATTCTATGGCGGCTTCCGTCATTGGCTTTACCAACAGCGACGGCGACGGTCTGTATGGTCTGGAGGCTTTGTATGATGATTATCTGCATGGTACGGACGGCAAGACCATTTCCGCAAAGGACGTAAACGGCAACGAGATGCCCTACCGGTACTCCAAGACCTATGACGCCCAGGATGGCAACTCTCTGTACCTGACCATCGACACCACCTTGCAGACCTATCTGGAATCTAACCTGGCGGAGATGGTGACCAAGTGTCAGGTCAACAACCGTGCCTGCGGCATTATTATGAACGCCAAAACCGGTGCGGTACTGGCCATGGCCACTTATCCAGGGTTTGATCTGAATGAACCGTATGTGATTGCGGATCTTGCTGTGCAGGAATATCTGGATACCCTGTCCGAGGGGGAATACAAGACCGCTTATGTGGAAGCCCGGGAAAAGCAGTGGAAAAACAAAGCCATCACCGAGTTGTACCAGCCGGGTTCCGTATTCAAGGTCATAACCGCCTCTGCGGGCTTTGAGGAGTCGGTAATCAAGCTGACGGATACCTTTAACTGTACTGGCGGCGTAGTAGTGGTGGATGGCGTGCCCCCTATCCACTGCAGCAAGCGAACCGGTCATGGGGTACAGGATTTTACCACAGCGTTGACCAACTCCTGTAACCCGGCGTTTATGGAGATCGGCAAGCGGCTGGGTGCCACCAAATTCTTTCAGTACTTCTCCGCCTTCGGATTGACGGAAAAAACCGGCATCGATCTGCCAGGCGAGGTACCCAGCTATTATAAAGACCTGGAGGATATGGGCCCGGTGGATCTGGCGGTATGCTCCTTTGGTCAGACCAATATTGTAACCCCCATCGAAATGATCACTGCCTATGCGGCAGCCATCAACGGAGGCTACCTGATGAAGCCCTATGTGGTCAGCAAGATCGTGGACACGGACGGGAACGTCATCAAGACCACGGAGCCGGAGATCCGGCGCCAGGTGGTTTCGGAAGAAACCAGTGCGATTATGCGGAAGGCGCTGGAGGACGTGGTGAACAACAAGGGCGGCAGTAACGCATACATCAAGGGCTACCGGATCGGCGGCAAGTCTGGTACCTCCCAGAAGATCGGCGGCAGCATTTCCTCCGGAGATGAAGATGATATGCAGTATGTGGCTTCTTATGCATGCTTTGCTCCGGCAGATGATCCGGAGATCATCATGCTGATTATGGCGGATGAGCCCAACAAGGCCATTACCTACTACGGCAGTACAGTTGTCGTACCCTATGCAAGAAAGGTTCTGGAAAAGGTTCTGCCGTATCTGGGATATTATCCTGAATATACCGAAGAGGAGCAGGCAAAGCTAGGTGTAAAGGTGCCCTTCCTGGAGGATGAATCGGTGGAAACGGCAAAATCCAAGCTGGATAGCCTGGGGCTGAAATATGAGATCGTGGGAGAGGGCGAGAACGTATACTCCCAGACGCCCATTACAGGTATGCAGGTGCCCAAGGGCGGCACGGTGATCCTGTATTCCGAGCCAATCGAAACGGAAAACACGGTGGATGTTCCCAATGTGGTGGGCATGAAGCTGTCCCAGGCCAATGCGCTGCTGACCAGTCACGGTCTGAACTATGTCACAGCAGGCGCATCCGCTGACCGGAGCGACGTGACCATTGTGTCCCAGTCTCTGGAGTCGGGATCCACGGTTGCAAAGTGGAGTGTTATGGAAATCGAATTTGCGGTAAACGATCACCAGACCGGCTGATCGTGAAGAAATCAGAAAGGAGATCGCATTGCCAGGCAGTGCGGATGAAACGATGAAATTATATCAGGTATTGGAAGAAACAGCTACTGCTTTGCCGGATCAGGAAATCACCTGTCTTGCAGACGATACCCGGAAGGTGCAGCCAGGCTGTCTGTTCTTCTGTATCCGGGGCAACCGGTTTGATGGCCACGATGCAGCAGCGGAGATGCTGGAACAGGGTGCAGCCGCAGTGGTTGCAGAGCGTGACCTGGGACTGGGCGATCGTCAGATCCTGGTGCCGGATACCCGGATCGCATACGGCAGAGCCTGTGCTGCCTGGTTTGACCATCCGGAGCGGAAAATGAAGATGATTGGGGTCACGGGCACCAACGGCAAGACCACTATGACCAATGTGATCAAGTACATTCTCACGAACAATGGGCATAAGGTGGGGCTGGTGGGTACCATTCAGAATGAGATCGGGGACGAGATCGTCCACACGGACAATACCACCCCCATGTCGTTTGATCTGATGCAGCTGTTTGACCGGATGTACCAGGCAGGCTGCGACACGGTGGTCATGGAGGTTTCTTCCTTTGGTTTGGTGCAGCGCCGGATCGGTCCCACCCATTTCCAGACTGCTGTGTTTACAAATCTGACCCAGGATCATCTGGATTACCACAAGAATATGGAGGATTACTACCAGGCAAAGCGCATGCTGTTTGAGGTATGTGATCTGGCGATCTGCAACATTGACGATGCCTACGGACAGCGGCTTTACAAGGAGATTACCTGTGAGAAGTGCTCCTATGGCTGTCATGAAAATGCGGATTTCTATGCGGATGTGATCAAGATCCGCCCAACAGAGACCAGCTTCTGGTTTTGCAGCCAGGGGAAATCCCACCAGGTCACCATAAAGATGACCGGCATGTTCAACGTGTCCAATGTGACCGCTGCCATGGGAGTATGTCTGAAATGCGGCGTGCCCATGGAGCGGATCATCGCTTCCGTGTCCCGGTATAACGGGGTGAAGGGACGGTGCGAGGTGATCCCCACGGGACGGGATTTTTCCGTGATCTGCGACTATGCCCACACGCCGGACGCCATTGAAAACATTCTTTCCAATGTACGGGGTTACACGGAGGGCAGACTGATCTGCCTGTTCGGCTGCGGCGGCAACCGGGACAGTGCCAAGCGTCCCTTGATGGCAAAGGCGGCGGCAAAGTATGCGGATCATCTGGTCATCACCTCCGACAATCCCCGGGATGAAAAGCCGGAGGCAATCATTGCAGATATTCTGGCAGGACTCACAGACAGCAAGGTGACCTACGATGTAGTGGTGGATCGGATCGAGGCGATCTATCACGCATTGCGCATTGCCCGTGCCGGAGATGTGATTGTGCTGGCTGGCAAGGGACATGAGGATTATCAGATCCTGGCCGGAAACAAGCACATCCATCTGGATGAGCGGGAAGTGGTGGCAAAGGGGCTGACCCTGCTGGATGCCGCACATGAAACTACAGAGAAAAGGGATTGACATATGGAACAGGTTACATTAACAGAAATCGCACAGGCGGTGGGCGGCACGCTTTCCAACTGCCCGGACTGTGCTGTGACAGAGATCTCAACCGATACCCGGACGATCACACCAGGTTGTGTATTCCTTGCACTGCGGGGTGCCCGGTTTGATGGGCATACCTTTGCCAAGCAGGCATGCGAACAGGGGGCAGTGGCGGTAATCTCGGATCATGTGATTCCGGATTGTCCCTGTATTGTGGTGGACAGTACGGGTAAGGCACTGCTCGCATTTGCCGCATACTATCGACGGAAGTTCCAGCCCTTCTTTGTGGGGGTAACCGGAAGTGTGGGCAAGACCACCACAAAAAATATGATCGCACTGGTACTGAGCGCCCATTGCAAGACCTTGAAAACTGCCGGTAATCTGAATAATGAGATCGGATTGCCCAAAACTCTGATGGGTCTGGATTCTACTTATAAGGCAGCAGTGGTGGAGATGGGTATGTCAGATTTCGGAGAGATTTCCCGGTTGTCCAAGGCGGCTGCACCCAGCATCGGCGTGATTACCAACATTGGCTTTTCCCACATTGCCCAGCTGAAATCCCAAGAAGGAATTTGCAGGGCGAAGCTGGAGATCCTGGATGGAATGGCGGCGGATGCACCCTTGGTGGTGAATGGGGATGACCCCTATCTGATTCCTCTGAAAACCACCCTGTCCCGTCCGGTGTATACCTATGGAATCAAGAACGCAGGAGCGGATTGTCGGGCGGAGCGTATCGTGTCTGAAAACGGCTGCACCAGCTTTGATCTGTGCTGGCAGGGTACCGTTACCCCTGTGACCCTGCCCTGCATCGGGGAACATAATGTGATGAATGGGGCTGCTGCCTTCTGTATCGGTATGCTGGCAGGCATGGAGCCGGAGGAGATTGCCGGGGCTTTGCGTACTTACCAGCCGGACGGCATGCGGCAGAATATCCAGCAGATTGACGACAAAACTGTAATCCTGGATTGCTACAATGCAAGTCCGGATTCCATGCGGGCATCCCTGTCCGTGCTGGGGCAGCTTTCTGTGACCGGCAGACGCATCGGGGTGCTGGGGGATATGCTGGAGCTTGGAGAGCAGTCCCGACAGCTGCACCGGATGGTGGGCGGTCTGGTTACACCGGCGCAGGTGGATCTGCTGTTCTGCTACGGACCGGAAAGCCGGTACATTGCCGAGGAGGCAGCCAAGCAGGGCGTGCCTGTGCAGTATTTTACGGAGAAGGAAGCCTTGATAGAGCAGCTGCGACGCAGTTTGCAGCCAGGGGATGCGGTGCTGTTCAAGGCCAGCCGGGGCATGCAGCTGGAGTCCGTGGCAAAGGCACTGTTTCCGGCGCTTGCAGTATAACAGAAAGGGGAATGCCTGGTAACGGGCTATGCGTATTATGCCTATCATTTGGATTCTATTAGCAACGGCACTGCTGTCCGCAGTGTTCGCTGCTGCCATCGGCAGGGTTCTGATTCCGTATCTGAAGAAGATCCATTTCGGACAGACGATTCTGGAGATTGGCCCCCGTTGGCACAAGAACAAGCAGGGTACCCCCATTATGGGTGGTTTTATGTTTATCATCAGCTCCGTGGTCACGGTGATCGCCGGGTATGTGCTGTACCGCATCCAGTGTGTCCAGGACGGCACGGATCCGGAGATCCGGAACGGCATGCTACGGCTGATCGCATGCGTGGTGTTCTCTCTGCTGTTTTCCTGCATCGGCTTTGCGGATGACTACATCAAGGCAGTCAAAAAGCAGAACCTGGGACTTCGACCCAGGCAGAAGATGGCGGCGCAGTTTTTGCTGTGTGCCGGATTCCTGGCTGTGCTGTATGCACTGGGGGATCACTCCACAGAGCTGGATCTGATTTTCTGCAAGCTGGATCTGCATTTCTTCTACTACCCGATCATGATTCTGTTCATGATCTACCTGTCCAATGCGGTGAATCTGACAGACGGGGTAGATGGCTTGTGCGGCACGGTGACAGCCGTTGCCATGCTGGCATTTACCATGATCTGCTCCAAGGAGATATCCTTGTATGCCATTGCCATTGCCGGAGGCTGCCTGGGCTTTCTGGTGTGGAACTTGCATCCCGCAAAGTGCTTTATGGGGGACACAGGCTCCATGTATCTGGGAGGCGCCTTTGTTGCCATTGGACTTACCACCCATCAGCATCTGGTGATGGTTCTGGTGGGACTGGTGTATGTGCTGGAGGCACTGAGCGTGGTGATCCAGGTATCCTACTTCAAATACACCGCAAAGCAGCATTTTAAGAAAACCGGTGAAAAGGGGAAGGGCAAGCGGATCTTTAAGATGACCCCCATTCACCACCATTTTGAGATGTCCGGCTTCAGTGAATACCGCATCGTGGCGACCTTTTCGCTGTTTGGTCTGATTGCCGGTACACTGGGGGTTCTGACGGTTCTGCTGTAAGACAACAGCTTACAAAGCCCGAGCCCGGATCATAAAACTACAGGAGGCATTTACATGGCCCACGAAGCCAAACTTACGTCGGTACAAAGCAATACCCGCCGCAGATCCTTTGCCGGCTATGATTATTCGGATCTGCCCTTTCTGACCATTGTGTTGTTTCTGCTGGCTACCGGCATTCTGATGATGTTTTCCGCCAGCTATGCCACAGCCATAGATGAGGGAGAGCCTGGCACATACTATGCGGTCAAGCAACTGGAAATGGCTGGGGTTGGTCTGGTGGTCATGTTCTTTGCCTCTCATTTCGATTATCACGCCTTCGGTCGGTTCTGGATCAGCTTTGGCATTTTCGCTGTTGCTCTGGTGATGTTGATACTGGTGCTGTTTATGGGTACCTCTACGGACACCGGCGTTACCCGGTGGCTGCGTATCGGCCCCCTGACCTTCCAGCCCTCAGAGATTATGAAGTTTGCAGTTGTGGTGTTTTTCTCCATGCTGATTTCAAAAAACTACAATCATATGCAGGACTTCAAGCGGGGAGTTCTGCCCTATTTCCTCATGCTTGGAGTGATCGCCGGCTTGATGATGATGCAGCCCCACCTGTCCGGTACCATTCTGATTCTGCTGATCGGGCTGACCCTGGTATTCGTGGGCGGCGCAAAGCTGACTCACCTGGGGGGCGCCGGGCTGGCAGGCTGTGCATTGCTGATTGCAGCAATCCTTCTGAAAAAGAACTATTTTATGACCCGGATCACCACCTGGTTGGATCCCTTTAATGAAGCCACCTCCGCAGGGGATACTTGGCAGACCTGTCAGTCTCTGATTGCCATCGGCTCCGGGGGATTGTTTGGTTTGGGGTTCTGTGAATCCCGGCAGAAGTATCTGTATCTGCCGGAAACCAAGAACGACTTCGTGTTTGCCATCGTCTGCGAGGAGCTGGGCTATGTGGGGGCAGTGGTTGTGATTCTGCTGTTTGCACTGCTGGTGTTCCGGGGGCTGTATATTGCCTCCAAGGCACGGGATAAGCTGGGCACCCTGCTGGTGCTGGGACTGACCATGCACATTGGCTTGCAGGCATTTCTGAACATTGCCGTAGTCAGCAATCTGATCCCCAACACGGGCATCAGTCTGCCCTTCTTTAGCTACGGCGGTACCGCACTCATTATGCAGCTTGCGGAAATGGGGATCATACTGAATGTGTCCCGACAGGCGAATATCGAGAAGTAGGAGGACATCTTATGAAGGTTTTACTGGCCGGCGGCGGCACCGGAGGACACATCAACCCTGCGCTTGCCATTGCGTCCATCATCAAGCAGCACGATCCCGGGGCGGAATTTCTCTTTGCAGGGACACCCAACGGCATGGAGGCAAAGCTCATTCCCCAGGCAGGGTATCCCATTGAGTTTATCAACGTGGCAGGGTTTCAGCGGAAGCTGACCTTGAAAAACATCAAACGCAACGCCCAGGCGCTGCGGTATCTGGCAACCTCCGGCAAGCGTGCAAAGGAGATTGTCACCGGTTTCAGTCCGGACATTGCCATCGGCACCGGTGGATATGTGTCCGGCCCGGTGATCCGTATGGCGGCAAAGCTGGGTGTGCCCTGCGCCATTCATGAGCAGAATGCCTATCCTGGTGTCACCAACAAGCTGCTGGCGAAGGAAGTGTCCCATGTCATGCTCACCTTCAAGGAGGCGCTGCAATACCTGGACAAAAATGTGAATTACACGGTGACGGGGCTGCCGGTTCGGGCGTCCATTCTCCAGGAAAGCCGGGCGGATGCCCGGAGAAAGCTGGGGTTTGACGACGGTATGTGTATCCTCTCCTTCGGCGGCAGTCTGGGTGCCGGATGCATCAATGAAACCATGGCGGAGGTCATTCAGTGGCATACCTCCAATCAGCTGAAGATCAACCACATTCACGGCTATGGCGGCATGGGCAGAGAGAGCTTCCCCAAAGCCATGCGGGACCGGGGCGTGGATCTGAACAATCCCCGGCTGCGGATCTCCGAGTACATCAACGATATGGACGTGTGCCTGGCAGCGGCGGATCTTGTGGTGTGCCGTGCAGGCGCTTCCACCCTGGCAGAGCTGGAGGCTGTGGGGCGTGCATCCCTGCTGATTCCGTCCCCCATCGTCACCGGCAACCACCAGTTCCACAATGCCAATGTGTTGGGCAAAGCGGGGGCAGCTATCGTCATTGAGCAGAAGGATGTGACGCCGGAGGGCATCGTAGAACAGGTGAAGAACCTGTACGAGCACCCGGAAAAGCTGCGCTCCATGGCACAGCATGCCGCCGATCTGGCGGTGCCGGATACGGATGAACGGATCTACAAGGTGATTTCTTCTCTGCAAAAGGCTTAAGGCGACACTGTACAGAGCATGCCTGGCGGCGCTGCCTTAACCGGAACCCATTTTCCCTCACAAGCATAGGATAAACAAATTGCTTTTGAGGTGATGGGCTATGGCGGAATCAAAACTCGTAATTGAGGGCGGGCATCCTTTACAGGGAGAGATCCGGATACAGGGTGCGAAAAACAGTGTGCTGCCGCTGCTTTCGGCGGTGGTGCTGTGTGATGAGGATGTGGTGCTGGAGCGGTGCCCTGCCCTGTCGGATGTGTATGCTGCAAGTCGGATCCTGACCCATCTGGGCTGTCGCTGCAGCTTCCGGGACGGGAAAATGGAGATCCGGAACGGCGGCATCAGTCGCAGTGAGATCCCGGAGGCCATGATGCACGAAATGCGTTCGTCCATCACCTTTCTGGGCCCGCTTCTGAGTCGAACCGGCAGCTGCACCCTGTACCTGCCCGGAGGCTGTGAGCTGGGGCCACGCCCCATTGATATGCATTTGCATGCTTTGCGGCAGATGGGGGCGGAGATCCATGAAACCCATGGCATGCTCCGGCTCCAGGGCAGACTCCGGGGCACCGATCTGTATCTGCCGTTTCCTTCGGTGGGTGCAACGGAGAATATTATGCTGGCGGCAGTGCTTGCCCAGGGGCAGACCCGGATACATAATGCCGCCCGGGAGCCTGAGATCCGGGATCTTGCGGAATTTCTTGCGGCATGCGGTGCGAAGATTTCCGGCGCCGGCACGGACACGGTCATCATCGATGGGGTGGAGCGGCTCCACGGTTGTGTGTACCGGGTGATGCCGGATCGAATTGTAGCGGCTACTTATCTGTCTGCAGCCGCCGCCGCCGGGGGTTCCGTCTGTATCCAGGACTGCTGTCCGGAGGATCTTACCGCTGTTACAGAGGTGCTCCGGCAGATGGGCTGTCGGGTATATTGTCACGAAAGCCGGATCTATCTGCAAAGCAGTCTGCCGTTGCATGCTGCACCCTATATCCGCACCATGCCCCATCCCGGATTTCCGACGGATGCACAGGCGCTGCTGATGGCGGCGCATTGTAAGGCACGGGGCAGCTGCATGTTTGAGGAAACCATCTTTGACAGCCGGTACCGGCATGTGGACGATCTGATCCGGATGGGTGCAGATATCCGTCTGTCCGGCAGGGCGGCAGTGGTGCATGGGGTGCAGAAGCTGTCCGGGACGACGGTGCATGCAACGGATCTGCGGGGGGGCGCAGCCATGCTCATTGCAGGGCTCACCGCAGATGGCATCACGGAGCTGACGGAGCTGTCCCACCTGGATCGGGGCTATGAGGATCCGGAAGGCGTGCTCCGGAGCCTGGGGGCAAAAATCGAACGGATCACATAAGGCGATACCGCCACAAACGGAGGAACGTATGCAGGAAGTTGTAAAAACAAGCGTGAAACGCAAACAGAATTCCAAGCGGCAGAGGCGCAGGCGGCGCAATATGTCCATGTACATTCTACTGGTGCTGATCCTGGTGGTCGGCATTGGCTTTGCCCTGTCCATGACGATGTTTTTCAATATCAAGTCCATCCGGGTCACAGGTGATACGGCGTATACGGATCAGGAGGTCTATGCTGCATCCGGCATCCAGGAGGGTGACAATCTGATGCGGCTGGATACGGTTTCTGTCAGCAATTCTGTGCTTTCCAAGCTGCTTCTGGCAGAGGATGTGTATGTAAAAAAGCATTTTCCCAGCACGGTAGAGATCATTGTAAAGCCCTGCGTGCCCACCGCCTGTGTGGCGTATGAGGGAGGGTATCTGATCGTCAGCGCCAAGGGCAAGATCCTGGAAAAGACCAGCCAGCCCAAGGAGGGACTGCTGATTTTCAAGGGGTATAACCCGGAATTTCTTGAGCCGGGGCAGATGCTGACCTCTACGGAGGATCAGAAAAATGCTATCTATACCACCTTCCTCAGCAATGAGTATGCTGCGGATCTGACTGAGGTAGATATGACGGATCAGTATGATATCGTGGTGTATTACGGGGATCGGATCCGGTTTGATATCGGCAACTCCAACGAGATCAGCTATAAGCTGCGGCTGGCAGCTACGGCGATTCCCCGGCTGAACGATTCCAAAAAGTACAACCTGCGTATGGTTGGGGATAACCAGATTTCCGCCACCCAGCAGGAGCCGGCGGTGACCACTGCTCCGGAGAATCCCACGGAGCCGGAGAGCACGGAAACCACCACCACGACCGCTGCACCGGCTGCATGATAATTGGTTCGGAAATCAGCGTGCTGCCTAAATTTTTTTCGAATATTTTTTCAAAATGGCTTGCAATCGGGAGATACATGTGATAAAATATAAAATGTGTTTAATATGATGTGCTAGCTACAGACTGCCAAATGGATGGTTATGTGAATAAACATAGGAGGACTTTCAAATGACTGACTTTATCTACGAGGAAGCATTCGACCCGCAGGTGAATATTAAGGTGATCGGCGTTGGCGGCGGCGGCGGCAATGCGCTGAACTGTATGGTCAATGCCGGCGTCAAGAACATTGAATATATTGCAGTGAATACGGACGCAAAGGCGCTGAACAATTCCAAGGCTACTTCCAAGATCCAGATCGGTGCAAAGCTGACCCGGGGCCGTGGTGCCGGCAACAAGCCGGATGTGGGACAGCGTTCCGCTGAGGAAAACAAGGACGAGATTGCAAATTCTCTGAAGGGTGCGGATATGGTATTCATCACCGCAGGCATGGGCGGCGGTACCGGTACCGGTGCGGCTCCGGTGGTTGCACAGATCGCCCAGGAGATGAACATTCTGACCGTTGCGGTTGTTACCAAGCCCTTCCTGTTCGAGCGCGAGCAGAAAATGGCACAGGCTGAGCGTGGTATTGATGAGTTGATGAAGTATGTGGATTCTCTGATCGTGATCCCCAATGAAAAGCTTCTGGTTGGTATTGACAAGCCTCTGACCATGAAGGAGTCCTTTGCGCTGTCCGATGACATTCTCAAGACCGGTGTCAAGAGCATTTCCGACCTGATCGTGGAGGAAGGCTACATCAATCTGGATTTTGCAGACGTTTCCACCATCATGAAGGGTGCCGGCTATGCACATATGGCAATCGGACACGGCTCCGGCAAGAACAAGGCAGAGGAGGCTGCAAGCCAGGTTATTTCCAGCCCGCTGCTGCTTACATCCATTGCCGGCGCACACCGTCTGTTGATCAACATCACCATGTCCGAGGATATCCTGTCCTCCGAGGTGGATACCGCAACGAAGATGATCACCGACACTGCTGCACCCGGCGTAGAGTTCATCTTCGGCACTGCATTCAAGGAAGATATGAACGATGAGATGACCATTACCGTGATCGCTGCCGGTTTTGACGATCCGGATGAAAAGGTAATTCCCATTAGCAATCCGCTGCTGGATGAGGATCCGGTTGCACCGGCACAGCCTGCTGCCAAGCCGCAGGCAGACCAGGTGGATGATGATCTGGATGAAATTTTTAAGATCCTGGACAAGAAATAATTGTGGAACGGGCTGTTGAATGCAACAGCCCGTTTTCTGTTTCCGACATTTTGCACGAAAATGACAGGAAATATTGTACGAAATGTACGTTGAAATCAATCTCATTTTATGTTATAATTAACAACATGGAAGGAAGCACACGATATAGGAGCAGCATGGACGCACATATGCTGTTCCCCGGCTTCTATTGATTTTAAGTGCGTGGAATGGAGCGACATTACTATGGATCAGCCGATGTTGTTATTGCGCCCTACTAAAATTGGCGGCGGCTTTGTCAAGGAAGATGTTCTGGCATATGTGGATGAACTGAATTCCAAAATTGTTGCACTCGAAAACGAGTTGAAGGAAGCGCAGGAAAGCGCAGCGGGTCCGGGATTGGATCAGCAGCAGGCGCAGAAGTATGAAAATGAGATCAAGGGTCTTCGCTCGGATCTGGGAGCAGCAAACGCTGCACTGCGGAAGGCGAAGGAGGATCTGGAGAATCAGGCTAAGAATGCCGGTGGGGATACCGGCAAGCTGACTGCGGAAAATCAGCGACTGACGGCTGAAAATGAAAAGCTGAAGCAGGATGCTGCCAAGTTCCAGGATGTAAAGGCTGCATTGGAGAAGGAAATCGAAAAGCTGAAGGCAGATCTGGCTGCAAAGCCGGCGGAGGCGATTCCGGCTGTTCCCAATGTGGACGATGCGATCATGAAGCAGGAGATCGCAAAGCGTGACAGCCAGTTGGCTGAAAAGGCGGCAGAGCTGAAGGCAAAGTCCGAACAGCTGATGACCAAGGACGCTGCCATCGCAGAGAAGGATCAGAAGATCGCTTCCCTGGAGAAGGATGTCAAGAAGCTGCAGGATGAAGTGGATGATCTGAAGACGGCAGGGGATTCCTCCATGCCGCCCAGCTTCGATATGGGTGCTCTGTTTGCAGAGGCACAGATGACTGCAAAGAAGCTGACTCTGGAAGCCCGCAATGCGGCTGAAAAGACCACACGAGAGGCTAAGGAGCAGGCTGAGTCCATTGTGAGCGAGGCGAATGCACAGGCTGAACGAAAGATTGCGGACGCTGAGTCTGTGATCGAAGCAACCATCATGGAGGCCAATGCCAAGGCGGATGCTACCATTGATGATGCTAATGCAAAGGCAAAGACCGCAAACGAAATGACCGGTACAGTGCGGCAGATGCTGAACAACGAGATCGACGGCGTGACCAAGAAGCTGACAGAGATCACAAATCTCATCAATCAGTTGACCGATCAGGCTGCAAAGCGGCTGGATGAAGCCCAGAGCGTGGCAATGGAAGCCCGCAAGACTGTGGGAGATGTGCCGGATCCCAAGGCGGATGCATTTGAAAAGCCCAAGGCTGCCATGGCGGATGAGCTGAAAGTTAAGCTGCATCAGGCACCGGAGCAGAAGCCCGTAAAGCATGATGCGCCCAAGCAGGAGTCTGCGGTAAATGCTGCCCCCAACAAGGGCGTCAAGAAGCCGGCTAACTTTGGCTTTGATTTTGACGATCTGACCAAGGCCGTTGAAGAAGCAGCCAAGAATGGCGGTAATGATAATGACAGCTGGACGCTGTAATAGGTAGGAACGTATGGCGGCGCCATTCGGCGCCGCTTTTTCGTCCGGAGTTCGGAGAAAGCAGGAATTGTATGATTTTGCATGTGCAAAACCACTGAAAAAACGTGGTTTCCTTCATACATTTTGCCGTTTTCTTTCCTATATTTAAACTTATTTGCATTATAATCTTGACAAACGATGCGTTTGCGTATATGATTAGACTGGTATCCCGAAAGTGATTTGATTGGTGAAGGATGGCATGGAGCAGAAACGTGAACAGGATCTTGGCAAGCGGCAGACGGAACGATCCGATGAAGAACTGGCGCTGTCAGCGGCAAAGTGCTCGGATTCTACTGCGGAGCTGATCTCTCGCTATATGAAGCTGATCTGGGTGAAGGCAAACACAATGGCAAATGCAGTTGTGGATGCGGAAGACTTGGCGCAGGAGGGAATGCTGGGACTGATGAATGCCATTGCGCATTTTGATCCCAACCGTGAAATCAAGTTTTCCACGTTTGCTGATGTTTGCATCACCAATAAAATGAAATCGGCGCTGATCCGTACCAGGCATACAGCCCTGCCGGTGGAGGATGCAGAATCCGCAGCCCAGGTTCAGAATGAGGTTGAGGATGACGATCCGGAGCGGATCCTTTTGAGAAAGGAGCGGCTGCACGAATTATACCGGGAGATGGATCTGGTATTATCCAAACGGGAGCTTGAAATCTTTAAATTGTTTTTATGCGGTCTGCGGTATGAGCAGATGGCAGAACGTCTGCATATCACGGAAAAGTCTGTGGACAATGCTATGCAGCGGGTGCGGCGTAAGTTAAAATCAGTCTGGATGGCTGATCAATTCAGGAACTCTGATTCCTGATCTATATGACCGGGTAGCTTAAATTTCAGAGCGTTGTTTATCAAAGGTGTCGGTGCGAATCCGTCCGAGGTCCAAAAAACTCAAAGCGAGGTAAAAAAACATGTACGAAGACAAGACACTGGTATGCAAGGAATGCGGAAACGAATTCGTATTCACCGCTGGCGAGCAGGAATTCTACGCTGAAAAGGGTTTCGTAAATGAGCCCCAGCGCTGCAAGGCTTGCAGAGATGCAAGAAAGAATGCAAACAAGTCTGACAGAGAAATGTTTGAAGCTACTTGCGCACGCTGCGGCGGTGTAGCTCGGGTTCCGTTCAAGCCCAGAGAAGATCGCGCAGTATACTGCAGCGATTGCTTTGCAAAGATGAAGGAAGCTGAATAATCGACTTCTAAAGCGCAGCCAGTCGGTTGCGCTTTCCTTTTTCTTTCATTTCATTCGTTGAATAAAAGCATGCCCATGGCGCATGCTGAAACAGGAGGCGAAAATCATGACAATTACAAAGGATACGATCATCGGGGATATCCTGGATGAGGATTTTGAGGTTGCCCCCTTCTTCCTGGAGATGGGGATGCATTGCCTTGGCTGCCCCTCTGCAAGAGGCGAGTCTGTTGGAGAGGCTTGCAGCGTTCACGGGGTTGACCCGGATGAGCTGGTCGCAAAGCTCAACGCACATTTCGCAGCGAAGAAGTAACCAGGCGGGCGGCAGATTGCCGCCCTTCTTTTTTCAATTCATCAATCGGAGGTTCTGACATATGCTTACTTTATCCCCTCGGCTGCTGGCATGCGCCCGCCTGGTGTCCGGTGCCGGATGCTGCTGTGATGTGGGCACGGATCACGTTTATCTGCCGGTTTACCTGTTGCAGCAGGGCATCTGCACCAGTGTGATTGCTTCGGATATCGGCGAGGGCCCGCTGCAGTATGCCCGACAGACAGCAGCCCGGTGGGGGCTGTCTGACCGGATCCGCATCCTTCTGTCGGATGGCTTGCAGCAGGTGCCGGATGCCGGCATCACGGACGTGGTGATTGCCGGTATGGGAGCGGAAACCATTTGTGGCATTCTGGAGCATGCAGACTGGCTCCAACGGGGCACCAACCTGATTTTGCAGCCCATGACCAAAGCTCCCTTGCTGCGCAATTGGCTTGCGGAAAACGGCTATGGTTTGTGCCGGGAGATTCCGGTGCAGGAGGAGCAGCGGCTATACACGGTGATGCAGGCGCAGTATACCGGGGAAAAGCGGAACATATCTCCTCTGGAGGCTCGCGTCGGTGCGCTGGATCAAAGGGATCCCGTTGCCCGGGCGTATGTACAGGCGCAGACGGATGCACTGGAAAAAAAGGCGGCAGGATTGACCCGGGCAGGACTGGATGCCAGGTCGGAAGAAGCACTGGCGGCGGCATTGACTGCCTGGGCACAGGGAAAGGAGCAGGAGCATGCAGGTTAAGGAAATTTACAACTGGCTGGACGCATACGCCCCCTTTGCAGGTCAGGAACGGTGGGATAACTCCGGCCTGCTGGTGGGTAGTATGGAGCAGGAAGTGCATGGGATACTGCTGACTCTGGACATTTCTTCGGATGCGGTGGAGGAGGCTGCCCGGAAGCATTGTGATCTGCTCCTTGCCCACCATCCGGTGATCTTTGACCCCCTGCGGCAGTTGACTCCCACCCATCCTGTGTACGGGTTGGTACAGCATGGTATGGCGGCGATCTGTTCCCATACCCCTTTGGACAGAGCAGCCGAGGGCGTAAACAACACCCTGCTGGAACTGCTTCGTCCGGCACTGGAACTGGAGGAATCCGGGCAGATGCTGGAGGAGGGCTTTGGGATGGCAGTGAACAGCCACCGCTGCTGGGATGCTGCACAGCTGGCGGTCGCACTGAAGCAGTGCCTGGATTGCACGGTGGTGCGGTATGCTGCCGGAAACATGCCCATCCGCCGGATCGGGTTTGCATGCGGTTCCGGCGGTTCCATGCTGGAGGAGGCAATCGGAGCAGGCTGTGATGCGTTTATCACCGGGGATGTGAAGCACGACCGGTGGTATGCTGCCCGATCCGCCGGCATTGCCCTGTTTGACTGTGGGCATTATCACCTGGAGGTGCCGGTGATGCGCCGACTGGAGCAGGCAATGGGACAGGCATTCCCGGAGCTTCCTGTTTTTTATGCAGAGACGAACCGGGATCCGGTACAGTATCAGTTCTGAAAGGAGAATCTTCATGGCATTGGACGGTGCATTTCTGCACATGATACAAGGGGAGTTGGACTGCCTGCTGGAGGGGCGGATCGACAAGGTGTATCAGCCCTCCCGGGAGTCGGTGATCCTGGGCTTTCGCACAAAGCAGGGGGCAAGAAAGCTGCTGATTTCCGCTGCTCCCAGCAGTGCCCGGGTGCATATGACCCAGGTGGCAGTGGATAACCCTGCAAAGCCTCCTATGTTCTGCATGCTTTTGCGGAAGCATCTCACCGGGGGGCGGCTCATTGCCATCCGGCAGGATGGACTGGAACGGATCCTCTTTCTGGACTTTCAGTGTACCAATGAGTTGGGGGACAGCGTGGTCATTACTCTTGCCTGTGAGATCATGGGTCGCTGCTCCAATCTGGTGGTGATCCGGCAGGATGGCACCATTCTGGACTGCCTGCGTCGGGTGGACGCTTCCGTATCCCGGGAGCGTATGGTACTGCCGGGTATGACCTACGCCATGCCCCCCAGAGAGGAACGGCTTTGCCTGCTGGATGCGGACCGGGATGCACTGACCCGGCTGGTTACACCCATGCAGCCGGGAAAGCTGGCAAAGCAACTGGTGGCAGGCATGGAGGGCATTTCCCCTTTGCTGGCACGGGAGTGGGCGTATTACGCCTTTCGGGGCAGTGAGCCAGTCGGTGAGCAGATTGAGCCGGAGCAGGCGAATCGGTTGGTATTTGCCATGCAGCAGACCCGGAGCATCCTTCTGGGGGAGCAGCCTGCTCATTATGCCACGCTGCGTACCCGGGAGGACATGCTGAAGGAGTTTTGCTTTCAGCGGATCGCCCAGTACGGTACGCTGATGCTGGAAAGTGAAGCATCCAGTGCTTGTGAGACTCTGGATGAATTTTATGCCCGGCGGGATCAGGATGCCCGGCTCAAGCAGCGGGCAAATGATCTGTTTACCCTGCTGATGCATACCATGGAGCGGATTTCCAAGCGGCTTGCCAATCAGCGGGAGGAGCTGGCGGCGTGCGCTGCAAAGGAGGACATGAAGCAGAAGGGGGATTTGTTGTCGGCAAATCTCTATCAGCTGCAAAAGGGGGATGCGGTTGCCCGGGTGCAGAATTTTTACGATCCCGCATGCCCCACGGTGGAGATCCCCCTGGATGTGCGGCTGACCCCTTCCCAGAATGCACAGCGGTATTATGCCAAGTACCGGAAGGCAAGCACGGCGGAAAAAGTGCTGGTGGAACAGATCCGGAACGGGGAAGAGGAACTCCGCTACATTGACAGCGTGTTTGACGCATTGACCCGCTGCACCAGTGAAACGGACATTGCAGTGCTCCGGGAGGAGCTGGCAGGGGAGGGGTATCTGCGTGCTGCACGCCGTGGTACCAAGCCCGCCCGATCCCAGCCGCCGTTGGTGTTCCGTTCTTCGGATGGGTTTCAGATTCTGGTGGGACGGAACAACCGGCAGAACGATCAGTTGACGCTGAAGCAGGCGGCAAAGCAGGATCTCTGGCTGCACACCCAGGGTATTCCCGGCTCCCATGTGATCGTGGTCAGTCAGGGCAGGGAGATCCCGGAGTCTACGATTTACGAGGCAGCATTGCTGGCAGCCCATCACAGCAAGGGAAGGGATTCGGCTCAGGTGCCGGTGGATTACTGCCCGGTGCGGTATGTAAAAAAGCCCAACGGGGCAAAGCCCGGCATGGTGATCTTTACAAATTATCAGACCCTATATGTAAAGCCGGACGAAGAAATTCTGGAGCGATGCAGGGAGGGCGTTCATGAAACCGCTGGATGATGCATTTTTTCACCGGGATTGCCTGGAGGTGGCACCGGCACTGGTAGGGAAGCTGCTGGTGCGTCAATTGCCGGACGGCTCCCTGCGCCGGGTGCGGATCACAGAAACGGAAGCCTATCGGGGTGAGGAGGATCGTGCCTGTCATGCGTCCAAGGGACGCACAAAGCGGACAGAGCTTTTGTATGGAGAGAGTGGTATCATTTATATTTACCTGTGCTACGGCATGCACTGGCTGATGAACGTGATCACCGGGGAGCCGGATCAGCCCCAGGGGGTGTTGTTCCGGGCAGCGGCGGACTATACGGGTCCCGGAAAGCTCACCAAGTATTTGCAGCTGGATGGAGCATGCAACGGTAAGCCATTGCAGCCGGAAACCGGAATTTGGGTGGAGGATGACGGCTTTGTGCCGGAGCTGATTACAAAGCCCCGGGTCGGCATCGATTATGCGGGCCCGGAGTGGGCGGCAAAGCCCTGGCGGTTCGTCTTGAAGCCGTAATACAGCACAAAGATTGTGGGGCAAATGTGCTTTTTGTGGTGTTGCCGTCGGGCAATGCTGCGGAATGTGGAGCATTGCCCTTGCTTTTTGTCCGGAATTATGCTATACTGGATTTATATTGATTTCAGGCGGCAATTTCCGGCTGCCTATATGACTGGAGAGATACAACATGCGCAAGGAGCTTGCAAAATCCTACAGTCCCAAGGACTTTGAGGATAAGATTTATGCTTACTGGATGGACAACCACTGCTTCCACGCAGAGGTTGACCGGACAAAGAACCCCTATACCATTGTCATCCCCCCTCCGAACATCACCGGTCAGCTGCATATGGGACATGCGCTGGACGAAACCCTGCAGGATATTCTGATCCGGTACCGCCGGATGCAGGGCTACTGCACGCTGTGGCTGCCTGGTACGGATCATGCTTCTATTGCTACAGAGGCAAAGATCGTAGAGGCGATGCGGAAAGAGGGTATCACCAAGGACGATATCGGCAGAGATGGCTTTTTAAAGCGTGCCTGGGCATGGAAGGAGCAGTACGGCGGCAGAATCGTAGAGCAGCTCAAGAAGCTGGGCTCCTCCTGCGACTGGGAGCGGGAGCGTTTTACCATGGACGAGGGCTGCAACCGGGCTGTCCGGGAGGTGTTCGTCCGGTATTATGAAGAAGGTCTGATCTACCGGGGAGAACGGATCATCAACTGGTGCCCTCACTGCCACACTTCCATTTCCAATGCAGAGGTGGAATTTGAGGAGCAGGACGGCTTCTTCTGGCACCTGCGGTATCCGCTTTCTGACGGCAGCGGTTATCTGGAGCTTGCCACCACCCGTCCGGAGACCCTGCTGGGTGATACGGCAGTGGCAGTGAACCCGAAGGATGAACGCTACAAGCAGTATGTGGGCAAGACAGTGGTTCTGCCTTTGGTTGGCAGAGAAATCCCGGTGGTTGCAGACAGCTATGTGGATATGGAATTTGGTACCGGCGTTGTAAAGATCACACCTGCCCATGACCCCAACGACTTTGAGGTGGGCAGACGGCATGATCTGCCGGTAATCAATGTGATGACCGATGATGCCAAGATTATTGCGGATTACCCCAAGTATGCGGGTATGGATCGATATGAAGCCCGGAAGGCCATTGTGGCAGACCTGGAGGCAGGAGGCTATCTGATTCAGGTGGAGCCTCATGCTCACAACGTAGGCACCTGCTACCGGTGCGGCACCACCGTAGAGCCGAGAGTATCCCTCCAGTGGTTTGTGAAGATGGAGGAGCTTGCAAAGCCTGCTATTGACGTGGTGCGCAGCGGAAAGATCAAGTTTGTGCCGGAGCGTTTTGACAAGAACTACTTTAACTGGATGGAGGATATCCGGGACTGGTGCATTTCCCGTCAGCTTTGGTGGGGACATCAGATTCCTGCCTTTTACTGTGATGATTGCGGCGAGCTGGTAGTCACCAAGGAGGATACGGCGGTTTGCCCCAAGTGCGGCAAGCCTATGCGGCAGGATCCGGATACTCTGGATACCTGGTTCTCCTCTGCTTTGTGGCCCTTCTCCACGTTGGGCTGGCCGGATCATACCGAGGAACTGGATTACTTCTATCCCACTTCTACTTTGGTTACCGGTTATGACATCATCACCTTCTGGGTATCCCGTATGATCGTTGCCGGTATGGCGCACATGAAGGAAATCCCTTTTGACACGGTGCTGATTCATGGTCTGGTGCGGGATTCCCAGGGCAGAAAGATGTCCAAGTCCCTGGGCAACGGCATTGACCCCCTGGAGGTCATTGACCAGTACGGTGCGGATGCCCTTCGGTTTATGCTGGCAACGGGCAATGCGCCGGGCAACGATATGCGCTACATGGACGAAAAGGTGAAGGCATCCCGGAACTTTGCCAATAAGCTGTGGAATGCTTCCCGGTTTATTATGATGAACCTGCCGGAGGATTACGAGCTTACCGGTCTGCCGGAAAGCCTGACCATTGAGGATAAGTGGATTCTGACCCGGTTCAATGACCTGTGCAAGGCGGTTACCGAGAATCTGGACAAATTTGAGCTGGGCATTGCAGTTTCCAAGCTGTATGATTTCATCTGGGATGTATACTGCGACTGGTACATTGAGCTGACCAAGCCCCGTATCATGGCTGGCGGCGCAACCAAGGAAAGCGCCCAGGCGGTTCTGGTTTGGGTAATGCAGGGCATGCTGAAGCTGCTGCATCCCTTTATGCCCTTTATTACCGAGGAAATCTGGCAGGCGCTTACCGGCGGCAAGACTCCCATTATGCTGGAGCGTTATCCGGAATTTGACCCGGCTCTGGATTACCGGGCGGATGCGGATGCCTTTGAAAAGGTGATCGCAGCCATCTCTGCAATCCGGAATCTGCGTACCTCCATGAACGTTCCGCCTTCTGTAAAGGCGAAGGTATGCATCGAGACCCAGGATCAGGAGCTGTTCCGTTCCTGCGGCATGTTCTTTGAAAAGCTGGCGTTTGCATCCGGCGTGGAAGTGGCATCCGGCTTTACCATGGAGGATGCAGCGACCGCAGTAACCGATGCCTGCCGGATCTTCATCCCCATGGATGAACTGGTGGACAAGGAAAAGGAACTGGCACGGCTGGAAAAGGAGCGTGCAGCCGTACAGAAGGATCTGGACTTCCTTGGGGGCAAGCTCAACAACCAGGGCTTCCTGGCAAAGGCTCCTGCAAAGCTGATTGAGGCGGAGCAGGCAAAGCTCGCAAAGGCAAAGGACAAAATGGAAAAGATCATGCAGTCCATTGCAGGACTGAAAAAATAAGGATGGGGAGGACGGAAGTCCTCCCTTTTTCTGAGGTGAGAACATGACATATGCACAGACAATGAAATACATCAATCACTTTGGGCACACAGGGGCACCGGTGACGGATCTGAGCCGGATGGAAACACTGCTGGATGCGCTGGGGAATCCCCACCGGCAGTTGAAATTCGTCCACATAGCCGGTACAAACGGCAAAGGCTCCACCCTGACCTACTGTGCGGAAGCCTCCATGACCGCCGGCATCCAAACAGGCATGTTCACCTCTCCCTATATTCTGTGCTACGAGGATCGGATTCGGGTCAATGGGGAGAATATCCCCCGGGATGCGCTTTGCCGACTGGGGGAGCAGGTGCGGGAGCATGCGCCGGAGCTGCCCTTTTCCCAGTTTGAGATCACCCTTGCGATCGCTCTGCTGTATTTTCTGGAGCGTCAGTGTGAGCTGGTGTTTCTGGAGGTGGGCATCGGGGGGCTGCTGGACGCTACCAACGTGGTGGATCCCCTGGTAAGCGTCATCACCTCCATTTCCCTGGATCACACCGCCCTGCTGGGGAATACGGTGGAGCAGATCGCCTGGCAAAAGGCAGGGATCATCAAGCCCCATCGTCCGGTGGTGCTGGCACCTGCCAATCTGCCGGAGGTATGCAGCGTGGTGCGAAACCGGGCGGCGGTGGTGGATGCCCCTTTGCAGGAGGCGGAGCAGATTCCTTTGGAGATCCGGCGGCAGGATATTGCCGGGGCATCCTTTGTGTATGGAGACAGACCCTATGAAATTTCCATGCCTGGACTGCATCAGATCCACAACGCCATGACTGCGGTCTGTGTGCTGCATGTGCTGGAGCAGCTGGGATATCCCATTTCAGAGGAAGCCATCCAACAGGGGCTTTTGCATGGGAAGGTGCCTGCCCGGATCCAGGTGCTGTGCCGGGAGCCTTTGACCCTGCTGGACGGGGGGCATAATCCGGACGGCACAGAGGCGCTGCGGGATACGCTGAACGCCTGCGCTCCCAAGCCCATATACGGGGTGGTGGGGCTGATCGACACCAAGGATTATCAGCATGCTGTGGGGAATCTGGAGCAGGTGCTGGAGCAGGCATTTTGTGTGGATGGATACGCACCCAACAGTGTGCCGGCGGAAACCCTGGCGGAGGCATTCACCCGCATTTCCGCAATGCCCCTGCCCTTGAAAGCGGCTTATACCAAAGCGGTGCAGCTTGCAAAAGCCCATGGGGGAACTGCTGTGATCTGTGGTTCTCTGTACCTTGCCAGCCGGTTTTTGGCAGAGATGGATATGAACAAAATGTGAAGATTCAAAAAAGTTGCCGTTTGCTATTGCAAGCGGCATTTCTTTGTAGTATAATGAAATTATGTTGGGGATCTTGTCGAAAAAGAAACATGACAAGCTGCTTCGCCTGAAAGGAAAGATCCTGCAAAGCCCTGTTTTTCGGGGCTGGATGGTTTTTGATCCGGCAGAGCGAAAGAAGGATCCCTGTTTGTGTAGAGAATGATTTCAACAAAAGAAATGAGGCTGTTTTTATGGTATTTTCCAGTCTTTTCTTTTTGTATTTGTTTTTACCATTATGTCTGCTGGCCTATTGGCTGGCACCGAAAATCGAATACAAAAACAATGTACTGATTCTTTTTTCTTTGGTCTTTTATGCCTGGGGAGAGCCCCTGTGGGTGCTGCTGCTGGTATTCAGTGCCACGGCAAACTATCTGTTCGGACTGCTGATCGAAAAATATCGGGGGAAAGCCGGTGCAAAAACTGCACTGGTTTCTTCTTTGGTGCTGAATCTGGGGCTGTTGTTTCTGTTTAAGTACAGCGCCTTTACCGCTGAAAACATCAATGCGTTGTTTTCCATTCATCTGCCCGTTCCCAACATCCGGCTTCCCATTGGCATTAGTTTTTATACCTTCCAGACTATTTCCTATGTGGTGGACTGCTATTGGGAAAAGATCCGGGCTCAGCGGAGCTATTCCAAATTCCTGCTGTATGTATCCATGTTCCCCCAGTTGGTGGCTGGCCCCATCGTCCGGTACAGCACCATCGAGCCGGAGTTGTCCAAACGGTATGCCACTGCCCATGACATCAGCGAGGGTCTGACCCGGATCATGATCGGTCTGGGCAAAAAAGTCATTCTTTCCAACCATCTGAGTACCATCGTAGACGCATTCTTCACCGGTGATCTGGATCATGTTTCCGTGTTGGGCACCTGGTATGCGGTTGCGGTTTACGCTATGCAGATCTACTTTGACTTTTCCGGCTATTCAGATATGGCAATCGGATTGGGACGGCTGTTCGGATTCCACTTTGACGAAAACTTCCGGCATCCCTTTCTGTGCAAGGACATTACAGAGTTCTGGCAGCGCTGGCACATTTCTCTGGGCACCTTCTTCCGGGATTATCTGCTGTACATCCCCATCTTCGGCAAGCGCCGGGCATACGGTGGACTGTTCCTGGTTTGGTTCTGCACGGGTCTGTGGCATGGCGCAAGCTGGAACTATATCATCTGGGGTCTGTATTTCGGCATCTTTATCTGCTTTGAGCGACTGCTGGGTAAAAAGCGTATCAAGCAGATCCCGGTGGCAGTGCGGCATATCTACTCCAAAATCGTTATCGTCATCGGCTTTGGTATCTTCTACTTTGAAAAGCTGCCCCAGTTGGGCCAGTTCTTCAAGAACCTGATCGGTGTTGGCGGCAATGGCTTTATCGATGAATTCACCAAGCTGTCTGTTGCGAACAATCTGTATCTGCTGATCGGAGCGGTAATCTGCTGCTTCCCGGTTGTGGAAACCTTGGAAAAGCTTGCAAAGAAGTCCGAGGGACGGCAGCTGGCATTTGGTGTGCTGCAGGCTGTGTGCAACGGGGTGCTGTTGGTGACAAGCAGTATTTTGCTGGTGGATGCCACCAACAATCCGTTCCTGTATTTTCGCTTTTAAGGGGGTGCGCATATGGAACCGAAGGATCAACTGGATATTGAACTTGCATCCGAGAAGAAACCGGAACACAAGCAGCCAGTCCGGCACAGTCATCATTCTGCCCGACAGAAAACCGATTTGCTGAATGTACTGGTGATCGGCACATTGGTCACCGGAACGGCTTTGTGGTTTTTGTTCGGCACCCGCCCTACGGAATCCGAGATCGAAAACAGGAACCTTGCCAAGTTCCCTTCCTTTTCCTGGAGCGATTATATTTCCGGAAAGTACACGGCGGACATTGCAAACTATTACAACGACACCGTACCCAAGCGGGAATGGTTCAAGAATCTGACTGCATCCATGCGGCGGCATATGGGGGTGCAGATGGAGGATGACGTGAAGTTTTACGGCACCCTGCATGTAAACAAGGACAGCGAGCCGGAAACAACGGAGCCGCTGGTGACCACCCAGCCCATCCAGACCCAGGTGGGCACCGAGCCTGTTACCACTGCGCCGGATCAGCCGGCGGAAAGCCAGCAGATCACTGCTGCAACCACCGTTGCGGTGGAGGAGAACGATGACAGCAAGGAAGACGGGGAGATCAGCAACAACATTCTGATCTACAAAAAGCGTGGCATCATGCTGTATGGCGGCAGCTATGCGGCAGGCAGAAATTACGCCAGCTATGTGAACGCATACAAGTCGGATCTGGGGGAGAACGTAAACGTATACTCCATGGTGATCCCCACCCCCTGTTCCTACTATATGCCGGACAAGTATAAGAACCTGATCGGCAGCGAGCAGGGGAATATCGATAATATCAACCAGTACCTGGACGGAGTCAAGCCGGTGAATGTATACGACATTCTGGGACAGCATGCGGATGAGCTGATCTATCCCCGGACGGATCATCACTGGGGCGCCATTGCTGCGTACTATGCGGCACAGGAGTTTGCATCCGTGGCACAGGTTCCTTTCCGGGATATCTCTCAGTTTGAGAAGATCACAAAGCCCGGTTATGTAGGCACGCTGTATGGTTATTCCGGGGATATCGTTCTGAAGGACAATCCGGAGGATTTCGTATATTATGCGCCGCAAGAGGATTATACCACCACCTACTATAACTCGGACATGAGCAACGAGCGCACCGGCAGACTGCTGATCAATCTGGAGAAGGTGAAGCCTGTCAGCTGGTATCTGGTATACATGGGCAGTGACGACAGAATTACCCATATCCAGACCTCCGCCCGGAATGGCAGAACGCTCTGCATCGTGAAGGACAGCTACGGCAATGCGCTGACCCCCTACTTTATGGACAGCTTTGAGGACATTTATGTAATCGACATGCGGTACTTCAAGCCAAATGCCATTTCCTTTATGAAGGAGCACAACGTGACGGATGTGCTGTTTGCCATGAACACCTTCAGCGCAACCGGGCCCAATGCCAAGAAAATAGAACAGATTCGCACACAATAAGGAGGGGCTTATGCTACAGGCTCTTGCGTATCCATTTGACAGTCCGGAGCTTCTGCGGCACCGGAAGCAATACCGGCGGCAGCTGCTGGCAGACAACAGTCAGCGGATTCCCAAGCGGATCGCTGTGCTGGGGGGATCCACCACGGCAGACATTGTGTCCATGCTGGAGCTGTTCCTGCTGAACGAGGGCATTGCCCCGACCTTTTATGAATCCGAGTATGCCCAGTACTGGCAGGATGCCATGTTTCCCAACGAAACGCTGGCGGCATTCCAGCCGGATCTGATTGTGGTGCATACCACCTGCCGGAATATTACAGAATTTCAGCAGGATCTGACCCTGTCGGAGGAAGCATGCCGGGAGGCGGTGCAGCGGCAGTATCAGAAGCTGGAAGCCATGTGGGACAAGCTGGCGGAAACCTATCACTGTCCCGTGATCCAGAATAATTTTGAGTTTCCCTCCTATCGGCTGTTGGGCAGCGCAGATGCCTCCGACCCCCACGGGCTGACCAATTTTGTAACGGAGCTGAACCGGCTGATCTACGGGTATGCCCGGAAGCATCCCCAGTTTTATGTGCATGATCTGATGAGTCTTGCTGCATGCTACGGGCTGGATCGATGGGCGGATCCCAGCTACTGGTATCTGTACAAATACCCCATGGCGCTGCAAGCCATTCCAGATTATGCCTATAGTTTGACCCGGGTGATCCGCTCCATTTACGGCAAAAATAAAAAAGCCCTGGTGCTGGATCTGGACAATACCCTATGGGGCGGTGTCATCGGGGACGATGGGCAGGCAGGCATCGAAATCGGTCAGGAAACTGCCCAGGCTCAGGGCTATACGGAATTTCAGCAGTATCTGAAAGCACACAAGCAGCTTGGAGTGCTGCTGAATGTATGCTCCAAGAACGAGCCGGAAAATGCGGAGCTTGGCTTGCAGCATCCGGAAAACGTGCTGCACCGGGAGGATTTCATCGCAGTGGAGGCTAACTGGGAGCCGAAGGATCAGAACATTCTGCACATTGCCGATCAGTTGAGTCTGCTGCCGGACAGCTTTGTGTTTGTGGATGATAACCCTGCGGAGCGTGCCATCGTCCGGGGACAGATCCCTGGCATTGCCGTTCCGGAGATGGGGGAAGTGACGGATTATATCCGGGTACTGGATCACTGCGGCTACTTTGAAATGACCGCTTATTCCAAGGACGATGCAAAGCGGAACGAAATGTATCGGGAGAACCTGCAGCGCAGTCAGCAGCAGAAGCAGTATGCCGACTACACGGAGTATCTGGAAAGCCTGGAGATGCAGGCGGAGATCCGGGATTTTTCCCCGGTATACCTGCCCCGTATCACCCAGCTGACCAATAAAAGCAACCAGTTCAATCTGACTACCCGCCGATACACGGAAAGTGAAATGCAGGCGGTGGCGGACAGTCCGGATTACGTCCGTCTGTGCGGACGGCTGCGGGATAAGTTCGGGGACAACGGCATTGTTTCCATTGTGATCGGGCAGAAGCAGGGCACCCAACTGGATATCATTCTGTGGCTTATGAGCTGCCGGGTGCTGAAGCGGGATATGGAGCTTGCGATGCTGGATACGCTGGTATCCCAGTGCCGGGCGCAGGGGATCACCACCCTGCACGGGGTCTACCTGCCCACGGCAAAGAACAAGATGGTGGCAGGGCTGTATGAAGGCTTCGGTTTTGCAAAGCAATCCGAGACCCCAGAGGGCAGAACCGACTGGCTGCTGGATCTGACGAACTATACAAACCGGAATCATGTGATCCGGGTCAATCAGGAAGGAGAACAGGAACATGCGTGATACTTACAAAAAGCTGACAAAGGTATTCCGGGAGGTCTTTGATGATGACAGCATCGAACTGACCCCGGAGACTACTGCAAACGACATTGAAGATTGGGACAGCATTGAGCATATCAATCTGATCGCCGCCGTGGAGGACGCATTTGGCATGCGGTTCCAGATGCGGGAGGTTTCCGGCATGAAAAACGTGGGGGAAATGGTACAGATCATCGAAAGCAGAACGTAAGGTAAAGAGCAGTGCAGATGCGCTGCTCTTTTTGTATATTCACCGGCTTTGCGCAGATACTATTTGCATCCGGCGGCATTTTATGCTTTGCTTAGTGCTGCCATAAAAAGGAGGCAAAAGAACCATGCAGATAGCATTTGCAGAAAGTCAGACCCGGCTGAATCTGATGCGGGCATTTGCCGGCGAAAGCCAGGCACGGAATCGGTATACCTTTGCAGCAGAGGCAGCAAGCCAGGCACAGCTTTATGTGATCAAGGCGGTGTTTCAGTTGACTGCCAGTCAGGAGCTTGCCCACGCAAAGGTGTTTTATGACCTGCTCAAGGAGCTGAACGGGCAGAACGTAACGGTGGACGGTACCTATCCGGTGGAGGTGCTGACGGAGGTGCTGCCCTTGTTGCAGCATGCACAGCACAACGAATTTCAGGAGTTTGACCCGGTGTACCCCCAGTTCGGGCAGATCGCTGCCCAGGAGGGCTTTACCCAGGCTGCCGTTGCATTCCAGCAGATCGCAAAGATCGAAAAGACTCATGGAGAACGGTTTGGCATGTTTGCCCAGTGGATGGAAAGCGGGAAGCTGTTCGTCAATGAAACCCCCACCAAGTGGATGTGTCTGAACTGCGGACACATTGTGGACAGCACGGAAGCGCCCCATATCTGTCCTGTATGCTCCCATCCCCAGGGCTATTTTGTGCGGCAGGCCTATGCGCCGTATACGACGGGGGTGGCACAGGCATGAGTGTGAAAATCGAACGGATCAGAGGATATGAGGTGCTGGACTCCCGGGGGAATCCCACAGTCCGGGCAGAGGTGCTGCTGTCGGACGGTTCCCTGGGTGCCGCCAGTGTGCCCAGCGGTGCATCCACCGGCATGTTTGAGGCAGTGGAGCTGCGGGACGGGGAAGGCCGCTACAATGGGAAAGGCGTTCGCAAGGCAGTATCCAATGTAAACCATGTGCTGGCGCCGGCGTTGATTGCCCAGGGTACTCTGGATCAGTACCGGATCGACCGGTGCATGTGCAGACTGGACGGTACAGCCAATAAATCCGCCTTGGGGGCAAATGCCATGCTGGCAGTGTCCTGGGCAGCAGCCAGGGCGGCGGCACGACATTACCACATGCCTCTGTACCGGTATGTGGGAGGCATATATGCCAATGTGCTGCCGGTGCCTATGATGAATATTCTGAATGGCGGTGCCCATGCTTCCAACAATGTGGATATCCAGGAGATCATGGTAATGCCCCGGGGCGCATCCTCCTTCCGGGAGGGACTGCAAATGGGTACGGAGATCTACCACGCTCTGGGAGGTGTACTGAAGGGGAGAGGTCTTGCCACCACCGTTGGGGATGAGGGGGGCTTTGCACCGAATCTGGCTTCGGATGAGGATGCCATTGCGTGTGTGCTGGAGGCCATTGAAAAGGCAGGCTACAGCACATCGGATGTGCAGATCGCTCTGGATGCAGCAGCCAGCGAATGGTACGAAAACGGGAAGTACCGGCTGCCAAAGCGAGGTACGGAGTATGACACAGAGGGCATGAGCGACTATTGGGAGCAGCTTTGCAAAACCTATCCCATCTGTTCCATTGAGGATCCGCTGGGGGAACAGGACTGGACGGGTTGGAGCAAGCTGACCAGCCGACTGGGTGCCTGTGTGCAGCTAGTGGGGGATGACCTGTTTGTAACCAATACGGAGCATCTGTCCCGTGGCATTTCCGAGCATGCCGCCAATGCACTGCTGGTTAAGTGCAACCAGATCGGCACCCTGTCCGAAGCGCTGGACGCTATCGGCATGGCGAAATCCGCCGGGTACCGGACGATTCTGTCCCATCGCTCCGGGGAAACGGAGGATACCACCATTGCGGATCTGGCAGTGGCAGTGGGTGCCGGACAGATCAAGACCGGCGCACCCTGCCGGACGGATCGGGTGGCAAAATACAACCGACTGCTGCGGATTGAGTCCGAGCTTGGCAGTGCTGCCCGTTATGGGAGAATGTAAAGGGAATCCCGCACAATGAAAGAAAAAGCCGCCCCGGAGCATCCGGAGCGGCTTTTCAGGTAATGTCGCGTAAAGCTTGTGCCTACATGTCGGCTTTATTTTGTGCAAGCATGCTAAGGGATCGAGCAGAATCCGGATCAGCCTGCCAGCCTTCGCCGCTGATGATCCAGCCTGTGCTTCCGTCACTGGAAATGACGATGCCCGTATGATCTTGCCGGATCATACACAGAGAGATGGTCTGCCGGGCGAGTGTATTGGAATCCGGTGTTTTGTCACGGTGGGAAACCTGCAAGCCATTGAGCATTTCTACTGCCTGGTTGATCTCCTCCCAGCTTAGCTGGACGCTTTTCGTCCCTGATTCCGTATAAAGCAGCGCCTCCTGGATCTCATCAGATTTCAGAGTGGAGAATGGCTTGGATGGACGAAGGAAAAAGCCGATGGATGCAGCGGTAAGCAGAACAGCTGCTGAAGCAATTGCGATCATCTTCTGGCGGGTTGAAGCCTTTGCAAACATAAGTATCCCTCCTTTTTTATAATATTATAACACATACATTTATATTGTGTAACTATGCATAAAAGCCGCCCCGGAGCATCCGGAGCGGCTTTCTGCTTTTGTGTGTAAGAGATTATTTACCCAGCATGGTGTGCTTGAGCAGAGCCAGGTCATATGCATTCAGCACGCCGTCTCCGTTCAGATCGGCACGCTTTGCCTGATCGGCAGTCAGCTTACCGCTCTTGATCAGATACTTCTGGAGAAGTACCACGTCGCTGACGCTGAGTTTGCCGTCCAGATTGATATCGCCGGTGAGAATGTCATCGCCCACATAGCTTACGGTCAGGTAGTCAAAATATGTCCAGCCCTCGCCGCTTTCTACCTTGATTGTATTCTTGCCTGCCTTCAGCTCTACCACGATGGCATCGCTCTCTCCAAACAGGATGGAATAGGGGAAGAAAGCCTCGCCAACTGCGGTACCGTTGACGTAGAGGTTCTGGGTCTTGCCGTTTTTCTCAAAGTTCTGCTGATAACCATAGCGGATGGCGTACTTGCCTGCCTTTTCTACGGTTACAGTCTGCTCGATGTAGTCGCCCTCTCCCTGGAGGTACACATATTTTCCACCAGAGCAGTAATCGTAAGCAACGGTCGTGGTGCCCTTGTTGGTCTGGATGTTGCCGTCCTCGCACTCATAGGCACCTTCCACGTTCCAGTTGCCTCCGTTGCCCCGTGCATAGCCGTACAGGTCATTGGGCACCTCGTCCAGTGTTACGACATAGTCGCTGTTATAGATCTTGTCCAGCATTTCCTTGGTATTGGTGGTACCGTTGGTGATGAAATCTCCGTACCAGGGGCAGAAGTAAGACCACCATGCGCCTTCATTCACCATGTTGGTAATGTCCGGGATCACGTCGTTTTCTGCCAGTGCTACCATCTTGGTGTCGTTGGTGTCATTCACCAGGGTCAGAAAGACAGAGGTTGCAGCAGAGGTGTTCCAGGTGTAGGGAGAGCCCTCGTACTTGTCGTATGCAACCATGTCTACATAGTCGTTCCCCGGATACCACTGTGCAGAATTTGCATAGTCGTACAGGTTTACTTCCCAGATGCAGTTGTGGATGCCGTATTCTTCGGTCAGGGTGGTGTACAGCAGCTTCCACAGCTCCTTGTATACCTCTGCGCCGGAGGAACCCCACCAGAACCATGCGCCGGAGCCGTTGGTATTGTTGTTGCCTTCAGCCTCGTGGAAGGGACGGAAAATGATCGGTACATTTGCGTCCTGAAGGATTAACAGCTGCTCAGCCAGATCCTCGATTGCCAGCATCAGATATTTGTATTCCTTTGTGGTAGGATCCAGGCAGTTTGCAGTGTTGAAAGAGGAGGTGGGCTTGTAGGTACACTTCTGCCAGTCCAGCTGATCTCCCAGGGTGTAGGAGTCAAAGTCCTGGGGCACGTTGATGTGCCAGCTAGCAGTGGCAATGCCGCCGCAGTTTGCCACCCAGTTGATGACACGGCCGGTGGTGCCGTCCTCCCAGCCGTAGAGGGGATTGTAGTTCATGAAATCGAAGCCCCGGATCACGGGGTATTTGCCTGTGGTCTCATAGATGTACCGGAATTCCAGCTCGGTGTCCCCGTTGTTGCCGCCCCCGTAGATCTCCTGCTGACCGGAGATGATGTGGTTGCCGTACTGACCGGTCATGTACTTCATCAGCGCCTTGGTCTCGGCAGTGGCATTTTTGTCGCAGGGATCCGGCGCAATGTTCAGCTCCGGCATATCTGCAAAGTCAAAGGTGACGGTGTCGTAGAGAATGAAGCCCCAGCTGCCGGTAGCACCCACTTCAATGGTGTGCTTGCCCTTTTCCAGGTAAAAGAAGCCGAAGCTGGAATCCTCCCACTTTTCGTTATTGGCAATGTAGATGGAGCTTTTGACATCTCCGTCAATTGCCAGGGTCTGCATTCTGGTGGTGCCCGGATCACCCAGGTACATCCAGCATCTTGTGGTGAGCTCGTACATGGCATTCTCCGGTACATCCACCTCAAAGGTCATGCCGCCGGCGTTCCCTGCCCATACGAAACCATCTCCGCTGTAGCCCGGATACTCCGTGCCGTACACATTGGTGGTGACGCTGGCGCCGGTCAGCAGGGTGCAGTCCTCCGCTTCGGCAGTGAACAGCGGCGCTGCATCAGCCCCTGTGTCGGCTGCCTGAACCGGAACGAAGATGCCGGCGGTCAGCATCATTGCGCTGGCAGTGAGGGCACTGCCCAGTCGCTTTACGAATGAATTCATAAGAAAACCTCCCTGTATGATTTTATGTTAATATTATGCCACGTTTGTTTGAAAACTTCAAGTACTTTTCATAAAAAACTCGAAAAAATGTGCATATTAAATAAAGAATCCGTTAAGTTATGGAAGGATGAATTGAATAAAACGGTTGCTTAAATAATATTAGCAACTGATTTGGTTAAGTACACTGCCGATCTTGTCCCGGATCAGAAGATCCACGCTGCCGTCCATCTGGGTCTCACCGCAGTTGATGAGTACCGATGCATTGCCCCGGAAATACTGCAAAAAGCCGGCTGCCGGATATACATTCAGGGAGGTGCCGCCCACGATCAGCAGATCCGCCTGCTGCAATGCAGCAATGCTCTGAGAGATCATATCACTGTCCAGGGATTCCTCGTACAGTACCACATCCGGCTTGATGATGCCGCCACAGCTGCAACGGGGGATGCCTGTGCTTCTGCGAATGTAATCCGCAGAATATGCCCTGCCGCAGTCCATGCAGTAGTTCCGCTCCACCGAACCGTGCAGCTCCAGCACATGTTTGCTGCCGGCTTTCTGGTGCAGTCCGTCGATGTTCTGGGTGACGACTGCCCGGAGCCTGCCTGCCTGTTCCAGCTGGGCGAGCTTATAGTGTGCGGCATTTGGCTGGGGCATAAAGGGATGGTCACACAGCAGGATCTTTTTTCGATAGAAAGTGTAGAATTCTTTTGTATGGTTCAGGAAGAAGCGATGGCTCAGGATCTCCTCCGGGGGATAGTCGTACTGCTGGTTGTAAAGGCCGTCCACACTGCGGAAATCCGGGATGCCGCTTTCGGTGGATACGCCGGCACCGCCAAAAAATACAATGCTGCTGCTCTGGTCGATCATGGCCTGTAGCTGCTGAATCTGATTCATAGAAACCCCTCCTTTTTCTCAGTATAGCACTGCTGTATCAGAAAAGCAATTATTTGCTTGACTTTTTTAGTGAAATCCTATAAAATATAAGTATCTATCACATTGAGAGGGGCGGAAACATTTTGATCAAACAGTTCAAACGTATAGCGGCAATGGGCATGACCCTGTGCATGGTGGCAGCAGGCTGTTTTGCAGCAGGTTTTCCTACGGCATCTGCGGAAGGAACCACCCAGGATGACTGGCTGCATGTGGAGGGGAACAAGATCTATGACGCATCCGGCAACGAGGTGTGGCTGACAGGCTGTAACTGGTTCGGCTACAATGTGGGTAGCCAGGTGTTCGACGGGGTATGGTCCCAGAACATGCACAGCATGCTGCAGCAGATTGCTGACCATGGGTTCAATTTGCTGCGTGTACCCATGTCAACGGAGCTGCTGCTCCAGTGGAAAAACGGGGATCCGGATCCGGCAACGCCGAAGGTAAACACCTACTCCAATCCGGAACTGTCCGTGGAGGGGGTGGAAGGCGGTACAGTGAAGTACAGCTTTGACATCTGGAATCAGGCAGTGCAATGGTGTAAAGAAGCGGGCATCAAAATCATGATTGACGTACACAGTGCCGAGACTGCTTCTGCCGGTCATCAGATTCACCTCTGGTATACGGACAAGTTCAGCACGGAGGATTGGTGTACGGGCTTGGAGTGGTTTGCGGACTATTACAAGGATGATGACACCATTCTAGCCATCGACCTGAAGAATGAACCCCATGGTACGGCGGATGAACCGGATATCATGGCAAAGTGGGATAATACCACGGACGCCAACAACTGGAAGTACGCGGCAGAGACCTGTGCGAACCGGGTGCTGGACGTGAACCCTAACCTGTTGATTATGATCGAAGGCGTGGAGGTATACCCCATGGAGGGTTACGACTGGACGACGCCTCGCATTGATTACACCACCATGACCGAGTACTATCATCATACCTGGTGGGGTGCATGCTTCCGGGGACAGCGGGAGTACCCGATTACTCTAAAGAATCCCCAGTATCAGAAACAGGTGGTATTCTCTCCCCATGACTACGGGCCTCTGGTATGGACTCAGACCTGGTTTGACAAGGATTTCACCCAAGAGACTCTGATGGAGGATTGCTGGTATGACAACTGGGCGTTTATTTATGAGGAGAACATTGCGCCGCTGCTGATCGGCGAGTGGGGTGGCTTTATTGACGAGGAGCATGACGCAGACGGGAAGAACACCAAGTGGATGACCTATTTGCGGGACTATATGATCGAGAAGCATATCCATCATACCTTCTGGTGCTTCAACGAAAACTCCGGTGATACCGGCGGGCTGGTTTACGACAATTTCTCCACCTGGGATGAGGCGAAGTACGCACTGGTAAAGCCGGCGCTGTGGCAGACGGAGGACGGTGCCTTTATCGGTCTGGATCACGAGATCCCATTGGGGGTCAACGGGGTTTCCCTGGGCGAGTATACGGATGGCAAGACCACACCCGGCACTACAGCAGTGACGGATGAGCAGGGCAATCCGGTGACTGTGACCACTGCCAAGCCCATTCTGCAGGGTGACTTCAACAGCGACGGCAAGCTGAACGCACTGGATGTGGTGATCTTCAAGCGCTACATCATCGGTCACACGGATCTGGAGACCCTGGACGCTGAAATTGCAGATTTCAACCGGGACGGTACGGTGAACATTGCGGATCTGGTGGCTATGATCCGATATCTGACCCAGGAAAAAACCTGAGAAAAACCCTTGACAGTGGTGTAAAAATGTGATAAAATAAATAAGCCGCATGTGATGGGCAGGAAAAGTGATGTGCATGCATCCGCCTCTCGCAGCGAGTTTTTAGAAAAAGGCAGGTGCCAGAATCATGTACGCAGTGATTGAAACAGGCGGAAAGCAGTATCAGGTCAGCGAAGGCGATGAGATCTTCATCGAGAAGCTGCCGGTAGAGGCTGACGCAGCAGTAAGCTTTGACAAGGTAATCGCAATCGGCGCAGAAAGCGGTCTGACTGTCGGAACTCCTTACGTTGCAGGTGCAACCGTTGAAGCCAAGGTGCTCAAGAACGGCAAGGCTAAGAAGATCACAGTCTTCACCTACAAGCCGAAGAAGGGCGAAAAGACCAAGATGGGTCACAGACAGCCCTATACCAAGCTTAAGATCGAAGCAATCAAGGCATAATGATTGCCGCAAGATTCCGCAGCTGCGGTGGTGTGCTGTGCGGACTCCAGATCAGCGGACATGCCGATTTCGGGGATGCGGGCTACGATATCGTATGTGCATCCGTCTCCTCGGCAGTACAGCTGACAACCAACACAATCACGGAGATCTTCCGGATCCCTGCAAAGGTGGAGGCGTTGGACAACGAGATCCGGATCAGCATCCGGCAGCAGGATGACAGCGCAGGGGCAGGCAGCAAGCTGCTTGCGGGGCTGCAATTGCAGCTTCAGTGTCTGTCAGAGGATTATCCGAACAGAATTCAGATGAAGCTTACGGAGGTGTAAGAAATGCTGAGAATTAGTATGCAGTTTTTTGCGCATAAGAAGGGAATGGGTTCCACTAAGAACGGTCGTGACTCTGAGTCCAAGCGTCTTGGTGTGAAGCGTGCAGACGGTCAGTTCGTTGTAGCAGGCAACATTCTCGTGCGTCAGAGAGGCACACATATTCATCCGGGCGAGGGCGTTGGCATCGGTTCCGATGACACCCTGTTCGCAAAGATCGATGGTACTGTAAAATTCGAGCGTGTAGGTCGGGACCGCAAGAAGGTTTCCGTTTACGCTGTTGAGCAGTAATCCGGACGTTTGAAAAACAGAGATAAAACCCCTTGCTTTGGCTAGGGGTTTTATTGTGTAATAAGGTGCCGGGCGGATGCCCTGTCACATGTGAGGAAGCATATGTTTGTTGATAAGGCGAAAATTAAAATCAAGGCGGGAGACGGCGGCGATGGCGCTGTTTCCTTTCACCGGGAAAAGTATGTAGCAGCAGGCGGCCCGGACGGTGGCGACGGCGGCAAGGGCGGCGATGTTGTATTCGTGGTGGACGATAATTTTTCCACCCTGATTGATTTCCGTTATAAGCGCAAGTATGTGGCAGAGCGTGGGCAGGATGGCAGCTCCCGCAACTGCACCGGCAAGGCGGCAAAGGATCTGATCATCAAGGTGCCCCGGGGTACCATTGTCCGGGATGCCCAGTCCGGCAGGCTGCTGGCAGACCTGTCCACGGACGAGCCACAGATCCTGGCGCATGGGGGGCGGGGCGGCAAGGGCAACCAGAATTTTGCCACTGCTACCCGGCAGATCCCCCGCTTTGCAAAGCCCGGTTATCCGGGTGAGGAGCTGGAGGTGATCCTGGAGCTGAAGCTGCTGGCGGATGTGGGTCTGGTGGGCTTCCCTAACGTGGGGAAATCCACGCTGATCTCTGTGGTCAGCGCTGCCAAGCCCAAGATTGCCAACTACCATTTCACCACCCTGACTCCGGTGCTTGGAGTGGTCAAGATCGCCCAGGAGCGCTCCTTTGTCATGGCGGATATTCCGGGACTGATCGAGGGCGCCAGTGAGGGCGTGGGACTGGGACACGAGTTTCTGCGGCATGTGGAACGGTGTCGGCTGATCCTGCATGTTCTGGATGTTTCCGGCGTGGAGGGTCGGGATCCCATTGAGGATTACAAGATCATCAACCGGGAGCTTGCCAATTTCAGCGAGGAGCTGGCTGAATGCCCGCAGATTGTAGCCGCCAACAAGGCGGACATGGCCACAGAGGAGCAGATTCAGCGGCTGCGCACCTTCATCGAGGGAGAAGGGCATCACTTCTTCGTGATCTCCGCCGCTACCACCCAGGGTACGGATGCCCTGGTGCAGGATGTGGCTCGGGTACTGGAGACCCTGCCTCCCATCAAGGCGTATGAGCCGGAGCCTCTGACCGGAGAAGAGCTGGCTGCCCGCAGCAGCGGAGACGGCAAGTTCGAGATCCAGGTGGAGGATGGGGTGTACTATGTGGACGCCAAGTGGTTTGAGCCCATCCTGCGGACGGTGGATATGGACGACTACTCCTCGCTGCAGTACTTCCAGCGTGTGCTGCAAAACAGCGGGATCATTGAAAAACTGGAGGAAATGGGCATTCAGGAAGGGGATACGGTCAATATCCTCGGCTTTGAATTTGACTATGTAAAGTGATATGCAGACACTAACGGAAAAGCAGGTCAATGCATACAGCCCCCTGGCGCTGGCGTTCCTGGGGGACAGCGTGTACGAGTGCATGATGCGCAGCCGGATCCTGGGCAGTGCAAATATGCCCAACGCCAAGCTGCATAACCTGACGATACGACGGGTATGCGCAGAGTATCAGTCCGCTGCGGTGGATGTGATCCTGCCCATGCTGACGGAACAGGAGCAGACCGTGCTGCGCCGGGGGAGGAATGCCACCGGAAACACAGTGCCAAAGCATGCGGACGTACAGACTTATCGGCGTGCCACTGCATTGGAGTGTCTGTTCGGTTATCTGCATCTTTTGGGGCGGCAGGACAGGCTGGAGGAGCTGTTTGCTCCCATCTGGAATATGGAATTACCAACGGAGGAGTGATACGAATGTCGGGACATTCAAAGTGGAATAATATCAAGCGGAAGAAGGAAGCAACCGACGCTGCCAAGGGCAAGATCTTCACCAAAATCGGTCGTGAAATCATGGTTTGCGTCAAGGAAAGCGGCCCGGATCCCAACAGCAACAGCAAGCTGCGGGATCTGATCGCCAAGGCAAAGGCAAACAATGTGCCCAACGATAACATTGACCGTGTCATCAAGAAGGCTGCCGGCGGAGACGACAAGAACAGCTATGAGTCCATGGTGTACGAGGGCTATGGTCCCAACGGCGTGGCAGTGATCGTAGAGTGTCTGACGGACAACAAGAACCGGACAGCAGGCGACGTGCGGCATTACTTTGACAAGTTCGGCGGCAATCTGGGTACCAGCGGCTGCGTCAGCTTCATGTTCTCCCAGAAGGGCGTGGTGATTCTGGAAAATACCGGTCTGGATGAGGATACCGTCATGGAGGACTGCATGGACTGTGGCGGAGATGATTTTTCCTTCGATGAGGATACGGTAGAGATCACCTGCGCACCCTCCGACCTGCATGCGCTGCGGGAGGGACTGACTGCAAAGGGCTATAAGGTGCTGTCCGCTGAGGTTGAACAGATTCCCTCCACCTATACCACTCTGACAGACGAGGATCAGATCAAGAAAATGAATCTGCTGCTGGAAAATCTGGAGGATCATGATGATGTACAGAACGTATATCATAACTGGGAGATGCCGGAGGAGTAACCGGCTGAAAGGAGCATACAATGAGTGAATGCACACATGACTGCAGCAGCTGCAGCCAGAACTGCGGTGAAAGAAAGCCGGAGAGCATGCTGGAAAAGCCCCATGAACTGAGCAAGATCGGCAAGGTCATCGGAGTAGTCAGCGGCAAGGGCGGCGTGGGCAAGTCCCTGGTGACCTCCCTGCTGGCAGTGTCTCTGCAGCGCAACGAGCACAAGACTGCCGTGTTTGATGCGGATATTACCGGACCTTCCATTCCGAAGATGTTCGGAATCCGGGATAAGGCACGGGGGGACGATATGGGTCTGTATCCGGCAAAGAGCAAGTTGGGTACGGAGATCATGTCCGTGAATCTGCTGCTGGAAAATGAAAGCGACCCGGTGATCTGGCGGGGCCCCGTCATTGCCGGCGTGGTCAAGCAGTTCTGGACGGATGTGATTTGGAACGAAGTGGACTATATGATGGTGGATATGCCTCCCGGAACCGGCGATGTGCCCCTGACTGTGTTCCAGACCATCCCCATCAACGGCATCATCATCGTCACCACCCCACAGGAACTGGTATCCATGATCGTGGAGAAGGCGGTGAAGATGGCGAAGCTGATGAATGTGCCGATCCTGGGCATTGTGGAAAATATGAGCTATGCGGAATGTCCGGATTGCGGAAAGAAGATCCAGGTATTCGGCGACAGCCATATTGAGGAGATCGCTAAGGAATATGGCTTGCCGGTTCTGGCACGGATCCCTATGAACCCGAAGCTGGCAGCAGCCTGCGATAAGGGTATGATCGAACTGTTTGAGGGGGACTGGCTGCAGGATGCAGTCAGCGCCATTGAGGCAGTCTGATCCCAATCATCAGAACACAGCTGTGCTGTGGAGAATGTGGTTGCACCCTGCGTGCATGAAAAGAGAATGCGGTGAAAAACCGCAGCAGTCCCCGCTACTGTGAGAGGGACGAACCTCCGTGTTGATGTAAATCAGGTCACTGTGCCGGCATGCCGGTGCGGGAAGGCTATGCGGACAAGTAGGATGAACTCAAGCCAGGAGAACTGCCACATTCTATCCCAATTAGTCCGGAGGAGAATGGCGGAAGCTCAGTCATCCGCCCTGCATCTGCGCTGCGGGGCGGGGCTTTGGTTTCATGGCGCTTTCGGCGGCACTTTTCTTTTCCGGCGGATTTATCGGAGGAATAAATATGAAACACACACACAAGCAGATCCTTGCGGCTTGTGCCGCGGCAGCCTGCATGGCATTTGCAGCTATGCCGGTATTCGCAGAAGAAACGGCGCCCCAGGGTTATGTGACCGTTGCAGTGGAGAAATTTACCACTGGCGAGGGCTACATTCTGGAGCCGGTAGAAGTGCCCTTTTATGAAGGAGAAACCGGTACAGCCCTGACGGAGCGTGCCCTTGGGGCTGAGCAGATCAACGAAGGGGAAGGCGTAGGCGCCTACATCGCTTCCATTGCTGATCCGGATGGGGGCAAGGGAACCGTTCCGGAGGTGATCCGCAATGCAGTGGAAGCCGCAGGCGGTACATTGGCGGAGGAGCGCCTCACACCGGGCTGGCTTGCGTCCTATGACTATGCAAGCACTGCCGGCTGGATGTACATGGTCAACAATGAGGTGCCTTCCTTCGGCATCGGGGATTACACGCCCCAGGACGGGGACGTATTGCGCTGGACCTTCAGCATTTACGCATACGGAGCGGATCTTGGTATTGACACCTCTTACATGTCCGAATGGGGCGGTGCAGCAGCCATCACACCGGCGGCAGACCGGGATGCACTGACCAAGCTGTTGGCAACAGCAAAGGATGCCCAGGGCGAAGGAGTTCGGGCTGCTTACGATGCGGCAGTTGCAGTTATCAGCGATGTGACCGCAGAACAGGCAAAGCTGGATGAGGCGGCAGCAGCACTGCAGGCGGCTATGGAGGCAGAACCGGTCGTTACCACTGTGACCACCACAACAGAGGCTGCAGCGGAGACCACCGGCACGACCGTGACTACGACAGCAACGGGTACAAGCACCCCGGCACCCAAGACCGGAGATCATACCGGTGGACTGGTGCTTACCGGATGCGGCGTGCTGGCACTGGCTGCACTGTGTGCAAAGAAGCGGCATGCGTAAAGGGATACTGATCGCAGGCATATCAGCAGCGTTGCTGCTTGGTATGCCTCGCTTCGTTTGTGGGGCTTCTTACGAGCAGGAGCTGTCCGATGCAGCCGCATGGCACCGACAGCATGAGCAGGACAAACCGGGTGCTTCGGAGACGGATTGGTTCACCTTTGCAGTGGAGCGTGCGCCATCCTTACAGGAACAGGGGGATCCGGCAGCCCTGGAAGCCTATGTGGCACAAAAGTATCAGACCGCCCAAAAGCTGAGCCCTGCTAAGGCAACCGAATGGCACCGGATCTCTCTGACTCTCCGGGCTATGGGAGTGGATCCTGCCGGATGTGCAGATGGAACGATTGACCTCATCGCCGACGGCACATACAACCGGGGCAACACCGCTGCTTTGGATCGGCAGGGGTTGACCGGTTGGATCTGGGCGCTGATTACCCTGCACAGTGGAGCGTATGCAGTGCCTGCCAATGCGCACGACACGGAGGCGGACATGATCCGGCAGCTTTTGTCCAGGCAGTTGCCGGATGGTGGCTTTGCCCTTGCGGGCACCAGTGGAGATGTGGATGTGACCGCTTCTGTTGTGGCGGCTCTGGCGCCTTTGTATGAGGCGGACAGGGTGTATACCTATACCCGGCGCTCTGATGGGGCTGCATGCGCTGTCACCATCCGGCAGGTGGTGGATGCCTGCATGGAACTGCTGTCTGAACGGCAGTTGGAAAGCGGCGGCTTTGCAAGCTACGGCACGGAAAATGCGGAAAGCGCAGCCCAGGTGATCCTGGCGTTGCTGAGTCTTGGACGGGATCCCCGGCTGGATGCTGCATTTCAGGCAGGGGGGCATAGTCCGGTGGATGCCCTGTTGGCATATCGGCGGCAGGACGGAGGCTTTGCCCACATTGCTTCCCAGACTGGCAGCAATGTGATCGCCACCAACCAGTGCATGCTGGCGCTGGCAGGGTTGCAGCGGCTGGATGCGGGTATGCAGTCTGTGTATGAGTTGACGGATGTGCCCCTGCGTCAAGAGCCGGAGCATACGGCTCCGCCGACGGTCACAGAGTCCATCGGGACGGATGCACCAGAACCGGAGGAAACCATGCCGCCGGAGGAAACGGATATCCCGGCACAGACCTCCGATGATGCAGAAGAAACCACTGCCGTGCAGACAACCGCCAGAACGGAGTCGGTCGGCGGAACCGTGACAGCATATACCCAGACACAAGTCGTCAATACAGGTACCGGTATCCGCACTGCCCCTGCGGAAGCAACAGAGCAGTCCCATCCGGCAGTCACCTGTTCCTGGTGGGTGCTTGGACTTGTCTGCATGGCACTGGGAGGCTGCATGCTGTGGGAGAAAAAAGAATGAAAACGAAACAAATTGGGATCGGTTTTTGCGTGATTGGTGTCGCCCTGTGCGTGGTACCGTGGATCGTACACAATGTGCAGACTCCGGCAGAGTATTACGGTGCATCCTCCGGTGAGGACACAGGGCTGCATGCCTCCATCTCCATTGATTGCAGCCGGGTATACGGGGCTTGGGATCAGCTGGATCCGGCACTGCAAGCCGGCGGCTATTTTCCGGAAAACGGGCAGATCCTGCCGGAGGAGCAGGTTTCCTTTTCGGATGGGGATACGGTGTTTGATGTGTTACAACAGGTGACCCGGCACCACCAGATTCAGATGGAGTATCAAAGCACCGGCGCATCTGATGTGTACGTACAGGGCATCAGCTACTTATATGAGTTCTCCTGCGGTGCCCAGAGCGGCTGGATCTATCTGGTCAACGGCAAGGCGGCGGATCGGGGATGCGGTGCCTATGTGTTGTCCGACGGAGATGTGATCGAATGGCGGTACATCGTTTCCGAAGCCCAGTGGCAGGAGGCTGGCATATGAGACGGGATCATCCCCTGGTGCTGCTGTGCTACTTTGGCACAGTGCTGGTATTGAGTATGCTGACCATGCACCCCCTCTGGATCGGCACAGCGTTCGTTTCCGGCTGTGTGGTCAGCGGCGCCCTATCCGGCTGGCATGCGCTTGTAAAGCGGCTGCCGGGACTGGTGCTCTTTGCCCTGGGAGTGGCGCTGCTGAACCCTCTGATTTCTCACAATGGGGTCACGCCTCTGCTGTTTTTCCGGGGTAATCCCATTACTCTGGAGGCACTTTGCTACGGGGCGGTTCTGGGCGGACTGCTCAGCAGTCTGCTGTTGTGGGGGGGTATTTATAGTCACCTGGTGGACGGGGAAAAGATCCTGTGGCTGCTGGGCGCAGTGCTCCCCCAGGCTGCATTGCTGTTTTCGGTGGCAATGCGGTATCTGCCTGCCTTGCAGCGCCGGTACCAGCAGTTGCACCGTCTGCACACATGTATGGGGCTTTACCGGCAGGACACCTTTGTGCATCGTTTGAACGGCAGCTTTCAGCTCTTATCCGTTCTTCTGGGCAGTGCACTGGAGGATGCGGTGCAGACTGCCTATACCATGCGTGCCAGAGGATACGGCAGCGGAAAGCGTACCCGGATGAGTCTGTACCGGATGCGGAAACGGGAATGGACGCAACTGGGTTGCATCCTGCTGCTGACGGTGTGCATCGGAATTTTGCTGCACCGGGGCGCTATGCAGGCGCAGTTTTACCCCCGTATGGAATTTCAACTTGGAGCACGGGAACTGGCAACTGCCGCAGGGTTCGGCTTGCTGCTGCTTTTGCCCGGATTGGAGGAAGGAGGCGCATGGATCAGATGGCACTTGTGGAAACCACAGCACTCAGCTTTACTTATGCCGGAGCGGCAGTCCCGGCGCTGAAGGATGTGACATTGGCTGTTCCCCGGGGCAAGATCCTGCTGCTTTGCGGCGGTTCCGGTTCCGGGAAAAGCACCCTGCTGCGGTTGCTGAAAGCAGAATGTGCCCCCCATGGCAGTCGGGAAGGGGAGATCCGGTTTGACCCGGCAATTTTCCAGGCAGGCAAGCCGGAGCCGGGGGCAGTGGGACTTATCGGACAGGATCCGGAGGGGCAGATCGTCACGGATCGGGTCTGGCAGGAGCTTGTCTTCGGGCTGGAATCCTTGGGTATGCCCCAATCCGAGATGGCAGTACGAGTCGCAGAAACCGTCAGTTACTTTGGACTGGAGTCCTTGTATCGGCGGCGGACGGATACGCTGTCCGGAGGGCAGAAGCAACTGGTAAGCCTGGCATCCGTGTTTGCCCTTGCCCCTCAACTGTTGCTGCTGGATGAGCCTACCGCCCAGTTGGATCCGGTGGCGGCATCCGACTTTTTTGCCACCCTGCAGCGGCTGAACCGGGAGCAGGGGACGACCATCCTTTTGTCAGAGCACCGATTGGAGGAGGCGTTGCCCATGGCGGATCTGGTGGGAGTGCTGCATGGGGGCAGACTTTGCTGCCTGGCACCGCCTCAGCAGGCGTTGGAGCGGCTTCGGGGAACGGAGGCTTATGCAGTGCTTCGTTCCGGCATGCCGGCAGCGGTTCAGGTATTTGACCATCGGGTGCAGCCCTGTCCTCTGACCATCCCCCAGGGTCGTGCTGTTCTGGAGCAAATGCCGACAAAGCCGGTGCCGATCCCGGAGCAGACTGTGCCGGAGGGAGCGGCGTGCTACCAACTCCGGGATGTGTGGCTTCGGTACGAAAAGCGGCAGGAGGATGTGCTGCGGGGGGTGGATCTGACCCTGCCGGAGGGTACCTGTACGGCGATTCTTGGTGGGAACGGCAGCGGAAAGTCCACCCTGCTGCAGGTGCTGTGCGGGATGCTCTCGCCGGATCGGGGCTCGGTGAAGGTGTGGGGGAAGAAGCTGCGCCCGGGCAGCATACAGGCGGCGTATCTGCCCCAGAAGCCTGCATTGCTGTTTTGTGAGGATACCCTGGATGCGGACTATACCGCCTATAGCAGATGTCTGGGGTTGAATGAGCAGCAAAGAGAGCAGCGGCTTGCGGAGCTGGAGCCTGTGCTGGCATTGCGGGAACTGCTGAAGCAGCATCCCTACGATCTTAGCGGCGGTCAGCAACAGCGTGCTGCTCTGGGAAAGCTGTTGCTGGCGAAGCCGAAAATTTTACTGTTGGATGAACCCACAAAGGGCATGGATGCAGCCGCACGGCAGTCCTTGGGTCAGCAGCTGCGTGCTCTGACCGGACAGGGCGTTACCATTGTGCTTGCCACCCATGACCTGGATTTTGCCGCTTTGTATACGGAGCTTTGCGGCATGCTCTTTGACGGACAGCTTTCGCCCTTGACCCCCAGCCGGCAATTTTTCCGGCAGAACCGGATCTACACCACGCCGGCGCACCGGATGGCAGCGTCCTGCCTGCCGGAGGCTGTCACCTGCGGAGACGTGCTTGCCGCCCTGGAGGTGCAGGCATGAGGGGGCATGTGCAGCGGTGGCTGTTGATGCTGGGGGCGGCTGGCATGCTGCTGTGTGTAGTATGGCTGCAAAATACCCTTGCAGCTTCTGTGCTGATGGTACTGTTGACCTGCGGAGTGATGCTGCTGCGGATTGAGCATCGAGCCTGGCAGGCAGGGGAACTGGTGGTGCTGGCGGTGCTGGTGGCAATGACTGTGGCAGGCAGATTGGCTTTCGCCTGGACCCAGTCCATCAAGCCGGTGGCAGCCCTTGTGATCCTGACCGGCTTGTATCTGGGGCGGGAATCCGGCTTTCTCTGCGGTGCTTTGGGAGCACTGCTGTCCAATTGCTATTTCGGTCAGGGCATGTGGACTCCTTTTCAGATGCTTAGCTGGGGGCTGATCGGCTACGGCGCCGGAATCCTTGCCCGTTATGCCTGGTTTCATAGGCTGCCGGTGCTGTTGCTCTATGGCGCATTGTCCGGCATCTTCTTCTCTCTGGTGATGGATATCTGGACGGTACTCAGTGCCCAAGGGGAGATCACCCTTGCCCGGTATGGTGCGGCGATCTTGACCGCTGCGCCGGTGACTGCGGTGTATGCGGTGAGCAATGCAGCATTCCTGCTGGTGTTGACCAAGCCCATCGGCAGGCGGCTCACCCGGATCTGTACCAAGTACGGACTGTTCACACAAACCTGAATCCCTATGCGGGATGCGTCTATTCCGGGCGCATCCCGCATAGCTTTTATGGAAAAGGGGTGAGCCTATGAGCAAGGGATCAGTGGGCAGGGATACCTGCTTTCTAAGCGTGATGCAGTTGTTGCTACAGGCGCTGGGTCTGATGCTGAATGTGTTTCTGACCCGCCGGATCGGCCCCTCCCAGGTGGGGGTGGTTACACTCATCAGTACTTTTTTCGGACTGTGTGCCGTGCTTGCCAGTGGAAACGGCTTTGTCAGCACCAGCCGGTTCGTTTCAGAGGAGATCGGCAGAAGCAGCGGCAATCCGGAGCGTGTGCTGCGGTATGCGGGAATTTGCAGCCTGCTACTGAGCCTGCTCGTGGGGGGCAGCGTGTTTGTGCTGGCACCCTGGCTTGCGGAACGGTTTCTGAAGTCTGCCGCCCTGGCAAGCGGTGTACGGCTTTTGGCAGTGACTTTGCCCTTTGCGTCCATCTGTGCATGTCTCAAGGGATATTTTCACGCACGGCGCCGGGTGACCATTCCTGCGGCGGCGGATGCGGTTGAATTTCTCATGCATGGAGCCGCTTTGGCATTTGGAGTCATCTTCCTGCTGCCCGTTGGACATTGCAGTTTGTTCATGCTCATTGTGGTCAGCATGCTGCTGGGACAGCTGGCGGCATTTTGCTATCTGGGGGTGCTGTATCTGCACAGCCGCCGAGCATGCAGCAATGCCTGCACCATGTGTCTGCGGGGGTTTGCCTGGGCAGCATTGCCCCTGCTGTTAAACAGCTATCTGACCTCCCTGCTCAGTACTGCCAATGATGCCTTGATCCCATTTACCCTGCGGCAGTTCGGAAATTCTACGGAAGAAGCCTTTGCCCAGTTCGGGGTATTTGAGGCACTGCTGCTGCCTGCCCTGTTTTTTCCAGCAGTGGTATTAGGATGTTTGTCCAGCATCCTGGTGCCGGAGCTTTCCCGGAACCGGGGTGCCGGCAGCGGCGAGAATGCCCGGGCGCTGATTGGCAGTGTGCTGCGGCGGACGCTGCGGTTTGCCGGGTTTGTGATGCTGCTGTTTTTGCTGTATGGCAGTCAGATCGGCACCCTGATCGGAGGAGACGCCTTTGCAGGACGGATGCTGCGGATCCTGGCACCGGTGATTCCCTTTATCTATCTGGAGATCGTGCTGGAGGGGATCCTGCGTGGCATGGGAAGGCAGAATTTTTCTTCTGTCAACTATCTTGCCGAGTATATGATCCGGATCTCCGTGCTGCTGATTTGTGTACCCATCTTTGGCTTTTACGGGATTCTTGCGTCCTATTATGCCAGCAACGTAATTGGCAATCTGGTGCGGCTCTGGATGGTGCGACGGCTTGCCGGCGGCATTCCCTGGGGTCCACTGCTGCTGCGGCCCGGAATTGCATTGTTTGCTGCCTGGCAGTGCGGCATGCTGCTGTGTGGGCTGCTGAGATTGTTTGCCCTGCCCTTGTGGGCGGAGCCTGCGGTGTTTCTGGTGCTGGGGGGCGCTGTGTATCTGTTCGTTCTCCAGGTGCTGGATTCCATGGAGCAGCAGAAAAAAACACGGAATGCATCTCTGCATTCCGTGTCCGGTTCCTTTACTGTGCAGACGTCTCCGTCTGCTTTGCCTCGTGATATTCCTGCTCGGTATTGACATTCCAAACGTTGTTTTTGTCGGTGATGCCCTTGCGGATGTTGTCCACTGCTTCAAAGGCGGTCGCCATGGAGTGATCCATGTTGTTGTACCGGTGCTGTCCGTTTCTGCCGATGCAGAACAGATTGTCATACCGGTTCAGATATGCGATCAGGTCATTCATATGATCGTAGGTGTCAAAGTATGCCGGGTATGCCTTCTTGACCTTTTCCCGGTGGGAATCCTGTACGTTGGCTGCACTGTGGATCACACCCATTTTGATCAGTTCCATGATGGCAAACTCTGTGCAGTCCTTGTCACTCATATTCCAGAAGTCGTCTCCCTCATTGCAGAAGTATTCCAGACCAATCCACACATGATGCTCCGGATCCGGCAGCATATAGGGGGACCAATTGTTGAAGATCTGGATTCTGCCCAGCTTCACGCCTACGTCCTGGACATAGATCCAGCAGTCCGGGGTAATGTTCCCCAGGGTCTTGATATCCGTGCCGTTGACCAGGTTCAGCTTGTCCACCAGCAGACCTACGGTGACGAAATCCCGGTAGGGGAGCCCGGCAGCAATCTGGGCAATGTCCGCCGGCACTGCATCCGGTGTGGACTGCATGCTGGCGATCAGATCCTTTACCGGCATGGAGGACAGGAAATAATCTCCGGCAATGGTCTGCTCCGTGCCGTTTTCATCGGTGTATCCCAGGGAAACGATCTTTCCGTTTTCGGTATGTACTGCATGTACGGCGCTGTTCATGCGAATCTCTCCGCCCATTTCCCGGATCAGATCCGCTACGGTTTCCCATAACTGACCGGGGCCGAACTTCGGGTAGTAGAATTCCTCGATCAGGGAAGTCTCCACTTCTTTTTTGTTGCCAGAGGGCAGGATCTTGCCGAACATATCCTTGATGACTGCCTTGATGGACAGACCCTTGACACGCTGCGCCCCCCAGGAGGCGGAGATCTCACGGGGATGTCTGCCCCAGAGCTTTTCGGTGTAGCCCTCAAAGAACATGGAGTACAGCACCTTGCCGAAGCGGTTGATGTAGAAATTCTCCAGGGAGGTTTCCTCCTGCTTGCTGACGGTGGACTTCATGTAGCTGCATCCTGCCTTGATGGTGGCGGACAAGCCCATGTTCTTGAAGGTCTGGGGCTTCATGCTGATGGGGTAGTCAAAGAATTTTTTCTGGTAGTAGATCCGGGATACCCGGTTCCGCACCAGCATGACCCGGTCGGTGGTTTCCGGATCAGGGCCGCCGGGTACGGTTTCGATCTGCCTCCCCAGCTTTTTGTAGTCATAGGGCAAAGCACCCTGGGTGGGCATGATCTCCTCCCACCACTTGGTGACACGGGCGTCCTTAGAGAAGAACCGGTGTCCGCCGATGTCCATGCGCTTGCCGTTATACTTGACCGTCCGGGAAATACCGCCGATGGTGTTGCTTTCCTCCAGGATGGTGACCTGGTAGTCCTCATTTGCCTTGAGCAATTCATAAGCCGCCGTCAGTCCGGCAGGCCCTGCGCCGATGATTACAACCTGCTTCATGCTTTTCCTCCGTACAGAAATATTTTTCGTGCGGCAAAGTTCCAGATCAGAACTAGAACCGCCGCAATGACCTTCGCAACCAGAACCGGGAAGTGCAGGGGTACCGTGCCGAGCCAGATGATGGCTTCCGTCAGACCCAGCCCGATGATACCGATGACGGTGTAGGAGAGGAACTCCAGCACTGTGCTTTTTACCTTTGCCCCGGTGGTGAATACCAGGAGCTTGGAGAGGATGAAGTTGACGATCAGCCCCATCACAAAGGCGATTGCCGTTGCCAGATATTCATTGACGCCGAATTTGTGGTACAGCAGTGCCAGGGTGCCAAAGTCGGCAACGAATGCAAGACCGCCAACAAATGCATAACGGAACAGCTGAATGAACAGGTTGTCCGACGGGGTGATCATCAATCCCTTCCAGTCCAGCCTGCGGATACAGCCAAGCAACTCCTTCATGTTTCCATACTCCTTTATATATCATTTTATCAGTATAGCACATATTTCACAAAAAGTCAAACCCCAGTGCACAGGAATTGCAGCAAAAAGGTGCAGCCTGTTCAGACTGCACCGATTGTTTTAATTGTCGCTCAGATCGTAGGGTTCTTCTTCATTTTGCAGGGCGATGTCCAGGATCTTGCCGTAAAAGCCCAGGGGGTTTTTCATGATCCGTTCTCCCAGCAGCTTGGCCTGCCGCAGATCCGGCGCAAACATTTTCATATCCAGCAGATCGTCCCCGGTATCCAGACAGCGCAGGTGAACGTAATACCCCTTGTCCATGGGCTCGTAGGTGATCCGCACCTCGTTTTCATACTTCTGACGGGCGATGTACCGAAGCGCTGCCAGCACCAGCTTGTCCCGAAAGATCTTAGGCACATACTGCTTGAGCCGCAGTGCGCAAAGCTCCCCCTGGGGGGTCAGCATATAGCAGGCTTTCCCCTTTTTGTCCGGCTTTAACTCCAGAGAGCCGTTTTTTGTGAGAAAATCCAGGGAATCCTGGTAGTAGAAATAGTTGATGATGCCGGTGGAAACGGCGATGTCGTATAGGGCATCCGGTGTGACCGGCTCCTTGATCCGATAGAGCAGATAACACAGCAGGATGTTGATCAGATGCAGATCGTTCAGCTCAATGTTGGTCAGATCGGCAGTGTTGTGTTCCATGCGGACGACGCCTCCCTCAAGTGAAATTGGGATAATCCAGCATATGGGACAGCAGCGCCAGGTTCACCGCCGCCTCTACGCAGGGCACAGCCCGGGGCACGATGCAGGGATCGTGTCTGCCGTGAATGTTGACCACTTCATTTTTCATGGCGCTGTAGTCCACAGTGGCCTGGGGCCGGGCAATGGAAGGCGTGGGCTTGATAGCCACCCGAAGGGTAATGGGCATACCGGAGGAGATGCCGCCCAGAATGCCCCCGTGGTTATTGGTACGGGTCTTGACGTGACCGTTTTCGTCCACATAAAATTCATCGTTGTTCTGACTGCCCACCATTTCTCCGGTCAGGAAGCCTGCACCGAATTCGATGCCCTTTACCGCAGGAATGCCGAATACCAGCTGGGAAATGGTGTTTTCCAGTCCGTCAAACATGGGGGAACCGATGCCGGCAGGTACGTTCACGCTGGCGCATTCGATGATGCCTCCCAGGGATTCCTGCCCCAGCCGGGCGTTCTGGATATCCTCCCGCATTTTTTCGCCCTGTTCCGTATTGATGACCGGGAAGCCCTTGTAGCGCACTGCCAGCAGATCCTCCTTGGTCACGTTGGTTCTGTCAAATACCGCATCCTTGATGCCGTGAATGGAGGCAATGTGGGCGCCGGTGTAGATGCCCCGACGTTCCAGAATCTGCCCGCAGACTGCCCCGGCAAAGCACAGGGGAGCTGTCAGTCTGCCGGAAAAATGTCCGCCGCCCCGCACATCATTGAAGCCCCGGTACCGGAGGGCGCCGGTATAGTCCGCATGTCCCGGCCGGGCGAGCTTGGACAGGTTGGAGTAATCCACCGAGTGGGTGTCTGTGTTCATGATCATGGCGCACAGAGGCGTGCCGGTGGTTTTGTTGTGGTACAGACCGGACATGATCTGTGGAATATCCAGTTCCGCCCGGGACGTGGTAGTCCCGTCCTTTTTCGGCGCTCTGCGAGCCAGAAAGCGTGCGATCTCCTCCAGGTCGATGGATTCCCCCGGAGGGAGATTGTCGATCACCACGCCGATGGCTGTGCCGTGGGATTCGCCGAATAAAGAGATGGAAATGCGGTTATTCCAAAGAGATGACATGTACCGTTCCTCCTAGTTTTTGATAATCGCTCCAGAAATCCGGATAGGACTTGCGTACCGCTTCTGCGCCCAGTATGGTGACAGGAGCGGTGCTGCGGGTAGCTGCCACAGCAAGGCTCATGGCGATCCGGTGATCTCCGCAGCTGTCCGCCGTGCCGCCGGTAAAAGCGGCGATGGGCTGGATCTCCAGTCCGTCCTCGGTCTGGCTCACCTGTCCGCCGATGGCGTTCAGCGCCGCTGCAATGGCTGCCAGCCGGTCGCTTTCCTTGAGCCGGAGCCGCTTTGCCCCGTAAATCCGGGAGGGCTTGCCGCAAAGGCATGCCAGCACAGTCAGCACCGGCACCAGATCCGGGATATCTGCGGCATACACAGAAAGACCGGAAGCGATTGTGTTCTCTTTAGTATAGCATAATTCCCGGAGGATTTCAACAATTTTTCGATCCCCCTGACAACTATTTTCCCCAAGTCCGTCCACCCGGACATGACTGCCCAGGGCATTGGCGGTGAGAAAAAACGCTGCCTGCGAGTAATCCCCTTCAATGGCAAGGGACAGAGGATGATACACGCCGCCCCCGGGGATCCGGTAGCCCTCCGGAGTTTTCTCGGTGGGGACGCCTGCCTGCCGGAGCAGCGCTGCGGTCATATCCACATAGGGGGCGGATTCCAGAGGGGAGGTCAGCTCCAGCCGTGAGTCTCCCTCCAGCAAGGGCAGTGCCAGCAGCAGTCCGGTCAGATACTGGGAGGATACATCCCCTTCCAGCTGAAAAACGCCGCTTTGCAGCTTGCCGGACATGTGTAGGGGAAGCAAAGCATCCTGCCGCTCCGGCTGAATGGATATACCCTTTTTCGGCAGTTCCCGCAGGTAGGCATCCAGGGGTCGGTAGGGCAGTCTGCCCTTGCCGATGATGGTACAGGTCAGTCCCAAGGCTGCTGCCACCGGAATGAGAAACCGGAGGGTGGAGCCGCTTTCACCGCAGTCCAGGGTAATGGGCTGTGTGGGTGGCTCCAGGATGCCGGTGACGGTGACGCTGCTGCCAGTCCGGGTGATCTTCGCCCCCATTTGCTGCAAGGCACCGATGGTGGCGGCAATATCCTCGGAATCGGACAGATTTGTCAGCCGGGAGGTACCCTTTGCCAGGGCAGCGCAGATCAAAGCCCGGTGTGCGGCGCTTTTGGATGCAGGAATGGACACGGTACCCTCCAGCAGTCCCGGTTCGATCACACAGTTCATAGGGATTCCTCCATCATCCGGCAGAAGTCCGGAAAGGACGCCTTCCGGATCTCTCCCTGACCGATTGCCGGGCATACTACATAGGACAGTTCACCGCCCATGCGCTTTTTGTCATGCCCGCACAGGGCAGTCAGCTCCTGCATGGGAGCGTCATAGTCCGTGGGCAGTCCGTAGTTGTTTACGCAGCCGATCAGCCGGGCGGTCACAGCAGGGGCGGCTGTCCGGGCGGACAGCATGCACATGCCGGCAGCTACCGCCTGACCATGGGTGTAGGCAAATTCCGAATGCCGCTCAATGGCATGCCCCAGGGTATGACCGAAATTCAGCAGCATGCGCTCTCCCGTGTCAAATTCATCCTTGGCTACGATGTCCCGCTTGATGGTGACGCACCGGGCAATGATCTCGTCCGCCTGGGGCAAAACATTGTCACTGTTGTGGGCATCCAGCAGGGCAAACAGCCCCGGATCCCGGATCATACCATATTTGATTGCTTCTGCGATGCCATCGCTGAGAATATGTCCCGGCAGGGTTTTCAGCGTGTCCGGATCGCAGATCACCAGGCTGGGCTGCTTGAATGCCCCCACCAGGTTCTTGCCTCCGGGGATGTTGATGGCAGTTTTTCCGCCTACGGAGGAGTCAATCTGCGCCAGCAGAGTGGTGGGAATCTGAATGTACCGGATGCCCCGCAGGAAGGTGGCAGCCGCAAAGCCGGTGAGATCCCCCACAACGCCGCCGCCTAAGGCGATCAGACAGTCGGAGCGGGTAATGCCGGATTCACAGAGAAAATCGTAAAGCTTCAGCAGGGTGCCGCTGCATTTGGAGGCTTCCCCGTGGGGAAATACAAAGCATTCCGCCTTGCATCCTGCCATATCCAGCGCATGCAGCAGATCCTTGCTGTACAGCTCGTCCACGGTATCATCCGTGACGATGACAAAATGTCGGGTAACTGCCGCACCGGCAAGCAGGCTGCCGCACTGGCGGAGCAGTCCATGCTCTACCAGTACGTCGTAATCCGTGCTTGCGTGTACGGAGATCCTGCGCATCAGCCAAGCTCCTTTCCGGAGAATGCTGCCTGCTTCTTCACTGCATCCATCACATCTCTGAACTGTTCAGGAGTCAGGGACTGGGCACCGTCTGACAGCGCCTTTGCCGGGTTGTTGTGAACCTCGATCATCAGAGCATTGGCACCGCATGCAATGGCAGCCAGGGACAGGGGCTTTACCAGAGTGGGGATGCCGGTTGCGTGGCTGGGGTCTACCACGATGGGCAGGTGAGACATCTGACTGAGCAGCGGAACTGCTGCAAGATCCAGAGTGTTCCGGGTCTTGGTCTCGAAGGTGCGGATACCTCGTTCACAGAGGATCACGTTGTTGTTGCCTCCTGCCATGATGTACTCCGCAGACATGAGCAGTTCTTCCATTGTGTTGGCAAGACCACGCTTGAGCAGGATGGGCTTGTCGGAGTGCCCCAGCGCCTTCAGCAGCTCGAAGTTCTGCATGTTCCGGGCGCCTACCTGGATCAGGTCTACGTCAGCGAACAGATCCAGATGCTCAATGGCCATGATTTCAGTGACAATGGGCATGCCGGTTGCCTTCTTTGCCTTCAGCAGCAGTTCAATGCCGTCTGCGTGGAGCCCCTGGAATGCGTAAGGAGAGGTACGGGGCTTGAACGCACCGCCCCGGAGCAGGGTAGCGCCGGCAGCCTTTACAGCCTCTGCGGTCTCGATGATCTGATCCTCATTTTCCACGGAGCAGGGACCGGCAATCACCTGAAAATGCTTGCCGCCGATCTTCTTGCCGGCAATGTCCACGATGGTATCCTCCGGGTGGAACTTTCGATTGCAGCTTTTGTACGGCTCCTGGACACGCTTGATGTCTGCAACCACAGGCTGTGCCCGGAGCAGATCGATATCGATCTTGCTGGTGTCGCCGATCAGACCGAAGATACTGTGCTGCTCACCGCTGATGTCTGCGATCTTTACATGGTAGCTGTTGAGCATGCTGATGAAACGGTCCAGGTCTTCCTTCTTGGTGTTCTGCTTCAGAATGACGATCATGATAATTACCTCCTGCATTCAATAAAAAATGCCGCTGCTTCTGCAAGAACGCAAAAGCAGCGGCATTGTATTTCTTGTGATGGTTTCGCAATGCACCTAGCTTTTCTGTTCTTTATCATATTTTGCAGCACAATAAAACCCCCAGCTAAAGTAAAAGCGAGAGTCAAACTGAAAATATGTAAAGACTGCAGAATGATTTGCCTGGTACATAGCAGAAGCCTTCCTTTCTTCAAAAATCAAAAGTGAAACAATCAATCATGCATGAATTGATGTTTACATTGTAGCAGACGCTTTCGGATTTGTCAACGGTTTTTTATCGCTTTTTTTATGAATTTGTACACATAGTTTATTTTATTGCACAAAGAAACGGTTGTTTTTCTGTGCATTCTGCTGATTTTTTTAATAATTTTCTGAAATTAGACTCATTTCTACTCTTTTTTACGTTATAATATACGAAGGCTTTAAAGCATAAAAACTTTAAAGCATAAAAGTAAACAGGAGTGATATTGAGTATGGCTATTATGTATGCGAAGCGATGCGGCGAGGTTGTGTATTATGTTTACAAATTCAAAAAGCCTCATTACGGTGTCAGTGTGACGCACCGGAACGGGGACACGGCAATCATCTCTGATTTTTCACCTACGCTGATGGAGGCGGTCAGCTTTGTGGAATACATTTTCCAGTCCTGCATACAACCGGTACAGCTGAAAGCTGCTGCACAGGAATACCGTGCCCTACAAAGCTGCTTTCGGGGGATACCGCCGGATCAGCATTTCTGACAGGACGATCCGGTAGCAGATGTACAAAAACACAGGCTGCCGTCTTGCCTTTTCGGTCGGAATGTGGTATAATAGAAGCATAAAAAAGCAGTTCTTCCAGGAGCTGCATAGAAAACGGCCTCACAGAGAGCAAGCATCTCTGCGGCGCCGGTTCAGGTCATGCCGTTGGGCATGACTCCGGGGAAGGGGTGACCGTTTTGCGCATTTTGCTGGTTGAGGACGAGGTCGGCTTATCCGATGCATTGGTACAGATTTTTGCAAAGAATAAGTATATGACCGACGCCTGCTATGACGGTGTCAGCGGACTGGATAATGCATTAACCGGCATCCACGATGTGATCATTCTGGACATTATGCTGCCCGGAATGAACGGACTGGAGGTTCTACGGGAGATTCGTCGGAACAAGCTGGAAACGCCTGTGATCCTGCTGACCGCAAAGGATGAGATCTCGGATAAGGTGACCGGTCTGGATTACGGTGCGGATGATTATATCACAAAGCCGTTCTCCACCGAGGAGCTATTGGCACGGATCCGTTCCATCAGCCGGCGCAATCAGCATATGGTCGTGGAGAATGCGCTGACCTTCAGCGACATTACCCTCAATCTCTCCACATATGAGCTGTTCTGCGGTGAGAAATCCATCAAGCTGGGACTCAAGGAGTTCTACATGATGGAGCTTTTGCTGCGCAATGGCAGCATTGTACTAAGCAAGGAGACCCTGATTGAAAAAATCTGGGGCTATGAATCTGATGCGGAATACAACAATGTGGAGGTATACATATCCTTTCTGCGCAAGAAGCTCACGCATATTGAATCCACTGTTTCCATCAAGACGGTGCGTGGTGTGGGATACTGCCTGGAAAGCAAACAGCACTGACGGGGCAATGCCGTTTTTCTGTACTGTCCCGGGAAAGGATAACAGCTTCGGCTGTGGTGATTGTTGTGATCCGGAAACTGAAACGGCGCTTTGTGTTTGTAAACATGTCCATTCTGACCTGCCTGATGCTTGGCATTCAGATTGCGGTGTTTACTATGATGTATCGTTCGGAGGTGCGGGTATCTGAACAGATTATGGATCATGTGGCACAGAGCCATATGGACAAGGGCAGAGGAGAAAAGCCGCCGGAGCCGCGAGGGGATTCTCCCTCCGCATCCATGCCTGCAGGAAGCATACAGCTGGAGTATCATTGGCAGGAACAGGCGGCTTCTGCTCTGACCTATGAGGATGCACAGCCGGAGGATCCCTCCGGACAGGGATGGGATGGAGACCAGCCGGAGGAAAACCAGGGGCAGTGGAATGACCAGTGGCATTTTGACCGGTACGGCGCATGGCATCCGTGGCCCCAGTATCCGGATAGACCCTATGATCCCTGGAGTCCCTGGGGACCGCCGCCGGAGGAGCCATGGGTAACGGAACCGACGGCTACGGATGCGCCGCTTCCAACGGAAACCACTGCGGCTCCTGTCCAGACGCAGCCGGAAACGGAGCCGGAAACAGAGCCGCCGGTGCAGACCAGGGAACAGCCGGTGATCGTGACCCGGACTCCGGAGCCGGTTCCGGAGCCGACTTCTGCAACGGAGGCGCCTGTAGCGGATACCACGGAAACGGCACCGCCGGAAACAACGGCTGTGCCGGAAACCACCCGGCGCACCATGGCATCCATGGCGACTGCAGAGCCGGTGGACAAGGAAATGGGCATGTATATGCGCAATTCCGTGTATGTTTCTCTCAGCAGCAGCAACGTGATCGAAAGCGCCATGTCCCAGTTCGGGGTAGAGAATGACATGGACACCGTATCCCTTGCCATCAATCAGGTGCTGGAAAGCGGCAAGGAGCGGGGCACGATCAAGGTGGGGGATATCCACTACCGGTATTGCAAGACCCAGCCCGGCCCGGATCATTCCTATGGGGTGGTGCTGCTGGATCGTTCTGTGGAGCTTTCCACCCTGAGCCGCCTGTTGGTGATCTTTGTAATCATCGGCGTGGTAGGGCTGATGCTGATCTTTGTAATCAGTGTGGCGCTTGCCAACTGGACCATCCGACCCATTGAGCAGGCATGGGAAAAGCAGAAGCAGTTTGTGGCGGATGCATCCCATGAGCTGAAAACACCATTGGCGGTGATCTCTGCCAATACGGATGTGGTGCTGTCCAATCCCAACGATCTGGTGCATAACCAGGAGAAATTCCTCAATTACATTAAGGATGAAACCGTCCGCATGACCCGGCTGGTGGGCAATCTGCTGTTTATCGCCAAATCCGATGCCAAGCAGCTGAAGTCCGCCCCCCAGAGCTTTGATATGAGTGATCTGGTTTCCAGCGTATGCCTGGTGTTCGAGCCGTTGGCGTTTGAACAGGAAAAGACGCTGGAGACCTCGATCCAGGCGCATATATCCTATGTGGGGGATCAGGATCGGATCAAGCAGCTGCTGACCATCCTGCTGGACAATGCGTTGCTGCATTCTACGGAGCATGCCCACATTCAGGTATCCCTGAGCCAGGATTGTCAGCAAAAGATCCGGCTGGCGGTGTCCAACTCTGCACAGGACATTCCGCCGGATAAGCTGGAAAAGCTGTTTGACCGGTTTTACCGGCTGGATGAATCCCGGGCAAAGCGCACAGGCGGCTCCGGTCTGGGGCTGAATATTGCGCAGACCATCGTGCAGAACCATGGGGGTACCATTGTTGCCCACAGCGGTCAGGGCAGCGTTGTGACCTTTATCACAACGCTGCCCTGACCGCAGCTGATTTCCCGAAAGGAACGTTTACGATGAAACAAGTGATCTTAGCATCAGCTTCCCCCCGGCGCCAGTCCCTGCTGAAGCTGGTGGTTCCGGATTTTTCGGTGTATCCGGCAGATATAGACGAGCAGCTCCCTGTCGGTATCCAGGCATGTGATGCGGCGGAGCATCTTGCAAAGCAGAAGGCAGCAGCGATAGCTGCGGACTATCCGGACTCCATCGTGATCGGCTGTGACACGGTGGTAGTGATCGGGGATCAGATCCTGGGAAAGCCAACTGACCCGGAGGATTGCCGCCGGATGATGCACCTGCTGTCCGGCAAGACGCACCAGGTGTATACGGGTGTGGCATTGCAGCAGGGGGATCGGCGCAGGAGCTTTACCGTGTGTACGGATGTACGGTTCTACGCCCTGTCCGACGGGGAGATCGACCGGTATATTGCCACAGGCGAACCATTTGACAAGGCCGGGGGCTATGGCATTCAGGGGTTGGGCGCCCTGCTGATTGAGGAGATCTGCGGGGACTACTACAACGTAGTGGGGCTGCCCATATCCCGATTGCTGCGGGAGCTTGCGGATTTTTCTGAATGGAGCGGCAGCGTATGAGCAGACAGTGCATCAGTCTGCTGTTGAGTACTGCCATGTTGACCGGTTTGTATGGTGTGCAAGCGGAGGCAGCATCCGGATTGACCTACAGCTTGCGTGCGGAGCAGCAGGTGTTTTATACGGCACAGCTTTCCAGCCAGGATATCTCCCTGACTGTTGCCATGCAGATTGCAGAGGATCCGGGCACTGCCGGGATCAATGCGGCGTTTGGGGCGGATGCGCCCCTGGAGATCAGGGGGCTGTCCTTTGCGGAGCCATACTGCTATGGTAGCGGCAGGGCAGGGGCAGAGGATCAGTGCCGGGTAACATCTCCCCGGTCTGCCAGACTCCTGTGGTATACCTCCAACAACGGGGCAAATGAAGTCATATATGATGCGGCACTGCCCTTTGCGATTTTGTCAGTGGTAATCCCACAGGGCACACCTGCCGGGGAATATCAAATTTCGTTTGATCCTACAGCGACGGATGCCTGCAATCAGGATCGGGAACTGTTGTCTTGTACCCTGGAGGATCTGACGGTGACGGTGCTGGAGGGCAAGCCGGACTATCTGCGGGGTGATGCGGACGGCAATGGTACAGTGGAGGTTGCGGATGCTGTAGAGGTTCTGCAATACTGTGCAGAGGCTGCCGTCGGGCAAACGCCGGATCAGTCCTACGCCTGGCTTTGCGGCGCAGATGCAACCGAAAACGGTACAGTGGAGGTTGCGGATGCAGTTGCCATTCTGCAATACTGTGCCCGGACATTGGTGGATCCGAATCCGCAATGGTGAATCAGCACGACCCATGGAATCCATGGGTCGTTTTTTTGTATTCGGACGTATACTTGACCCGGGTCTGCATATACTTTTTCAGAGGTGAAAATGTATGAAGATCGAGGGGAAAAAGCTGCTGCTGGCTCTGGTGATCCCCCTGGGAGTAGGAGGGCTGTCCGCCTGGGTGACTCGGGATGCCATGGAGCAGTATGGGGGGCTTGTCCAGCCGCCGCTTGCACCGCCCGGTTGGATCTTTCCGGTGGTGTGGGGCATATTGTTCGTCTTGATGGGCATTTCTTCTTATCTGATCCATACTGCCCAGGTGCTGCCCCAGCCCCGTGCCAGAGCCATGTACTGGTATTATGGACAGCTGGCGGTAAATTTCTTCTGGAGCGTGCTGTTTTTCAATTTACAGGGCTATCTGGGGGCATTCATCTGGCTTTGCCTGCTGTGGGTATGGGTGCTGGTGATGATCCGTGGGTTTTGGCGGATCCGCCCGATGGCAGGGATTTTGCAGCTGCCCTATCTGGCGTGGATCACCTTTGCAGGATATCTGAACTTCGGTGTATGGTATCTGAATCGATAAAAACAGCGTCCCGTGGATTCCATGGGACGCTGTCTGTGTACTGTGGGATCATGTAGCTTCTTCCGGCAAGGGGATTGCCCGGTTCAGATGGAAGGAATACAGTACGGTTTCCTTCACGGGCTTCTGGTGCAGCAGTGCCAGGGTGCGCCGATACAGCAACAGCTGACGCTGATAGCGTTCCGTGAGCATCTCGCCCCCCTGTACATAGTCCGTTTTGTAATCCACGAGAACCAGTCCGTCCGGTTCCTCAAATACCAGATCCATAATGCCGCTGAGCATGGCGTTGGTGCCGGTGTACTGGGGCTGATCCAGAAGCTGCAAATCGCTGATCCGTACCAGGAATTTTCGCTCCCGCCACACATGCTCTGCTTGGCGGATCCGTTCATACAAGGGGGATGCAAAGAATGCCCGGATCCGGTTCAGATCTAGGGAATCCGCCTGCCGTCGGGTCAGATGTCCATCCTCCGTCAGGCGCTGCCGCTCCGCATCCGGATCCTGTGCAGCGACAGCAAAATCTGCGTATTGCAGGAACGCATGCAGGGCGGTACCCTTTTCTGCTCCGGTGAGGGCGGTTTCCTCCGCCATGAATCTGGGACGGCGCAGTGCCAGATTTACCGCATCCTCATCCTTGGACAGGGCGGAAACGCTGGTCTTGGATGGGATGCCCATGAGCCGGTCGTCATACACTGCTGCAAACTGCATCCGCAGGGCGGTGACCATGGCTGGATCCGGTTTTGGATATGCAGCAGGCGTCGGCGTATCCTGTTCCGTGGCATCGCTGCTGTCCTCCGGATGCAGGATCTCCATGGGCACAGCCGGCTGCAGGGGGCAGGGGGGCATCTGGCATGCTTCCCGGAGGGGGGCAGCATTTTCTGCGGTCAGCAGTGCCATCCACAGCCAGTCTGCCATGCAGTTTGCTGAGGCGGCAATGGAAGGTGTCACCCTGCCGGATGCGGCAATGGCTGCACCAAGGCGAAATGCCTGTTTTTTGCGGGCATCATTCAGCCGCAACGGCAAAAACAGCTTGTCCTTTGCCCGGGTCAGTGCCACATACAGCAGCCGCAGTTCCTCGCTTTTGGCGTAGCTTTCCCGCTGCATGGAAATGGCTGCATAGGGCAGGGTTTTGTACCGGGTATAAACAGTCGGATCCTGGAGCCGGAACCCGAAGCCGTACTCCTGTAAAAACTGAAAGGCTGCCCGGTCATCCTGATGATTGAAATCTGTTTCGGATTCTGCCAGGAACACAAAGGGAAATTCCAGTCCCTTGGATTTGTGGATGGTTTTGATGGCTACCACGTCTTCCGAGCCGGAAACCGCAGTGCCGGGCTGAAAGTCCTTTCCCCGGGCAGAAACCTGTGCAATGTAATGCAGAAAGCCGGACAGCCCTCCACCGCTGGCAGTCTCATAGTTTCGGGCGTAGGTCAGCATCAGCCGCAGGTTTGCCTGCTTTTTTGCTCCGTCGCTGTACCGCTGCATCACCGAGAGGAAGTCCGTGCTTTCATAGATCCGCCGGATCAGCCGCTCCGGGGTGTCCTGCATGGCATACATCCGGAATGCCTGCAAGGCATTGTAGAACCCCTTTGTCTTTTCGTACATGGCTCCGGTCAGCAACGGTTGGGCGTCTGCTGCGCCGGTTTCGCCGATGCCCCGGCAGATGGCAGCATACAGAGAGACTTTGGGCGCCAGCAGCCGCAGCTGGGTCAGCTCATCCATATCGAATCGGAACATGGGGGACAGGAGCACTGCCGCCATGGCTGTATCCTGGGGGGGATTGTCAATGATCCGCAGCAGATTCAGCAGCAGAGTGATCTCCCTGGCTTTCAGATATGCCGCCGCTTCCTCGGAATAGGCAGCCACCCCCTGCTCTGCCAGCGCCTGGACGTAGACGCTGCCCTTTGCCTTGTTTCGCATGAGAATGCAGAAATCCCTTGGCGTACAGGGTCGGGTATGATTCGCTCCGTCGGACACAGGTGCACCCTCTCGGAGCATCCGGGCAATACGCTTGGCGATGTATGCTGCCTCCGGGTTTGTGTCTTGCTCTCCGTCTTCCAGCAGGGCGATCTCCGTATTCCTGGGGGTTTCCGCAAAGGCGGCGCCCTGATGCAGCGCCTCCTCACTAGTGTATGCCACCTCTCCAACCTGAGGGGTCATCAGCGTGCTGAACAGGAAGTTCACCATGGCGATGACTTCCGGACTGCTGCGGAAATTCCGGTTCAGCAGGATGCAGGCGTTTTCCCCATCATCCTTGCCGGTGTAGGGCTTGCATGCCTGCATGGTACGGATGAAATTCCGGGGATTTGCCAGCCGGAACCGGTAGATTGCCTGCTTCACATCCCCCACCATGAATAAGTTATCCCCGTTGGCAACAGCACTGCCCTTGTGGGAGATCAGCTTGAAGATCAGATCCTGCTTGTTGTTGGTGTCCTGGAATTCGTCGATCATGATGATCTGGTAAAACTCTGACAGTTCCTTGGCAAGTGCAGTTTGTTGGATGGTTCCGTCCGCCTGGCATGTTCCCAGCAGGGACAGGGCAAGCTGCTCCGCATCCGTAAAGCCAATGGCGTTTTTATCGCACTTCATCTCCCAGAGCCGGTCGTCCAGCTGCTGCAAAAACGCATGCAGTACCGGAATCAGCCTGCAATGGGCGTCCAGATCCTCCTGCCGGTGGCACAGCAGGGAAACAGCTTCTGTTTGCAGATCTTTCATGATCTTTTTCCCATCGTCCCGGAGCGCCTTTGCAAGCTCCCGCTTTTCCGGATCCGTACAGGTTTTGGTCACACGGGGAAAGGAGGCAAAGGACAGGGCGTTGAGCAGGGCGGCACACCGATCCGGATCCTTCTCTGTGCATGCCTTTTGCAGCAGGGTCAGCTGCTCCTGCTCGGTGATCAGAAATGCCGTCAGTTTTTCCTGATTTACCTCTGCGGACAGGCGGATCGCTTCATCCAGCCGCTGGATGCATGCAGCAATGGTCTGCCCCAGATTGTCCAGGTACATGTGGACAAAGGTGTCGTTCCGGTATTGTTCTGTCAGCTGCTCCATCCGCTGTAAACCAAAGGGCAGCCCCATGACGCACCGGTACAGCTCCGTCAGCAGGTTTTCCAGTTCTGCGTCCGTCCGACCGCTGAACCGGTCGCACAGAAGCTGCATATCCCCCTGCCGTGCCGGGTCTGCGTACCATGCCTCCATGATGTCCGCCAGTCCCCGGCTGACCATCATGTTCATTTCCGTTTCCTCCAGGATCCGGAAGGTAGGAGTAATGTCCAGTTCGGCGCAGTGATCCCGGATCAGATCAAAGCAGAAGGAGTGAATGGTACAGATTTTGGCGCATTGCAGCTGGCTTTGCTGCTGCCGCAGCCATACGTTCCGGGGATCCTGTGCGATGCACTGGGTCAGGGCATGCTCCAGCCGGGATTTCATCTCTGCTGCTGCATCGTTGGTAAATGTAACGACAGCAAGTCGTGCGGCACTGACCGGATGCTCCGGATCCGTCAGCTGTCGGATCAGCCGCTCCACCAGCACGGAGGTTTTACCACTGCCTGCGGCGGCGGATACCAGAAAGGAGGCACCCCGGGCATTGATTGCCTGCTGCTGCTCCGGTGTCCAGTTACGCATGTTCCGATTCCTCCTTTTCTTCGCCGGAGATCCGCTCCAGCATCTGTTCCTTTGCTGTTTTCTCATATGTGCGACAGGTCACATTGGGCACATTGCCGCAGATTTCCTTGCAGTCACAGTAGGCGCAGGGTGTTTTTTGCCCGATCACCAGCGGATCTGCCGGAATACGTCCCCCATACAGTTGCTCCGCCATGTCCGTCAGTACCTGTCTTGCATGCGTGCGCAGGTTGGCGAACTGCTCCCTTGTCAGGTATGCGGAGCCGCTGACAGATTTCAGCTTTGGTTCTCCCTCTCCCGGATCATCCTTTGCAAGCGTTGCTGGAATGTAGATGCCTGCAAGATGCTCCTCCATGGCGGTCAGCACACTGCGTTCCTTGAGCATGACGCCGTTCATCAGATACTGTTGATTGATGTACTCCTCCAGCTGGGCATCCTCCTGGCTGCGGCTACGACCACAGGGCAGTCCCCCGGCAGGCACATACAGCACGCCGGCGGGCACTGCCCCACCGTATTTACCCTCCGGCTCGGTGATGGAAAACAGGTACAGCAGCATCTGCATGTCCACCCCATACAGCAGCTTTCCCAGGTCAAATTCCTTCTTCCCGGTTTTGTAGTCGATGACCCGGATATACCGGGTGCCGTTTTCCTCATATAGATCCACCCGGTCGATCTTGCCCCCTAAGATCAGTTGGATCCCGGAAGGAGTGGTAAGAGTTACCGGTATGCTGCCGTCCTGCCGGGATAGCTTCAGCTCCATGGATACGGGGCGGAATGCGGATTGGGAAAGCTCCTGCTGTAAATGCCGGATCAGGGGCGGAATGCTTCCGGTGATGCGCCGATAGTTGCTTGCAAACCGGGCATCCTTGCCGAAGCTGCCTCCCATTGCCTGTTCCAGATACTGGGCTGCATACTGCTCCACCCGGGCAGTGACCTCCGCTTCGGTCAGTGCGTCAAAGCTTTCCTTATCCGGACAGCCGGTCAGCAACTGCTCCAGGCAGTAATGCACCAGATTGCCAGTTTCCAGCGGGTTGATTTCTTTTTTCTGATCTGCCCGGATGCCCAGCCCATAGTTCATGTAATACTGGAAGGGGCACAGGTTATAGGTCTCCAGCCGGGTGGCGGACAAATACAGCCGGTCTCCGAATAGCTCCCGGATCCGTTCCGTGTGGGCGATCCGATGCTCCGGCGTCAATGCAAGGGTGTCCAGGGACGCCAGCCGGGGACCGTACACCGGATCTGATTTCAGCGCTTCCCGGATGCTTGCACCCTCTGTTGTGTGCCGGTAAAAGCCCTGTACTGTCAGGTCGTAGGCGGCTCTCGGCGTGGCGGCATACATGCAGGGATCCTCCTGCTCGGCGATCCGGAGCATGGGGGCATCGAACATATCCCGGATCTGCTGGATCAGAGCAGATGGACTGCGGCTGCTGCCGGCAGCGTCTGACAGGGGATAAAACAAATACAGCCCATCAGAGGCGGAGGACAGGGTTTTATAGGCGATCAGCCGCTCGTCCCCGATCAGCTGCTCCGTAGAACGGGAAAGAAACAGCTCCCGTGCCTCCAGCTGCTGCTTGTCCGCATCGGTAAACAGCCCGGTGCTGTGAACCTGGCTGGGGAAGAAGCCTTCGCTGACCCCCAGTACAAACACATACTTGGGGGCATTCAGCCGGGCTGTTTCGGCGGACGCCACCAGTACCGCATCCAGAGACTGGGGGGGCGTACTGTAGCTGATCCGGCTCAGCAGCGCCTGCATCAGATCCCGGAACCGGGATGTGGGCAGCACCGCATCTCCCAGCACATTGCACAGTGCGTCCAGCACATCCGCCAGACTGCCCCACAGGGCTTTCAGGGCGGATGCCTCCGCTGTACAGCCAGCCTCCTGGTAATCCTGGGCGATGCCGCTGATGTTTTTCGGCACATTCATCCGGCAAAGGAACTGGTACAGATTTTTGCAGAGGGTTCGCACATTCTGTCCCCGGCATGCCTCACGCAGCTGCATGATCGGCTCCACCAGTTCCAGGCGCAGCGCCTCCAGGTCGCTGTTTTCCTCCAGTCCGGCGGTGAAAGGCTCCAGCCACATCATACCGTCCACGTTCCAGGTATAGCAGTAGGATTCCAACCGGGCAGTCCGTTCACAGGAGATGCCAAGCAGCCGGGTTTTTGCATACCGGAGCAGGGTCTCTGTCCGGGGACGTTTTTCGCTGATCAGCTCCAGTACCCCGGACATGAGCTGCAGCAGGGCGGTATGCATGCAGGAGATTTTTCTGTCCAGGTGAAAGGGAATGGAATAGCGGATGCAGGCGGATTCCAGGATTCCTGCATACTCCTCCAGCTGGTGAGTGACAATGGCGATGTCCGCATAGCGCACCCCCTGCTCCCGGACAAGCTTTCGGATATGGGCACAGGCGCAGTCCGCTTCTGTATAGCAGTTTTTTGCCTCGAACACATGAATGTGCTCCGCCGTCGGCAGCTGGGTATGCACCGGCCGCAGAATGCTCCGGCTTATATGGGCAAGATCCGGGTAACGGAATCGAAAAGGCTCCTTGCAAAGAAGAACTTCGTGTCCGGTGCCGTGCTTTTGCGCCAGTGCCAGCAGCCTCCGGTAGGTGGCGTTGGTAGCGTCAAACACCGAGTAGGCAGGGGCTTCCGGATCCTCCGTCCGCAGGGTGATCCAGAGCTCCTTTGCCTGGGCAAACAGCACATCCAGGAATTCCATCTGATCGCCGGTAAAGCTTTCAAATTCATCCAGAAACAACAGAGCGCCTTTAAAATGCTCATTCCCGGCACAGAGGGCGGCTGCCTCTGTAATATCCGTCAGACTGTCCTTATAGCCCTTCTCCCGGAGCTGCCGGTCGTAATCCCCGTACAGCACCGCCAGATCCGCCGCCTTATCCCGGAGCCTGCCCTCCAGCCTTGCGGTCTGCTCCAGCAGTGCTTCCGGGGAGATGCTGCCTCGGCGCAGCTCCGTGATGGCCTTGGCGGCAGCATCCTGAAAGGCGGGCTTTTTTGCCTGTCGGTCAAAGTGGGAAAAGGCGCTGCTGTCGCTGAGTGCCCGGATGCTCTGATACAGCAGAATGGTCTTGGTCAGATCGTCCGCATATTCTCCGCTTCGCCCTCCATACTGCTGAAACAGTGCCCGGGCAAGGCTGGTGAAGCTGAGGGACTGGATGGCATTGAACGCCGTCGGTCCCAGTGCCTCGTACAGCTTTAAATCGTTGGTAAAGGAGTATTGCTCCGGCACCAGGGCATAGATCTGTTCCCCCTGTTCATAGGCTTTCCGGATCTGTCCGATCAGCCGGGTGGATTTTCCGCAGCCTGCGCCGCCGATGATGAGATGCAGCATAGTAGCCTCCTTTAGGGGTGTTGTTCTTTCACATACATATCAAATCATACCATGTTCAGTAAAAAAAGTCAATCTGCCCGCATGCCGGATGTGAGAAATGTGTTCTGAAAAATATGCAATCTGCCATAAAAAGAGCAGGATTGTTCATTGAAGTTGTGACTTTTCTTTGGTATGATACATATGACAGCACTGTATAAAATAAAGCAGCCAGGTTGGCTTTGTGCGGTGTTGCCATATATCAAAACAAGGCGGCTGTACCAGACATGCAGGCGGATCGGGACAGTTGCCAATCAGGGGGAGTATATACATGAACCAACACAAACGCATAACCAGTGTGCTTCTGGCTGCTGCAATGACAGCAGGGCTTTTTGTACAGCCCGGCACGTTGTCCGGCACAGCGGAAGCCGCAGATGCATCCTATCCGGTGCAGGAATTCCGCATGGGTGTCAGCGACACGGACCGGAACATCAATCTGCATTCCGGTGAAACCGGCGATTACCTCAGCACCCAGACTCAGAACGGCACTGCCGCAGAAAAGTGGTATCTACATTATGTCAGTGCCGGGGTCTATGAGATCGTCAGCGCGCAGACCGGCTGCATCATCACCAACGAGAATGGCTTGGCGGTCATGTCGCCGGATACGGACGGGGCAAATCAGCGCTGGAAGATTGTGCCTATAGAGCAGGATTTTGAGGGCTATGACCTGTACTACAAAATCGTCAGCAACGCAGATAACGGTGCAGCACTTACCTTCCGGGACGGCAGCAACTCCATTGGCGTGGAATCCTACACCGGTGCGGATGCACAAAAGTTCCGGCTGGATCTGAACGGACTGGAGGGCTTTGCCGCTGTCAGTAAGGTGAACGGTAAGCTGAAGGCAGGTACCATTGGCGGCTTGCTGGGGGAAACCGTGATTGTGAAAACGGCAGCGGATCTGGTCAGTGCGCTGGACAGCACGGAGCCGAAAACCGTGGTGATCGGGGCGGATATTGACCTGGGCAGCCAGGACAAAACCAAGCAGCGCATCCGGGACGATAAAACCATTGTCGGCTCCTTTGACAGCAATACGATCTATGACAGCCAGCTGCGCAACGATGACTTCTATGGGGCGGACGACCGTCCCAGCCAGAATATCGTGATCCGCAATGTGAACTGGGTAGCAAGAACCCTGAACAACAACGGCAGCGGTGTGATCCTGCTGCAATTTTACGGGGTACGAAACCTGTGGTTGGATCACAACAGCTTCAGCGCCACCTTTGGTCAGAATAAGGACAACGAGGTGGGAAAGTTCGTGTGGATCAATACCCCGGCGGCAAACTGGTCGGATGGCAAATACAACGGCTACAACCCGGATTACATCACCGCCTCCTATAACTACTTCAAGAACCGGTACTGGACCTTTGCCTTCGGCTCTCAGAATAAGGATACCTCCCGGCTGCATACCACACTGATGTACAACAAGTGGGAGCAGTGCTCCAGACGCTGTCCCCAGTATTCCAATGGTTATGATCACAACTACAACAACTATCACACGGTTACGGATGGCAGCAACTCCAACAAGTCCTCCCAGGTGATCGGAGGGGAAGGCTCCCGGGTGGTCAACGAAAACTGCCGGTTTGAGGGATATGCGGGCAACGAGCTGGATCCGGACAGGAACAGTGCCATTTCCTTTACGGAAAGCGGATCCTACACTTCTGACAGTCCTTCCGGCACGCCTTCCGCAGTCAGCTTCAAGAATCTGGGCAGTGCCTGGACGGTGACGGACTGCTACAGCTATTCTCTGATCGCCGCATACAACACAAAGGGCACGGATGTAAAAGCATTCTGCAATGCATATTCCGGCTGCTTCAGCAGCAGCCAGCAGATCAAGTACATTACAGACAGTGATATGAGCAGCTTTGTTGAGAAAGCATGCAAAAGCGGTTTTCTCCGTTCTGTGAATGTGGGAAATGATCCGGTAGGCTCTCTGAAAACCGGCGCAGAAATGGATACTGCCCACAGCTTCGTGATCCGGAACACAGGCAGTCAGCTGTATCTGTCCGATGGGATCCAGACGGCGGAGGAGACCCTGTTCCGGTTCCAGACTGACCAGGATGGCTACTACCGGATCTTTGACGCTGAGCTGAAATCCTGTCTCTGGGTGACGGATAACAGCAAGGACAATGCAGCGATCGTCCGTCTGCATACCTATACCGGAGATGAGGGAGAGCTGTTCAAATTTGTGGAGCAGGCAGACGGTACCTATACCATCGTCAGCAAGCTGACCCGGGATGCCTCCTGTCTGGGCGTGGCTGCCGGATCTCTGGAGACAGGGGCGCAGGTAGTCCAGTGGAGCTGTGACGAAACGCCCTCCCAGAGCTGGGAGGTTTCTATCCGCATCCAGCCGCTGACCGGTGTGCTGATGGACGCAGCCGTTCTGGATACTGCCTATGACAGTAGCTGGAGCCTGGAGCAGGCGCTGCAGACCGGGAGTCTGGTGTACGGAGACCGGGACGTGACCTACGGGGAGATCCCCGCAACGCTGCAGGGTGCGGAGTATCTGCGGCCTGCATGCGATTCCAAGAACATACAGGGGGATCTGGTACAAATCACTGCAAAGGCGGATCTGGTGCTGTACGCTGCACTGGATACCCGGGTGGAGCAGCTGCCCCAGTGGCTGGAGGGCTGGACAAAAACGGAGCAGGTGCTGGACAACAGTAAGCAAGTCATCTATGCACTGTGCTGCCGGACTGTGCAGACCGGGGAAACAGTGACCCTTGGCTCCAACGGTCAGGTGCAGGGCTGTGTGCAGTATACGGTGTTTGCAGTGCAGCAAGGGCTTTCCGGAGATGTAAACGGAGACGGACAATGCACCGCTGCGGATGCAGTGATGCTGCAAAAATTCCTGATCCGGGCAGGCGGTCTGACCAACCCTACGGCGGCGGATCTTTCCGGGGATAGCGTCATCAACGGTATGGATCTTGTATTGCTCAAGCGACAGCTTCTCGTGAAATAAAAGTGCAGAGAGAAAACCTTGCCCTGTCATGGCTTTGACTATGGCGGGGCATTGCTTTTTCACAGTCCGGTATGTACGAAATGTGTTTTAACATACATAATACTCCCTGCTGTTATCAATTTTTTTTGTGAAAAACGACTGCTATATTTGTTTTTTCTATTGTCAAATCTCGAAGGATATGCTATAATAAATGTGTGCAAGATAAATGCCTTGCAGATTCGTATACAACAACCGTGGGGCAGCATAGATGCCGTGTCCGGGTACAGTTGTATTGCCGAAAAGGAGGATGCATATGGGTCTGTTTTCTTTCAGAAGAAAAAAACAATCCCCGGAGGAGCAAGCTGAGATGCTTTACACCGAGGGGATGACGTTGATCGCAAATAATATGTGGGATGCGGCATACAATTCCATCCGGCAGGCGGCTGATCTGGGACATCGGGGTGCCATAGGGCAGCTTGCCATGATGCATATATTTGGCCAGGGCTGTGAGCAGGATCCGGAAACAGGGCTGACGCTTTTGCATCGGGCAGTGGAGCTTGGAAATCTGTATGCCTGCTATGCCTTTTCCGTACTGTACGATCATGGGGTGCCCGGTGTTACTGCACAGGAGGCGGAAGCCATGTGTGCTCTGGCGGCAAATGCAGGTATGGAGGAAGCGGCTGCACGAATGGAGCAGGGGTTTGATATGGAGGGATCGGCATGAGGCTGAGAATTGTAGAGGAACTCTGGGGCATTGACCGCAGAACGGGAAAGCGCAGCGTCAACACTACGGATAACCGGGTCTTTCCGGTAGTTGCCGGGCCGGAGCTTCTGGAAATGCCAAAGGGCGGCCGCCGGTTTACCATTGATGCTGTGGATGCATCGGGTATTACAGTTACAGTGCATTGCCGGAACCAGGCGGCAAGCCGCAGTTGGGTGATTCCGGCGGGGGAAAGCCGCTTCTACCTGCCTCATTCTATGGATGGCGGATACCGCTACCGGCTGTTTTATGAGGATGAAACAGCGCCGAACTACTATGCCATTGGCATGCAGGTGGAAAAGGCGGAGGGAGAGTATGATCCGGCACAGAGCAAGTTTTTCGGTGCACCGGTGATTCCTAGTGCTTGGAAGGATCGCTTTCACGATGACATTGTATTTTTTGCGCAGATCCGTCTGTCGGAGCTTGCCCACCTGGATCCGGAAAACCGATTGCCCCACACCGGGTATCTGTACTTCTTCCTGGATGCGGAGATGTATCCTTCGGATCAGATGGATATGTGGGTGGAGTATTACCCGGGAGAGCCGGATATGATTGTGGATGATTTCAACGAAGCATCCCCCATTCCCCAGGGGCTGAACCAGGACTGGCTGATTACCTTCCATGCCGCCGTGCCGGGACAGGATGGCACCAAGCTGCTTGGAGTGCCGTCAGATCCGGATGTACCTGCGGAAGGGGCAGGGCTTTTGCTGCAGTATGACCCCCTGGATTTTGAGGGAGTCCCCTTTCTGTCCAATCTGGACGGCTATGCGTATGTATTTTTCGGCTCTGACGCCACAGACTATGACGCTGTTACCTACCGGGTAGTCAGATCATAAGGAGGTCAATATGGCATACACAGAACAGGAAGCAGCACGGCTGATTGCACTGATCCAGAGTGTGGAATCCCACAAGGAGCATCCGTATGCAGCCCCCACTTACCGGGATACACCGGCTTTGCAGGAATTGGATGCAATGGTGCATGGGAAGCTGGAAGCAGAGCCGGAACGGGATCAGGATACCTTGGAGGACAGCATTATAGTGCTCCGGTTTTTGTCGGAATCCTACATGAAACAGTGGAAGATCCGTTATGCCCAGCACAGGTACAAGGAACTGCTGGAGCTGGAGACGGAACTGTACAGCCGTTTTGACATCCGGGACGAGAATTGCGGACAGGATTATCATCAGGCGCTTGCTGCACGGAATATCTATCAGAAGGATCCCTGTCCGGATCTGTCAGCGCTTGTGGCGGACATGCTGCCGGATGCTGTACGGCAGCAAACGGAGCAGCAGGTATTTCAGCAGTATCCCGGACTGAAGCATGATCCGGTGGAACTGACGGATGCATACTTGTCAGTTATTGATGAGGTTGAGCGCCGGATAGCAGAAGCGGATCCGGCACCGGTACACCCTATGGAGCGATCCATCCGTCGGGCAGAACTGCTCCGGGAGTATGGGGTGATCTGGCAGAGCGAGATTCAGCTGAATCCCCGGGTGCATTTTGATTAAGGCGGCGCCGGAGCTTATACTTCCGGCTGTGTGGTATTTTCCGCCGTGTGTGCCAAAGCATATTCCAAGCACTGGATCACGATCTTGTTGACAGATGTATTGTATTTGCCAGCCAGTTGTTCCAGCTGGTCAGCAATCTCTACGGGGATACGGAACGTTTTGTTGACGGTTTCAAATCCTTTTTCAAATTCCAGCATATTTTGCACCTCGCTTTATCTTCTATTATGCACGATATACAGTGAAAAATATACACGCAAAACATCTTGCAAACAGCTTGCAAAGAAATGTCGCATCGGCGGCGACCCCATCATTTGGAGGATATGGTACGATAACATCAGAAGGAGGCGCTGGTATGCATAAAACAAAAAAGCTAAGAAAATGCATCAAATGGGCAAAGCAGGGGGATCCCGGCGCCCAGTATCGGCTGGGTATCCGTTTCCAGCTGGGGAAGGACTGCCCGAAGGATCTGCATCAGGCAGCCATATGGATCCGGATGGCAGCGGAAGCCGGATATCCGCTGGCAGTGGTGTGGATGCAGGATTACGGATTTGACGACAGTGCCCTGTTGCAGGCGTTGACTTAAAGGAGGCGTCTATGTTCAGAACATGTCCTTACTGCGGCGGAAGACTGGAGACCATTGGCGGACCGGACGGGAATCCTTTTCACGCAAAGCGGAAAGCAGTGGATGTATGCAAAAGCTGTGGGAGCAGGATACATGCACCAGGCGAAGAGATCGTGCGGCTGCTCCGGATCCATGCCAGGGCAGAAGGAGGCGGCAGCGTACAGACTGCTGTACAGACGGTGCCTTTTTCGGATGGAGTGCATGGCCTGGGAAGTGAGTATCCTTTTTGCAGACAAGTGGAGGGGAAACCGGCTGACTTTCTTTGCAGCGTGACCATCCAGGGGGAGGAAATTCGCTTTGCCGGTCAGACCTTCCGGACGGAGCAGCTGCCCGGAGAGATCGTGCTGGATCTGACTGCATATGGATATGACAAATGCCCTGTGCAGGAAACCATTACGCTGATCATCAGCGAGGAGATTGATTTGCAGGTATAGGAGAAGGGAGTGGAGCATATGCATGCGGAAACGGTATTGAAGCTTACCATGCAGGATACTTTGCAGCAGGCGGCACAGAACCGGGACGCCTGGATCCGGGCATACCGGGAGATCGTCAGTGAGCATCCCGCTGCAGAGGATCTGGCAGAGCAGCTGATCGATCGGGTACAACGGGCGTATGCCGTGCTGGAGGAACGGGAGACGCTTCGTTCTGACGGTTCCCTCTGTCAGGATCCGGCGTATATGGAGGAGTTTATCCGGCAGGAGGAACAGCAGGAGGCTGCTCTGGATGGGACGTTCCCTTTGGGCAGGGAGGAGGACGCTGCCTTTGCGCTGCCTTATTTTCCGATTCCGGATCTGGCAAGGATCCAGCTGGGCTTTGCTGCTCAGGTGCATACGGGAACGTACTCGGAATATGCACAGGACGTGCTGGTGCGCAAGGGCATTCTTCTGGAGGTGCTGGGGCAGTGGAAGGAAGCGGAACGCTGTTATCAGGGGGTATCCACCAGCAGCGTCGTGCAGCAGCGGGAATTTGCATGCCGCACCAAAGCTCAGGAGCAGGGAGAAGCCCTGTACCAGAAGGGCATGGCTTGCGTGGAGCAGCTGGACTGGGACGGTGCCTGGTATCCCTTCAGCCAGGCGGCTGATCTGGGGCATCGGGAGGCTCTGGCAGAGCTGGGCTTTATGACCGTGTACGGTACCGGATGCGGAAGATGCATCGAGGAGGGACTTGACTATTTGCGGACTGCCGCCAAACAGGGCAGTGCCTATGCCTGCCAGGTTTTATGGGAGCTGCACGATGAAGGACTCCGGGATGTGACCGGCGCAGAGGCGCAGGCATGGTGCCGGGCTGCGGCGGAGCAGGGAAATGCGAAAGCGCTGGCACGCCTGGAGGATGGATTCGATCTGCGGCCGGTCACGGAGATCCTGCGGGAGCGGATCGGACAAGGGGATGTGGATGCGCTGTGGTATCTGGCACAGGAACTGGGGGATACGCAGGAGGCTGCCGGATACATGCAGCAGGCGGCGGATGCAGGACAGGTGGATGCTCTTTTGTTTTATGCCGAGCTGTACGGAGATCCTGCACAGCCGGAGCTTTATGATCCGGTCAAAGCGGATGCATGCTATCGACAGGCGGCAGAACAGGGCTGCGAGAAAGCGATCCTGACATTGGGAGACCGGGCGCTCCACCGGGAGGATCCTCCCTTCTGGAACCGGACGGAGGATCCGGCTGCTGTGCCGGAGGATCTGCGCCAACGGCACCGGACGCAGTTTGACTGGTATCTGAAGGCTGCCCAGGGCGGATGTGTTTCTGCCATGTCCCATGTTGCAGCTGCTTATCACTATGGTTATCCTGTGGAGCAGGATGACAGGCAGGCGTTTTTGTGGGCATCCCGCAGTGCAGACGCCGGCGACAGCTACGGCATGTATGCCTGTGGATATTTCTATGAACATGCTCTGGGATGTGAGCAGGACCTGTCTGCTGCACTGCTGTTGTATACCCGTGCAGCAGAGGCAGGAGAGCTGGGTGCCATGTACAGATTGATCGACATATATGAAACCGGCAGGAAGGGGATTCCTGCTGATCCGGCAAAGGCAAGCCGCTATCGGTTTGCAGCCGGGATGAACTGGGATTGAAAGGAAACAGCATGAATCAGGAATTTGAGTTTGAGAATCGGACTGTATCCATGTATTTGCATCGATGGTTTGAAACACCGATTACGGATACAGCGAATGTTTACAATGTGTGCAGTGGCACTCGCCTGGAATGGCTGCTGACCAACGGGGATCAGCTGCGCAGCCGGCTTTTCACCATGCGGAGTCTTGCCCGGACGCCGGAGGAGCATGCTGCCCTTCAGGAAACGGAAAAACGTGCGACAAGCTGGATCCGTTGGCTTCTGGAACAGAATCGGGAGAAGATCCGGCTGTATCAGCAGCAGGGGGTGAAGGATTCCCGGTTGTTTGTCATGCTGGATCCCCAGGGCAGTCCCCGGGATGCGGCGTTTGAGGGCTTTGCAGAGGATCTGTCCCCGGAAAACGGTAAGCCCGGCTGTGTGCCCCGGTATACGGATGGCTGTATGCCACGCTTCTGTTATGATTTTCAGGAGGCCTTGCAGGATCGCCCGTTGTTTGATGCATGGCTGCCGCCGGAGCTGCCGGATGGGGAACTGTTGGCGGCGGCAAAGCAGCTGCAAAGTCAGGGAAGACTTGGAGAAATCAAACAGGAGATCCATCGGCCAACGGATTACACCATGGAGGGCATGACCCGGGAGGAGCGGGATGCACAGGCGTGGCAAAACTGGGCGAACGAAAACAATATCCGGGAATATGTGTATATAGATCTGGACGAGTGTCTGAACAGCTTTATCCATGCACTGGAGCAGGAAATAGCCTTTTATGAGTTGGTCAGTGCAGTGAAACTTTAGGAGGATCCTATGGAACCGATCAGATGTCCCAAATGCGGCAGCACGGATGTTACCTATATGAATATGGACGGCCACGTTATGACCGATCAGTATGGCTATGACATCCTGCTGGACATTGCGCCGGATATGTGGCGGTGTGAACAATGCGGCGAACTGTTCTGGCAGGATGTATACGAGGAGGCACCCCATGATTCTGCTGATTGAGTACGAGTTTTCCGGAGGCGGCTGCGATGCCTTTCTGGAGTATGAATACCATGTACAGAGCATCGACCGGGGCTGGTACAGTCTGCAAAGCCCGGAGAATCAGTGGGTGCATATCCGGATGCACTCCATGTCACAGGGACATGCAGATCTGGTATTATACCATCAAAACAGCCGGATTTATGCCGGATCCATTTCTCAGGATGAAAAGCTCCTTGTGTATGTGACCGGCAGCATCAGCGTGAACATCAGTCTGTTTGAAGATGAAGGGGACGTGATGCGGTATCTGGAGCAGCTTGCCGGAGAAGGCAGGTATGGCAGTGTATACTGGTACGATTACGGCTGGGCACCGGTGCTGCGGCTGGAGGGGTTCGACGGATCGGATGAAGCCATTCCCTGTGTACCGGGGTTTATGCCCGGTCAGGTGACGGATCCCTACCGCTTTTTCGTGCAGGAAACAGGGCGTAGCTATGGGGATGTAAGGGTATTCCGGCACGGAGAATTGGTGCGGAGCATCCGGCTTTCGGAGGATACGTCCAGTATGGAACTTGGCGATGCGGATGCAGCATACCGCATTTCCTTTTTCCCGAACCGCATGCAGCTGGAACAGGCATTGGAAGCCAGCCGCCCCGATGCACCGGAACTGCTGCTGGATCAAGAGGATCCCTTATTGGATTGGTAAGACAACACCGCACAAAGACGCCTGGCGGCTTTGCACAGCATCTGCTGACACATCTACTGCACAATCTTTGTGCGGTGTTGTCTAAAAACGGCTGTTTGGAAGAGGAGGGAGGCTATGAGCCTGTTTTACAGCGATTGGTTTTACGAAAAGCTGCCCCTTGGGTATGATCCGGAAAAAGAGCCGGAAAGCCCGTCAGAGCAGCAAGCCATGGGTGCGATCCGCTTTGTGCTCCTTGGCACCTGCCAGATCTACTGGGAGGGACAGATGGAAAAGCTGCTTGCGGCAGCAAAGGGTGGCTATACCCCTGCCTGGAGCATGCTGGGGTGGTGCTATCATTACAAGCCTGACACTTATTTATGCAGCTCTGATTTTAGGCGCAGGGGCAGCAGCCTTCGCACCTACCGAGCGGCGGAGGCGTACTACAAAAAAGGCATGGCCGCAGGGGATCTGAATGCCCTGTATGGCTTTGGGATTCTGTCCCTGTTGGGCAGCTGGGGACTGGATTCCTTTCCGGGACTTCGCCCGGTCGAGGGGCTTGCGTCCCTGCTGTCCGCAGCAAGGCAGGGCATGCCCAAGGCGATGCTTGCTCTTGGACGCATGCTCCGCAATGACGTGTTCCGGGAGGAAAGAGACATTGCATTCCAGCTGAACGCTATTGCCCAGAACCGGATGCGGGACAAGCGTGTTTTGCGGTACAATGAAGCCGGGGAACTGGTGTTTGATCCGGATGCGTTTCATATGATGCATTTTGCATGCATGCTGGATGAAGTCCTGGCAGATTACTGGCTGGAGCAGGCACAGCTTTCTGCAAGCGGATGCCACAGATCGGCAGAGCCGGAGGAGATCACCCGGCGTATGCAGCTGGCACTGGAGAAATGCAGAACGTTTGAAGTCGGGTATCTTGCCCATTGGCAGCATGATATAGAGTTGGAGCAGCAAGCTTTAGAGTAGAAAGGATGCGTGAACGGTATGCGCAAAGCAATTGGGATCCATGTGACAAAAGCAAGGGATACCTACGATCTGGGGGCAAGTAAATTTTTTGGTGCGCCCACCATTCCCGGGAATTGGCTGGATACATTCGGGGAGGATGAGCTGTTCCTCTGTCAGATCCGGTGCAGGGACATTGCTGCTCTGGATCCGGAGCAACAGTTGCCCCATACAGGCTATCTGTATCTGTTCTTGAATGTGAACCATTCCCCCTATCAGCCACGGGTTCGGTATTTTGACGGGGAGCCGGATACAGTGGTGGACGGTTTTAACGATGAGGTGGAGGGGATTGCTTGTCCGACGGATGCCTGGCTGATGTCCTTTTCCGAAGCGGAGGAGGATGCAGAGGGGCTTCGGCTGTTGGGGATCCCTGCCGACTGGAGCTACGCAGAGCCTGCACCGGCTGTTCTGCTGCAATATGATCCCCTGGCATCGGATATGGGCTTTCTGGATAGTCTGGACGGCTATGGGTATTTCCTGTTCGGAGCCAGGAAGGATGACTGGACAGGGATTTGCTATCGGGAAGAACGGAGTTGATTCATGAAGCAGAAGAAAATGGACTTATCCGCCGCCCTTTGTCATATCGTTCAGCAGTATGGGGTGGAGGTGTTCCGGGATCACCGACGTGTGTATGCATTGCTGTCAGATCTTGCAGGCGGAGATGCACAGGCAAAGGAGCGACGTCGAATCAAGAAGGCGCTGGACTCCGGCGCAGTGGATATTTTACTGCAGGGGCTTGGGGATCCTGCAAGGGGACAACTGCATCGGAACGAAGCCACCGCCCGGCTGATCGCCGAAACGGATATGGCGCAGGAAATCGCCGCAGAGGTGATCCGGATCATTGGGGACGCAGTATTGGGCACACAGCCTGCCGTTTCCTCAAAACAGCAGCCGACTGCTCCGGAACAGAGCGCAACGAAAACGCAAAATGCCGGATTGCATGGGAACAAACGGATCATTGCCATTTGCGGAGCAGCCCTGCTGGGTGCTGCACTGCTTTCCGTATTGGTCTGGTTGTTTCTCACCCTTTCCTGGAGCGGCAGACAGTGGATCATCGGCATCGGTGCCGGGGCAGCGCTGACAGGACTGCTGATCGGCTTGTCCTGCTGGCTGGAGGACGTACTGTGCAATGAAAAGTGCCAGACCATTACGGTGGGCGTGCTGGTGCTGCTTGTGGGGAATGTGGTGCTGCGGGCTGTGCTGCCGGATGCCGGGTACGGATTGATTTTCCGCATTCTGTGCTTGTGGCTCTTTGCCGGAGCCGTTGCCAATGGGGTGCTGACCCGAACAGAGTATGAAGAATCCTACACCCTGCCCAATGTGGCAGCAGCTCTGTGCAGCGGCTTTTTGTTCTTTTTGTGGCCAGGGGATTTTTCCTGGACAGTTTGGCAGTGGATCATCGGCATCGGAGGCGGATTGCTTCTGACAGGACTGACTGTATTCCTTGCGTGGGTGCTGGATGAGCTTGGGCCGGAAATGCACCAGTCCCTGTCCGTGCTGCTGCTTTTGTATACCATCATCAATCTGGTATTGCTGCTGAAATTTAGCAGCAGTTATCTCATCATTGCCATGTGCCTGCTGGCGATGCTTGCACTGGGCACTGTGATCAACACGTTTCTTTCCTTCGGGGAGGATTCTACGGTGCTGGGTGTGCTGAATGTTCTGCTGGCACTGTTAAACGGCGGCATCTTTTTATTCGTCTGCATCGGCTCCTTTGAGCAGCTGATGCATCTGGCTGAACCCCTGCTCAAGAAGCTTGGTGCAGGCGCAAACTGAAAGGAGAATACATATGGCAGAATATTATCCCGCAGGGTATCAGATCCCCCTGGTCAACGGGTCGGATGCCGTCATCGTCAAGAAGCTGGGCGAAGGCGGACAGGGTGTGGTATACCGTGTGTCCGTGGGGGGCAGGGAGTATGCCCTCAAGTGGTACCATAAGGGTGCAGTGCATAACCCCAAGAAATTCTATCAGAACCTGGAATCCAACATCAGCAAGGGCGCGCCCACCAAGGCGTTTCTGTGGCCCTTGTATCTGACCAAGCCGGTGGACGGAAGCTTTGGCTATGTGATGGATCTGCGGCCGCAGAATTTCCGGGAGTTTTCGGACTTCCTGCTGGCAAAGGTACATTTTCAGTCCCTGTCCGCAGCAGTGAATGCGGCGCTGAATATCACCAACGGGTTCCGGGAGCTGCACCGGAACGGCTTTTCCTATCAGGATCTGAATGACGGTAACTTCTTTATCGATCCCGCCACCGGAGAGGTGCTTATCTGTGACAACGATAACGTTGCCCCCTATGGGGAAAGCCTCGGCATCGCCGGAAAGGCACGGTATATGGCGCCGGAGGTGGTGCGCAATATGACCGCCCCCAATGTGATGACGGATCGGTTTTCCCTGGCAGTGGTGCTGTTCCGTCTGCTGTTCCTGGATCATCCCCTGGAGGGCAAGCGTGTGGTGGAGGCTCCCTGTCTGACGGAGGAGCTGGAACTGAAATTCTACGGCAAGGATCCGGTGTTTATGTTCGACCCTGGGGATGACAGAAACCGTCCTGTCCGGGGCGTGCATGCCAATGCCATTCGCTTCTGGCCCATGTATCCGAAATTCATCCAGAACAAATTCATTGAAGCACTTTCCAAGGACGCCATGACCGGCAATGCACCCCGTATGACCGACAATGACTGGCAGATCGCCTTTACCCGGCTCCGGGATACCATCATCACCTGTCCATGCGGCAGTGAAACCTTTATCAACGTGGCCGGGGATGCCAATTGCTGCGGCTGTGGACAGAAGATCCCGAAGCCGCCGGTGCTGAACTGTCACAATCACAAATACGGACTGGCACTGTTTCCCGGCATGAAGCTGTACCGTTGTCACATCGACAAGGGCAGCGACAATTTTACAGAGGTGATCGGCGAGGTGAGCCGGAACCCGAAAAATCCTGGTGTGTGGGGCTTGCGGAATGTCAGCGATGTGGTCTGGAATGTGGAGACCCAGGACGGCGGGATCCGACCGGTGGAAAAGGGGCAGGTTGCGCCCATTGCAGCCATCCGGGCGATCCACTTCCCCAACGGGGACGCAGTGGTGGAACTGAGTAGGGAGTGTTGACACTAAGATAATATACAGATTTTCGAGCATAAATTTTACGTAGACAAGGCAAAAAGTCGCAGGCAGGCTGTCGCCTGTCAAGACTTTTTAACGCAGGATGCGTGAAATTTTGCCGAAAAGATGCGTTGTTAGACTTAGTGTCAACACGACCTAAATAAAAGCAGCACCGCGCGAAGCTTTGTGCGGCTGCTGAAAGAATATGGAGGACATGACAATGGCAGATTTTTATGGAGGGGCAGTGGAAGTTGCCCGGAGAACCATGACGCTCTTTTTCCTGGTGGATACATCCGGCAGTATGGACGGCTCCAAGATCGGTACCCTGAATTCCGCAGTGGAGGAGGTTATCCCGGAGATCCGGAAACTGTCCGGTGAAAATGCGGATGCAGCCATCAAGATCGCTGTACTGGAGTTTTCCAGCGGTGCCCGGTGGATCACCTCTGCGCCCATGGATGCAAATGACTTCCGGTGGAATTATCTGAATGCGGACGGGCTGACGGATTTCGGGGAAATGTGCAAAATGCTCAACGAAAAACTGTCCCGGAGTGCGTTCATGAGTGATGTAGCAGGCTCCTTTGCGCCGGCAATTTTCCTGCTGTCCGATGGTGAACCAACGGACGACTACCAGAAGGAATTGGGGAAGCTGAAGGAAAACAACTGGTTCAAGAAAGCGATCAAGGTGGCGATTGCCATCGGGGATGATGCCAACAAGGATGTGCTGGCTGAATTTACCGGAAACAAAGAAGCAGTGATTACAGTTCATACCCCGGAGGCACTGACGAAAATGATCCGGTTCGTTTCCGTGACCGCATCTCAGATCGGCTCCAAATCCAGCGGCGTAGGCAAGGGCGGCGTGGATCAGGCACCCAGCAAGCAGGGGGCTGCCATTGAAGCCATTGGCGCTGCGGTACAGGGCGGTGACATGGGGGCTGGCGTCACCATGGTGAACACGCCTCCCGACAGTGAGGATCCGGAAGCATGGGATTGGTAAATGACGTATACAGCTGCTTTCACTGTACCAGCATCGGTGCGTCCCATATCAGAAAGGGCACGGTGTGCCAGGATCATTCCGCAAGCCTGGAAACGGATCGGTATGTGCTGACAGTGGTGTCGGACGGCCACGGCGGGGCGGATTATTTCCGCTCTGATCGGGGCAGTCGGTTTGCAGCGGAAGCCTTTTGCAGCTGTGTGGCGGATGCTCTGGATCTGCCGGAGGAAGCTCCGGAACCTGCCCATGGCTTTTTGCAGAACCGGGCAAGAAACTTCGCTGATGCGCTGCTTGCATGCAGAACGGAAAAGCAGACCGAGGAGCAGATGCGCTGGTTCATCCGGAGTCTGGTGACCCGCTGGAATATGCTGATTGATGCGGACCTGGAAGCGGATCCCTTCCGGGAGGAGGACCTGGCGGAGGTATCCGAAAAAGCAAAGCTCCGGTATCTGGCAGGGGAACGGGTGCAGGCTGCCTATGGAGCAACCCTGATCGGTGCGGTGGTAACGGAGGATTTCTGGTTCGGCGTTCAGATCGGAGACGGAAAATGCGTAGCATTTGACCATGCTGGAACGGATACGGAGCCGATCCCCTGGGATGAACAATGCTTTCTCAATCTGACCACTTCCCTTTGCGACTCCGATGCGGCAGGAGAATTTCGCTTCTGCTTCAGTCGGGAATTGCCGGCAGCCGTGTTTGTAGGCAGCGACGGCATTGACGGCAGCTTCAAAAACCAGCGGCATCTGCATAACTTTTACCGGGTTGTGCTGACCTCCTTTGCCCAGGAGGATGCACAGCAGGCAGCAGAGGAACTGGAGGCATACCTGCCCCAGCTTTCCGCCCAGGGCAGTGCGGACGATGTGTCCGTGGGCTGTATCCTCAACCTGGGGCATATCCGGTCGAATGACGGGCTTTATGCCAAGCGGAAGGAGCCGTATCTGAAGATCTTCCGGGTAGGGAATCTGGGGGCGGAGCATGCGTCCGATGTGTATGCCCAGACCGGGGAGATTGAGGCATCGGAAGGGATTGTGGGTCTGGATGTGCTGGGCTGTGACGGTTTTCGTCAAGGAGTCATGGAGTTTCAGATCCTGTCCGTGACAGAGAATGGTGCATTGGTTTCTGTGGGAGGAACAGAGTATGCAGTTACGTCGTTGGAACGGGCGGAGATTCAGGAAAGCCGGACAGTGGATGGGGCGTGTCAGTACGATACCCTGATCCTGCAATGCGTGTTGAAATAATCTATGGAACATCAGGGCGCCAGGTATTACTATTCCCGGCTCACTGACCGGGAGAAGTCCGCTTATGATGCACTTTGCAAAGGGCTTGACTGCTTTGCCTCCTCTGTATCCCTTGGCCGTATCAGTCCAACCCGGATGCAATCCATTGTGGAGAGTGTGGTGTACGACAATCCGGGATATTTTTATTTTGACCAGCGGCGCATTGCTGCGATGCAGACTCTGTCCGGGATCACAGTGAAGCCGGAGTACTGCAATACCCCCGGTGAAGTCCGTCTGCTGTGGAAACAGATACAGGCGCAGCTGGATGCTTTCATGCATACCCGGATCCGTCCAGGCATGCCGCCCCTTGCCCGGCAGATTGAAGCCCACCGGTGGATGCAGCAGCATATCCGCATTGCTGACGGGGCTGACACCAGGGAGCAGCACTCCGTTGTGGGGGCGCTGGTGCAGGGCAGCTGTGTCTGTGAGGGCTTTGCCCATGCATACAAGCTGCTGTGTGACCGGCTGCATCTGGCATCCATCCTTGTGACCGGAACAGCCCGGCGGCCGGACGGAGTTGTGGAGCCCCACGCTTGGAATATTACCCGGCTGGAGGGGAGCACCGCCCATATCGATGTAACATGGGATACGGCTTTAGGATCCGGAGCCTATGATTATTTCAATCTGACCGATGCGGAGATCCGGGCGGATCACTGCTTTGACGGGGGTCTGTATCCCCCATGCACAGAAAAGCGCTTTGATTACTTTACCAGCAATCGGCTGGTGGCAAAGGATCCTGCCCAGCTGGGTCGGCTGATCGCTGCACAAGCTCATAAAGCATGCTTCTCTGTGAAGCTGGCGTTTCCCTGGGATGCCTCCCTTCTGGACACATGCGGCTTTCCTGTCGGCAGGATCCGATATAACCAGGCACAGAATGTTTTGTTTTTTCAGACAGATACCCCATAAAGCAATGCTGCATCCTGCATGCGACGTTGCTTTTTTTGTTTTGACTCTTTTCTTTTTAGAGGAGATATGATATAATGTACATATCAACAGAGATGCTTCCATGGAGATTTTGTACATATGCACAAGGAGGGATGTTTTATGCATCAAACAACAAGAAAAATTCTGGCATGCTTTCTGGCAGTGGGCACACTTTGCGTGTCTTTGTCCGGTATGCGGACAGAAGCAGCAGCGGAAATGTGGCTGGACGGAGAGGAGGATGGTTTCTACTATTCTATCCAACTGAATTATAATTATGCTGTAATTACCGGCTGTGACCCAAGTAAGACCGGCGTGGTGAAGGTTCCGGATACGGTAGGAGCAACGCCAGTAAAGGTCATCGGGGGCGGTGCATTCAGCGGCTGCGGCCATACGGACGAGGAACTGGAAGAAATGGGTGCAGAGCACAGCGCAAGCGGCTGCGGCATTACGGAGTTGATCCTGCCGGACAGTGTGACCACCATTGAACAGGCAGCATTCCGGAACTGCGAGGATCTGAAAGCCATTCACTTCCCGGCCGGGCTGGAGAGCTTCAATGGGAAAGATTCTAAAATATACTCCAATGACTTGGAGAGCGGCTGCTTTGGCTATGCCTCCTGGACGGAGGGCTGCACCAAGCTGGAGAAGCTGACCATCAGCAAGAGCAATCCCTATTTTAAGTCTGTTGGCGGCATAATCTACAGCAAAGACGGCTCTGCGATAGGGCCGGTGCCCTATGGGATTTCCTTTGACTCTGTGAATCTTTCCGGCGTTACCAAGATCGGGGACTATGCTTTCTGCGGACATTCCGAGATCACGGAGCTGAACCTGCCTTCTCACATCACCGCTGTGGGGGATCACGCCTTTCAGGACTGCAAAAATCTGCAAACAGCATATGTACCTGAAGCAGTGCGCACAATTGGAGATTATGCCTTTGCAGGTTGTAGTTTGAATATGTCCGATGAGAACATGCCGGAGTATTACAGTATCAGCATCCTGCTGTCAGAGGGGCTGGAGTCCGTAGGGGACTATGCCTTTTCCAGAATGTATGGGTTAACCTATCTGAATCTGCCCCAGTCCCTGACGACCTTGGGAAAGGGTACGTTTGCAGGTGACAATCGGCTTCTTTCTATGCGTATTCCTGCAAAGGTGACGGTGATTCCGGACAATTTGTTTGAGCGTTGCTATGAATTGCAGGGAGTTTCCCTGCCGGATGGTTTGCAGGAGATCGGTGCGTATGCTTTTTATGGTCCCATGAAGCTGAAAACGGTACACCTGCCGGAAGGGTTGAAGTCCATCGGAAATTATGCATTTGCCTGCTTCCACCAGCTAAGCCCCTGGTCGGAGGAAACCGGACTGCTGTATATGACCATTCCGGATTCTGTGGAGTATATCGGTGCCAATGCCTTTGCACTGAACAGCAACCTGACCGGGGTAAAGCTGCCGGAAAATCCGGCAGGCACTGTAATGGGAGAGCGTGCCTTTGAAGGATGCTCCTCAATGGAGCGGGTACATATTCCGGGCAGTATTCATCAGATCCCATCCTATGCGTTTTCCGGCAGCAGTTGGATCACAGTTGACGAGGGGGTCACGGAAATCGGCGACAACGCATTTCGTGGATTACTGAATCTGAAAAGCCTGACTTTGCCGGAGAGCCTGAAAACCATTGGAGCATGCGCATTTGCGGAAATAGGCAGCCATGCCTTCTTCTGGAACGGCAGCGAGTATGTGGATTGCGGCATTCGTTCCCTCACAGTGCCGGATGGGGTGACAGACATCGGGTACGGTGCCTTTGCCGGCAGTAACCTGCGGGATATTCTGCTGTCAGATTCCCTTCGTGCAGTGGGTTTCCGGGCATTTGATAATGCTAAGCTGGAAGTACTGGAGTATCCGGAAGGGATCACGGAGCTAAATGAATGGTACACCATGGGCTGTGAAAATCTGAATGCCATTTATCTGCCGGATACGCTGGAATCCATTGAGCCGCTTGCCATTGCAAAAAATGCGGATCTGTCACAAATCGTATTCCACGATGATCGGTTCACCACGGATCTTTCTGATTGGTCGGTCAGCAATCTGGAGATGGTGCCGGATGTATACTTTGCCGGCACGGAGCAGGAGTGGAAGGCATTGACGAAAAACTGGGAC
>UMBT01071276.1_pt1 | contig 132764 bp, 113 predicted proteins | sample 1964001 | NCBI WGS metagenome assembly UMBT01 (sample SAMEA4835945, study PRJEB28245) | human gut metagenome | biome: gut microbiome; material: fecal sample | place: Denmark | collected 2008
TTTTACTATTTTTTGCGTTTTGCGTGTCGTTTTTTTGCGTTTTGCATTTCCGGCGACAGTGACTGGGATTTCTAAAAGATGGAGAGTATGACGTTCAAATTTCAACTCACACGCCCGTGTAGGGCGTGACATGTTTCAATGGGATACAAAGGAAACAGAAATTCCATTTCAACTCACACGCCCGTGTAGGGCGTGACCGTGTATGCCGCCGTTCTTGTGTTCCTCTGGAATATTTCAACTCACACGCCCGTGTAGGGCGTGACGGGTGTATCTTTTAGCGTTCACCCGTAAACATTCATTTCAACTCACACGCCCGTGTAGGGCGTGACGGATATAACCCTAAAAATTCGGAATCATTGCGGATATTTCAACTCACACGCCCGTGTAGGGCGTGACTTCATTACTATCTGAATCGCTTGGAATTCCAGTTGATATTTCAACTCACACGCCCGTGTAGGGCGTGACTTTGGCAGTTGGCAGTAAATGGTTATGGAATGGTATTTCAACTCACACGCCCGTGTAGGGCGTGACGAAAACATCCATTATGTATATATGGCAGTTGCAAATAATTTCAACTCACACGCCCGTGTAGGGCGTGACATCAACAAAGCACTGAAAAACGCCAATTTCCAAAATTTCAACTCACACGCCCGTGTAGGGCGTGACCCTGTATGGAATGGCAGTAACAAACATTATCAGAGATTTCAACTCACACGCCCGTGTAGGGCGTGACTTCCTTGTTGGTTACTTCAACCATCGAAACGGCAATTTCAACTCACACGCCCGTGTAGGGCGTGACAAACGTTTTGAAACAGAGGAAAAAGAACGCAAACATTTCAACTCACACGCCCGTGTAGGGCGTGACTTAAGATGGGTTCTGTTGGCTCTGATGTGACTAATTTCAACTCACACGCCCGTGTAGGGCGTGACATTAAGGATACAATTCTTGACGTGGGAACTTTCATTTCAACTCACACGCCCGTGTAGGGCGTGACCCGGCAGGTTCTTTTCATGGTTGGTTCTGCCATCATTTCAACTCACACGCCCGTGTAGGGCGTGACTCTTAACGCTATTTTGGGGTTCTGAATAGGACAAATTTCAACTCACACGCCCGTGTAGGGCGTGACTGCAGGGCGTGTTGGGCGACACTGACCAGGCGGTGATTTCAACTCACACGCCCGTGTAGGGCGTGACTGGAATGGCTATCACCGCCCTGATTGCAGGCGGCGGATTTCAACTCACACGCCCGTGTAGGGCGTGACTTTAAACTGCGGACGCAGGCACTCCAAATACTGGATTTCAACTCACACGCCCGTGTAGGGCGTGACCATCAAACAGCTGCTGGAGCTGGTGCCCCCGGCGCAAATTTCAACTCACACGCCCGTGTAGGGCGTGACACCCTTTTCTTCTATATGTTCCCATATGTCATTATTTCAACTCACACGCCCGTGTAGGGCGTGACAAAGGCGTAGTCGGGAAAGAAGAAGAATATTTGAATTTCAACTCACACGCCCGTGTAGGGCGTGACACTTTCTTTCTTTCCAATTCTCAAACATTTAAATTTCAACTCACACGCCCGTGTAGGGCGTGACCGAATGGCTATTGGTGCGTAAAAGACGAATAATGGATTTCAACTCACACGCCCGTGTAGGGCGTGACAGCACGGACGTGGGAGGAGACGAGGCGAAAAAACATTTCAACTCACACGCCCGTGTAGGGCGTGACATTGGCAGGGTAAGACTTACTACAACTGGAAGACTAAATTTCAACTCACACGCCCGTGTAGGGCGTGACGAACAGAACGTGTGCTATCAGCACTATCTTCAGAATTTCAACTCACACGCCCGTGTAGGGCGTGACGGTGGTGGTGCTGCTGCAAAAGGATGCGGCGGTGCTGGAATTTCAACTCACACGCCCGTGTAGGGCGTGACCCTAGATATTGTGTCTCCAAGGTCATACCCTCACACGGGACAGACTTTTATGCGCAAAACAGCGCTATTTTGTTCATTGCTTATTCACAATCATGCGACATTTCCTTGCGAACAACCCACAAAAATCAAATTACCGGCAGTTCGCAGATCACAAAATCAATGCGCCTTCCGGATCATAGGTATCCTTAGCGCCAAAATGCTCCACTCGTCTGTGCCAATTGTTTCCGAGATAATAAAAGCGAAGGCTGTCCTTTTGCACATCAATTAACTGCATCAGTTTTTCTTTTACCCTGCAAAAGGTTCCGTAGTCCAAATCAATTTCAAACACGGAATTCTGCACCCGTTGTCCGTAATTCTGGCATGCTTTTGCAACCTTCCGCAGACGAGCCCTTCCCTTTTGATCGACCGTGGATACATCATAGCTGACTAAAACCATCATGTCCATCACCTACTTTAATAAATAGCAAGGATACTCAGATATCTCCCCCCGCACATACTTGGCCAGCAAAGAGCTTTGTACAAAAGGAAGCAGTCCCAAGGGTATTTTCTCGTTCAGATATGGATGCTGTATCGTGGTACGCTTTTTCTCCTGCCACGCTGTCAGCACCTTTCGCTTTCCATCCTTGCTCAAAAATACCGCACCGCTTTCCTGCCGTTCAAAATCTCCGCCGTTTAATTTTCTAAGGTTAATCAAAGTCAGCGTCAGTCGCTCTGCAATGCAGCGTGCTTCCTCCACCAGATCGCATGCAAGACTGCTTCTTCCGGATCGAAGTGCATGGTAAAAACCATAGCAGCTGTCCAGTCCCACACCTTCCAGTGCAGAAGCATAGCTGCTGGTCATCATGGTATACAAAAAAGACAACACTGCATTGACAGGATCAAGCGGCGGACGCTTTGTGCGTCCGGTCAGATAAAATATGTCTTTCTGCTGTAGGATCAACCGGTCAAAAATGTTAAAGTACGCCTTTGCACAGTTCCCTTCCAGGCCCATAATGGTTTCTGTATCCCGCAACTCATATACCCGCTCCATGCCACTTTCCAGATAGGAAATACAGCCGCGCACTTCACCATCTGCATCCAGAGTCGGATTATCCCGCAGAGAACGTCGAAGCAGATACCGGGTGTTGGACAGCTTTGCTGCCACTGTATTCTGCGCCAGCAGCAAGTCCGGATGTTCAAACCGCTGAAACTGGGCTTTCCTCAGAAAAATATTTCCTCTCGTTTTGCCCTGTACCCGGGCAAGGAATGTGCCCGAGGGGGAAAGAAAATTCAGACTGATTCCCATCTCTGCGCATTTCCCCATCAGTGCCGGTGAACAGCCCGGATAACAAAAGCAATAGATTTCCTCGATATTGGAAAAAGGCAATCGAAATTTCTCCCGACCATCGCAGGTGCAGACAATATTCTCGCCATCCAGGGTAAGCCATGTGGTTTCATCCAGTATATACAGCGCATTCAGCAGGCGTTTCATTCCTGCTCCACCCCCTTCTGGGACAAAATCAGATCCCGGACGCAATAAGGCTTTTCCTTTGGAAAACACAGATCCGTCAGGGAGCAGCCGGAACATTTCTGTCCCTTTTTCCGTGGCGGAATCTGCTTTTGTTCCAGCAATGTCCGCATATCCTGAAGCAGCCTTTGCAGCAGACTATCGTAAGCCGCATACTCCGAGTCAAAGGGCAGCCGGACTCGCTTTTTGGTATCTGCATAGTACAGATACGCCTCACTGCTGCAATGCCATACAAAATCGGCACACACCTTCTGTGCAAATACCTGTATAGCATCCGTTTCCCGAAATCCCCCATCCTTGGGTGCTTTGGGCTTATATTCTACAAGCCGCACTGCATATTTGCCGGAACAGCCCGGGATTGAAACGCCCTGGCTGCTCCGTACAAATTCCACACAGTCGGTCATGCCATACAGGTCATACTGAGGCAGATCGTTGTAGATCGCAATATTGCTGCGAACGATCTTTTTGCTGTCTGAAAAACTGTGACTTCCATCGTGTACATGCTGGTGGAGGATGTCCGCCTTTACAACAAATGCATTCTCTGCCCAGTCACTGTTCAGCTCCAGCAGGGCGTACCGCCGGGGACAGTAGAGAAAATGCTGGATATTCCGGATGTTGATCGTCCGGTCGTTCACAGCTTTTCGATGAGTTCCACCCCATCCGGCATATTCCGATCCACAGTGACTGTGTAATCCGTATACGCACGGGGCGGATTAACGCCTTCCTTTTTCTGCACCTGGATCTTGTCAAACAATGTCTGTGCCGGGGCATTGCCCAGAGCAGAGGCGTGCTTGAATACAAACAGCTTACGCATGCTCATTTTTCCTCTGGCAGCGCTTCTGTCCCCTTCAAACATGTTGATGATAGCCGTCCACAACAGCTCCAGATCCTCCTCGGAAAAGCCGGTTACCCGCTGCGCCAGCATAGCGGAAACATAGCCCTCCGCCCGGTACAGACCGTAGGGAATCAGACTTTTTTTACCCATTTCGCTCTGCTTACGTTCAGTAAAATCCTTTTGCGTTGTAACAGCCTGACGGGTGATGGTGATATCCTGCACAGAAACCGGATCCAGGCTTCTGGCAAAGTTGAGCTGCACCGGACCTCTTACAATACCACAGGGATCATCACCTGTGCTCATAACAGCACCAAAGGTGCGCACGTCAAAGTAGTTGTCGCAGATATATTTCTGTGCCTTTTTCACGTCCTCTGGTTTTTTACCCTTTTGTCCCTTCTCCAATCCCAGCGCATCGTATGCCGCTGTGAATTTAGTATTCAGAGCTTTATCCGCTTTGATCAGAATATTGTAGCCCGGCTCTCCTTCCTTATAAAGCTCCACAAAATTGCGGATCTTTCGCTTGAGGCACACATCCGTCACAATGCCCAGGGAGGTTTCCGGGTCTGTCCGGGGCATATTGCCTGCATCGGGATCTCCGTTGGGATTTCCATTTTCTACATCAAACAACATAACAAATTCGTATCTGTTCTCAATTGACTTGTTTTCCATACTAATCCATCCTTTCAATTCTCGTCTTCTTTTGTTTCTTCCTTACTTGTCCACAGCTTCTGATTCATCTGATAATACCCGATAATAAACCGCCCCTGGTCATCCAGCGACAAGGTTTGTGGAAACTCTCCCTCCAGCTGGTTCATTAAGCCGCCTACAAGCCGCCCGTAAAAAACACGTCCACCCTCGCCCAGCTTGTGCAGGTGATTCTGAGACAGCTTCGCCAGTGTGGGGAATACGCTTGCCGGTCGGGAGCATGCAGAAGAAAAATATGCATCCTTGATCGTCCGGTTCAGGGTTCCCGGCGTAGCATCTTGCTGGAGCTTCTCATACACCGCAAACAATCCTCCGCAAATATATGCCGGATTCCTGTTTTCCTCGTTCCACGCCATAGTGATTTCCTCCTTGTGATTTTTTCGGTTCAGGCAAGCCTTGATGATCCCTGCCCGCACCCGATTCAACTTGATATATTTTCCGCCCTTGGCGTCATTCTCATCGTCCTGGTCTGTCTTAACCCGACGAACCACGGTAGCCAGCAGCGCATCCGGATACCGGGTGTTCTGCAAAGCCGCCAGAATGATGCTGGATTCCAAAGGTGGCGGTACGTCCTTATTGGACGATTTCGGCGAAACCAGTTCTTTGTTGATCCACTTAAAGGGAATAGGATGTGTGTCCTGCTCCCGGATTCGCAGATCCTCCTGATGCTTCAGCAGATTCTGAATCAGATTTCCGAACCGATCCCGGTAAATAAACTTCTGGCTGACACGGGTTTTGGTGTTCGTTAAGCCCACTATATAAAAAGTGGTATTATTCATTTCCTCCATCCGCCGGATTGCCTCCGGATCTCCCGTGTACCCGCCTTTCGCATAAGTCAGCAGTTTCTGGATGCTCTGTTCTGTTTGTTGATCCATCGAACCGCCCAGCATGGAAGCAAAGAAATCACACTGCGGCTCATCGTTCTGGCACATGGCGAAGAACACCACCGTCATACCTTCCAAAATCACATGATGCTGTCGATCCTGCAGCAGCTTGTTCAGTTGATCCGTGTAGAGTTTCATTGCCTTTTCTGAAACGCCACTATTAAAAGATTTTTCTTTACAATAGGATTCATAAGCACTATGCTTCATGCAAACAAGTCGACAACCGGTCTGATTCGGAAAATCGAATGGATTATGCTTCCGTGCAATCGAGAGCCTTTCCCCAAGAATGCTGCAAACTGTATCCGCAGGCTCATCTGTTCTGCAATCGTCTTGCCGACAAATTTTCTGGTATTTGGCGATCAGTTCCGGATCTTCCTCCAGATTCGCCTTGCCTACGCCAAGGGTAAATCCAAAGTAAGAACCGCTATAAGCAGCACCCAACTGCCGGAGAACCGGGTTTTCCGTTTCCTGCTCCGGATCCCAGGTTTCAAGAAAACGCCGATATGCCGTGCAAATCTCAGAATCCAGACCATCCATAAATGCCAGCTCATGTTCAACAAATGCTTTATGGGATCTCCTTGCCTTATTTGTTTCATCATCCGGTGTCCAGATTTCCTGACCATTCTCTTTTACATAATTGAGTCCAAATATGTACAGCGGCCGATGATCCAAATAATACGCTTGAACAATCGAAGTCTTATTTCGCATCGGCAAATAGATCGTATCCGGAACATCCTTCTGCTTTTCCTTGCCCTTTTTGTCATAATAAGTCTCCAAATGCTGCTGGGGGAGAATATCCAGCAGTTTCCCCTCCGGCGAAAGCACGATCCGGTAGGAGATCTTCTGTGGCCGGTAATATTCCGGTACGGAGGCATTCTGAGAAGATGAAGCCTGCTGCTTTTCCGCATAGTCGCACAACGCTTTGATCAGCATAGAATCCCCTCCCTGTATTTTGCCACGTCAATGACACCATCAATCATATGGGGACGATAGTACATCGGATCCGCAGCGTCAGAAAACTGTGGTGCATCCCAGTCCTGATTCACGGGCACGCCTCCGTCCCGGAACCGCAGACCATACAGCATAACCCCAAGATCCACATCTCCTTTGAGGGATGGATCCACCTGGGACAGATCAAATGCATCCACCAGCTCCAGCCGCCGGACGGCAAATTCTCTGCATCCAAGACAGGGCTGACGGAAATGCTGACCATTCCGGAGCCGCCGCAGCATAATATTATAGTGCTTTTCCGGGCTTTCATCGGGGTGCTGTGACTGAAGTCCCGTCATCTCAAAGTGGAACTCTACTCCATATTTCACGTCCCGCAGCAGCATGCTGGCTCGCTGACTCCGTATCTGTGAGGTAAGCACCTCCACAGTACCCGTCCCATTCATCTGCTTTTTCACGGTTGCCAGTGGCACCTTCTGGGACACCTCATTCCGCCGGATGTTGATAAACCGGATCGGATGGAACACCACGATCTTGTCGATGACGATCCGGATCGCAGGCTTCCAGTAAATGGACTTGATCAATCCTTCCATAGCCGACACCGTCGGCACATCATAGCTGACCCGCTCCACCTTGAATTCCGGTCGGGTGAACAGCGCATACTCTCCTTCCACCAGGATCTTAAAACCATATCCCATTGTATCGCTCCTTTCTTACGCATCACTTTTACGCCATATAAATTGGCTGAATTCCCAGATCCAAGCCCGTTTCCGGATCATAGTTATCGGGATTCGACAACACATACACGCCGCAGCCCGTATCCCGTATCAAGCCCTGCTTCAACGCCTGGTCAAATTCCCCGTATACCCGCAGCGCTACGGAATATTGCTGCAGCTCCCGGCGAACACACTTGTCTCCATTAGACAATTGCTCCAGCAGCTGTGCTGTTCTCTCCCACTTATCAATCACTACGGCTACGGTCTCTTCCTTGATAAACTGGTTGGCCTGTGCATAGCTGCGAAATGGGATGCTGTCAAACCCGACCGCATTCCGGGCAATGGAATTCTCCTGGATCAGTTGAGCATTAAAATCAAACAACCGCCGGTAATACTCCTCCACACATGCACCGGTGGAAAGATCCGCCCCGTGATCCAGCAGATCCTGAACAATACTCGCCCGGATCCGGATATCCCGCTGGGGCTTATCCTGCGTCCGGAATATGTACACATCCCCCATGGGTCGTTTCCCTTCCCGGTTGCATCTGCCTCCGGACTGCAAAATATTGTCCAATCCGGCAAGCTGTCGGAACACTGCCTCAAAGTCCAGATCCACACCTGCCTCTACCAAAGAGGTGGATACCACCGAAACAGGTTCATCCTGTTCCAGGGCAGACCGGATCTTCCGGATGGTTTCTGATCGGTCATGGGGCGTCATATAAGTGGACAGATGATACTTTTTTCCGGAAAGCAACTGATACATCTGGCGTGCAGTACGGCGACTGTTGACAATGATCAGACTGCTGCGGTGCTTAGCCGCAAGCTCTGCCACATGCTCCGGATCCTGCTCTCCCAGATTCGTATACCGGCACTTCTGAAAGAACAAAAAGTCATCCTTTTGCGTAATCAGATCTACGCCCTGCTGGCCGTTGAGATACTGTCGGAACAAGGGCTTGTAGTCCGGCATGGTGGCAGACAGGAACACGCACTCGCAGTTTAGATACCGGGTCAGATACCCGATCCCCCGCAGGCAGGGCTGCAGCATGTCCACCGGCAGCAGATGCACCTCGTCCAGGATGATCACAGAATCTGCAATATTGTGCAGCTTTCTCAAACCGGAGCTTTTGTAATGAAACAACGACTGAAAAAACTGCACGCTGGTGGTTATAATCAGCGGTGCATCCCAATTTTCTGTTGAAAGTTTCAATTTTTGAGAGGTCTTGTCCGGAATGCCCTCGCTGTCAAAGCAGAAGTTGGAGTGATGCTGTAAAATCGGAGTATGCTCCCCACATAAAGGCGCAAAGGTATCGGCGGTCTGCTCAATGATGCTGGTATACGGAATCACATAGATAATCCGCTTTTTCTTATGCTTCTGCATCCGACACTTTTGCAGTGCGATCTGCAGGCTGCACAGGGTCTTGCCACTACCGGTCGGCATGTTCAGAATGCTGACCGGATCTGAACTCTGGCTGTTGTGAAGTGCCTGCTGTTGCAGCCTGCCCCGTGCCTGCTTCAAGGGAGTGTCGCAAACAAAGCTATCCATTTTCTGGACCAAAGCCTGTTCCAGTGCATGAAAATCTCCCTGGAGACCCCGTTCCCTTTCCGGATTGCAAAAAACCTCCGTATTCAGAAAATCCGCATCCGTCAGGCAGGAAAACAGATACCGGGTAAAAAAAGCGTACCGCTCTATCAGCTCCGTTTTGTCCCGGCAGGACATCAACTCTGCCAGCACATCCCTGTAATCCGGCAGTCGCAGCGAAATCTGTTGTGCGTATCCACTATAATCGCAGCGACCGATGTAGTTCTTCTGCCGTTTTAGACGACTATGCAGCGTGTTATCTCCATCCGGGCTGTCCGCTGGAGTCCCACCGTCCGGCAGACCCGTGTGGTGTCCGGCAATGCAGTATTGCAGCATATAGGTCATCTGTCGGGTCATAGGATCCTGTGCAAGCTTGCCGATCTCGATCGCACCGCATGCGGAATGCTCATAGGCCTCATTGCTTCCTCGCAGCAGTCGATCCTGAAACGCCAACGCATACTTTCCCAGATCATGAAATAGCCCGGCTATATATGCCGCATCCCGCAGCATTTCAATGGAAAACCCAGCAGCCATATCCGCTACACCGTGCAAATGTTTTGAAACGGTCTGTTTTTGATCCTCCCGTGTATGGGCGTAGTACTCCATGTTGTCACTTCCTTGTGATAATGCATAGATAGCATGACGCTACGTTGAATATATTGTACTGCCAAAATTTAATTTTGTCAATAGAAATGGAAGAAAAAATTGAAAAAAATATTTTCATGTCCCATCAGACAGTAAAAAACAAAACCCATCATCAGGAGAAATCTCTTGATGATGGGTTTTAGAAACTGTAACTAAGCAATCACCCGCCCTGTGCAGCCATGTATTCCTGCCAGCTGGTGTAACCGCCAGCCTGGAACTGGGCACAGTCATTTTCCCAATCATTCCAGGTGTAGGTGTCATCCGTGTGCAGGGTGTCCGGATATCTGCCCAAAATTGCATTATCCCCACTGCTGTTGGACCAGACTACCGCAACCGGCACGTTGCCCACATACAGACCACCATAATACCCTTTATCGTCCATCTGCAAATGATCGATCATTTCCTGGTAATAGCTTTGAAAAACCGGATCCGAACAGCTGCCCAACTTGGACTGGAGATCATTTTTCCTTGCTGTAACTGATTTTCTGGAATCCACCACATAGCCGTTAGATTCCGCACTGCAGGATGCTGCAACCTCCAGAGCCGTGTTGTAATTCTGCTTGGCATTGTCGTTTGCGGCAGCCACCCGGGACTTGCGGACGTACCCCATCATCACCGGAACCAGAATAGCCGCCAATACGCCTATAATGGCAATCACCACTACCAGTTCGATCAGCGTAAAGCCTTTTTTTCGCTTTTCCATCCGAAGCCCTCCTTGTTTCGTATTTTATGTGTAATTTATGATGGTTCACAAATGGGTAACTTACTTACATAAATTGCTTTATGCCCACTTATAGAATATACTATTTTTTTGCATTTGTCAAGAGGAAAAGACGAAAAAACCACCGTAAAATATAGGCTTACAAGAGAGTCAACTGTGTTACAATGAAGTCACCACAACAAAAGGCAGCAAAGGAGGCTCCCAATTGCCATGAACAGTGCAACACAAGATATGAAGTTACGTCAATCCCTTTTAAAATATTTGCAGAAATATGGGGTAACAAAGACGGCGCTCAGGCAGTATATTTACCGCTAACTGCGGAGGTATGACGGCACCATTGACAAACCAGCAAACAAAGAAAAAGCCGCATGCATTCGCATACGGCTTCCGATTACAATCGCATTTTAAAGTCCGCATACCCGAACTGACGGACGGTTTCCACCCTTCCATCCGCATGGGCAAGCAGAATCGCCGGCAGTGGCATGCCGTTGAAGGTGTTGTTCTTGACCATGGAATAGATGGCCATATCGCAGAACACCAGCCGATCCCCAATCTGCAAAGGAGCAGCAAAGGAGTAATCCCCGATCACGTCCCCTGCCAGGCAGGTAGGCGCCCCAAGTCGGTAGGTGTACGCCAGCTCACCGGGCTGTCCTGCCCCCAAAATCTCCGGTCGATAGGGCATCTCCAGTACATCCGGCATATGACAGGCTGCGGAGGCGTCCACAATGGCAATATCCAGCCCGTTGTGTACGAAATCCAGCACCTGAGTCACAAGATACCCGGCATGCAGCGCCACAGCCTCTCCAGGCTCCAGGTATACCTGTACATGGTATTTTTCCGCAAAGTCCTGACACAGCCGGATCAGCAGTTCCACATCATAATCCGGTCGGGTGATATGATGACCGCCGCCGAAATTCACCCATTGCATCCGGGACAGGTACTTGCCGAATTTCTCCTCCACTACCCGGAGCGTACGCTCCAGAGTGTCGGAATTCTGCTCGCACATGGTGTGAAAATGCAGACCATCCAGACCCTCCAGGGCATCCTCCTCCAGATTCGCCAGGGTGGTACCCAGCCGGGATCCGGTGAAACACGGGTTGTACAGATCCGTTTCCGTTTCTGCATACTCCGGATTAATCCGCAATCCGCAGCTGATCTTCCTGCTGCATGCCTGTACCTGATCCCGATACCGCTTCCACTGGGCGCAGGAATTGAACACGATATGATCGCTGATCCGCAAAATTTCGTCAAATTCCTCCGGTTTATACGCCGGAGAATAGATATGCACCTCGCCCCCCATTTCTTCCCGGGCGAGCTTCGCTTCGTAAAGACCGCTGGCTGTGCTTCCTGCAAGATATTTCCTAATCATGGGATACGTCCGGTACATGGAAAACGCCTTTTGTGCCAGCAGGATCTTTGCACCGGAGCGCTGCTGTACCATTTGCAGCAGTTCCAGATTCCGGCGGAGCCTGGCTTCATCCACAATATAGCAGGGCGTTGGCACAGCAGCCGGGTCAAAGTGCAGGGATTCCAGTTCCTTCATCGCCGCCCCTCCGGTTACGGTACCAGTACCGGGTTGAAGTTTTCACGCCAGGGCAGACCCCACTTGTTCAGAGCCTCCATAAACGGATCCGGATCAAATTCCTCAATGTTATACACACCAGGCTTGTTCCACTTGCCGGTCAGCAACATCATAGCGCCGATCATAGCCGGCACACCGGTGGTGTAGGAAATGGCCTGGGAGCCTACCTCCCGGTAGCATGCCTGGTGATCGCACACATTGTACAGGTAATAGGTCTTTTCCTTGCCATCCTTGACGCCTTGGAAAATACAGCCAATATTCGTCTTACCCACGGTGCGGGGACCCAGAGAAGCCGGATCCGGCAGCACAGCCTTCAAAAACTGCAGGGGCACGATCTTCTTACCCTCAAAGTCAATAGGCTCAATGGAGGTCATACCCACGTCCTCCAGGCACTTCAGATGGGTCAGATAGCTCTGTCCAAAGGTCATAAAGAACCGGATCCGCTTGATTCCCTTGATGTTCAGCGCCAGGGATTCCAACTCCTCATGGTGCAGCAAGTACATATCCTTTTTGCCCACCTCGTCAAAGTCATACTCCCGCTTGATCTCCATGGGCTTGGTCTCCACCCACTTGCCGTTTTCAATATAGCTGCCGTTGGCGGAAACCTCCCGGATATTGATTTCCGGGTTGAAGTTGGTGGCAAATGGGTAACCATGATCTCCCCCGTTGCAGTCCAGAATGTCGATGTAGTGGATCTCGTCAAAATGATGCTTCATAGCATAAGCGGAGAACACGCCGGTTACGCCCGGATCAAAGCCGCTGCCCAGCAGGGCGGTGATGCCAGCCTTTTCAAAGCGCTCCCGGTATGCCCACTGCCACTTGTACTCAAACTTTGCCGTGTCCAACGGCTCATAGTTCGCAGTATCCATGTAGTTAACCTTGGTTGCAAGGCATGCGTCCATAATGGTCAGATCCTGATAGGGCAACGCCACGTTGATTACGATCTGGGGCTTGTACTGCTCGATCAGTGCGATCAGCTGCTCCACATTGTCCGCATCCACCTGTGCTGTGGTGATCCTGGTCTTGGTCTTATCCTTCAGCTGTTCTGCGTAGGCATCGCACTTGGACTTGGTGCGGCTGGCAATGCAGATCTCCTCGAATACTTCGCTGTTCTGGCAGCACTTGTGAATCACAACTCCTGCGACGCCGCCGGCGCCGATAATCAAAGCTCTTCCCATAGTTCCGTTCCTTTCCTCTTTTATGATAAACGATACAGCATGATCTCCCGCAGCAGCTTGCAGGCGAGCGCAGTGGATGCGCCGCTCTGGTCGTAGTGCGGAGAAAGCTCATTGATATCCATTGCCACAGGCTTTAAGCCCATGACCTGCCGGACTGCATCCAGCAGTTCTGCAAAATGCACGCCTCCCGCCTCCGGCGTTCCTGTGCCGCAGAAATCCGAAGGATCCAGTACATCCAGATCCAGGGTAAAATACACCGGGGCACCCTGCAGCCGTTCCACGGTTTCCTCCAATCCTTGGAAGTTGAACCGGTGCATGTGGGTATGCGCCTTGGCAAAGGCAAACTCCTCCCCATCTCCGCTGCGGACACCAAATTGGTGAATGTGTCCGTCCCCTACCAGTTCATGACACCGGCGCAGCACGCAGGCGTGGGACAGCTGCACCCCCAGATAATCCATCCGCAGATCCGCATGGGCGTCAAAGTGGATGATGTGCAGATCGGAATACTTCCGCACGGCTGCACGCACCGCCCCAAGCGTGACCAGATGCTCTCCGCCGATCATGCAGGGAATTTTCCCGTCCGTCAGGATCCCGTCCGTAAACCGCTCGATCTGTTCCAGTGCAGCATCCGGCGCACCAAAGGGCAGCTCCAGGTCTCCCCCGTCAAACACAGCAATCTCCGACAGATCCCGATCCTGATAGGGGGAATAGGTTTCGATGCCGAAGCTCTCGTTCCGCATGGCGGCGGAAGCAAACCGGGTACCCGGCCGGAAGGAGGTGGTAGAATCAAAGGGTGCCCCGAACAATACCAGGTCGCTGGAGGCATAATCCCTGTCACATCCCAAAAAGGTATGCACATTCCGTTCTATCTCAAGCATGCTCCAGTACCTCCCGAACCGTATTGGGCAGCGCAAAGCAGCCCGTATGCAGCTGCGTATTATAATATTTCGTTTCCAGCCCAAGCTGTTCCCAGATCTCCGGCTTGAAATCATACACCGGGTGAATATTTTTAGAGGCAAAGCCAAAGAGCCAGTGCCCGGAGGGGTAGGTGGGAATATGCGCCTGGTACACCATTGCAACCGGGAATACGGAACGCATCCGCCGGTGGGTACGGCTCACCATGGATGTGTAGCTGTCATAATAGGTGCTTTCATGCTGATTGGTCAGAATGCCATGCTCCCGGAGCGCCGTAAAGCAGTTCCCGTAAAATTCCTTGGTGAACAATCCTTCTCCCGGGCCGAAGGGGTCCGTGGAATCCACAATGATAAGATCGTAGGTATCTTCCACCCGGCGGACGAATTTCAGCCCGTCCTCGTAGTAAATATGCACCCGGGGATCCTCCAGCCGACATGCGGTCTGAGGCAGGTATTCCTTGCAGACCTTCACCACCTGCTCGTCGATCTCTACCATATCGATCTGGGTAATGCTGTCATACCGGCAAAGCTCCCGGACAGTGCCTCCGTCCCCGGCGCCGATCACCAGCACCCGCCGGATATCCGGATTGCACGCCATGGGTACATGCACCATCATCTCATGGTAAATGTACTCATCCTTTTCCGTCAGCATAATGTACCCGTCCAGCACCAGCACCCTGCCGAATTCGTAGGAATCAAACACTTCAATCTGCTGGTAATAGCTTTTGCCGGAGTACAGCTGCTCCTTGATATGAATGGAAAACCGCACATCATCCGTGTGCTGCTCTGTAAACCAAAGTGCCATAGCCATCCCTCCTGTTACTTGACCACATTGATGCGGGATACGGACATATCCTCCGTACCAGTCATAAAACAGCCCTTTTCCTTGGAGTAGAGAATGTAGCGGATGATCTCATCCGTGATCTGCTCTCCCGGCGCCAGAATGGGGATACCCGGCGGATAACACATGACGAATTCGCCGCAGATGCGTCCCTTGGAGGCTTCCACCGGCAGGGATTCCTTCTCGCTGTAGAAAGCCCGCTGGGGAGGCATCGCCACCTCCGGATTGATGTACTCGTGGTCGAACATGCCGGCGCTGTCCTTGGCATAGATCCGCTTGATCTCTGACAAAGCCGCAATAAACCGCTCGATCTCCAAGGCACGGTCTCCAGCGGACACAATGGCAAGGATATTGCCGATGTCCCCGAACTCGATCTGAATGTCATACTCATCCCGGAGAATATCATACACCTCCACCCCTGCAAGACCAATGGCACGGGTATGCACGCTGACCTTGGTGGAATCGAAATCATACACCGTATCCCCGTTGATCAGATCCCTGCCAAAGGCGTAGTAGCCTCCGATCCGGTTGATCTCCCGCTGGGCGTAGGTGGAATACTCCAGGGTCTTGGCGAAGATCTCCTTGCCGTGCAGGCTCAGATTCTTCCGGGCAAGATCCAGAGAAACCATCAGCAGATAGGAGCCGCTGGTGGTCTGGGTCAGATTGATGATCTGCCGCACATAATCATGATTCACGTCCTTGCCGCACAGCAGGAAGGAGCTTTGCGTCAACGATCCCCCGGTCTTATGCACACTGACCGCCGCCATATCCGCCCCTGCCGCCATAGCATTCAAAGGCAGATTTTCGCCGAAATAAAAATGAGTCCCGTGCGCCTCATCCACCAGCACCTTCATGCCGTTCTGATGGGCAAGCTTTACAATCTCCCGGAGGTTGGAACAGATGCCGTAGTAGGTGGGGTTATTCACCAGGATCGCCTTGGCGTCCGGATGCTTGGCAATGGCACGGCGCACATCCTCCAGCGCCATTCCCAAGGGAATTCCCAGTCGCTTGTCGATGCCCGGGTTGATGTAAACCGGCACAGCGCCGCACACCACCAGGGCATTGATGGCACTGCGGTGCACGTTCCGGGGCATGATGATCTTCTCCCCTGCCTTGCACACAGACATGACCATAGCCTGCACAGAGGCGGTGGTGCCGTTGACAATGAAGAAAGCATGCTCCGCACCGAAGGCCTCCGCTGCCAGCTGTTCTGCATCCCTTATCACAGAAACAGGGTGACAGAGGTTGTCCAGCGGTTTCATGGAATTCACATCCACCGCCATACAATCTGCACCCAAGAAATCCCGCAGCTCCTTGTTGCCCCGTCCTCCCTTGTGACCGGGCACATCCAGCCGTACTACATTATTTTGCTTATGCCTGCGCAGCGCCTCAAAAATCGGGGCATTTGCCTGCGTCATCCCCATTGCCTTCCCCTTTCCCGGCGGCATCAATAAATATTCATGCCGCTGAAAATTTCGATCATTTCCTTGCGCAGCCGGTCGGAAATGTCCAGCCGCTGCTGGGGTGTCAATTCATAAACATCCTTATTGAACAGATAATTCTGCAATGCAATATCCTTCACCAGCATCTTTGTATGGAAGATATTGGACTGATACACATTCACATCCACCGCATCGTAATGCTGCAAGGTGGCAGAATCAATGTAATCCTGAATGGAGGTAATATTGTGGTCGATGAAAAACTTCTTGCCGCTCACATCCCGGGTAAAGCCCCGAACCCGGTAGTCAATGGTGATGATATCCGAGTCAAAGCTGCCGATCAGGTAATTGAGGGCGTTCAGCGGCGAAATGGTGCCGCAGGTGGACACGTCGATATCCACCCGGAAGGTAGAGATTGCATTGTCCGGGTGATACTCCGGAAAGGTGTGGACTGTCACATGGCTCTTGTCCAGGTGCGCATGCACCGTTCTGCCCTGCCAGTGGCCCAGATTACAGGATTCATCGATCATTTCCGGATTCAGTTCCTTTTCAGCGATCAGCACATTCACCGATGCGCCCTGAGGCTCATAATCCTGCTTGGAAATATTCAATACCCTGGCACCGATCATCTCCGTCACATCACAGAGAATATTGGTCAGACGCTCGGAATTGTACTGCTCATCGATATATGCAATATAGTCCTGCTGCTCCCGGGGGCTTTTGGCATAGCACACATCATAAATATTAAAACTCAGGGTTTTTGTCAGGTTATTGAAGCCATACAGGGATATTTTATTCTCCACGGCGGACACAGCCTTTCTTGCATTCTAAAAAGCAGCACTTTTCGGATCATCCAACGTTTTTTCAGCGCTGTCAGCGTTTGTCACATCATAGGGCAACACCATCGTTTTATTATACCATACAGTGAAAATAGTTTGTGAATTTTCTATGAACATCCGGACTTTTTCACAGATTTTCTGCCCGATTCAGAATGATTCTTCCACCAGTGCCAGCACCACATCCGCCACCTGCTTGGCAGCGACCTTTTCAAACTCATCAGAGGTCATATCCCCTGCGTCATCCGCATTGTCGGAAATGCAGCGGATGCTGAGAAAAGGCACCTGGTTCCGATAGGCGCACTGACCCACGGCTGAGCTTTCCATATCCACAGCCAGCGGAGACATCCGGGCACAGATATCCGCCTTGATCTCATTGCTGGAAATAAACGCTTCCCCGGACACGATCCTGCCCTTGTGGTGCCGGATGCCCAAACGGTCACAGATCTGCGCCGTCCGCTCCTGCAACGCCTGGTCACAGGGATATACCGCACAGTGAGGAGGATACTTGACCAAAAATTCCGGGTTTACATCGTGGGACATGACTTCATTGGCAATGACAATATCGCAGACATGCACGCAATGGTTCATGCCTCCGGCGATACCTGCGTTCAGGATCACCTCCGCCCCCATCCGATCGATCAGCACCTGGGCACACAGAGCAGCATTCACCTTTGCTACGCCGCAGCATACATTGACGATGCGCTTGCCCTTGTATTCACAGCTATAAAACTTGTAGCCTGCATGGGTCTCCTGCTTTGCGTAGGGCAACACCGCCCGCAGATCAGCCAGTTCTGAGGGCATAGCGCCGATAATTCCGATTGTTTTCATGAATGCTCTCCTTTATCAATTGGATGCTGCGCCGAAATAGCTGTCCAGCATCTGCTGCTTCAGCTGCCACAAGGGCTCGGACAGATCCACATAATATGCATGGGGATTTTCAAACCGCTTGACCTCATCCCAGATGGTAGCCAGCTGCTCCTGGCTGTAACGGCGGATCTCCTCCAAGGTGGGCAGCTGGTACACACACCGTCCTGCCCGGAACAGCTGCACCTGCAGCTTTTTTGCAGTAAAATTCGTCAGCTTTTTTCGTTTGTAGGTATGCTCCGGTGAGAAGATCACATAGGGCTTGCTTTCATCGATCACCTCATCCGCCAGGGTCAGCACGTCTGCAATCGCCATGCCTGTTTGGTTGTCAAACAGCCGCCATACGGTCTTGAAGCCCGGATTCGTCACCTTTTCTACATTTTCCGACAGCTTGATCTTGGGGATCAGTTCCCCGTCCCGCTCTGTGGCAACCAGTTTATACACGCCCCCGAATACAGGCTCGGAACGGGAGGTGATCAGCCGCTCTCCCACGCCGAAGCTGTTGATCTTCGCACCCTGCACCAAAAGATCCCGGATCAGATACTCATCCAGCGCATTGGAGGCTACGATGCCGCAGTCCGGGAATCCGGCTTCATCCAGCATGATCCGTGCCTTTTTGGACAGGTAGGCAATATCGCCGCTGTCAATGCGGATGCCCTTGGGACGGTATCCGGCGGCAGCCAGCTCCCGGAACACGGTAATGGCGTTAGGCACGCCGGAACGCAGCACGTTGTAGGTATCCACCAGCAGCGTACACTGATCCGGGTAGATCTTAGCATAGGCACGGAATGCATCCAGCTCCGTAGGGAAAAGCTGCACCCAGCTGTGCGCCATGGTGCCCAGAGCAGGCACCCCATAGTCCCGGTCGGCGGATGCACAGGCAGTGCCGCAGCAACCCCCGATGTATGCCGCACGGGCGCCCAATGTAGCGCCGTCATACCCCTGCGCCCGGCGGGAGCCGAACTCCATCACCGGTCTGCCCTCTGCCGCCCGGACGATCCGAGCCGCCTTGGTGGCAATCAGACTCTGATGATTGATAGAGATCAGCAGCATGGTTTCCAGAAGCTGTGCCTGCATGGCAGGACCCCGTACAGTAATCAACGGCTCGTGTGCAAACACAGGGGTACCCTCCGGAATTGCCCACACATCACAGGAGAAGGAGAACTGCTCCAGGTATTGCAGAAACGGCTCGGAAAACAGCTTCCGCCCCCGCAGATAGGCAAGATCCTCCGGCGTAAAATGCAGATTTTTCAGATACTCCACTGCCTGCTCCACGCCTGCCATAATGGCATAGCCCGCCTGATCCGGCACCTTTCGGAAAAACAGGTCAAAGTAAACGATCTGCTCCCCCAATCCGGACTCCAAAAACCCATTTGCCATTGTCAGCTCATAAAAATCCATGAGCATCGTCAGATTGCGCTGATCCATGATCCACTCTATCCTTTCTCTAGCCGGCACAAAGCCGAAAAAACCGTTTTTACGGTTAGTATCTGATCCTGTATGCAAAACATACAAAAAGGCGGCAAAGAATACCCTTGCCGCCGGATGCAGATCCATAGGGCAAAACCACACAGGGTGCATCTGACGGAGATTCCGTCCCGTTACGAGATGCAGCCTCTGTGCGGTATTCCCCCCGGTCAGATCTCTACGATTTCACCCTCAAGCGAACGGGGTGCGGAAACCGCATTGGACTCATCAGTGTCGATATGCATAGCCCGTGCGAACTTCTCGGATACACGAACAACAACATCGCCCAAAATAGCCTTTCTGCCGTCGGTATCCAGCTTCACCCAGACGATCTCCTTGTCCTTTACGCCCAGCTCCTCAGCATCGGCAGGAGTCAGGTGAATGTGACGCTTTGCAACGATCACGCCCTCGCTGATCTCGATCTCACCCTTTGAGCCAATGATCTTACATGCGCCGGAACCGGCAATGTCACCAGATTCCCGGATGGGTGCGTCCACGCCGATGGAACGTGCGTCCGTTGCAGACAGCTCAACCTGGGTAGCAGGACGAACCGGACCAAGAATGGACACACCAGCCAGTTCCCGCTTGGGGCCAACGATGGTTACACGTTCTTCACAGGCAAACTGACCCGGCTGGGACAGATCCTTTTTATGGGTCAGGGTGGCGCCCTTACCAAACAGAGCTTCCAGATGCTCCTGAGTCAGATGCACGTGTCTTGCGGATGTTTCAACGATAAATTTCTTAGACATAACGCTTCCTCCAAACATGTTGTTTCTTTCATTCTACTACTTTTCTCGGCAAAGGTCAAGGGCAATCCTGCATATTCTTTCCCAAACCCATCCGCTGTCGTCTTGCATGCGGTGTCAGTGTGTGCTATAATGAGAACATCGACTCTGAAGGAGAGGCAATATGGAATTTGAATTTTTCATCCTGGACTGGATCCAGACCCATCTGCGGCATCCTATACTGGATCCGATCATAGTTTTCATCACCACCCTGGGCAACGCCGGTATCCTCTGGATCGGACTGACCATTTTGCTTGCTGTCAGAAAATCCACACGAAAAACTGCTGCCGCGCTGGCTGTGGCATTGGGGCTCTGCCTGCTGTGGGGAAATCTGCTGCTCAAGCCCCTGATCGGCAGGATCCGCCCCTTCAACGCCCAGGATGCCATTACCCTATTGATCGCTGCACCACTGGATTACTCCTTCCCCTCCGGTCACACCATGTCCTCCTTTGCCGCCGCCATGGTGCTGCTTCTGACAGAGCGGCGCATGGGGATTCCGGCTATGATTCTGGCAGGACTCATCGCCTTTTCCCGTATGTATTTGTATGTACATTATCCAACGGATGTGCTGGCTGGATTGCTGATGGGCTGCCTGTTCGGCTGGTTCGCCGTCCGCATCGTTCAGAAGCTGCATGCCCACCGATTCCAAAGGAATCAACAAGAAAAACCGCATAGATGACTTGACAACGTATCAGTTCCGGCGTATAATGAAGAAAAGACAAGGGCGTCTGCAAAACAGCAGGCGCCCTTTGCGTTTGGAGGCGATTGCATGAAAGGAAACGTGATCGGGGTAACGCCCCTGTACTGTGACGAAAAGAAAAGCGTCTGGATGCTGCCCGGGTATCTGGACATGCTCCGGGCAGTGGGGCTTGTGCCTGTGATTCTGCCGGACATTGCCACAGAGGAGGAACTGCGCCGACTGGATCACTTCTGTGACGGATACCTGTTTACCGGCGGTCATGACGTAGATCCGGCACTGTATGATGCGGTCCCCTCTCCCCTATGCGGCAGCATCAACCACAACCGGGATCAGCTGGAGGAACGGCTGTTCCGGATTGCCCTTGCATCGGACAAGCCCATTCTGGGCATCTGCCGGGGCATTCAGCTGATCAATGTACTGCTGGGAGGCACCCTGTATCAGGATCTGGACTCGGAGCACCCCTCCTCTGTGGAGCATCACATGCTGCCTCCCTACAACCGGACGGTACACCGGGTCACCCTGGAATCAGGCATCCTGTCAAGCCTGATCCGGGAGTGGGAATTCGGCGTCAATTCCTATCATCACCAGGCAATCTGTCGGCTGGCACCGGTACTGCACACGGAAGCAGTATCCCAGGACGGGCTTATCGAAGGTGTATCCTGTCCGGATATGCGGTTTCTGCTGGCAGTGCAGTGGCATCCGGAGCTGATTTACCGGGAGGATCCCCGGAATTTTGCAATTGTCAAAGCCTTTGCAGATGCCGTCAGAGGAATCTGAATCCATACACATGCAAAAGCGCCCATCTGTATCCGATGGGCGCTTTTCTTCAGGCAATACCGCATAAAGACTGTGTGATAGATGTGCCCAACAGATTTTTCGTCAGCAAATGCTGTGCAGTGCAGCCGGGCGTGCCTTGTACAGTGTTGCCTTAGGTTTCGTAAGGCATTACAATGGCAGCAATGATATAAAGAATCAAACCGCTGCCTACAAACAGTACCAGCGCCGCCGTAATCAGCCGCACGATGGTGGGGTCGCAGTTCAGATAGTTGGCGATGCCACCGCATACCCCTGCAATCATTTTATCCGTTCTGGATTTGCACAAACGTTTCTGCATAGCCCCTCACTTTTCCAAAAAATGATTCATAATCGTATAGCCTGTGTCAATGTACAACCCGGTCATCTTTGCAGTGCGCTCACAATAATCCTCCACACCCTGCCGGGGCTTTTCACTGTCGTAGATCATAAAGGGAACGGGATCGTTGGTATGGGTGCGGATGGAAAGCGGTGTTGCATGATCCGGGGTAATGAGTACCCGGAAGGAACCCATTTGCCGCAGTGCTGCCGTCACCGGGCCAACGATTTTTTCATCGATCAGTTCAATGGCACGCACCTTGTTCTGGATCTCTCCGCGATGACCGCATTCATCCGGTGCCTCCACATGGATATAAACAAAGTTTTTCCCACGCTTGAATGCATCGATGGCTGCGTTGGCTTTGCCGTCAAAATCCGTGTCAATGTATCCTGTCACGTTGGGCAGCTGCAGCACCTCCATGCCGGAGAACTTGCCGATGCCCTTCAGCAGATCCACTGCGGAAATCATAGTGGCATCCAGCCCGTACTTCTCCTTGAAATCGGGCAGCTCTGCACGAACCCCCTCGCCCCACAGCCAGATGCTGTTTGCCGGACGCAGCCCCCGTGCCACACGAGCCTGGTTTACCGGGTGATCCTTCAGCAGATCATAGGACTTGCGCATCAGCGCATACAGCTTCTGTGCGTTAGGATGAGCGGGCACATAGTCGTGGATGGGCTTGCCGGTTATATCATGGGGCGGAGTCAGCGTGCCGATATCCAGGGTACCGTGCTCCCAGATCAGGCAGTGCCGATAGCTGACACCGCTATAGAAATGGAACTGGTCATCGTTCAGCTTTTCGCCCAGGTAAGCGACCAGCTGCTCTGCCTCAGCAGTGGAAATATCGTCGGCACAGTAGTCCAGAATGGTTTTGTCCGCATACTCTGGTTCATCACTGAGGGTAACCAGATTGCAGCGCAGGGAAATATCTGTGGATTTCATATCAATGCCGATACTGCCAGCCTCCAGAGGAGAACGCCCCGTGTAATACTGGAATGGATCATAGCCCAGAACGGACAGATTTGCCACATCGCTGCCCGGCTTCATACCGTCCGCAACCGTCTTGATCATGCCAACCTCAGAGGTTTTCGCCATACCCTTGAGATTTGGTGCATCCGCAGCCTCCAACGGGGTCTTATTTCCAAGCTCCGGCAGCGGATAATCCGCCATACCGTCAAATAACACTACCAGATAATTCATATTCATCCAACCTTCCATATTGCAGAAAAAGACATAGGATGCCTATGTCTTTTTCATTCTGCTTATTTCGCAGCGTTCTTCTTTGCCTCGATGTCAGCCAGCGCATCCTTGCGGGACAGGTTGATTCTGCCCTGCTTGTCGATCTCAACGACCTTTACCACGATCTCGTCCCCGATGGAAACCACATCTTCCACTTTTTCTACCCGATCCTTATCCAACTTGGAAATATGAACCAAGCCATCCTTGCCGGGTGCGATTTCCACGAATGCGCCAAAGGACATGAGCCGAACCACCTTGCCCTTATAGATGGCGCCAACCTCCGGATCGTGTGCAATGGTCTCCACGATCTGCAGTGCCTTCTTGGTCTTTTCCAGATCCACACCGCTGATGAATACGCTGCCGTCCTCGTTTACGTCGATCTTGACCTCGCACTCGGCGGAGATCTTCTGGATCACCTTGCCGCCCTGACCGATGACCTCACGAATCTTGTCAACCGGAATCTTGGTCTGCATCATCTTGGGTGCAAACTCATTGACAGAGCTGCGGTAATGGGGAATTGCCTTGAGCATAATCTCGTCCAGAATGTAGATCCGAGCCTTTCTGGTCTTTTCCAGCGCCTCTTCAATAATGGCAGGGGTCAGACCATCCACCTTGATATCCACCTGGATGGCAGTGATACCCTTATGGGTACCGCCAACCTTAAAGTCCATATCCCCGAAGAAATCCTCCAGACCCTGGATATCCACCATGGTCATGAATTCATCGCTGTCCGGCTTGGTGATCAGACCGCAGGAAATACCGGCAACCGGTGCCTTGATGGGTACGCCTGCATCCATCAGCGCCAGCGTAGAGCCGCAGATTGAGCCCTGGGAGGTGGAACCGTTGGAGGACAGCACCTCGGAAACCAGACGCAGTGCATAGGGGAACTCCTCTACCGGCGGAATCACCGGCTCCAGCGCACGCTCTGCCAGAGCACCGTGACCAATCTCACGTCTGCCCGGGCCACGGCTGGGCTTGGTTTCCCCAACGGAATAGGAGGGAAAATTATAGTGATGCATGTAACGCTTGGACACATCTTCATCGATGCCGTCGATCCGCTGTGCATCGGAAACAGGACCAAGGGTTGCAACAGTCAGAACCTGGGTCTGACCTCTTGTGAACAGACCGGAACCATGCACACGGGGCAGCACTCCAACCTCTGCCGCCAGAGGACGGATCTCATCAATGCCTCTGCCATCCACACGCTTGCCCTCATAGAGCCAGTTGCGGACGATCTTCTTCTGCAGCTTGTAGATGCACTCATCGATCATAGCGATCTGCTCCGGGTAATCCGGATCAAACTTTTCGTGAATGTCGTTTTTGATGGGATTCAGCCGTTCTTCACGGATGTTCTTATCATTGGTATCCAGAGCAAACTTCACCCGGTCGGACGCAAATGCGTCAATGGCATCAAACAGATCATGATCCACTTCCATGGATTCAAAGGTAAACTTGGGCTTGCCGATCTGCTTCTGGATGTCCTTGATAAAGGCAACCATCTTTTCGTTTTCAGCCTGACCAGCCAGAATCGCCTGCATCATGGTGGCTTCATCCACCTGGTTTGCGCCTGCCTCGATCATAACGATCTTCTTGTCCGTGCCTGCAACCGTCAGATTCAGATCATTCCTGCCTCTCTGCTCCAGAGTCGGATTCAGTACGATTTCACCATCTACCAGACCAACACTGACGCCGGCAATGGGGCCGTTCCACGGAATATCGGAAATAGAAATGGCAATGGAGGTTGCGATCATACCCATAATCTCCGGAGAGTGATCCGGATCCACAGCCAGCACGGTCATGACAACGGATACATCGTTGCGCATATCCTTGGGGAACAGGGGACGAATGGGACGATCCACCATACGGGAAGTCAGAATAGCCTTCTCGCTGGGCTTACCCTCACGCTTCATGAAGCTGCCCGGGATCTTACCAACTGCATACAGCCGCTCCTCATAATCCACGGAAAGCGGGAAAAAGTCGATGCCCTCTCTGGGCTTTGCGCTTGCTGTAACATTCGCCATCACAACGCTGCCGCCGTAGCGAACCCAGCAGGAGCCGTTCGCCAGTTCACAGGTCTTCCCGGTCTCAACGATCAGTTCCCTGCCGGCAAACATGGTCTTGAACACTTTATAATTTTCGAACATAACTGCCTCCTTCATTTTAGCGGCAGCCTTAGCACTAAACCCTGCTTTCGAGCCGAAAACACGGTTTCATGCTAAATGAACCGCCACTAAACACTTACTTTTTACGAGGAAAAGGCAGAAAGATCCCTCCCTCTGCCTTTTACAATCGTTTTACTTACGGATACCCAGCTTCTCAATGGTTGCACGGTAACGCTCAATGTCCTTCTTCTTCAGGTAGTTGAGCAGGTTCCGTCTGTGACCAACCATCTTGTGCAGACCTCTGCGGGAGTGGTGATCCTTCTGATGAACCTTCAGATGTGCGGTCAGATCCTGGATTCTCTTGGTGAGAATGGCAATCTGAACCTCCGGAGAACCGGTATCTCCTTCGTGAAGCTTGTTTGCTTCGATGACTGCGGTCTTTTCTTCCTTCAGCAGCATTTCTTTCACCTCTTCATTTATTTTGCCAGAACATAGGTTGGGGCAAAGGTGATTCCCGTTCGGGCATACACCCCAATCCAAGTACATAGCACTTGATTATTATAACACAATCCCGTCGGGATGTAAAGCCCCTTTTGCGAAAATTTTGAAAAAATCCGGACGATCAGGAAATGGTTTTTCCCCGCTTGGGCTTTTTCTTCGGCTCAATCGGCTTTTCCTTGCCTCCCTGATCCACAAAAATGCTCTCCTCCGGATTACTGGGAGAAGTATACCGCAGTTCCGGATTTTCCTCTCCCCGCTGCTCATAGTAGGGATTGATGACCAGCTTCTGGATCACCGGATAGCAATTGAAGCAGACCATCAGCCACAGAAAACTCATGGGCAGAAAGGGCAGCAGGAACAGGAAGTAGAAATTCACATAGCACAGGAATGCAAACACCACGATCACCAGCGCTGAAAGCACAATGGTGAGGATGTTTTTCTTCAGAGCAATGCAGGTCAGGGCAAAGCTGTTTTTGACGATGGCACGCAGGGAAAGATCCGTGGAAACGATCATCAAAAATGCATAGTAATTCATCATCAGCACCGTCAGCGCCACTGTGAACATCAGCACAAAGGGCACATAAATTAGATTGTTGTTCATGCTGGAGATCAGTTGAGGGTACACATACACGCCGCATGCCACGCACACCAGCATCACCGAATCAAACACACCCACTACAACGGACTGCTTGAAATTCCGTTTCAGCGCAGTAATGTAATCGTACCACACATAAGCATGTCGTTCCTGGGAAAAATTCCGAAGCACCTTGGTCATGCCCGCCATGGACGGCCCGATCAGGATTGCCTGCACCAGCAGACAGAATCCAGCCATCAAATAACTGAGTTTTTCACTTTTCATGGTAAACAAAGAAATGATACCGATCAAGCCCGGAAGCAAAAACAGTGTGTACACCAGGTTGACACCAACCAGCTTGCCAAGCTTCCGCCAGACGATCTCCCAGAATCGGAAAAACGGCTTCTTTTTCGGTTCATCCTTTGCAATTCCGGCTCCGGCACTCTCATATGAGTTGTGAAAGAGTCCCAAATCATACACCTCCGAATGATGGGGATCCCGATGCCGGAATCCCGGTTACACTGCCCCGATTAAGAAACCGGACAGAAAATAGGTCAGTGCGCTGTCTCCTGCCGCCCCAATCATCAACAGCAGTGTCAGCACAAAAAATCGAATCCAGTAATAGCGCAGGGGTTCCCCATCCTCTCCGGGCTGGTTGCGGGCAAATGCGGCAAACCGGGACGAAAGCCGCCACGCTTCCCGGACTGCCAGCAGCAGAAGGATCGAGGTGACTCCGCTGTGGGGCAACTGCAGAAACAAAACCACCGGCAGCCCCTGCAAGCCCCAGGTCAGATAGGAGTGGGACGCAGCCACCCCCAGACCGATCCCCCGGTACAACAGCACCAGGATGGATCCTGCCTGTCCGAATGCGGACAGCCCCAGCAGCATGCAGCACAGCAGCAGTCCGAAGGTGGGCAGGAAGGAGCCCAGAAAGATCCCGGGCAGGGAACGATACACCTCCTGCTCGGAAAAGCCCTGATCCAGTAAAAGGTTCCAGGTGTGATCCGGCGCTCCCATCGCCCATACAATCCCGATCAAAAATCCACACAGCAGCACACACAGAAAGCGCTGCAGCTGCCGACGCCGCTGCTGGGTCGCCGTGCAGCATGCCCCTACCGTCTGATACATACACATCCTCCTTTGGTACAAGCCTTTCTAGAGAATATGCACGTCCCCCATCAGATATTACTTAGACAGTTCGTAAGCACGCTTGGTGCAGCGCTGGCAGGCATCCTTCGCCACGTCTGTCAGCTTCCCCTCATACAGCGCATCCAATCCGGCAAGTGTGGTGCCACCGGGAGAAGAAACCATTTTGATCAATTCATCCAGAGTATAGCCGGAATCCGTGATCATCTTTGCTGAACCGATCAGGCTCTGGCTGAACAGCACCGCTGCGGTCTGGGCATCAATGCCCACAGAAGCAGCATAGTCAATGAAGCCCTTGGCATACAGATAAATGAATGCCGGACTGCTGCCGTTGATGGCAATGATCTCCTTCATTTTGTCCGCCGGTACCACTGCCGCCTTGCCGCATGCAGCAAACACGGACAGCACAAAGGAAAACTCCTCCTCAGTGGTAGGCGCTACCTTCGCAAGTGCGGATGCGCCCTCCCCTAACAGCAAGGGCGTATTGGGCATCACCAGGATCACCTTGGCATCCGCCCGGGTCCTGGACTGGATATACTCGCCGGTGATGCCTGCGGCAATGGAAACCAGTACTGTGTCCGCCGTTACATGATCTGCAATGCCCTCCAGCACCCCTTCGATCACCTGGGGCTTCACTGCCAGGAACACATACTTACAGGTATCTGTAACCGCCGCTGCATCCGCACAGGGCTGTACGCCGAATGCCTTTAACGCCTCCAGCTTTGCCTGATCCGGATCTGCTGCGTAGATCTCTGCTGCGTCAAATTTTGACCGGATGGCTTTCATAATGGCGGTGCCCATATTCCCGGCACCGATAAATCCGATTTTTGCAATTGTTTGACTCATGGTTCTTCCCTCCGGAATAAAAAAGCCGTTCAATGTTGCACAAAGCGGCTTGAACGGCTTTTTTGCATATTCAGACGGTTTCCGTCCTTGTGATCAGATACTGATGGTGTTGGAAATCTGGTACAGCTTCTCGTCAAAGGGCTTCTTCATAGACAGCGCTTCCTGAATGTCAAAGTCTACGATCTTGCCCTGCTGCATGCCTACAACACGGTTCCCGATGTCGTTTTCCAGCAGTTCAACGGCGTAGTAACCCATTTCACTTGCAACCACACGGTCACGCAGTGTCGGAGAACCGCCACGCTGTACATGACCCAGAATGGTTGCTCTTGCTTCAATGCCGGTCTTGGCTTCCAGGGTCTTTGCGATCAGCTCAGAGTGACCGATGCCCTCTGCTACGATGACGATGAAGTTCTGCTTGCCGGTCTTCTTGGTCTCCAGCATCTTCTTTGCAACCTCGTCCAGATCATAGGGCAGCTCCGGAACCAGTACAAAGGTTGCGCCGCATGCCACACCGGTGTTAAGTGCGATATGCCCTGCGTTTCTGCCCATTACCTCAACCACACTGCAACGGTCATGAGAATGACAGGTATCCCGCAGCTTGTCCACCATTTCCACAACGGTGTTCATTGCGGTATCGTAACCGATGGTATATTCTGTGCAGGCAATATCGTTGTCGATGGTGCCCGGCAGACCTACGCAGAGGATGCCTCTTTCGGAAAGGTCAGCTGCACCACGGAAGGAACCATCACCGCCAATGACTACAATGCCCTCCAGACCCAGCTCCTCGCAGGTCTTCTTTGCCTTCTGCAACCCCTCTTCTGTGCGGAATTCAGGGCAGCGGGCAGTATAAAGCAGGGTACCGCCGCGCTGGATAATGGACGAAACGCTCCGGGTGTTCATCTCGTAAACATCCCCGTTGATCAGCCCGTTATAGCCTCTGTTGATGCCGAATACCTGCATTCCCTTGGAAATTGCAGTACGAACCACCGCACGGATGGCTGCATTCATGCCCGGGGCATCTCCGCCGCTTGTCAATACGCCGATTTTTTTCATGATACGTACACTCCTATCCTAAACTATACAATTTATATTGTACTACTTTTCTGCATTTTGTCAAGGGGCTTTCCCCTCATTTTTTGTGTTTGCCGACATTTTTCCGTTTGCAGCCGGAACCATGCCCACACAGTCCTCCGGCACGATCCGGCACAGAGCATCCCGGAAGGGGGCAGTCAGCTCCACGCCAGCTATCCGCCTGGATGCCACATACCGGCGCAGATCCGTCAAATAAAAGCAAACTCTGGTTTCTCCCGGATGACACCGGCAAAGCTCTGTGACCGCTTTCTGCCGCTTTGCATCATCCGAACGGAGCTTGATGCAAAGCTGCCGTCCGGCAAGCAGCTGTCGGATCTGCTCTCCGGGCTGGAGTTCATTGCAAAGAATGCTGTTTTCTCCATCCCGTGCAGAAATTTTCCCGTGGATCAGCAGCACCTGTTCCGGCTCCAGCATACCGTTACGCTGGGCATACAGAATGGGAAATACCACTGCTTCCATGGTGCCGGACAGATCCTCCAGGGTCAGAAAGCACATCTTTTCTCCATTCCGTGCCACATGAGGCTTGACGGACTGGAGCATGCACAACACACTGATACCCGTCCCATCCTTCTCATCCTGTAGTTCCTTCAATTCCGGCAGCCGCAGCAGCTTTCTGCACCACTGCAAATGTCCCAGAGGATGCCCGGACAGGTACATGCCCGTCAGTTCCTTTTCCATCCGCAGCAGCTGATTGGGCGGGAATTCCTCCATCTTTGGAATCGGTACGCTTTCCGGCATGGCACTCCCCTGTCCGAACAGATCCATCTGTCCCTGGATCAGGGTTCGGCTGCTGCCCGCCTGGGCGTCCATGATCTGCTCATAGCACATGAGCATTTCCCGCCGGTTATGTCCCAGACCATCCAGTGCGCCGCACCGGATCAGATTGTCCACCGTGCGCTTGCCTACATCCAGCTGTACCATACGTTCGCAGAAATCCAGGAAGCTGTGGTACAAGCCGTGCTCCTGCCGTTCTTGGATCACCTGACTGATAACGCCCTTGCCAAGCCCCTTTACCGCCAGCAGTCCGAAGTGGATCCCCTTGCTGCCCACGGTAAAGCCCATGTCACTGACGTTTACATCCGGTCTGCATACTGCCATCCCATATTCCTCGCACAAGGCGATATACTCCATCAGCTTGGGCGTATTGCTCAATACACTGGTCATCAGTGCCGCCATATACTGGGGGAAGTAATGACATTTCAGATATGCGGTCTGGTATGCAAGATAGGCATAGGCTGCTGCATGGGATTTGTTAAAGGCATAGGAGGCAAAGCTGGTCATCTGGTCAAAGATCTCATTGGCAGTCGCCTCCGGCACTCCGTTCGCCACTGCCCCGGGACAGCTGACTGTCCCGTCCGACTCCCTGCTGCCCCACAAAAAGGTCTGGCGCTCCGCCTCCATGACCTTGTGCTTTTTCTTCGCCATGGCACGACGCACCAGATCCGCTCTGCCATAGGAATACCCGGCAAGGCTGCGGCAGATCTCCATGACCTGCTCCTGATACACCATGCATCCGTAAGTGACCTGGAGAATGGGCTTCAGCAGCGGATGCGCATAGGTAATCTGCTCCGGTGCATGTCGGTTGCGTATATACCGGGGGATGGATTCCATAGGCCCCGGTCGGTACAGGGAGATCACGGCGATCAGATCCTCCATGCAGGTCGGCTCCAGCTTCGTCAGTACCCGCTGCATGCCGGCGCTTTCAAACTGAAATACACCGCCGGTTTTCCCCTGGGACATCATCCGGTACACCGCCGGATCGTCCAGAGGAATCTGATCGATCCGGAAGTCCGGCTCCAGCTGCTGGATTGCCCGGCAGGCATCCCGGATCACCGTCAGGTTCCGCAGCCCGAGAAAATCCATTTTCAGCAGTCCCAGCTGTTCCAGGGTGGTCATGGGATACTGGGTCACAATGGACTCCTCATTTTTTTGCAGGGGAACAAATTCGCTGACCGGGGCGCTGGCAATCACCACACCTGCCGCATGAGTGGTAGCATGCCGGGGCATACCCTCCAGCCGCTGCGCCATATCCAGCAGCTTATGCACCCGGGAATCCGTATCATACAGCTCCGTCAGTTCCTTGCTGACTTTCATTGCCCCGGCAATGGTCATATTCAGCTCCCCGGGGATCAGCTTTGCCACCCGATCACACAGACCATAGGGCAGCGCCATTGCCCTGCCCGTGTCCCGGACTGCCGCCCTGGCTTTCATGGTATCAAAAGCAATGATCTGTGCCACCCGGTCACTGCCGTATTTTTCGATCACATAGTCAATTACCCGCTGCCTGCCCTCGATGCAGAAATCAATATCAAAGTCCGGCATGCTGACACGCTCCGGATTCAGAAAGCGCTCAAACAACAGGTGGTAGCGCATTGGATCAATGCCGGTGATGCCAATGCAGTAAGCGCAGAGACTGCCGGCACCGGAGCCTCTTCCAGGGCCAACCGGCACCCCAATTTGTCTGGCGTAGCGGATAAAATCCCACACGATCAGAAAATAATCCACATAGCCCATTTGCTGGATGACACGCAGCTCATACTGCATCCGTTCCCGGATTTCCGGTGCCGGATCCTCCCCGTACCGACGGTGCAGCCCCTCCCGGCACAGATGTTGAAAAAAAGCGGTGGTATCCGTCACCCCATCCATTTGAAATGCGGGCAGCTTCAGCTGTCCAAAGGTGAATTCCACATTGCACTGCTCTGCGATCCGCACCGTATTGGAGATGGCATCCGGCACAGCGGAAAACAGCTCCGCCATTTCCGCTCCGGATTTTACATAGAATTCGTCCGTTTCAAAGCCCATGCCGGTGGGATCCTCCACGGTCTTGTTGGTCTGGATACACAGCAGCACATGCTGTAAGGATGCGTCCTCCCGGGTGATATAATGAGCATCATTGGTTGCCACCAGAGGGATACCCGTTTCCCGGGACAGACGATACAGCTGGGGCAGGATTGTCTTTTGCTCCCGGATGCCGTGATCCTGCACCTCAAGATAATAGCTGTCCGCCCCGAAGATCTGCCGGTACCGGAGCGCTGCTTCCTTTGCCCCGGCATAATCCCCGTTCACAAGCCGTCTGGGGATCTCCCCTGCCAGGCATGCGGACAGACAGATCAGCCCCTCATGATACTGCTCCAGCAGTTCCAGATCCACCCGGGGCTTATTGTAAAAACCCTCGATGTACCCCAAGGATACCAGCTTTATGAGGTTCTGATAGCCGGTCTGATTCCGGCACAGCAGCACCAGGTGATAGGGACTGGTATCCAGCCGATGCACCTTGTCATGGCGGCTCCGGGGGGCTACATACACCTCACAGCCGATGATGGGCTTGATGCCAGCTTCCTTCGCTGCCTGCCAGAATTCCACTGCCCCGTACATGCAGCCGTGATCAGTGATCGCCACCGCAGTCTGCCCCAGTTCCTTGATGCGTTGTATCAGCTGCTGGATGCGGCACGCCCCATCCAGCAGGCTGTATTCCGTATGCACATGCAGATGCACAAAATCCGGCATAAATGTTCTCTCCTAAGACTGGGTGCGCAAGGAATCTGCAAGGACCTGGAGCCGCTTGAGACGGTGATTGACGCCGGAGCGACCAATGGGAGGATCCAGAAGCTCCCCCAGTTCCTTCAGGCTCAATTCCGGGTTGTCCATCCGCAAAAGCGCCATCTGCTGTAAATCCGGTGACAGAGCATCCAGACCCATCCGCTCATCGATCAGCAGAATGTCTTTGATCTGCCGTTCCGCCGCCAGCATCACCTTATTGATATTCGCTATATCGCAGTTGCTGATGCGGTTCGCCTTATTGCGCACATTTTTGAGTATTTCGATATTGATAAAGTCAATGGTACCCTGCTGGGCACCCATAAAGGTCAGCAGATCCTCGATCTGTTCTGAATGTTTCAGATATACCACCGGCATGCCCTTCCGCAGTACCGTTTTGGCATTGACACCGATTGCAAGCAAAATCTGAGAAAATGGCTCCTCCAGCTGGGCGCAGGGCAGAACAAACTCCAGGTGGTATTCCTTGTTGGGATCCGTCATACTACCGCAGGATAAAAAAGCGCCCGCTGTAAATGAACCCAGACTATTGGTCACAACATTGGTCATTTCCAGTGGACGCTCCGGCAGGATAATATGATACTGCTCCAGTACGATACGCGCCTGCTCCGGATCAGTCAGGGAAACGCTATACAAGGTGCCATGCTGCCCAGTTTCCATACGAGGCTGCACCCGATCCCCGAACACCTGCCGGAACAGCCGGGGCATCAGCTCATAAAATGCCTCCGACTCGCTTTGCATCAGGATCTCATCCTGCCGAAGCTGCCGGGCGAACAGGAGCATGCCGTACAAACAGGCGTATGCCTTGTCCCGGTCGGTAATAGTGGTGCAAAGCTCCTGCTTGACCTGATTGGAAAAGGAAATCATACTTCACCGCCTTATGCCCGATCCCTCTGAATATCCCGATGGCTTTTGTGTACGCACAGTCCCTTCTGGGACAGGTAATCCCCGATCAACTCCGCAAAGGTCACAGAGCGGTGCTTGCCGCCGGTGCATCCAAAAGCAATGATCAGTTGACTTTTCCCCTCCCCCACATACAAGGGAATCAGAAAATCCAGAAGATCCTCCAGCTTTTCCAGCAGCTTCCGGGACTGGGGGAAAGACATGACGTAATCCCGCACACAGGCATCGCAACCGGAGTGGGGACGCAGCTCCTTCACATAATAGGGATTGGGCAGACAGCGCACATCAAATACCAGATCTGCCTCTGTGGTGGCGCCATACTTGAACCCGAAGGAGGTCAGCTGAATCAGCATGGAATCGCTGGTTTTCTCCAGGTACAGAGACTTGACCTGCTCCTTGAGCTGAGAGGTGGAAAGATAGGAGGTATCGATCAGATAGCTGGCAATGCCCCGCAGCGGATTGAGCCGCACACGCTCCGCCGCAATGGCGTCATGGAGACTGCCCTGATACGCAGTGTCCAGAGGATGCTTCCGGCGGGTCTCCTTGTAGCGCTTAAGGATCACCTCATCCGATGCCTCCAGGAACAGCACCTTCACATCCAGACGCTGATCCAGCTTCATCTGCATCAACTGTCCGCACAGCTCCTCAAAGGATTCCCCGGAGCGGATGTCCATGGCAATCGCCACCCGTTCCAGCTTGCTGCCGGACTGCATGCACAGATCCACAAACTTATGCAGAAGCTGAGGCGGCATATTGTCGATACAGTAAAAGCCGATATCCTCCAGCACATGCATCGCCAGAGATTTTCCGGATCCGGACATGCCGGTCACAACGGTAAACTGCATGCTGCACCCCCTATTTCAATACGATCGGTTCCAGTTCCAGTTGAAAACCGGTCTGTTCCCGGACAACCTGCTGTACCTTGTCAGCCAATGCCAGAATATCAGCGCAGGTAGCACCGCCCTTGTTGATGATAAACCCACTGTGCTTGCGGCTCACCTCTGCGCCCCCCACAGACAGCCCCTTCAGACCGCAAACCTCAATCAGCCGGGACGCATAATCTCCCTGGGGACGCTTGAAGGCACTGCCGGCGCTGGGATATTCCAAAGGCTGCTTTTCCCGTCGCTTTTCCATGGTCGCCTCCATCACCGAGCGGATCTGCTCCGGATCCCCCGGTTGCAGCTGCAAGGTTACAGAAGTAATGATCCCCCCATTTTCCATAAAACAGCTGTGCCGGTAGGAAAGCTGCATATCTGCCGCATCCATCTGCACCAGATTCCCATTCCGATCCAGGTACTCTGCGGAGACAGCCACATGAGACAGCTCTCCCCCATAAGCACCGGCGTTCATGTACAAGCCACCCCCCACCGTACCGGGAATCCCGTAGGCAAATTCCAAGCCGGTCAGTCCTGCATCCAGCGCAGCAGTGCATACAGCCCGGAGGGAAGCCCCCCCCTGACAGACAAGCTGATTTTCCTGCCGGGTAATCCGGGCAAAGGCATGCCCGAACAGCAGCACCACTCCATCAAAGCCTTCATCCGGCACGATCACATTGCTGCCCCGTCCAAGCACGGCAAATGGGATCCCCTCCCGGCGCAGGAACTGCACCAGGGTCTGCGCAGTCCGGGCACTGTTCACATGCACCAACGCCCGGCATGGCCCCCCCACCCGAAAGGTGGTATGCTCCGCCAGGGATACTTCCGTTTCCATCTTGCAGCCGCACTGCTGACACAGGGTCTCCAGTTGATTGATATATGTCATACTTTCTCCTCGCTGTTGTATGGTTTCTCAGAACAGGATATTCCGCTTTTTCGCCACCCATTCCTTCACACGCTCTGCCTCTGCATTGAAAATCAGCCGCTCCGGAAAGTCCAGACTTTCCAGCAGCTGCATGGATTCGGGTACCTGCCCGATGAGGGTGCAGTAATGGCAATCCGTATTCACCACAATGGGTACTTCCAGTTCCTTGCACAGCCGGAAGATCTCATAGGCATTCTGCCGGGAGCCGGGCTTGTAGAGAATGGAGCTTTCGTTCAGCTCCACCAGCTTATTGTATTCCTTGAAGCATTTGAGGGTGGGGACATAATCAAAGGGGAAGAAATCCGTGGTACAGTGACCGATCACGTCCACCGCCTCATTCTCCTTTGCAAGCCGCTGGTATGCCCGGGTGCATGCCTCCGCAGTCATGGAGGGCACTACCGGCTTATGCAGGGATGCAATCACCCACTCCATATGCCCCAGTTCTTTTGCATTCAGATCCAGATTGCCATCCTCGTCTACAATATTCGCCTCCACACCACGCAGCATGGGAACGCCGCAAATCTCCCGTGGAAGGATCTTGTAATTATGAAAATGCCACAGGTGGGGCGCATCCGGCTCCGCAGGCCCGTGATCCGTCAGGGCAAAAAGCCGGATGCCAGCTTCCTTGGCGGACTGTGCAAGCTCATTGATGGTGGAATAGGCGTGGGTGGATGCAATGGAATGACAGTGCAAATCAGCTTGAATGTGCATGGATAAGCCTCCTGCTATTGAGTAGTGTTACCTTAAAACTGTTCGTAATTTTTCACGGTTTCCTTGCTGTCCATATCCAGCCCCAGACGATCCAGCAATTCCTGTGCCGCATTGTAGCCCATCTTTTTCTGACGATTGTTCATGGCTGCAACCTCCATGATGACCGCAAGATTTCTTCCTGGCTTTACCGGAATCGTCAAAGACGGAACCTTCACCCCAAGAATGGAAGTATACTGGCTGTCAACCCCCATCCGATCATAAATCTTTTCCGGATTCCAAAGCTCCATCTCCACGATCAGATCGATCTTTTCCGTCATCTTGATGGCACCCATACCAAACAGGCGGCGTGCATTGATGATGCCGATGCCACGCAGCTCCAGGAAGTGGCGAATGTTATCCGGGGAACTGCCCACCAGGCTGATGTTGGATACCTTCCGGATCTCGACTGCATCATCCGCCACCAGACGATGCCCGCGCTTTACCAGCTCAATGGCAGTCTCACTCTTGCCCACGCCGCTTTCGCCGGTGATGAATACACCCTCGCCGTAGATCTCGATCAAGACCCCGTGCCGGGTAATCCGGGGCGCCAGATTCAGATTCAGAAAGGCGATCAGGCCGGACATAAAATTGGAGGTGCTTTCCTTGCTCCGCAGAAGCGGCACCTCGTACTGCTTTGCAAACTCCAGCATTTCCGCAAAATAGGGCAGCTCCCGGGTGATGATCAGCGCCGGCAGCTTCTGTGCAAACAGCATCTCCAGCCGGTCACGCCGGGTCTTTTCGTCAATGGTGGACAGGTACGCAAACTCCATCTTGCCGATGATCTGGATCCGCTCCGGATTAAAGTATTCATAAAACCCCATCAGCTGCAAACCGGGACGGTTCACATCATTTTCCTCGATCTGAATGTCCTTGGCTTCCTTGTGAATATAAATGGTCTCCAGCTTGAATTCGTCAATGATCTTCTCCAGGCTCACTTTAAACTTATCTGTCATAATGACCCCCTTCTACTTCCGGCAGTGCCAATGGAACAGAACCGCCGCATGTACATAATACCTGATTATATTATACTACACTCTCCCGGATAATTCAAGGCAATACGCAAAAAGCAGTGCCGCTTTTCGCAGCACTGCTTTCCAAAAATATAAAAGTTAGCCGAATACACTCAGCAATACGCCTGCCGCCACAGCAGAACCGATTACGCCCGCTACATTCGGGCCCATGGCATGCATCAACAGGAAGTTGGTAGGATCCTCCCGGGCGCCTTCCTTCTGGGAGATACGAGCAGCCATTGGAACAGCGGAAACACCGGCAGAACCGATCAATGGGTTGATCTTGCCGCCGGACAGCTTGTTCATCAGCTTGCCCAGCAGAACACCGGATGCTGTACCCAGGGAGAATGCAGCAACACCCAGCAGCATAACCAGCAGGAATTCCTTGTTGATCACCTTATCCGCCTTGGTGGTGGCCCCAACGGAGATACCCAGGAAAATGGTGATAATGTTCATCATTGCATTCTGTGCGGTATCCACCAGACGGCTTACTACGCCGCTTTCCTTGAACAGGTTACCCAGCATCAGCATACCCACCAGAGGAGCAGCGGAGGGAATCAGAGAACCAATAATCAATGTAACCGCAATGGGGAAAATAATCTTTTCCGTCTTGGACACCTTGCGCAGCTGACCCATCTTGATGGAACGCTCCTTCTTGGTGGTCAGAGCACGCATGATCGGCGGCTGAATAATGGGAACCAATGCCATGTATGTATAAGCAGCCAAAGCGATGGTACCGGTGTCGATCGCACCGCCGCCGCTGAGCAGCTTACTGGAAACGTAGATCGCAGTCGGACCATCTGCACCACCGATGATAGCGATGGAGCTTGCCTCCTTACCGGTGAAGAACAAACCTGCAAGGATGAAGGTAAAGAAGATGCCGCCCTGTGCAGCCGCACCCAGCAGGAAGCTCTTAGGGTTTGCAATCAAAGGCCCGAAGTCGGTCATACAGCCGATGCCCAGGAAGATCAGAGGCGGATAAACCTGGAGCTTAACGCCCATATACAGGATATCCAGCAAGCCGCCTTCCCGCATGACTTGCAGATAATCGATCCCTACATGCTCTCCTGCCGCATTCATACCCGTCCACAACTCCGGATGGTACATGCCTGCATTGGGAATGTTGGTCAGAAGCATGCCGAATGCGATGGGCAGCAGCAGCAAAGGCTCGAAACCCTTCTTGATTGCCAGGAACATAAATACAAAGGAAATCAGGATCATTGCCAGGGACTTTAAGCCGTCCACTGAGGTTACAAACGCATACAGACCGCTTTCAAACCACAAATCCTTCAGGGTTTGCAGCAGCGTTTCTAAAATTATCATCGTACTCGCCCTCTCTCTTTAAAATGGTGTGGTATTATCCCGCAGCCCAGCCATATACCAGGCGGGTCTTGCGCCCCGAACCGAAGCCTGTCTGGGTCGAATGGACTTTACGGCGTAGGTTGTGCCCTCAGCATCGCCCATGGCAGAGATCGCTGCACAAATCGCCGCAACCACTGCCTGCTCTTCATTCAGATCCGCAGCCGGAGATTTCGGAGCCGGCTTGGGAGCAGGCTTCTGCTCCTGTTTGGGGGCAGAAGGCGCATCCGGCTTACTCTTGTTGGATCGGCTTTCAAAGAACTTTCCAAGCAGGGACACAAATGCGATCAGAATGATCAGCCCAAGGAATACCACCGCAAAGCCGGTCAGTGTGACAGCAATAATACCCGTAAAGGGAATTTTCTCGTTGCCGTTCATTTCCGACATGAAAAGCGGGGCGGCATTTGCCAGCATCATCCAAGTTTTCATATGTATACGCTCCTATCATAAATAAAATAGCACATAAAAATATTATACACGATTTCAGCATCAATTGCAAGGGCAACACCGCACAAAGATGGTGCGGTAGATGTGCCAACATGTTTTTCGTCAGATTGCACAGAAATGACGCAGGAATACTGGCGTATTGCAAGGAGTTTCTGTGTGATATGACGGAAAATTCGTCAGCAGATGCCGTGCAAAGCCACCAGGCGGTCTTTGTGCGATGTTGCCCAAGCATTTTATCATCCATTCTACACATTTTTTGTGATGGTTGACAATCCTGCACAGCATGGTATAATGAGTAAAAAAGGAGAAAATCAACTATGCAATATGCAATTCTGATTTTGCTGATCCTTGCCGTCATCCTGCTGCTGATTCTCATATTCCGCCGCAGCCGGGATCTCATCGACGCCATGGAGCAGCAGCTATCACAAGCAAAAGATGCCCTGTTGGAACAGGAACGACTCATGCAGCAGGAATGGAGCAGCGGCATGCACCAGAACATCCGCACCATGGGCGACGGGCTGCTGACGGCGGAAAAGCTGGGCAGAGAGGCACAGGAGCAGCAGCTCAAGCTGATGGATCGGAGCATCGGCACCCGACAGCAGGTACTGCGGGAGGAGCTCAATGCGCAGCTGTCCCAGCTGGAAAAGCGGCTCCAGACCTTTGAGCTTTCCAGCGAACAGAAGCTGGAGGGTATGCGCAGCACCCTGTCCCGGCACATGATGGACATGCAGGAAACCAACAGCCGTCAGCTGGATCAGATCCGGTCAACGGTGGACGAAAAACTGCAAAAGACCCTGGACGAAAAAATGGCACAGTCCTTTCAGCTTGTCAGCACCCGGCTGGAGGAAGTATACAAGGGACTTGGGGAAATGCAGACCCTTGCCGCCGGCGTGGGAGACCTGAAAAAGGTGCTGTCCAACGTCAAGACCAGGGGCATTCTGGGGGAATACCAGCTGGGGGCGCTGCTGTCGGAGCTGCTGGCGCCGGAGCAGTATGAAACGGACATTGCCACCATTCCCGGCAGCAAAAACCGGGTGGAATTTGCCGTGCGCCTTCCGGGAGAGGGTGCAGAACCGGTATATCTGCCCATTGATTCCAAATTTCACGGGGAAGCCTATGCCCAACTGCAGGACGCCTACGAGCATGGGGATCCGGCGGCAGTCAAGGTCGCACGGGAGGTACTGGTAAGTCGGCTCAAGCAGTCCGCCAAGGACATCCGGGACAAGTATGTGGAGCCGCCCTACACCACCTCCTTCGGCATACTGTTTGTTCCCTTTGAAGGATTGTATGCAGAGGCGGTCAGCCTTGGGATGGTGGAGATCCTACAGCAGCAGTATCAGATCAATCTGGCAGGACCAAGCACCATGGCGGCTCTGCTGAATGCGCTGCAAATGGGCTTCCACACCCTTGCCATCCAGAAGCGCAGCAATGAAATCTGGCAGGTGCTGGGCGCTGTCAAGACGGAGTTCCTCCGGTTCGAGGATATTCTGGCTGCCACCCAAAAGCATATGCAGCAGGTTTCCACTGACCTGGACAAGCTGGTAGGCGTCCGGACACGTGCCATCAACCGGAAACTCCGCAGCATCGAACAACTGGAGCCCCAGGACGCTTCCGCATTGTTGGAGGAGGAACCCCAATAAAGCCAATCAAACATGCATAAAAGAAATGCGCTGTCAGAATTCCGGCAGCGCATTTTTGTATGGAAGTATTGAGAATCTTATACGTTGAACAGCAGATCAGAGTAGGGCGGCAGCGGCCAATCCTCTGCGGAAACCAGCATTTCCAGCTGATCCGCATAAGTACGCAGGTCACCCATAGCGGAGAATACCTGGCTGCGGTATGCCTTTGCACACTCCAGCACATCGCCGATCTCCTTGGCTGCGTTGACCTTGCTCTCCAGAGCCTGCATTGCCTCGTACATCTTGGCAGTGTTGCTGTCCAGATCCGCCGCAAGCTTGGTTTCCGCAGAAGCATCCAGACCCAACTGCTTCTTTGCAATGGCGGTATCGCAGATCTTCTTGCCGTATTCCATTGCAGCAGGCAGCAGCTTCTTCTTGGTCATATCCAGCATGGTCATGGCTTCGATGTTGATGACCTTGCTGTAATTTTCCAGAAGGATATCGGTACGGGAAGCGATCTCCTCCTTGGTGTAGATGCGGAACTTCTCAAACATTGCAATGTTCTGAGGATCCATGTAATGAGGCAGAGCATCCACAGTGGATACCAGATTCGGCAGTCCTCTCCGGGCAGCCTCCTCCAGCCACTCATCCGAATAGCCGTTGCCGTTGAAGATGATCGCCTTGTGCTCCTTGATGGTCTGGATCAGCAGCTCCTTCAGCGCCTTGTCAAAGTCCTCTGCCTGTTCCAGCTTATCAGCAAATTCACACAGCTCCTGTGCAACAATGGTGTTCATGATGGTATTGGTACAAGAAATAGAATCCGCAGAGCCCAGCATTCTGAACTCGAACTTGTTGCCGGTGAAAGCAAAGGGAGAAGTACGGTTCCGGTCGGTTGCATCCTTCCGGAAGTTGGGCAGAGCGTCTACGCCGATAACAAACTCCAGATCCTGATCGGTCTTGATGTTGGTACCGTTCTCCAGTGCATCCAGTACTCTCTGCAGATCATCGCCGATGAAAATGGAAACTACAGCCGGCGGTGCTTCATTTGCACCCAGCCGGTGATCATTGCCAGCGGAAGCTGCAGACAGACGGAGCAGAGGCGCATACTCATGTACACCCTTGATGATGGCACACAGGAAGGTCAGGAACTGCATGTTGTGCAGGGGTGTGTCACCGGGATCCAGCAGGTTCTGTCCATCGTTGGAGGAAATGGACCAGTTATTGTGCTTGCCGGAGCCGTTGACCCCTGCGAAGGGCTTTTCGTGGAGCAGGCAAACCAGACCATGCTTCAAAGCGATCTTCTTCATCATCTCCATAGTCAGCTGGTTGTGATCCGCCGCAATGTTAGAGGTGGTGAAGATGGGGGCAAGCTCGTGCTGTGCCGGAGCAACCTCGTTGTGCTTGGTCTTGGCGTAGATGCCCAGCTTCCACAGCTCACAGTCCAGATCCTTCATAAAGTCGGATACTCTCTGCTTGATGTTGCCGAAGTAGTGATCCTCCATCTCCTGACCCTTCGGAGACATTGCGCCGAACAGGGTTCTGCCGGTGAGGATCAGATCCTCACGCTGATCGTAGGTCTTCTTGTCTACCAGGAAGTATTCCTGCTCCGGGCCAACCGTGGTAGAAACCCGGGTAGCAGTGGTGTTGCCGAACAGGCGCAGGATACGCAAAGCCTGTTCGTTGACTACTTCCATAGAACGCAGCAGCGGCGTCTTCTTGTCCAGAATCTGACCGGTGTAGGAACAGAACGCTGTGGGGATGCACAGGGTATTGTCCTTGATAAATGCATTGGAGGTAGGATCCCAAGCGGTGTAGCCTCTTGCCTCAAATGTGGCACGCAGACCGCCGGAGGGGAAGGAAGAAGCGTCCGGCTCGCCCTTGATGAGCTCCTTGCCGGAGAAGTCCAGAATCACCTTGCCGTCGCCGGCGGGGGTGATGAAAGCGTCATGCTTTTCAGCGGTGATACCTGTCATAGGCTGGAACCAGTGGGTGTAGTGGGTTGCACCCTTTTCCACTGCCCAGTCCTTCATGGCATTTGCCACCACATCTGCTACATCGCTTTCCAGTGCAATGCCGAACTGCTTGGTTTTCATCACGGATTTGTAGATATCCTTCGGCAGTCTTTCCCGCATCACCGTATCATTGAATACGTTACAGCCAAAATACTCGGAAACGGACGGATGCTTTGCTTGCTCTGACATATGAATTCCTCCTTAAAATAAAAACAGCGCTCCGACACTGACCGATACTGGATCCTGCATAACGGTCAGAATCGAAACGCCATTGTTTCAAATCTTCTGTTGCCATTATACAGCAACTGTGCCGGAATGTCAAGATGCATTCTGGATTTTGTTTCTTTGACAGAATTCTTTCCCCATATTCTTTTCTCATGTGTCAATTCTGACAAATGCATTGGGCTATATCACATTTATATGCACAGAATCCGGCAAAAGCCGTTGGTTTCCTATTGACAAACCACTTGAAAATATGATATAGTTTTCTATAGAGTGACATGTGTTTTTCTGTCGCGGAATGTATCAGACGCAAAAGGAGAGTAGGATGAACGAACAAAGACGGCTGATCGTAGTGGATTCCTCCGTTTTGCCGGAGGTCATTCTGAAAGTACTTGCTGTCAAGAAGCTGCTGGCAAGCCGGGAGGAAAAAAGCTCTGCCTCTGCATGCAAGCGCATCGGCATCTCCCGCAGCGCCTACTACAAGTACCGGGACAGTGTATTCTCCTACGATGACAAGATGACCAAACGGATTTTGACTCTGTCAGCGCTTCTGCGGGACGAGCCGGGCATTCTCTCCAGTGTGCTGGTGACTCTGCACGCCTGTGAAGCAAACATCCTGACGGTCAACCAGAACATCCCCATGGACGGGGTTGCAGCAGTTACCATTTCCCTGCGGCTCAGCGGCGGCAACGAGGGTGCATTGCAGCTCCGTACCCGCATTGCACAGCTCAAGGGCGTGGTGGATGTCAAGCTCTTGTCCGGAGAATAAAGAGCAATTCAATGATATGGAAGGAGAGATTGCCCGAACGGGCAGTCACATAAAAGCTATGGCAAAGTTTGCAGTATTGGGATTCGGCGTGGTCGGTTCCGGCGTAGTGGAACTGTTTTACAAAAACAAAGCCCACATTGAAGAAAAAGCAGGACAGGAGATGGATGTCAAGTACATTCTGGATATCCGCCAGTTTCCTGCAAGCCCCTATAAGGACAAGATCGTGGCAAGCATTGACCCGATCCTGGAGGATCCGGAGGTCACTGCGATTGCAGAGTGCATGGGAGGCGTAGAGCCTGCTTTCACCTATGTCAAGGCATGCCTGGAACGGGGTAAGAGTGTTTCCACCTCCAATAAGGAGTTGGTTGCCCAGAAGGGTGCAGAGCTGCTGGCACTGGCTGCGGAAAAAAACTGCAATTTCTTCTTTGAAGCAAGCGTAGGCGGCGCCATCCCTATCATTCGTCCCCTGCATAAGTGCCTGGCCGCCAATGATATCAGCGGTGTTGCCGGCATCCTCAACGGTACTACCAACTTCATTCTCACCAAAATGATCCGGGACAAGATGCAGTTTGCCGATGCGCTGGCTCTGGCACAGAAGCTGGGCTATGCAGAAAAGGATCCCACCGCAGATGTGGAAGGTCTGGACGCATGCAGAAAGATCTGCATCATCTCCTCCCTGGTGTTCGGCAAGCACGTTTACCCGAAGGATGTTTACACCAAGGGCATTGCCGACATTGCACTGGAGGATGTGGAGCTTGCCGGGCATCTGGGTGGCGCTGTCAAGCTGATCGCCAGCGTACAGCGGCAGGCAGATGGCAGGATCCTGCCGGCGGTTATGCCCATGTTCGTGTCCTATGACAATCTGATCTCCCGTGTGGATGACGTGTTCAACGCAATCATGGTATACGGGGACGCCATTGACAAAACCATGTTCTACGGCAGAGGCGCAGGCAAATTCCCCACAGCCAGTGCAGTACTGGGCGATGTGATCGATGCCGTCAAGCATGCACGCACCGTATTCTCACAGGCCTGGGAACCCTCCGATGACAACCGCTTCCTGGCTCCCATCGCAGAACGCACTTCCAGAATGTATCTGAAGGTGAGCAAGTGCGATCCCCAGCAGATGTTCCGGAAGCTGTACGACTTTTACGCCTCCCAGAAAATCGCCGTGGATGCACAGCTGTCCCTTGCCCGGCTGAAGGACGGGGAAAACATCGCATTTCTCACGCCTACAGAGTTGACGGAGGCGCAGTGCGATATGCTGGTGGCACAGATGACCACAGGAGGCATTCAGGTGATCAGCCGCATGCCGGTTCTGAACTGATCGTCTCTTTTGTGAAAACTGCAAGAAAATTCGCTTAACGGCTTGATTTTTTTATCACTATATGCTATACTATATACATCACAAGGAAGGCTGGCTGTTCTGTACAGCGGCATTCCAGAGGAGGAATGACAATTGAAACTTATCGTAACAGCAAAGAAAATGCAGATCGCCCAGAGCTTTTCCACATATGCAGAAGGGAAGCTCTCCGCTAAACTGGATCGCTTTTTTGAAGGCGACGCAGACGCAAAGATCACCCTGTCCGAGCAGAAGAATCTGATCGTACTGGAGTTGACTGTAAAGGCAGGCAGCATGATCTATCGCGCAGAGCAGACTGCATTGGATAAAAACGATGCACTGGATGCGGCGATTGACAAGATTATTCGCCAGATCTGCAAAAATAAGAGCAAGCTGGGCAAGCGCATCAAGGAAGGCGCATTCCGGGATCTGCCCATGGATGCGGTAGAAGAGCAGGCTTCCTACGAGATCATCAAACACAAGACCTTTAAGATGCGTCCTATGAGCGTGGACGAAGCCATCCTGCAGATGAACATGCTGGGGCATGCGTTCTTCATGTTCTGCAATGGTGCAACCGGCGCAGTGAATGTGGTTTACCGCCGTGATGACGGAAACTACGCCGTTCTGGAGCCTTCCATCGAATAAATTATGCATCCGGTCTACGAATTATGCGATGCTAATCCAATCCACCTGTTAAACAGGTAATACGATTGAAATAACCCCTTAAGAGCGTGAAAAGCCTCTTAAGGGGTTTTCTTGTTATAGTCAAAAACAAAATGGACGCCGTATTGGGAACAGTACCGTAATGCCAAACCACAAATCGGCGTAGGGACTCTGATCGTCATCGCTTCCACATCTTGAAAGTGATGATACCGATGGCACAACGCCGCTGGAATACAACAAAAGCCTCAGCAAGACCAGTCTGCCATTGGCATCAGTATTCCACACTCCGCCTACTGTTGCTCAGCCAATACAAAGTCATATTTCATTTCCAGTGCGGCGAACAGGCGCTGCATTACTGCATTTGCCGTTGCAGTAATATCCATCTGCAAGACCTGTGAGATCACTTCTTCCTGCTTTTCCTTCGGCACATTGTAAGCACCCAGACTCATGGTCAGGAATCGCTTTAATTTGCGTTTTAGCGTAAAATAGCAGTCGCACTGCTTGGTCATGTATGCCCGCATGATCCCAGCCGTTCCGATCTCCAGCTCAAAGAAATCCGCTTCCCTGCACTGGGGCAGATAGCTCCCGAAGATCCGATACAGTTCCACCGCTGTTTTCCGGTGAATAAACTCAGCCACCTGGGGATCTGTATAGGCTTCCGTGTAGATCTCCCGGAGGTTTTCATTCAACTCTGTCAGAGTGATCTGGATAGAGGTTTCCAGGGCATACAGCAAAATAGGGTCTGCATGCTCCCCTGCCAGCTGATTGGCAATACCAAACTGGTTTGAGAACATAAATTCTGTCAGCTCCAGCAGTATGCCGTCCTTGGAGTGAAAAATATTGTAGAATGTACCGTTGGTTACATCAGCCAGTCGGAGGATCTCTGCATTGGTGGTTCGGCTGTACCCCTTTTCAATAAACAGACGAACGCATACAGAAAGAATCCTTCTTTTGGCGTTCTCTTTATCATACCTTCTTGCTATTTTCAACACCGCTTTCTTCTTGATTGGATTGTGATCTAATTATACCATACCATTTGTAAAAATGCAATAGCTTCATCACAAATTACATACAGTAATTTTTACATGGATGCTGCGCACCCATTCTTTTTTCTGTATTCTGTCGGAGAACAGCCCACAATGCTCCGAAAATGCCGGTTAAAATTAGAGAGATTCCGAAACCCACAGTCCAGGGCGATTTCCAGAACACTACATTTGGTCTGCTTCAATGCCTTGCATGCCACATCAATCCGAAAATGCGTCATATACTCCACCGCACTCAGCCCCACATGTCTGCGGAATTGGTTCATAAAATAGCTTTCACTCAAATGCACCGATGCAGCAAGCTGCGCAATGGTGATCGGTTCTCTGAAATGTGCTGCTATGTATTCCAGAGCCGGGCGAATATTCTCACCGGAAGCACCCACATGGGGCGGACTCTCCGCCTCCGTTTCCAACAGCCAGAACAAACGAAGCATCTCACTGCGCAGCAGCATATCCAACTGGGGCGTATCCCCTCTGGCACAGGAAAAGATCTGCTCGGTCATGCTTTGCAGAGCGTTATAATAAGGGTGGGTCGATGTAATCCGGGTGGGTATCCGCATACTGCCGGTCACCAGAGGCTGGATGCAAGCGCTGTTGTACCGGTCTGCATCCGATCCGCCCAACAATGCCGGGCTGAACACCAGGGTATCGTATACCTGCCGGGTGCCGGGGCAAGGATAAATCGAATGCAGCACATTGGGCTGTGTCAGAATGATATCTCCCTTGGCAGAAGTAAATTTCTCCTCCCCGCAAATAAACTCTGCCGCCCCCTCCCGGATATAATTCAGTTCAAACTCCCGGTGCCAATGCATGGGCACACAGTTGAAGTAATCCGGGATCACACATTCATAATAGCTGAAGGGCTTGGCGCTGGAAGAATGAATCCGGTTTTCCCTGGTATCCGGATGCTGCATGCAATCTCACCTCAAAAAATAGGATCGTATCAGAATACGGTAGAATATCAATAGCTTTTTCCGATGCTTTATCGTATTATATCATACAGAAAGCAAATCCGCAACCCTAAAAGGAGTGGTTTTATGATCCGGAAGTATCTATACGGAACTCCCTTTCCCACCAACGCAGTGGTAACGGACATTCCCCCATCCACTGAACAACTGCCCTTTTTTGAAACCGACAGCAAAGGCACCTTCACCTATCCTCTGCAGAACGAGGACATTGTGTATGGTCTGGGTGAGCAGATCCGGGGTATCAACAAGCGGGGCTGGCAGTATGTAAGCTGGAATTCCGACAATCCCAACCACCAGGAGGACACCCGTTCTCTGTACGGTGCGCACAATTTCATTCTCATCAGCGGCAGGCAGACCTTCGGCGCATTCTTCGACAATCCGGGCAGAATGGAATTCGACATCGGCTATACCCACGGCAATCGGATGCAGATCCGGGCAGAAAAAAATGACCTGACAGTTTACATCATCACCGGTCAGGACGAAAAACACATTGTCAAGCAGTTCCGACAGCTCATCGGCAGAAGCTACGTTCCGCCCTTCTGGGCATTTGGCTACGGTCAGAGCCGCTGGGGTTATCAAAATGAGCAGGACGTGCGGCAGGTGGCGCAGCAGTATCAGGCTGCCGGCATTCCACTTGACAGCATTTACCTAGACATTGACTACATGGAGCGGTATAAGGATTTCACTGTAGATCCGAAGCGTTTCCCGGATCTGGGAAAGCTGGTACAGGATATGCGGACACAGGGCATCCGGCTGGTACCCATCATTGACGCAGGTGTGAAGATCGAAACAGGCTACGATGTATACCAGGAAGGAGTAGCTCACAATTACTTCTGCAAGAACGCAGAGGGTAAGGATTTCGTCGGGGCGGTATGGCCCGGGCGTGTGCATTTCCCGGATTTTTTGCAGCCGGAAGCACGGGACTGGTTCGGAAAAAAGTATGCAGTCCTGACTGACCTGGGCATTGAGGGCTTCTGGAACGATATGAACGAACCGGCAATTTTCTACACGGAGGATCGGCTTGCGGAAACCTGCAGCGAGATTCAGAGGCTGACTGCCGGCAATATGGGAATTGACGAATACTTCGCCTTTACCGGCATGGTAGCAGGGCTCAACGGCAACAAGGGAGACTACGACAAATTCTATCACAACGTAGCGGGAAAGATGGTCAAGCACAGCGATGTGCACAATCTCTATGGCATGAATATGACCCGCTCCGCATATGAGGCACTCCGGGAGATCTGCCCGGACAAGCGAACCCTGTTCTTCTCCCGTTCCTCCTACATCGGCGCACACCGATACGGAGGTATCTGGCAGGGGGATAACAAGTCTTGGTGGTCCCACATTCTCCAGTCCATGCAGCAGCTACCCGGACTCAATATGGCTGGATTCCTGTTTACCGGATCGGACACAGGTGGCTTTGGAAGCGATACAACGGAAGATCTGATGCTCCGTTGGCTGCAATATGCCCTGTTTACTCCCCTGTTCCGGAATCACTCTGCCAACGGTACCCGCATGCAGGAGCTATACCGATTTGATACCCTGCATGCTGCGGGGGAAATGGTCAAGATCCGCTACTGCCTGATCCCCTATCTGTACAGTGAATTTCTGAAAGCCGCCCTAAGGGACGATATGATGTTCAAGCCGCTGGCGTTCGACTTCCCGGCGGATCACATGGCAAAGGAGACGGAGGATCAACTGCTGATCGGCGATGAACTGATGATCGCCCCCGTATACAAGCAGAATGCAAGGGGGCGGTATGTATACCTGCCGGAGGAGATGATGCTGGTGAGAATGCAGACCTGGGATCAGATCCATACGGAAATCCTGCCGAAGGGGCATCATTACGTGGACGTTGCCCTGGAGGAATTGGTATTCTTTATCCGTCAGCAAAAGGCGATTCCCTTCGGAAGACCTGCCCGGAACACTGACTGCATCGATCATTCTGCTTTGCAGTTGCTGGGCTACCCCGGCTGCACCTATGAGCTGTATGCAGACAATGGCTTTTCCCCGGAGCCGGAAACAAGCCTTTCTGTCACGACTCTTTGATTGGAATATGCAAAAGCGGCGTTCATTCAGAACGCCGCTTTTATATTACCGAGATGGAATGACGCGTTCATCCAGCTACGTCCGGATATCTTCCCCGGAAGCACCGTTCAGCCGTTTTCCCTCCACAATGTGCAGCTTGGCATACATGCTCTGCAATTCGCCCACGCTTTTCTCGATGGTGCTGCCGCCGGAGGTACAGAAGGTGTACACCTGTGCGCCGGACAGATCATAGCTGTCCAGGAAGATTTCAATGATACGGGGATGGGTACCCCACCAGATGGGATACCCCAGATACAGCACGTCATAGGATTCCACCGCCGACAAATCGTTGCCAATCTCCGGTCTTGCCGCCGTATCCTGCTGCTCCCGGTTTGCCCGGCAGTCATCCTAGTTATAGTCCAGATCCGCCTCCGTATAGGGATCCTTGGGCTGGATTTCAAACAGATCTCCCCCGGTTTCCTCCGCCAGAAGCTGTGCAGCCTTTCCCGTATTGCCGGTTGCAGAGAAATACACCACCGCCGTTTTTTCCGTACTCCGGGTCGTTTCAGGCTCCGGTTCCGTCTCTGTAGAAGCCGCCTTTGTCTGTACGGCCTGTGTGGTCTGTGCTGTAGAGGCGGTGCCTTCCCCATTCCCGCTCTGGCAGGATGCAAAGGAAAACACCATCAAAAGCATCAGGCAAGCGCTGCATAGTTTTTTTGTCATAAGTCTTCACCTCACATGGATGTCTGTAGAATCTTTCTGATATCCTCCTTGGTGAGAATCCGGTAGCCTCCATCCAGGATCAATGTGGCGTTTACCATATCCTCGATCATGTCATCGGTCGCACCCAGCTCTCTCAGATGCATCGCAAGTCCCAGCTCCTGCATCCAGCTTTCCATTGCCGCCAGACCTGCAAGGGCAATTTCCTTGTCCGTCTTTCCTGCCGGATCCACATGCCATACATTTTCTGCAAAGCGCACGAACTTGGGCAGTCCTGCCTCCAGGATATAATGGTAGTACGCCAAGGAAACTGCCGCAAGGGTCATGCCGTGGGTAGCATCCGTCACTGCGCCTACCGCCTGACCCAGCATATGCACCATCCAGTCCGTGGACTTCCCCTTTGCCACAAGCGTATTCAGCGCCCAGGTTGCCGTCCACATAATATTGGACCGTGCCTCATAATCCTGAGGGTTCGCATTGGCGATCCGGCTGGAATGGATCAGGGACTGCATCAGTCCCTCACTGATATAATCACTGGTGTTGTCATCCGTGCCGGAAAAATACTGCTCGCAAATGTGATTGAAAATGTCGTAGATACCTGCACACATCTGATACTTCGGCAGGGTCATGGTGTAGTTGGGGTTGAGGATTGAAAACCGGGGCATGATCTTCTCGTCCGCAAACACATGACCAATTTTCAGCTTTGCCTTGTGATTGGTGATAACCGCACCGGCGTTCATCTCCGAGCCGGTGCCAGCCATAGTCAGCACGCAGCCCACCGGAATGGTTTCACAGGTCGGCTCATCAAACTTGATATAGTATTTCTCCCAGGGATCCTCCGGACAATTGACAGATACGGACAGGGCTTTCGCATAGTCACACACAGAGCCGCCTCCCACCGCAAGGATCAGATCCACCTTTGCATTTCTGGCAATCTCCATGCCCTCGTACAGTTTTTCAATGGTGGGATTGGGCATCACGCCGGCAATCTCCGACACATTCTTTCCGTTGTCCTTCAAAATTTCAGTGACCGCATCATACAGCCCGTTCTTTTTAATCGAACCGCCCCCGTACACCAGCACAACGTTTTTACCATACTTGGAAAGCTCCATATTCAGACTGTTCAGAGCATCCGCCCCGAAATATAGCTTTGTGGGATTGGCATAAACAAAATTTCCTAACATTTCAATCATCCTTTCGCAACTTTGTTTCGATCTCTTTTTCCAGTTGAAACACCAGATAATCCAGGCAGCTGATTTGTGCTTCTTCCTTGTGGATCCTGTCCAGCAGGGTCTGACGATGCCTGCGAAGCAGCCGGATCATGCCCGGAATATCCCGGCGGGCATGACATCGCAGAATCTCTGCTTTTTCCCGGTTGCTGCATCCGAAATCCGCCAGGCATTCCTCCAGCCCCTCCAATTCTGTCATCGACATTTCATGATCCCCTCCCGATACCTGTATTATACCCCACCAACGGGCAAATGTAAAATACCTGTTTTGCATATATAGAAATGCCCAAAAAGCATTTCTGAGCAATGTACGCCGGGCATCCTCCGGCGGAAACGGTTGCAAAAAAGAAGAAACTATGCTATGATAACAACAGAATCGCAGTAGACTGACGGGAGGTGCTGAATGTGAATATAGCTTTGGTGGACGATGATGCAGAAGCCCTGCGGCTGCTTTCCAGCCTATTTGAGGCGCAGTTGACCCAGATGTTTGACGCCATCCACCGGATCGACACCTATCCAAGCGGCGAAGCATTTCTCCATGCATGGACTGCCGGAGCCTATGATCTGATCGTACTGGATATCTATATGGAACGGCGTAACGGCATCGCTGTGGCAGAGCAGATCCGGCAAACTGACCAGTCTGTCCAGATTGCATTCTGCACCTCCTCCAACGAATTCGCTGCAGAAACCTATGCAGTCAATGCCAGGGACTACCTGCAAAAGCCCATTACCGCAGAAAAGGTGACACGGCTGCTGCACAAGCTGGACGCCGCTCAGATCGAGCAGTCCCGTTCCGTGCTTCTGCCGGACGGAGCTGCCCTGCGCTGCCGCAGCGTAATCTACGCTGAATACAGCAATCACCGGATGCGCTTTCATATGAAAACCGGAAAGCACCACACGGTGTATGCTTCCTTTGCGGAGATCCAGAAGCTGCTGATGCCATTCGGGTACTTCTTTTCACCGATGAAAGGCGTGCTCTTGAATTTTTACGAAGTAGCACGCTTATCCGGGGACAGCTTTCTGATGAAGGATGGAACCACTCTGCCCATCGCCCGACGGATCTGCAAGGATGCCCAGGCACAGTACAGTGAATTTCAGTTCCGCACGCTCAGCCGGGAGGTGGATCTGTAATGTCCGGATCCTGGCACATCCTGGAAATGATCCTGTATTCCCTGCTGAATTTTACCCCCTATATCGCCATTGCGTTCTATCCATTCCGCAACAGCCTGCGGTTTTCCAAGCGGATCACCACGCTGCTGATTGTGGCGGCAGCCATCCTACAGGTTTTCATTGGTCTGTGGGCGGGGATGTGGGGCGGCAATGCCAGCATGCTCAGTGCGCTGAGCACTATCATGTATGCCCTCTTTTACTTTCTGGCGGTCAGGACGGACTTTGGTAAGGCACTTTTCACCCTGCTGATGCTGTCCAACATTGCAAATTTTATCACGGCTTGCTCCAAGTGCATCGAGGGCATCTATTTTCCAACTCTGGCCATTCAAGGCTATCGGTGGAGCTTTTCGCTGATTATGTTCCTGCTGGAGCTTCTGCTGCTGATCCCCCTGGCCGTATATATGGGTCGCACCTATTCCACCGCTTTAGAACAGGACACCGCAAAGCCCACCTGGCATTTTATCTGGCTGATCCCAGCCACGTTTTATGTGGAGTGGTACTATCGGCTTTACGGCAGCAGCGAATCCGCCCTGGCCTTTGCAATGGATCCCTCCAACACGATCTTTCTCCTGCTCATCAACCTGGGCGCCCTGCTAATTTACCATATGGTGATCTGCCACATCCGTGTTATTGACACAAACGTCCGGCTTTCCGAGCAGAATCACGCCCTCATCACCCAGCAGCTGCAATATGAAAACCTGAAGGAGCGCATCGATCAGGCAAGGCAGGCGAAGCACGATATGCGGCATCATGTGCTCCTCCTGCAATCTTTGCTGGAAGATCAGAAATACGCAGAGGCAAAGCAATATCTGGAAGCATACAAGCTGACCATGCCGGATGACCGTTCCTTCCGCTTCTGCGACCATTACGCAGTCAACGCCCTGCTGCTGTACTTTGCCCAACAGGCAAAAAATCAGGAAACCGATTTTGAAGCGACGGTGCAGGTGCCGGAGGATCTTAATATCCCGGACAATGTACTTTCCGTTCTACTTGGAAATTTACTGGAAAACGCATTGGAAGCCAGTCGGCATGTGGAAACAGGCAAGCGCAAAATCACCATCAAAAGCGTTTGCAGCGGAGGCATGATCCTGTTCAAAATCAGCAATACCTACGCCGGTACACTACTGCCCAACAAGAACGGGCTGTATCTGTCCACCAAGCATACAGGCAGCGGCATCGGGCTTGCCTCCGTGCGCAGCATTGTGGAACAGAACCAGGGCAGGATGGAGATCACCCATACAGACACGCAGTTTATTGTGACTGTGATGCTAGAACAATACCGCACAAAGATTATGCGATAAATGCACACTGACGCAAAACAGCCTCACCGGATCACCCGATGAGGCTGTTCGCTTTATGGAAGGATTAGAATTATGCCTGCTGATATGCTTCTGCTGCCTGGTGATAGAGATACAGCGCTTTTGCAACCAGTTTCAGGCTGTCCGTAGATTTCTGACTTGCCAGTACTGCACGTACATAGCACATGGGATCATAGCTGAGGGTATAGCCGCCAATCACACACGCTCCTGTTGCTGTTCCGGGCACTGCAGAAAGATCCATATAGTAGTAGTGATCCTTATTGCCGGTAAAGCCGTATGCGCTTACATCCGTACCCGGCTCCACCAGGAAATAATGCCGCAGGATCATGCCGGATTCTAGCACAAGGGTAGAACCATAGTACGTTACGCCCGCAGGCAAAGTGCCGCTCTCGATCCTTGTATAACCAGCCAGCGTGTCTGCTGTAACTGCTGCCATTTCAGTGGTTTCTTCCAGGGTCTTGCCGCTGAAATATGCCTCTGCAAAGTCGCCGTAGTTCAGCATTGCCAAAGCCAGATCCTTTGTCTTCTTGTCAAAGCCATTGGAGTCGTCCAGAATGTAATTTGCGTAATCCTCTACGGAATATGCATAAGCGCCCATCAAAGTGCCATCCGATTTTCTGATCTGTGCATGGATCTGACGGGTCATTTCCTTTGCTGCCACACCGCAGGAGAATACATAGTACTCCTTGCTGTCAACCTGCTTCATATCCGCATCGGATACCAGGATCTGCTGGGTGGTGCCGTTGGGCAGTGTCAGTTCCATATATGCGTCCGCATCCTCTGTGACCACATCGGACAGGGAAACGTAGAAATGTACACCGATGGTTCCGTTCAGAGACAGGGAGGTTCCCTCCAGCTTGGCTGCGCCGTTTGCATAAACACTGCCGTTCTGGTAAACCACTGCGCCACGCAGCCGGGGATAGCTGTCCTCGCCGATGGTCTGACCCCAGACTGCACCGTTCTCCCCCTGCGCCAGCAGGTATGCAACCTCGCCGGATCTTACCGCATTATCGTCTTTGCCGGTCTGACCGGGTTCATCTCCCGTATCGGCGTCAATACCGGTAATCGTGGTATTGTAGTAACAGTTAACAGCGTTTTCTGCAACTGCATACAGCAGCACTGCTTCGGACAGCTCCATCTCGCCACCCTGGTAGCAATTCACGGTGCTTCCGTTGCCGGAAACATAGGCTGCTATGCCGGATGCTCGGGAAAGACTGAAGATCTTCCCAACGTTCACACAATTGAGAATCTGACAATTGTCTGCCTGTACGCAGATACCGCCGATCCGCTTGCCCATCAGAATTGCACGATTCTCCACGCAGGAAATGGTGCTGTCGGTTGCGTGCCCCACGATACCTGCCAGGTACATGCAGGTGGAATCTGCAACAAAACAAGAATCCGCAAGAGTCAGATTTTTGATCTCTGCGTTCTGGATCTCACAGAACAGACCCAGATACTGGTTGTTTCCATTGGTTCCGTTGTTGGTGGCATACACACCGCTGATGGTATGTCCCTGTCCATCAAAGATACCGGTATATGCACCGGCTGTGCCGATGGGCGTCCAGGTGATCGGATTCTTCCGGTTCAGCTCTCCGTTCTGGTTCAGCATATTCCGGTTGATTACAATGTCACTGGTCAGAATCGCATTTGCTCCGGTTTCGCCTGTATTGACGAGCTTTGCAAAGCCAAGCAGCTCTGCCAGATTGGAAATCTCGTACACGCCATTCCGGAGGGGCGGTGTGACGCAACCATATCCACACACGGTACAGATGCCGTCCGCTCCAACGGTATGGGGTTCCTTGGCGCCAATGGGGTCTGCACAGCTTTCGTTTTCACAGATTGCCCAGTGCTGGGTTTCGTCATAGCCATAGCTGTAGTTGTGCTTCAGTTCCACTGCATTCCAGATGGCATCTGCATAATAATAGGTATCCTCCAGATGGAACACTCCGCCAACCGGAACAATCGTTTCCTGCTGACTGTCGTATTTTTTGAACTTCCAACCGGCAAAGACGCAGGATTCATATTCTGTGTTGCTGCGGGTAGGCAGCGGCATATCCGCTTCGTTGAGGTCTCCCACAGTATACGTCAATCTCATATATTTTGTATTGCCCAAGAAGATTCCGCCGTTTGCATTGAAGGAAACCGTTGCCTTTGTGCCCGCCCAGATGGGTGTCAGAGTCACTGCAAACGTATCCAGTGCGATCACTGCATCCGGATCGTCAAATTTATATTCCTTGTCGTTCTGATCTCTCCAGCCAACACAGCGCCATTCCTGGCTGCCACCGATCCAATTTTCCACAACCGGGAAATCGCTGATCTTATAGTTTCCCACAGGGAGCATCACAATGGGGTTCTCGTTGAAATCGTGACCGGGAACCAGGGCTTCTCCGGTGCCGCTCTTAAATGCAACACTGGTTTCAAAGCGAACCACCAAACCGGTCAGCTCCCACTGGGCGGTAAAGGTGGGGGTTTCACCGGCCGTAATGGTGAATTCCTCATCCAGCCCGTGTACGATCTCCTCCGTATCCCGGCTGTCCGTCCAGCCAACTACCTCATACCGGCACTTATCCGGGTAATAGCTCTGCACCGGCTTGGTCAGCTCGGAGAATTTGTGTGTACCCTCCGTCAGACGCATTCTGGGATTTGCCAGAACGCCGCTGCCTGCAAAGAAATTGCCGTACTTGACATCGCCGCTCTTCAGGTTCACATTGGTCTCACTGATCCAATGGGCTGTCAGAACTCTCCCCTGCTTGGATACGATGAACGCATCATTCTCGATCCGGTTTCCATCCTCGTCCATCCAGTAATCCACCGAAAAGTCGGAGGTACCTACGGAAGGCCGGCGAGGGCTTGTGCTGTATCCACCGGTAAAGTCGCTGATCTGATAAGTGCCATTGTCCAGCGTTCTGGTAAATTCGGTCACTGTGGAGCCGTCATTCTGATTAAAGTATCCGTTTTCGCCTGCCCGGAAGGTGACAGTGTGTCCCACATGCACCTGACGGATGGTCATCTCACTGTATACCGGGATGCTGACCGCCTTGCCATTCGGATAGTAGTCAAAGCTGGTCTTGTAGCCTGTAAAACGGTGGTAGAAAACCTGATATCCGGTTTCTTCGTCCAGGTATCTGGAGGTTTCCGGCAGATTGCAGATGTAATCATCCAGAATCTGATACTGGCTGTAGGTACCGTTAAACACATAGGCATATGTGCCCTCCGCAGAATTGTCTGCGATGCAGGAAACAATCTGTTCCGGGAAGTTCAGGGCAATCGGCGACTGAATCCGGGTTGTGATCAGGATCTTCTCCGTCTTGCAGACCGCCTGGAGGGTCATGCTCTTGTTGGGCATAATAAACTGAATATTGGAGTAGTCCACAACGCCGTCCCCGTTGCGATCCCAGCCAACAAAACTTGTGACCTCATCCTCGCTGCCGGACCATACGCTGTATTTGAAATCGTTCCACCAGCCGTACATATCCCCCTGGTACAGGGAAACGCTGTGACTGGTCAGTTGTTGCTCCGTGCCGTCTACAGTCGCAGTAAATGCAGTGCCGTCCGCCGGCAGGAAGGTCAGGTTTAATTTGAAATTATATCCGGGTCGCAAATAGAACTCCTGGTAATATGCATGCATCCCTTCTGTGGAATTGACCGCAGACCAGGACGAAGCAAACCGGAAGCGCTTTTCCCAGCCGGTGAAGATTGCAGCGTCTGAATCGCCCACTGCATCCAACGCCTTCGTAAAGCAATCCACAGTTTCGCCATCCAGGATCACCGGCTCTCCCTCCAGCAATACCTCCTCGCCGTTGAAGGTGAAGTTCTGGTTGTTCTTCACCTGGAATGTGGCGGAATCCACATAGCATGCCTGATCCACGTCATACTGCTGCACATGGATGGTCACGTTGGGCTGTTCATAAACCCCATAGAATACCATGCCGTCAGTGGTGATCCGGGGCAGAATGATGGTTCCTGCCGAATTCTTTTCTGTGTCAATGGCTCCGTCCCCGTTGTAATCCCAGCCCAGCAGAACACCGGCGCTATCCACAAATGTAGAATCCGTCGGAGAAAGCAGGGTGGTATCAAAGGGAACCGTCACCGCAGACGCCATCCGTTCCTCCTCCGTTCCATACAGGAAAGTAACGGTGCAGTCCCGGTACTGTGCCACATAGGTCTGGGTGAAGGTCAACTCCCGATTGGGCTTGCTGGTTCCCGTGTTGAAATAATCCTCAATGTCATTGGTGACCTGCCATTGCTCGCTGCCCCGGTAGGTCTTTATCGACTGGCTCTGATCCTGACCGATGGTGCTCCACCGGTAACGATCGTAGGCATACTGATCGTCGGACAGCTTGGTCAACTGGGTCAGATCCTCCCCGGTCAGATTATCATGTCCTGTCCAACCGGTCAGTACATTTGTATGCAGCGCAGCCTCCGGCGGAACCGGCTCCTCCCCTGCGCCGCAAAGCCGCAGATCGGACTTCCAGCATTTTTCAAGCCCATCGTAGTATACAAAGCTGACATAGAACTGCTTTCTCTCCGCATTCCGGTAGAACACCGTATCTTTGGAAATGTAAACGTCATACAGCTCCTTGTCATTGTTTTTCAAGCTTGCAACGGATGCGTTCTCCTCCGTGTACAGTGCATCCTCCATCTGATAGATCTTATCCAGGGACAAATTATTCAGCCCGAACTGTCCTACGCTTTTGCCAAGCTGGGTCTGCATCACAGCCACTTCCTTGGTAGAGCCGTCCGGGAACTTCAGACAGTAGGTTGCCTTCGGCGTCTTTGTAAAGTCCGCAATGGATGTCACATTCAGACTGGGATCCGCCCAGTACAGCTGGGTGGAAATACAGATGTATCCTTCCACCGCATGTTTCGCCGCCATGGACAGCATGGGCATGGAGCAGTACAAGTCAACCGTGGCGGTTCTCGCCTTCAGTTCCGAGTTCTCTCCATCAATAGACAACTTCATATTGCTGTACTGGAATGTTTTGTCGGACACATGCGCCACAAAGTCCCCGATCTCTCCGAGGGGCACGTCATTGGTAAGCGCACCGGTTTTCAGATCCAGACAGGTGGTGCTCAGACCGCTGATATCCAGAATGTCCGCACTGTTGGCATGCATGAAATATTCCCGGTTGCTGGTGTCATCCACACTGTATAGGATATACCGATTGCCTGTGGAGTACAAGGGCCATTTTTCGTCAAACAGGGTCAGTCCGGCTTCCGCATCAAAGACCTGGGACCGTGCCAGCAAAGTCACCTCCAGGTAGATGCCCATTTCCATATAATAGCCGCCGGCAAAGGATCTGTTCACATTGCTGGAATACTGAAGGGGCTTGGTGATCTCCAGGCTCATATAGCCATACAAGTCCACATAAGCGCCCAGCTCCAGGGCAATGCCCACCTCGCCCAGCTTCCGGAATCCGGTAAAGGAAAGGGTCAGCTCCCCTTTCAAGCCGGTCTTGACACCGAGATAACCGCAGGCATCCAGATTATAGGCATACCGGTTTGCCCCGACCAGCTCATTCTTATAGGAATGAAGCCCTTCGCCTGTTTTACCCCGCATGCCCACCTGGGTCGCATCCAGGTAGGTGAAATTGCTGGAAAGCCCTGCGGAAAGATCAAGCTTCAGTACATAATTCAGACCCAGATGTACCGTAAAGATCGGAAACTCGGGAATAACATAAAAATCCTTACCTATGATTTCTACATCGCACAGGTCGATATAGCCTCCGTCTGCGTTGATCATCTTCTGGTACTTTGCCAGCATATCCGAAGAGCTGATGCTGTCGTTGACGCTTTCGGAAATATCCTCCCAGCTTTCGGAGCCCTCTGTGCGGATCTGCACATAAAAGTCAAAATTGGTCTGGGAGTACATATTGGCTGCATAATCAAAGTTCACCTTGCTGCCGTCCCACTCCTTGTAGCCCTGCATGGTGACCTTCAGGTACTCGGTAACGTCCACGGACGCCTGCACCGCAACCCCCTTGATCTCCCTCTGGATGCCGATGATTACCCGCAAAGCAGACCACTTGTTGTTGTCCGGATCGCTGGCGTCCACTCCAGGAAAATTAGGGTTCTGGGCACTGTCCCGGCTCCAGGATACGCTAACGGTAATGCCGGTGTTTCCTGCCGGTACGCTGATGCCCTTGGCGTTGCCCATGCTCAGACCATCCCGGAACATCAGGGGGTTCTTCGCATAATCCGCTGCGGATGCAGTCATGCTTGAAAACAGGGCAAAATCCTCTGCGCTGCCCGCCTCTCCTGTAAGCTGCTGGAACTGTTCATTTTCCAGCACTGCACAGGTCAGCAGGTCAGCCAACTGGCTTGCGCCTGCGCTCTGACTGATACTCTGCTCCAGCTCCTTGGTATCCAGCAGCTCATTTGCAGAAACTTCCATGTTGGTGTATACATCAACGGTGTCCAGAACATCCTCCAGCTCACCGTCCTGCGCTTCCACATAGTACCATGTGTCGCCGCTCAGCATTCCTTCGTCCAGTGTCCGGTCTGCAAAATCATCCTGAACGGATACCGCCGTTAAGAACAATGCAGAATCATCAAACAGCTGTCCGAAGGTGTCCGGATTCTCCCCGGCACTGACCCATTCTGCATAGCCCTCCAGCAGGCAGAATGCGCTGTCTGCCGAAAGGGTGTATGTATCACTTTTGGGAATGTACAGCTGATAATCCGAACCGTCCCGGATCACAGCGTCCCAATCCAGATAAATGATGGACTGCTGCAATTCCACCACTTCAATTTCGTCCTTGTGGATCCGCTGGGACAGGGACGTAAGGGATGCACTGTCCTCGGTGACGATGGTTGCCCCGTTGGATACGGAAAAATCATACACACAGCCAGCCTGATAATCCTGCTTGGGGGTGATCTGATAGTTGCCATCCCCCAGGGGATCGATCACAAATGCATCCGGCAGTGCGCCCAGGTCAGACTGTACCGTCAGATACTCACTCAGATTCTCCGGCGTGATTTCCGTATCCGCATGGATCACCAGTGGCGCAGAGGCTTCACAATCCGGCAGGTATGCGGACTTGCTTTCATAGACCTGATCCTGATTGGCTGTCTCCCCATAGGCAGCATACAGCTTGGTGTTGACCTCAATGGCATCCCCGGAACTGTAGGGTCTGGTCAGCTGCTCATCGTAATACCAGCCGGAAAAGCTGCTGTTTTCCTTGCTGGTGCAGGGAACCTGGGACAGAGTAGTTCCCTTATCCAGAGTCACCGAACGTACCGCACTGCCCCCGTTTGTCTCAAAGGATACGGTCACGTGATGCTTGGCGTTCTGATAATACCAATACCCGGTCAGCCCCCCTGCGGCAGAGAACATCAAGGTAAGAGCCAGCACACCGGTCAGAATCCCTTTTCGCCGATTGCTTCGGACGCTGCCCGTTTCCGGGCAGGCAACCTGCTTCTCTTTTCTCATAACACTACCTCCTGCACTTGGATCTGGTAATACCCCACAATCTTTGTGCGGTATTACCCTATGTTTTGCATTGCGTTTCAGCCGTTTCCGGCACAGCATTTTGTTTCGATTGGATTGTGATCTAATTATATCACACTCTCATGAAAAAAGCAATCCCTTTCTGTACAATTGTATGCAAAAATCGACCCAATCGCAACCGGATCGGAATGCGCCTCGTCCGGTACTTGCCACTTGACAAAACGCCGGATCCCGTGTATACTTCAAGGCAGATATTTCAGACAGCATCGTGCAGAACTTGTGCAAAAAAACCCTTACAAATATGGAGGAAAAGATGTTTCAAGTCACACAAAGCCAACCGAGAATGCTTGGATGCAAAGCCCCGGAGCCTCTGTCCTTTTCGGTATGCGGACAGCTGATCAGCCCCTCCGGTTTTCTGCACCACCGTCGCTGCTTTGCAGAAACAGTGCTGATCCTGGTGACGGAGGGGGCCCTGTACCTGAACGCCAACGGCAGCCCATTTGCTCTGACTGCCGGAGCATATATCCTGCTTCCGACAGGTGAGGAACATTTCGGATTCCGCTCATCGGAAGGCTCCCTGTCCTACCTTTGGGCGCATTTCCGAACAAAACAGGGATTTGAGCCGGTGCATGCGGACGATGCGAAAGGATATTCCTATTTACTGCCTGAAACTGCATCCGTCTCCCCCTCTGGCAGAACGGCACAGCTGTTTCATCAGCTGATGGATCTGTCCCTGGAGGAGCAGCTGTACACCCACAGCATGTCTGATTACGCAGTCAGTCTGCTGCTGATGGAGCTGTCCCAGGAGTATTTCCGAACCTGCAGTACCAGCCAGAGCCTGCCGGGGCCTGTAGTATCCGCAAGGGAGTGGATCAAAAATCACTACTTTCTCCCCTTCGATCTTCCGGAGCTTGCGGCTGCAATCGGATACAGCGCCGATTATCTGTCCTCCCTGTTCAAGCGCAGTATGGGAATATCCATTGTCCGGTATACAAACCGTCTGCGCATCAAAACCGCCAAGACCCTGCTGTCCAACCACGGTGTTTCCATAAAAGAAGCCGCATTTTCCTGCGGCTTCTCTGATGAAAAATATTTTATGAAGGTGTTTAAGGAACAGGAGGGCATCAGCCCCACACAGTACAAGCATTCCTTCAGTCGGAGAAATATCAATTGAGGGACTTTTTCGTGAAGTACACCGTATAGCACTCGTCCGTGATATCATACAGAGGCACCAGTTCAAAGTTTTCCGGCTGATGGATCGTCCGGTACACGCTTTGCCGCCAGGGAAAGGTGTCATAGGTATGCTCCGTGACGGGGGTCAGTGCACTTGTGGGGTCATTCTGCGCCAGGTAAATGCCTCGATCGGATTCACACAATCCTGCCAGCACAATGGGGCCCTCCCGGAACGCCAGCAACTGGGGCATGTCCGGCAAGGAACAGGTGGTCAGCGCCGCCGGGAAATAGAGATTCACCGTATCGTCCTCCCAGACCCGATCCAGTTCGGCAAAGCCATTCACTGATTCAACCTCTGCATGCTGTCCATTCACCAGGATCACCAGCTCCCCTGCCACCCATGCTGGGATCCGCAGAGAAAGAGTAAACCGTTCCGGCTGTTCCGCCTTGACGTGCAGCTTGATATACCACCGGAACATTCTGCTGTCATCCCGCTCGTCGAAGGATGCCCCATCGTTGTAATACTTCATATCCACGCTCTGGGTAATGGTCACATGGGCATTGAACTTGCAGACCGAGTTAATATACTGCGCAAGAATCAGACGGTTCTGCTCTTTGTCCGCATACCAGCAAAGCTGGGGATATATGGTGTGAGCCTGTACGGTTGTGCCGTGACAGCACCAGAAATCCTTTGTTTTGCTGCCCCATTTTTTCACGCTTCCCGCCTTCATAGGCAGGAAATACGCCGGCATGCCTGTATATTTATTCTGCTGTGCAAGGAACCCATTGTAGAGATTGTTTTCAATATAGTCCAGGTATTCATGCGCTCCTGTAAAGCAGAACAGGTAATCTGCCAGCCGCACCATATTATACACCGTGCAGAATTCCTGTGTACGCTCTCCCAGAAACATGCCCAGCTTCCGGGGGGGAATCCAGAACTCGCCGGAATTTTGCCCACCGGTGCAAAAGGCATCCCGATCCGAAACGGCACATTGCCAGAACCGCTTCACAAGCTCCAGCCACGCTGCATCCCCTGTGATCTCATACATTTTTGCCGCACCATGCGCCCAGGGAATGCTGGCGTTTGCGTGACAGTTGGACAAGGGGTCTTCCCCATCCGCAAGCCTGCCAAATATGGAAGGATGGGCATACCGCTGCGCAAGGGTCAGGTAGCGTTCATCTTCCGTCAGCTGGTACAAGCCTGCCCATACCTCCAACATGCCGCCCTCCTCACCGCTGTACACAGCGTGGGGATTTTTTTGCATCATCTTCTCCGTCCACTCCAGGTACCAGTCCGCTGCCCTGCCCAAGATCTCCAATGCCACTTGGTTTTTTGCATACAGGGCACTGTGATACAAGCCCAGCAGGGTCTTGTGCAGGGTATACTGGGGCGACCAGATGTATTCGTTTTTCTTCAGCTTTTCAAAGTACTTTTCCGGGATTGATCCGATCCACCTGCCTCCATTCAGTTCCTGACAACGGGCAAGCGCATCGATAATGGTATCCAGCTTTGCTTTCAGCTCCCGATCCTGATTCTGTGCGATCAGCAAGGCGGCAGCGGACAGCCAGTGCCCAAGGAAGTGGCCACGCAGCTGACAGGTGGGAGATTCCCAGCCCAGATGCATCTCCGTTACGTCCCGATCTGTACGGACCCCGGCCTCCAGCAAAAAGTTCTGGAGCAGATTTTCACTTTTCAACTCCATCAGGTATGCTCTGTTGATGTCTGCACGTTCCTTGAACAATCCCGGCAGAAGATATGTATTTTCGATTTGGATTCTGCTTGGCATATGGTTTCCCTCCGTTTTTCAGGCAACATCGCACGAAGATTGTGTGGTGTTGCCTTCAGTGTATTTCTATGATACACCACGCAGCCGGATCTGTCAGTAGACAAATCGGGCAGCAGGTGGAAAATTCTTAGACAACGCCGCACAGAGCTTTGTGGGGTGCCGCCTTGGATTGCAAAAGCCCCATCGATTTCTCGATGGGGCTTGTTGGATTTATGAAACCGGATTCTGCTGATACGCAATTGCCGCCTGATTGTACAGATACAGAGCCGTAACCACCTGTTTCAGATTGTCCGGTGCATCCGCACTTGCCAGCACGCTGCGCACATAACACATGGTGTCATAGCTGAGGACATATCCGCCGATCACGCAGTTCTGATTGACTGTACCGAGAACGGCTTCCTGATCCATGTAATAATATTTGCCCTTGTTCCCCGTGAAGCCGTATGCGCTTACATCCGCATCATCTGCGACACGGAAGTAATGCCGTACCACCGTACCGGATTCCAGCAACAGGCTGGAACCATAGTAGGTGATCCCCTCCGGCAGCTCACCGGATATGGTGGGCACTGCATCCGCCAGAGTATCCGCAGTCACACGGTTCATTTCCTCCGTTGCGCCCAGCGTCTCTCCGTCAAAATACGCCTTTGCATGAGTACCGTAGTTCAGCAGCGCCTGTGCCAGTGCCGCAGTTTCGGGGGAATACTTTTCTGTGTTTGCCAGAATGTAGTCTGCGTATTCTGCTACCGTAAAGGTGTACAGCTCTCCCTGCTGTCTGCCGTTGCAAATCTGCGCTGTAATCTGAGTAGTCATCTCCTTGGCTACCATTTCCACGGTGAACACATGATAAGTAACCCCGTTGATCTCCGTCGTAGTGGCATCATCCACATAGATCTGCCGGAAGGTGCCATCCGGCAAAGTAAACAGCATATAGGTCACCGGGTCATTGGCAATGCTTTGATCCAACTCAATGTGGAAGTTCACACCGATTCTGCCGTTCAACGTCAGGGTATACCCGGCAAGCTTAGCTCCAATGCCATCTTCAAACATGCCGCAGTACTTGCATTTGCTATTCACATAAGCATGCGCACCGAAGGTATCAGCCTTCTTCAGATTGCTGTAGCTGTTTGTAGAGGGACTTGTATTGTTGCAGCCTGCATAGTGTGTGATCTGGTATACCTTTGCACTGCCTGGCATGGGGAATGCATCCGTTCCGATCACCTGTCCCCAGACGGTCGCTGCCCGACCATCCTGCAGCAGGTATGCTACCTCGCCGCTGGCAAAGGCTGCAGCTGACTTTGCTGTTCCACCGCAAGTGGTGCCGCTTTCCTCCGTTTCAGAAAGATAGTAGCAATTTGTGGCGGAAGCGCCTTCCCCCATGTTGCTGCATATGCCATTGTTCACTTCGGCGAGCTTTCCAACGCTGTAACAGTTAACGATTTTACCGCTGTCGGTTGCGCCGCATATGCCGCCGACCAAGGTAATGTGTGACCAATTTTCTTCGGCTGCTACGGTAGCTGCAGAAGGACAATCAGAAATCGTGCCCTTTTCCATTCTGCCGCATATACCGCCGGCACTGTTTCCAGCTACCATGATGTATGTGTCCGAAACGTGCGCATTGGAGATCGTACCGTCCTCCGCATACGCACACAGACCAGCCCAGCCCAATCCGCCATTTTCCTCAACCAGCAGGCGTGCGTTTGTAAGACGCACATTGGATATGGTGCCGTTCTGCATATATGCGCACAGACCGGAATGGCCTTCTGCCGTCTGAATGTACATATCCGTAACGGATACATTGGTGATCGTTCCGCTCCCCAGATATCCGAACAGACCGCCGTACTTTACATTTTTGTTGCAGTACAGCCCGCTGATGGTATATCCCTGTCCGTCAAAAATACCGTTGTACGGAACGACCGTGGAGGTATTATCATACTTGGTGCCGATGGGCGTCCAGACTCTGAACTTGCTTGCATCTTCTGCCAGCTGTCCATCCGCCGTCAGAACCCCTTTGTTCACTGTAATGTCCCCGGTCAGTACCGCATTCGCACTGCCGTAGGTTTCGTTGTCGTTGTTTACCTTGTCTGCGAACCAGTACAGCTGTCCGGCATTGGAGATCTCGTAGGTTCCGGCTTCGTTCTGCACTGCTTCCTGATATGCATCGCAGTATCCGCAGAACCCATCGGCAGTGTAATAAGCATGATAGCCAAGGGCTGTGCATACGTCTCCGTTCCGGAATTCTTCTGCGGTCTTGCTTGTACCTACACCCTCTATAGAGGTAAATTCGGTACCCGCTCCGTTGCATCCCTCCAGGTAATAGGAATTACGTACAGTACCGTTCAATATAAAGCCGAGAATTCCGCCGACAGAAGAACTACGACCGGGACAGGAAACGGTACCCACATTGCTGCAGCCGGAAACTGCGCCCCGGGTGCTCTGCCCAACCACGCCGCCTACTGCATCTACTCCGCTTACCGTTCCACTAAAGCTGCAGTGGGTTATGGTACCGCCTTGGTATATGAAGCCGCATATGCCCCCCACGCAATCCCTTCCATTGAAATAAGAATCTGCAACATGAATGTTTTGAATGGTGCCTTGCGCATACCCGAACAGACCGATGAATTCCTGTGTCTTGTCATTGAAATACAAGCCGCTGATGGTGTGCCCCTGTCCGTCAAAGGTTCCTTGGTAAACTCTACTGCTTGTGCCGATGGGAGTCCAGGCTGTGAAATCCGACCCATTGGTCACGTTCCCCTCTGCATCAAACTGCAAGGACTGGAGCAGATCGGGATTCACGGTGATGTCCGCCGTCAGGACAGCTTTTGCGCTCGCATTTTGTGTGTTGACTTGTGACGCGAACCAATACAGCTCCCCGGCGCTGGAGATCTCATACTGCCCGGCTGCATTCCTAACAGGCTGCTGATAGCCGGTGTCACAGTACACGCAGAAGCCGTTCTCATCATAATAGGGGTGACCGCCCAGCAGCGTGCAGACGCTTCCGTCTTTGAATTCTTCTGCGGTTTTGCTTTCCCCGTATGCATTCAAACTCGTATTTGCTCCGTTGCAGCCCTCCAGGTAGTAGCAGCTCTGCACTATGCCAGAGGTGCTGCCGCTTATAGCACCAACATATTCAAAAGCGGATATGGTGCCTCCATTGCTGCAACTGGTGAAATCTACTCCCCCGGCTAAACCGCACAAACCGCCTACCGTGTCTGAGCCGTTGATCATGCCATCGAAGCTGCACTCGATCATTTTGCCATCAACCATATAGCCGCACACACCACCCACACACTGTGATGCGTTCAGATAAGAGTCTCTAATGTGCAGATTCTCGATCGTGCCCTGCAAAGAGTGTCCAAACAATCCCACGTTATAGGCTGCTGCATCATTAAAATACAAGCCACTGATGGCATGCCCCTGTCCGTCTATTTTTTCCAGGATCAGAGGATTTTCTCTGGTTCCGATGGGGGTCCATGTGGCGAACTGATTTCCGTTCAGTACATTCCCGTTCTCATCGAACTGCAAAGACTGAAGCAGATTTTCGTTCACGACAATGTCTTCCGTCAGAACAGCATACGGGATGTTGTTATTGCCACTATTCACCAGATCCGCCAGCCAGTACAGATGCTCTGCACAGCTAAGCTGATAAGGATCGCTGGATGAACCACTGCCAGACGGTTGGATCAATGTAAAGCCTGGCTGCTTACAGAACAGGCATACGTTGTCCACATATTGATGCCCCTGTGCAGGTGCATTCGCATCGGGGACGGTTTGCTCCGCACTGCACCGTGTGCAGACTTGCTTTAGCTGCCCATTCTCCGTGCAGGTGGGATCCAAGGTCTCCACAATCTTCCAATCATGTCCCAGTGCCGACTTACCCTCATCCGGAATGGTTTGCTCAGTACTGCATCGCTTGCAAACCTCTGTCAGCTGACCGTCCTTCGTACAGGTAGGGTCTGTAACCTCCGTTGGCTCCCAATCGTGTCCCAATGCAGGGTTACTTTCATCCGGAATGGTTTGCTCAGTACTGCACCGCTTGCAGACCTGCTTCAATGTTCCCTGCAACTCACAGGTAGGAGCCGTAGTTTCTGTGGTCTCCCAGTCGTGCCCCAGTGCAGGGTTACTTTCATCCGGAATGGTTTGCGCAGTACTGCAACGCTTGCAGACCTGCTTCAATGTTCCATCCATCTCGCAGGTAGGATCCGTAGTCTCTGTGGTCTCCCAGTCATGCCCCAGTGCAGGATGACTTTCCAGGGGAACTTTCCGTACTTCGCTGCATACCGTGCAGGTTTCTACGATATAGGCAGGCTCTGTGCAGATTGGCCCTATCATACCGCTTGTTGACCACTGATGTGCACAGGTAGAATACTGCAGTTCAAACTCTGCCATCTGAAAAACGTCCCCGTCCTCGATTGCCGTGATCTCCAGTTTGAAATACCGATACTTATTAGATGTAGCCGTAAATGTGAAATCATAGGATGCATAATTTTCATTTTGGAGTACAGTGTCATTCGTGACCGCATGGATGGTTTCCCAGTTGGCACCTGACTCATAGTCATTGCAGCCATAAAGGGTCCAGCTCTCGGGATTTCTGCCGATTGCGGTTGCGTTGTCATTACCGGTGGTAATGGTGTATCCACTGACATAGATCTCCTCCGATGCCCGGAATACCGCCTCTGCACCGATAAAATACTCCACACACCACTTCGAGAAATCATCCTGCGTCTTTTTTCCGTCAAGGATCTTGTCGTAGCTTTCTTCTTCACTCACGCCGGCTGTACCATATATGGGTGTGAAGGTCACGCTCTTCGCCGCCCAAACCCTGTATGCAGGCAGTCCTGCGGTAGGGAGCATGGTCCATACCATCAGCACCGACAGCAGCATCGCCAGCCATCTTTGTTTTTGCTTCATACCTCTACCTCCTGAAACTCTGTGTCTGCATAGCCGGAAACAGAACAGCAATGCCTGATTGCCTCTGCAACCACGGCTCCATTCACCGGCTCTGCGGTAAAATACCGACAGTCCACCCGGTAAGACTGGGCGCCAAAGGCCGCATCCTCTGCAAACCACACCAGTGACGCCTTGGGGCAAAGCTCGTGGGCGGCTATAGCAGCCTCCATTCCCACAGCGCCCGGAACAGCAATGCAAATGATCTCCGGCACACTGCTGCGGAGCGCTGCAAGGTATGCGTCATAGCTTTCCGGCGTCAGAAAATGCAGCAGCCTGTACTGCATGACAGCCGTATCCCGGATCATACCGGTCAGGGCAGTACCTTCCCTGCCGTAAACTACAATGTCCACATGTCTCCCCCTTTCCTGCTGTGCAGCTACAAATAAAGCAGCACCGTGCAAAGCATGCCCAACGGTTCTGCCCAACATATTCCGCACAGGTCTCGTGCGGTGCTGCATACATTATACAATCCGGATTATGAAAACGCAAGCATTATTACTCAATTGGTCAAAATCCTACTCAATTGGTCATATGCCATGTTCTTCATTTCTGTTTTATCAAACAAAACGGCAGCACCATGCAAAGCCGATCCGGCCCATGATACTGCCTAAAATAACAGACAAAAGGAGTAAAGGCAACGCCGCACAGGGATTGTGTGGCAGCCCGTTTATGCATCCAGCGCAATATGCCGCATGGAGGGTTCGATGAGATTGGGCGCATGTGTCACCATAATGACAGTTTTGCCCATTTCAGAGAAAGACTTGAGAATTTCCATCACCTGCGCTGCATTGTTCGGATCCAGGGAACCGGTTGGCTCATCCGCCAGAATCAGACTGCATTGCTTCATCATAAGCCGGGCAAGGGCAATGCGCTGCTGCTCCCCGCCGGACAAAGAATATACCATTTGTGTTTCCTTGCCCTCCATGCCTACACGCCGGAGGGCATCCACCATAGAAAGACTGCTGCGGGCGTCCTTGCGAATCATGCCCAGATTTTCCGCAACGGTTTTCCGCTCTACCAGGGCAAAATTCTGAAACAGGAAGCCCACTTCATGCCGGTAATAGTGCATGAGATTTTTTCCATTTGCCACATTGAAGTCTCCCACGAGAATGTCGCCGCTGTCCACCGGCTCGATCCCGCCGATCATGTGCAGCAGGGTGGTTTTGCCGCAGCCGGAAGGCCCGGTGAGTACCGCAAATTCCCGGTCTGCAATCTGCATGGACAGGTCATCAAAGATCACATGACCGCCAATGGCTTTTTTCACATGGTTTATCTGAATCATAACGCACCGCCTTTGAGAATTTTGGACAGCTGCTGCGCTTCCAGCTTCCGGATCATCCGGTAGATCAGCGCTATATTGATCATGGTCAGCAGACAAGGCACTGTCAGCACAAACAACGCATGCTGCATTCCGGTTTTGTACACATAAATCCCGGCAGCGAGCAGATTGATGCCGCCAATCACCAGCGCGGTCACGAAATACCGCCGATTTTTCTGCAATATGGACTCCCCAAGGGTTTTCCGGATGGCAAGCTCTGTGGCATTCACTTGATAATCCAGTTGCAGGATGGTACGAAGTACGGATACATACAGCAGGATCATCAGAACGGTTACCAGCAAAAATATGGCAATCAAAGATTTTTGCACCTGATATTCGATCTGGAATTTTTCGTACACGTTGGTCATACTGATCTGCAGCGCATAATCCTCTGTCAGCTTTTCCATGCTCCGGGCATCCGGGATCCGGTAAACAGAGCCGGTTTCCAGATAATCGTGTCGGGTGTCCTCCCCTGCATGCGCTTTCTGCAACTGGTCAGCGGCAATCAGCACTGCTGGAGTCTTGTAGAACGTGAATCGGCTGTTGGCAAACTCCCGGAAGCACAGCAATTCCTCATCAGAAGCATATGACAAGTATTGGATCCGTTCCTCCGAGGGTCTCTCCCCTTCTGCGCTTTCATAATGATCCAGAAGCAATGCGGCTGCCGCCTCCTGCTCCAGTGATGAGAAGTGCTCCGGCAGCAGTAAAACCGCATCATACTGTGCCAGATCAGCCTGCGCCGCCTCTGGATACACGCTCTGCACATAGTCCAGCGCCCGGTGATTGCAGTAGACCAGGTGTATGGACAAATCCTCCTGTCCGATACTATCCAGTTCCCCGGATATATCCTGCATGCAGACCGGAGCAAGCTGTGCATCCGTTTCAGAAAGGAACCGCCGTTTTTCCAGCAGTCCTTGACGAGAACTGTCGTCCGGCTCCTCCGGGTCAATGACGGCCGTCAGAGGCTGAACGCTCAGAAAACCGTAATCCTGCATGCTTTTGAAAAAGGCGTCCGCCTTTTGATACTTCCCGATGGAAGGAATCGCAGACAGCATGGACAAAATCACAAGGCAGCTCAGCAAAGCAGCCCCATTGCCCAGCAGAGTGAGCATGGCAAGAAGCCGGTTGGACAGTTGATGCCCGTACAGCATTTCCTTTGGCTTGATCCGGAGCAGATGCAGATTCACAAGCCATACCCCCACCAGGAAGGGCACAAAAAGCCAACGGATATTGGCGTAAAACCGGAGGGTCTGGGTATATGCATCCTGCACCAGGCAGCAGCCGGCAAACAGGACGGAAAAGACCAGCGTGTCCGTCAGACAGAACCGCAGATAGTGATACCGGGGACTGTCCCCATGCAGCACCCGAATGGCGATCTCCTTCTTTTCAAAGGAAGCGTCCAGATAGCAGTAAAACAGCATCATCAGGTATACCAGCACAAAAATACCTGTAAGGAGCTGTGTCCGTGACCCTACCTTGGCTTTGGCGGTCTGGATCATGCTGCCGTATTGGATGTACAATTCCTCCGCCGCAGCGTCACAGTCTGCCGGATCTCCCACCAGATACCCATAATACACACTGTTCCGTTCCTCCTGATTTTGCATCAACGCCTCCAGCGTATTCCCGGACACGGTGCATTCATTCCCCAGCACATCCTGCATGATCCCCGGCTTCAGCCCAAGATACGCCTGCCATTCGTCCTGCCGGTCTGCATCGGTATAGAAGGTAACCGTACTTTTTTGCAGCCCTGTATTCCGGTTTGTGACACCGCAAAACAGCAGGTCATGCCGCCTAGCAATCCGATCCAGCTCCTGAAAATCAACCTTTGCCGGATTGGATATGACTAGCTTATAGGTATTGGGCAGCGCCTGTGGGAATCCGTCCAGATTGAACAGCGCCAGCAGTACCGTGGCGGCGGCAAACAGAATCAAAGCGGTGATATACTTTCCCCGTTTCATATGTCTCCTCCCGACTGTCAGAAACAGAACGAGGGAGCATCCAAAAGGGTGCTCCTGCGTTCTGCGTAAATTTTACCAATAGATGCATCCGGTGTAGGTCACTGCACTTTCGTTCCGAACGTATTTATAGCAATACGTGCTTTTCCAGAAGCCATCAGCGTACCGGGTCTTGCTGTAGGTAAACTTCCCATCGTTATTCAGCTTGCTGTCCATGTAAAATCCGGTCTGATCGTTTACTGTTCCGACCCAGGCATGGGTGTACTCACTGCCGATCATTTCCGGATTATAGGCAATAATCAGGTTCGCAGAATACTTGTTGTTTTTGTACAGATAATGGTACTCTTGTGACTCTTTCCACCCGCCCTTTGCATAAAACCTATCACTCGGATTAGAGTAGCCAATTTGTTGAATATTACGGTTATTATGCGCCTTGTCATTGTTGTCGTAGTATTTTGCGGACGCAGACAAGGGCAGAGCAGTGAGGGCGGAGCAGGCAACGATACCTGCCAGAATGAGGGATGTTAACTTGTTCTTCTTCATGTCTTTCTCCTTTTGTCATATAGAATGTTTCTAATCAAGCATTGGCGCGCACAATGCTGAAAAGCAGATTTAAAAATGAAAGAAAATTCTACTGCATTCCCGTCATGGTATTGGTGGTCTCAATAAACTCCATGAGTTCCGGCAGTGCCTCTCGATAGATGGCAAGATCCGCAGCAGTTTGTTCATCCTCGTTCAGAAGTTTTCCATTTGCATCCAACACCAAATAAGAACCCCTATCCGTTTCCGTCATTCTTGAAATATTAAAAGAGTAATCCTTAAACTTGCCGTTGAATCCAAGTAGTGTTGACATACTAACAGAAAAATCTGATCCGGACATATTATAGGGGATATAGTCCACACTACCATCTTCATTGACAATGCAATGATCGTCATCAATTCCAGTGGCAGTGGTAATACCAAAAGAGCAGCAGAAATTGCCAAATGTGGGGACACGATAAAAACAAGTCCAATAGGTTTCTTCCATATCCGTAGAATAAATGGTCAATCCAGGACTAGAGGGAGTATATTGGTCAATCGCAAACCCATAGGATTCTGCCGGCATGTGGGGTAGGCAGACAGCGTAATAAAAATACAGCCAGGCACCGGAGTACAGCAGTGCGCCGCCCAGCAAGATGGATACGATCCAAATCAGAATCTTTTTCTTTTTTGTCATAGTTGCCCTCCGTTGTCACAATAATGCGAATCCACATACATTTTAATTTTTCATCAATCATATTATATCATATATTTTTTGCAATGTCAATAACCCACAAAATTTTTATTAAAAAATATAAGACAGTGTGTTTTTGTCGCAATAGCCATCTGAAAAATGCTACTGCACTCCAGTTACAGTATTGGTCACTTCAATAAACTCCATGAGTTCCGGCAATGCCTCTCGATAGATGGCAAGATCCGCAGCAGTTTGTTCATCCTCGTTCAGCAGTTTTCCGTTTGCATCCAACACCAAATAGGAACCCCAATCCGTTCCTGCCATTTTCGAAACGTCGAAAATATAATATTTAATTGATCCATTGAACCCAAGAGGAGCTATCATACTAACAGAAAAATCCGAACCAGACATATTATAGGGGATATAGTCCACACTGCCATCTTCATTGACGATACAATGATCGTCATCAATTCCCGTAGACGTTGTAATGGTAAAGGAGCAATGAAAATTCCCGAAATGCGGAACAAAATAATCGCCCAGCCAATATTTATCTCCTATAAGAGCAGTATAATCAGTTCCGCCGGCACTTTGGGGCAAATCTTCGTCAATCTTAAACCCATAGGATTCTGCCGGCATGTGGGGTAGGCAGACAGCGTAATAAAAATACAGCCAAGCGCCGGAGTACAGCAGTGCGCCGCCCAGCAAGATGGATACGATCCAAATCAGAATCTTTTTCTTTTTTGTCATAGTTGCCCTCCATAGTCTTTCACGCTTGAGATATATACATTTTAACTTTCTGTCAAGGGCTATTATACCCCATATTCTTCAAAATGTCAATACAAGGGGACATTTTTTTATTATTTTGGTGCATAATCGCCTGTATACCTCCTTGATTGTGCAGGAAGCAAACCCGTAAATAAAAAAAGAGCAGCCAAATGGCTGCTCCACAGTTTTGACAGCTACCGATCCGGTTCTTAGAATGAAACCACCAGCTGCATTTTAAATCTTTCCTCGCCATACACTGCGTGAGGAATATCCTTCGGCATGATCAGCGTTTCCCCCTGCTCCAGGTAGAACACCTCACCGCCAACGGTGAATCTTCCCTTGCCCTCCAGAACCGTTACCATTGCATCGCCGCCTGCTGCGTGCGTCGAGATTTCTTCTCCCTTGTCAAAGGAAAAAATCGTCATGCTGACCAGATCATTCTGCACAAGGGTCTTGCTGACTACCTGCCCCTCCTGATAAGCCACCAGATCTTTCAGCTCCAACTTTGTGTTTTTTCAATATTCTTGTACATACTCCAAAACTCCCTTACATACTTGTATGCTGACATATGTAAAATTACAAGCTACTTCCAGTGCTTCAGATTCGGTACAACTGCTTCCATATGCGCACGAACCTGTTCCGCCGGCCAGTTTTCATTTGCCAGATGCTCCACGCAAAAATCAATCAGCTGTTCCTTGCTGGTATACCGGAATTCGCCCCCCGCATAGCACCACTTGCAGTATTCTTCATTGAACGCCCCGTTCGGCTCCCGGCTTGTTGTGGCATCCTCCAGAGGCATGCCGCAGCATTGACAAACCAACTGCCTTGGGGATCCCAACAACGTATTGATGGACACATCAAAAACCTGTGACAGCAGCTTCAATGCCTCTACGTTCGGGATCGTCTCGCCATTCTCCCAACGGGATACAGCCTGCCTGGTCACATAGATTTTTTCCGCAAGCGCATCCTGTGAAAGCCCCATTTGGGTTCTGAGCTGTAATATGATATCCTTTGTTTCCATGAAACATCACCACCTTACTTATTATTATAGCACAAAACCTTGCAAAAGCAAGCAACAGACTGTTGCTCCCCCGCCGTATCACGCCCCATTTGCCGGATTATCCAACACGTTTCCATGTTCGTCCAACCGCGAGCCATGACAAGCACAGTCCCAGGAATGCTCGGCGGCATTCCAATGCAGCGCACACCCCAGATGTGGGCAGCGCCTGCCGGTAAATGTCAGAAGATTTCCGATAGATTCCAGATCATTGACAAACAGCTGGGACTTCAGCATGCTTCTGGAAGGGTTGAAAATGTCAGCATATGCAGGCTTTCTGCCCTGCACCAGATCAGAAAGCAGCATCCCCGACAGCATGGCGCCTGTCATGCCCCATTTGTCAAAGCCCGCTGCCGTGAAAAGCTGTGCTGTGCGGCTGGAATATTGCCCGATATATGGCATCTGATCCAGCGTCATGCAGTCCTGGGCTGCCCAATGACCCCATTCCCTGGCGGAGGGATAATACTGCCGTGCGGCACGCCGCAGCTCCGCCCAGCAGCCGCCCTTTTTCCCGTTCGATGACCGCCGCCGCCCAGCAGCAGATACTCCCCGTAATTCCGAAATGACAAACCCGTTTTGCATGCGTCCACATACATGCCCTGCACATTCTGGGCATGATCCAGAGCCAGCACATAGGAACGGTGCTGATAAAGCTTGAGAAAATAACTGCCATGCTTGTTGAGAAAGGGAAAATGAGTTGCAACGATCACTGCCTTTGCCGTGATATTTCCCCCGTCTGTGATTGCCTGGTTTTCCCGCATCTCCCGAACAAAGGTATTCTCATAAATGGGCAAATGTGTTGCAATGGCGTACAGGAATTTCAGCGGATGGAACTGCGCCTGATCCGGAAACATCACTGCGCCTGCCGTTGGAAAGGGCAAGGGCAAATGCTCGCAGAACACCGGCTCATAACCAATTCTTGCAAGAGCGGACAGCTCCTGCTCCAGCGCATTTCTGTCCTGCACCGAATAAACATAGTTAGGCTTTCGCTGATAATCACAGTGGATTTCCCGGCAAAGCTCCGCATATTTTGCAAAGGCAAGCCGGTTGGCATGCAGGAATTTCTGCGCCGTTTCCAAGCCCTCACTTTTCAGAAGCTTCTGATAATTCAGACCATGCTGAAACGTGATCTTAGCCGTTGTATATCCCGTGGTTCCGCTGCAAATACGCCGCTTTTCCACAAGCATGCAATCCACACCGCTTTGTTTCAGAAAGTATGCCGTCAGAATTCCGACAATGCCGCCGCCGATAATCAGCACATCGGTTTTCGCATTCCCCTGCAGCTTCGGAAAGCTTGGCGCCTTTGTACTGTTCTGCCAGATTGATTCCATCCTTCCTCCTATCTGAAACACCGCCGATTTTCATCGACTGCATGCCCTAGTGATCCATCTGGTAGTAGTATGCGCCCATCCATTTCATTTATATGCGTCATCCGGCAGAACAGAAAAAAACGGTGCAGTCCCACAATCGGGAGCTGCACCGCATTTGTATCACGTCTTCCATCCGGAAGACGTATTGCTGGGAGGTTCTGGGTAATAAGCCTAAAAAACCTCGGCAGATTCATCGCAAAACCATTGGGCATGCTGCTGCCTTAAGGCTTTGCAGCATACACATTTGGACGTTCCGGAAGCGGATAACCGGTTCCCAGGAAGTAATCCGTATGGGGCGGCTGGTTATAAGCCACATTCTGCCCTGCAACAGCTGTACGATACTGTACATTGTGCATCAGAGAAACGATGCCGTATTTCGTCTCGTAAGTCGTAGAGTAAATCCGGACGCCGGATCCAGTTCCCAGCCGGAAGATCATTTCCTCTCGCCAGTCACCAAACAGATCACAGGTCAGACACGCATTGGACTTGGACGAATTGTTATAGGTCACGCCGCTGCCGGTAAAGACTCTGCCGGAACCGTACTGATCCACCATAGTCCGGTCAAGCACTGCCCGCTCCAGAGAGCCAGTCCAGTAAACCACGGAGTTCATACCCCACTTGGTGATATCGCTCCAGTTGCAGACCGTATTGCCGGATGCGTCATAAACCACAGAATCCTGTACGCCCACAAACTCGGCACTGTCGTTCCCGGCGATCAGATTATCCGCAAGTCCCCGGCCGGTATCCCCTTCTCCTGGTTTCCGAAGAATCATTTTGCCGGTTGCCGCATCACGCAGGGACATACCATAGGGCGCAGCCTCGTGGCACATGAAGATCTCCAGACCAGGATTGCTGGGCACGAAGTCCCCCACATGCAGCACGTCTCCATGCCGCAGACCAGTGGTGTACAGCAGTATGCCGTCATCATCGATTACCGCAGAGCCCACCACAATTTCATCCCTGCCGTCGTTGTCACAATCCGCCGCAAAGCAGTTGTGATTGCCGTCTCCGTAGCCGGAGGTAGTGCTTTCCGCAGTTCCGGAATCAAATGCCCAAAGCTGTACCAGCTTTTTGTTGACCACATTGTATGCCGTTGCGGTCATTCTGGTGTAATAGCCCCGGATCATCACACAGCTGGGCGTGGTGCCGTTCAAATACGCCGTTGCCGCCAGGAACCGATCCACACGATTTCCGTAGGAATCGCCCCAACTGCTGACCGTACCCCGTCCCGGTACATAATCTATGGTATCCAGCGCTTTGCCCGTCAGACCGTCAAAGAGCGTCAGGTATTCGTTGCCGGACAGGATGTAGCCGGAGGACGCCCGATAATCTGCCGAAGCGTTGCCAATCACAGCCCCTGTACCATCCACCGTACCATCGGAGGTCTTACAGATCATTTCAGCCTTGCCGTCCCCGTCATAGTCATAAACCATGAACTGGGTATAATGTGCACCCGCACGGATGTTTCTCCCCAGATCCACACGCCAGAGTCTTGTGCCGTCCAGCTTGTAGCAGTCCAGGTATACATTGCCCGTATAGCCACTCTTGGAATTGTCCTTGGAATTGGAAGGATCCCACTTCACGAACAGCTCGTACTGACCATCCCCGTCCGCATCTCCCACAGAACAGTCATTGACTGTGTAAGAGCAGGTAGAACCGTCCGGCATGGTCAGATCCGCCGGTGCCGTAAAGTTGATATCAAAATATGCACCCGAAGAGTCCTTATTGCCCAGCATGGTTGCAAGGCATGCAAATTCCGTACACTCCGAGCCCTGGTATACATCCACCGTATACCAATCTGATGCTGTACCATCCGGATCATAATAGCAGGTAGCATCCGCCGCTGTGCCCTCATACAGCACAGTGGGTTCTCCGTTGCGGAACACCTTGAAGGAGGTATTCTCATCATCGGTACCAAGCAGCCGCCAGGAAATCAGCATACCCTTGTCATTGCCGGACTTCGCCGCAATCACGCCCCGGTCCAGATTTTCCACCTGCTGTGCCCCCTCCGGAATTTCTTCCGTCAGAGATGCGGCAGGATCCGTGGTAGGCTCCAGGATCAGGTAGTCCATATTGGGACCGCCGCCTTCCGTAGAAGCCGTTGCACGAATGGTATTCTGTCCCGCATGCAATGTGACCACCACGCTGGACTCCGCCCAGGTGGTCCATGCCTCCGTGGAGGGGTAGGACACCAACGCATAGTCCGTATTGCCGTTGATTGTCACCTTGCAGGGGCGATCCGCAGCAGATCCGTTTGCATAGCGGAATGTCACACGGTAGTTGCCCGCACTTGGCACCTGCACCGTCCAGTTGACATAGCTGCCGATCACATTATCATAGTTGACGTATGCTTCGCCGGTAAATCCGGCGTTCAGATCCTCGCGGACACCCTGGCTATACTCTGCGTCTACCGCAAAGTAATAGTCCGGCGTCTGCTTGATTTCAAAGGATGCACCCGATGCAAACCCGGTGCGCTTGTGAAGTAAATACTCGTTCAGCATCGCTGCGTCATCCGCAGTCACTGTCTGATCTCCCGTTACATCTGCCGCCTGCAGCGCAGGCTCATACGGGAATGCAGAAATCTGCCCTGCCAGATATCCTCTGAGCAGCGCATAATCCGAACCATCAATCAGTCCATCCCCGTTCAGATCACCGTACAAGCCCTGGTCGGCTGCGGCTGCTGTTGTGGATGGATCCAACGGATAAAACGCAGATGTGCCGACAGACATCAGCAGCGCAAGCAACACTGCTGATGCTTTTTTCATGCTCTGATACATGCTTCCCCCTGTTTCTGTCGGCCCGATCGCTTACTTGCCCAGTTCGCTTGCATCGATCAGATGTGCAAGATACCGTGCAATTGCAGTAATGTCACTGGAATCGATAGTACCATCCTTTTTGCAGTCCGCATTCAGCAGTCCCTGTGCAGAGGGTGCCTTTGCAGTTGCATCCTGTGCAACGTATCTGGACAGCAGAACCACGTCATTGATTTCAACGACACCGTTGCAGTCCACGTCACCATACAGATCAGCAGCAGCATCGCCGCCAACGGTTACCTCCCCAGCTGTGCCGAGTACATTATAGTAAACAGCCGTATTGGAATCGTCAATGTAGCCTGCAACGATTTTATCATTGGTCACGCCGCTGCCCGGATAGGTTTCACGGGCAACCGGGACAATTCCCAGTACTGACACAGCTCCCTCCGCTGCGGATGCGTTTACAGTACCGGTAATGGTTACAAATACGTCTGAGGTAGTGTCCTTCATCCAGTACTGGCTGTCGGTCAGACCGGTTGTCCACAGCATGCACAGCTGATCCCCGTCCACGCTCCAGGTAAATACGTCGCCGGTGTCCTTATCAGCCTCGATGGCACCGGTGTTGCCTACAGCGCCCAGGGTAACATCACTGATGGTGAGAATGGAGCTGTCGAACTCTACAGCAAAGTCCAGGATGCTCATGCCGGTGCTGGGAATGCCGGACAGTTTTACGTCAACACTGAACTCCTCCCCAGCCTTTGCGGTTGCCCTGCCGGCAATCAGCGAAACTGAATCAGCGGCGGATACGCTTGCCGGAACAGATACCAGCATAGCCATGACTGTCAGTGCGGACAGAATGGATCTTGTCTTCTTCATGATGATTTTCTCCTTCACGATGTAAAGTTTTAATTTTTAGCTTCCATCCAAGCTATAAAACCGCTCAGACGAGGCTATAAATCAATTACATAATACTCTATTTGAGCATAAATTGCAATGACATATTGTGCTTTCTCTATGATAAATCCTGCCTTATAACCGAATTATCCGGTTACAATTGAACAGTTTCTATATAAAACAGCTAATTTTGCGGCTAAAACAATAAAATTAAAATAATATTCTCATACGCACTTCATTCATTTAACTGTGAGTCACCGTGATCTGACACATCTTCATTGCCTCCAGAGCATTCCGATGGCTTTCCGGTGTAACTCCGGCACAGCAGGACGCATCCACCAACAACGGGATCTCCGGCAGGGCAGCCTTCAGAATCATGGCATTGGAGATCACACAGATATCCGTACACAGCCCCACCAGCTCAATGCTGTCGATCTGCTCAAAGGACGCCACATAATCCGCCAGTTCCAGAGAGCCGAAGGAGGGCTTGTTGATGATCCGGGCATTTTCCACCGGCAACTGAGGAGAGATCTCCCAACCGGAGGTTCCTTCCACACAATGGATCACCGGCAGATTCTGCCCCTCCTGGGTATCCAGATAATCCTCCCCGTGGGTATCCCGGGTAAACACCACAAGATTTCCAGCCTCACGGTACTGTCGGATCTTCTCCGCCACTGCCGGCACAATTTCCACAGCCTCCGGGGTACCCAAAGCCCCATCGATAAAATCATTCTGCATATCGATCACAATCAGTATTTTCATTTTCATGCTCCTTTCCTGCCAAAGCAGGGAACTGTATTGCCTATACTATACTCCAAAGTCAGGCACTTGTCAACGTTTCCGGAAAAATACTGTATGAAAGCATTGACGAAGCCGCCTTTGAAATGGTATACTATATCCATATCACAGAGCAGGAGGCATGGTCATGGATCAAAGCTGGGAAGAACTCTTTCAGGCGGCAAAGGCCGTCCAGAAGGGCAGAAGCATTTCAAAGTATGTGGAGGCTGGCGGAGTTGCCGCAGCCATTCGTGCAAAGTCCGGCAAGATCTACACTGGCGTATGCATCGACACCTGCTCCACCCTGGGCATCTGTGCAGAGCGGAATGCGATTTTTCATATGATCACGGAGGGAGAACAGGAAATCGACCAGGTGCTGGCAATCATGCCGGATGGCAGAACCGGAGCACCCTGCGGCGCCTGCCGGGAGCTGATGGTACAGCTGATGCCGGACAGCTACCAGGAGATCCGGATCATGCTGGATATCACCAAAGGAAAAGTGGTCACACTGGGAGAGCTGACACCTGCCTGGTGGATATAAACACGTTATTCAACAAAGACTGCTTTTTGGAATGCTATAGCGAAAGGAATGCTCCAGGATGACAGAACCGATTAAAGAAGCCTCAGAGGAACTGGCGCAATGGCTCTCCTACCCAACCGAGCTGGGGTGCAGACCTGCGAAAGTGGAATTCACTACAGAATTCGATGATCCGGACGGCATTCACTGCATGATCTTCCGGTTTCAAAAAACATTACTGGGCAAGTGGCTGCTGGGAATCGTCAGCGAGTCCGGAACATTCAGCGAAATGCAGGAATATCACAAGGAAAGCGAACTGGAGGATGCAACCAGGATTCTGGAAATGCTCAAAGCGTACTGGAAACAGCAGGCCGACTCCCTGGAGGAATCCTAAGGGCAACACCGCTTCGGCGTTGTAATAATACAAAAGGAGTGTATGTTTGAAACCATACTACACACTGGAGATTGTAGCGTAACCGGAAGGTTCGCTGCAAGCTCAGCCAACCTCCCGGTATTGCAGTCAACCAGTTTTAGGAGGTAAAACAATGAAAGAACGTGACTACATCATCCGCCAGGAAACCAAGGCGGATCACCAGACAGTAGAAACCCTGACCCGGGAAGCATTCTGGAATCAGAGCGTGCCGGGCTGCAATGAGCACTATTTCGTCCACACCATGCGGCAGCATCCGGATTTTGTGCCGGAGCTGGATCTGGTACTGGAACGTGAAGGCAAGATCATCGCCAGTGTGCTGTACACCCACAGCTGGCTGGAGGACCAGGCAGGAAATCGGCATCGAATCCTCACCTTCGGACCTTTGAGCGTGCATCCTGCCTGCCAGAGAAAGGGATACGGTAAAGCGTTGCTGGAGGAATCCTTCCGCCGGGCAAAAGCGCTTGGATATGACGTCATTGTTATATTTGGCAATCCGGACAATTATGTATCCCGTGGCTTTCGCAGCTGCAAGCGGTACAATGTGTGTCTGGAGGGGGACATCTTCCCGACAGCTCTGCTGGTAAAGGAGCTGACCCCGGGTACCCTGGACGGCAGAAAGCTCTGCTACCGGGAAAGCACTGCGGCGGCATGCTGTGAGGATGCAGAAGCTGTAGCAGCCTTTGATGCCCAGTTCCCTCCAAAGGAAAAGGGCTGGCAGCCGAGCCAGGAGGAATTCTACATTCACAGTCATTCTGTGATCGGCTGGTAAAACAGCAAAAAACCGGTGAATGGTTCCCATTCACCGGTTTTGTCTTAGGGCTGCAAATGCTGTGCAAAGCCATCAGGTGCACTCTACAGGCTAGTCCCTATGCGTGCAGTAGTACAGCATGCAATGACAGTAGCCTTCAAAGTCCGGATCCTCCATCTGGCGACGGAACTCCTGACAAATACATTTATTTTCCGGTTTCCGTTCCCTGCGGCAGGGGCAGTATCCGCCGGTGTGTGCCAGGCCCTCCCGCACTGCGGCAACCATCTGGGCATCCGGGTTCAAAGTGATCTCCATTCTATGCACCTCCCGACTATATTATACCGAAAATCCTTAAAAATTGCAACCGCAGCACACAAAAAACGCAGTTTTCTCTCTTGCGGCATGAAATAGGCTGTTTTTAGATAAAGAGTGCCTGCAAAATGCGCTTTCATCCTTGAAATTGTGTAGAGCGTGTGATATAATTGTGATAATGTTGTTAAGGCAGCAGCGGAAACCCATTTTACCCGGACACAGCGCCGGAATGAATAGGAGAGAAAATATGGAATTTGCAAATCCAGAGGAGTACCAGAGCAAAATCAAGCAGATTCTGATTACGGAGGATCAGATCAAGGAGGCTCTGAAAAAAGCAGGCGAACGCATCAACGCCGCTTATGACGGAGCGCCCATTCTGCTGGTCAGCATTCTCAAGGGCGCTTATATGTTCCTGGCAGATCTGAGCCGGGAGATCACCGTTCCCTGCGAGATCGGATTCATGGCGGCAAAAAGTTATTTTGAGGACACCAATTCCTCTGGAAATGTGCAGATCACCATGGATCTCACACAGGACGTCAGCAAGTATCATGTGTTTATTGTGGAGGATATCATCGATACGGGCAGAACCCTGAACGAGATCCTGAAGATCCTGAAAATCCGCAATCCCCTTTCCCTGGAGATCATTACCCTGCTGGACAAACCGGATCGGCGGATCGTGGATCTGAAGGCGGATTACTCCCTGTTCACCATCCCGGACTATTTCGTCATCGGCTATGGTCTGGACTATGGGGAATACTACCGGAATCTGCCCTACATTGCAGAATTTGGAAATTGAGGTGTAACGTATGTTTGAAAAGCTATTCAAACTCCAGGCAAACAAAACCAATGTGAAAACCGAACTGGCTGCCGGTCTGACCACGTTCATGACCATGGCGTACATCCTGGCAGTCAACCCCAGCATCCTTTCCTCCACCGGCATGGACAGCACCGCCGTTCTGCTGGCAACCTGTCTCGCATCCTTCGTGGGAACCATCTGCATGGCTCTGTGGGCAAACCTGCCCTTCGCCCTTTCCGCCGGCATGGGACTGAACGCCTACATGGCATACACCGTATGCGGCACTATGGGCTTTTCCTGGCAGGTAGCGCTCTTTGCCGTATTTATTGAGGGTATCATTTTCATTATCCTCTCCCTTACCAACGTGCGGGAAGCTATCTTCAACTCCATCCCCCTGCCTTTGAAGCGTGCCGTTTCCGTGGGCATCGGTCTATTCATCGCCTTCATCGGCCTGCAGAACGCTGGACTGTCTGTTGACGCTTCAACTCTGGTTACCATCACGGACTTTACCCAAAATTTCCACACCACAGGCATCTGCGCACTGCTGGCTGTCATCGGTCTGCTGCTGACCTCCGTCCTCTATATCAAGAAGGTCAAGGGCTCCATTCTGATCGGCATCTTAGGCACCTGGATCCTGGGCATGCTTTGCCAGCTGACCGGTCTGTATGTGCCCAACCCGGATGCAGGTGCATACACCCTGTTCCCCACTCTGGGCATCACAGATTTCACCAAGCTGAGCCAGACCTTTGGTCAGTGCTTCAAGCTGGACTTTGGCAATGTGGGCATTCTGAACTTTGTGGTAGTTATCTTTTCCTTCCTGTTCGTTGATCTGTTTGACACACTGGGTACGCTCATCGGTGTCAGCACCAAGGCAAACATGCTGGATAAAGACGGCAAGCTGCCTGCCATCAAGCCTGCACTGCTGGCCGACGCCGTTGCAACCTCTGCCGGTGCCGTATTCGGCACCTCCACCACTACCACCTTCGTAGAATCCTCCGCCGGCGTGGCAGCAGGCGGCAGAACCGGTCTGACTGCTTTGACCACCGCTGTTCTGTTCCTGATCTCCATGCTCTTTGCTCCCATCTTCACTGCAATCCCCTCCTTTGCAACCGCTCCGGCTCTGATCCTGGTTGGCTTCCTGATGTTCAGCACCGTCACCGAGATCAAGCTGACAGAAGACACCTACACCAGTGCGATCCCCGCTTACCTGTGTATCATTGCAATGCCCCTGTTCTACAGTATCTCTGAGGGCATTTCCATCGGAGTGATCTCCTATGTGATCATCAACCTGATCTGCGGCAAGCGCAAGGAAATCAATCCCATTATGTACGTTCTGGCGGTTCTGTTCATTCTCAAGTACATCTTCCTTTGATTCGTTGAATCAATCAGCGCCTCCGTTCCGGCAAACCGGACGGGGGTGCTTTTTTATGCATCGAAATCCGGAAAAAGCAAGTGCGCTGCACGACAAATGCCGCACAGCGCACTTTTTCGGGGAAAAGATCTTACTGCATCTTATATGCGTCGATCATCTTCTTGACCATCTGACCGCCGATGGAACCAGCCTGACGTGCAGTCAGATCGCCGTTGTAACCCTGCTTGAGGGATACGCCAACCTCGCTGGCAGACTCCATCTTAAAACGCTCCATTGCTTCCTTACCCTTCTGCGTAAATTCACCCTTCATAATGGTTCTCCTTTGTTTTTAATAGAATTGGATGCCGTGATAATAGTATAACTCGGCGAACGGAGAATATCATAGGGAATTTTCGTCGGTTTTTCCAAAATCAAAACAACACGCAAAAGGCAAGCATCACGGAATATCCGGCTGCTCCGGCTCGCCGGATCCGGTCAGCCGCTGTTCACACTGCTTCATCTGCCCGGATTCATACAGCTGGATCTTATAGTCCAGCCGGGCAAGGGTGTTCTGCATGGCACAGATCCGCTCCTGCAACAGTCTGCGCTGTTCCGTCAGCAGTTCCAGCCGGGCGTCAACGGTGGCATCCCCTTGCCGGAAGAGCTGTACATACTCGATCAGCACCTCGATGGGCAGGCCGGCGCTTCGCATGCATTTGATGAATTCCACCCACCGGCAGGCCTCCTGATCGTAATCCCGCAAACCGGAGGCGTTCCGGCGCACCGGTGGGATCAGTCCGATCCGCTCGTAATACCGCAGGGTATCCGGAGTCAGATCATATTTTTTTGCGGTCTCCGAAATCGTCATATCACACCTCGAAGGTTTCTGCCACCTTTTTCAGATTTTCCACAATGGAAATATGCTGGGGGCAATGCTGCTCGCACTGGCGGCATGCAACACAGTCCGAAGCCTTTCCGTACTGCCGGGTCAGATTCTCATAATAGGTCTGCTGCACCGTGAAGGGCTTCTCCACCTCCTGCAGCTCCGCATTGTACAGGGCAAAGTAATCCGGGATCGGAATCTGCATGGGACATCCCTCCACACAGTAGCGGCAGGCAGTACAGGGCACGGCAATGGTGCCGTTGATAATATCCCGCACCTGCATACACAAATCAATTTCCTCCGGCTTCATGGGCTGGAACTGCTCCATATAGCTCATGTTATCCTGTAGCTGTTCCATGCTGCTCATACCGCTAAGCACCATAACCACATTGTCCAGACTTGCGGCAAAGCGGATCGCCCAGGAGGGCACGGAATGCGCCGGCGCATACCTCTTCAGCAGTTGCTCTGCCTGCTCCGGCACCTTTGCAAGGGTGCCGCCCTTTACCGGCTCCATGACGATGATATCCTTGCCATGCTTTTTTGCAACCTCGTAGCATTTCCGGGACTGAACGGTTTCGTTGTCCCAGTCCAGATAATTCAGCTGTAGCTGAACAAATTCCGTTTCCGGATGCTCTGTCAGGATCTTATCCAGCAATGCCGCACTGTCATGGAAGGAAAAGCCCAGACGTCGGATCAGTCCCTCCTGTTTTTTCCGCATGCAGAAGTCAAAGGCATTCAGTCGCTGCACCGTTGCATAGTTTTCCTCATTCAGACAATGCAGCAGATAGTAGTCGAAGTACCCGGCTCCCGTCTTTTCCAGTTGCTCGCTGAAGATCCGTTCCATATCCGGTACTTCCTTCAGAAACATGGTGGGCAGCTTGGTGGCAAGCAGGAATGTTTCACGTGGATGCCGTTCAATCAGCGCCTGCTTCATCACCCGTTCGCTTTCAAAATCGTGGTACATGTATGCAGTATCGAAATAGGTAAAGCCCCGTTCCAGGAATGCGTCCACCATGCTGCAAAGCTGGGGCATGTCAAAGCTCTTCTGATTATTCTGATCCAGCAGCGGCAGCCGCATGCATCCAAATCCTAGTTTTTTCATTGTTTCCTCCTCATTTCGTCACGTTTCCTCCGCAAGGCTGCATAGGCAACCTGTGGATCCTCCAACTGCGCCACAGTCTGCTCCATGGGACAGACTCCATCGCCGGTGCGGTTCACGATCTGTTCTGTCAATGTGTCATAGCTGCACGCCACCCCATGGGCGGTGAGATAGTCCCTCCCGGCAGTGCTCATGACCCTGCCGTACACAGCGCACACTCCGGCATGCACAAACAGCATGGCTACCGCTTTGCCTACGATGGTATCCGCAGCACAAAAGCCCCTCAGCTCCACACCTGCACCAATCCAGTCCAGCATGGGAGAAATGCCCTTGCTATGGCTTGTATAGCAGACATCCACCCGGCACAGCACGCAGGTATAGCATCCTTCCGTCAGCAGCGTCCTTGCCCGTTCCAGGTCATGCATGCTGATTTCTCCTGTCCTGGATATACTTGACCAGCAGGGGGATCACCGCCCACTGGATCAGGATGCCGAACAGACCGGCGGTGACAAACTGCCATGCAGCAGCTGGCTCCAGCCGGATATTCCTCAACAGGTAGATGGCCGTCAGCACTGCCAATGCTCTTGCGGCTCTGCCTGCAAGCTGTGCCAACAACAGCTTTGTAAAGCCGTGCAATCCTGTCCGGGACAGGAAGCCAGATGTAAGCCCGTACACGCCCAACTCCAGTACCATGAAGGGCAGAAGCGCCGCTGTGGGCATATCAGAAACCGCTGCACTAAGCAAAGGACTCAGCACGCCGGCGGCAACACCCACCACAGGACCGTACAAAAGCCCTGCCAGCAGCACCGGAATATGCATGGGCAAAAGTGCAGCACCCAGTGCGGTACCCGTTCCGGAAATTGCACCCACTGCATGAAACAGCTGGGGCAGAAGAACCGCCGCAGCCACTGTCAATGCAATTCGCAAAGCGGCTCCAGCCGCAGATTGTTTGTCCCGTACCATTGTGTGTTCCATATGAAATCCTCCTTATACCTGTCTGCCCATCTGATAGGCATCCTCCAGATGCTTTGTATGCTTCACTTCACCGGTTTTCCAGACACCGGTGCCGTACAGAATCCCACGCTCCACCGGGGTGTCCAGGCAATCCAGCGTAAAGCCCCGAATGCTCTCCACCGTCTTTTCCAGCATCGCCTGGTTGGTGTCCGCCGCCGTCAGGATATAGTAAAACTCCTTGTTGGACAGCTCTGTGTAACGGGGCACCGTCCGGTCGATGAGGGTTTTCAGCTGTGCGTCCATGGTGTAGAAATACACCGGCGTTGCCAGCACGATCACATCCGCCTGCACCATCTGCTCCAGAACCTGCGCCATGTCATCCTGCTGGACACAGCGGTGGGTATTGTTACAGACGCCGCAGCCGGTGCAGTAGTGGATGTTCCGCTCAGAAAGCCTCAGCTTTTCCACCTTGTGACCGCTTTCTTCTGCGCCTCTGCGGAATGCATCGCAAAGAACATCGGAATTGCCGCCCTTCCGGGGACTTGCGGAAAGAATCAGAATCTGCTTACTCATAAAGCAACCTCCTTTGTTATGATGCCTTTATTATAACACCTGGAGTCAACTCCATGTCAAGAGGAAAAGAAAAAAGATCAGAAAAATCTGATCTTTTTCGGGAAATCCTTACGGATCCGCTGAAATCGGAGGCAGCTGAACCAATGCCCGATTCCGATAAATAAGATCTTCCCGAACAGTGAAGCCCTGCGTCTCCCAAAAGGCATTTCCCGCTTCGTTCTGCGCAAAGGCCACCAGCGCCACCTTGCGGATGCCAAGCCGCTGAAATGCTTGTAGCACCGCATCCACCAACTGCGCTCCAACACCCTGTCTACGATAGGTTGGTGACACAGCAGTATGATACAAATATCCTCTGCGTCCGTCATGTCCCCCAAGAATCACACCCAGAATCTCCTGTCCACTGCATGCCACCAGGCAGGTCTCCGGATTGCGCTGCAAGAAATGTGCGATCCCGTCCCGGGAATCGTCCAGCGCATTCAGCCCCATCCCTTTACAAGAGCGCCAGATGGCAAATACCTTATCATAGTCCTGGATCTGCATGTTCCGAATTGTCATAGGAACCCTCCCTTCATTTTAAGGCAGCCTGGTTCATCATCTGCTCCAGGCGGCGCACTTCCTGTTCCATTTCCGGCAGAACCCAAGCATACAGATCCGGATCCTCATATTTGCGGAATCCACGTTCCACCACCATACCCAGTCGCTGCCAAACCCGATAGACCTGAATGCGGATCCTTTCATGCACGTCAAAGGATGTCTTGCCAAACCCCTCAAGGAAGTAAGGATCTGATTTCTCCCCAAAGTCATGGAAATCGTGGCTCATCAGAAAATCTCCATAATAAAGTGCAGCAAAATCCACCATGCCTGCAAATGCGCCGGACTGCACCATCACATTCCCTGCCCATGTATCTGTATGCACCAAAACGGGAGCCTGTGCCGTATCCAGTTCCTCAGCGCATGCCTTCACCAACGCCCGAAGCCCATCCGGCTCAATATACGGAATCGGAATGTGTTCCTCCTCCGCATCCTGCAGCAGCCAATCAAACAGCAGATAGACAAACGCACTGTTGCAGCTACACTGACTTTCTGGAATCAAGGGAATTCCAAATGTATGCTCCGGAATGCCGCAAATTTTTCTTGTAACGACCCCCACCTGCCGGTGAATGCTGTGCAGCTGCTCTTCCGTCAGATCCGTACAGCCACTGAGCGGCGCTCCATCCAGCCAACTCATAAAAAAAAATAGGGCGTATGGACGATGGAACAGCTATCGTCAAAGGCGATCAGTCTGGGCATGGGAATGTCAGTATTTTCGCCGATCAGCCGAAGCATCTTGACTTCAGTAGGGATGTACTGCACCTCGTGCCGCATCACCTTGACATTCGCATTGGTACCCACCTTCAGCACAAGCCTGCACTGTGATGTCTCCACAAGGTATACAGCACTGCAAAAGCCGCCGGAAAGCGGACGGATATGCTGAACCGTGATTTCCTCACCCAAAGCTGCACGGGTCATTTGCACGATGGTCTGATCCGGCAGTCGTGTTTTTGTAACTGCATCCATATGTTATCCTCCTTACCTTTAAAATCAATGCGCCGGGCAGGACGCCCGCTGCCGTTTTCACCCATGCATCCGCTTTTCCCAAGGCCGCATCCGGTAAAATACCAAGGACAATACAGTGGACAAAGTCCAGCTGATGGGCCATGCCAGCCAGATGCCGGTCTGCTGCCACAGGGGAGAAAAGACAAACGCCAGGATCACACGCAGTGCCAGATCCAGAAACGTGGTAATCATAAAATACTGCATGCACTCCCCGCCCCGCAGTACAGAGTCACAGCTGATTTTCACTGCCACCACGCAGTAGAAGGGAGCAACGATCCGCAGGAACAGAAGCCCCGTATCCATTGCCAGTGCCGTGCTGTCCTGATTCATAAACAGCCGTAGCAGCGGACTGCCAAGAAAGCAGAACACAAGGGAGAACGCCACTGAAACGATCACGGAAAACAGTGCACCGGTGCGAAAGCCACTGCGGATCCGGTCCGGCTTTCCTGCCCCAAGATTCTGTGCGGTAAAGCTGGAAATGCCGCTGCCAAGCGTAGTGCAGCTGGTAATGGCAAAGGTGTTCAGCTTAATGGCAGCAGAGTAGCCGGCAATGACGGAGGAGCCAAAGCCGTTGACCAGGTACTGAATAAACAGATTTCCCACAGAAACAAAGCCTTGCTGTAATATACTCGGGATCGCCACCCGGGCAATCTCCCGGAGGGCTGTCCAGCTGAACCGCTGGGGATTTTCCGCCGTTTCCAGCTGCCGGATCCGGCGGCGCAGCACCAGAACGGACAGCACGCAGGCGATGCCCTGCGCAATGAAGGTCGCCCATGCCACACCGGCAACACCCCAATGGAACACAATTACGAACACCGCATCCAGCGCTACATTTCCCAGAGAGGAGGCGATTAGAAAGTACAGGGGCGTTTTGCTGTCCCCGAGACTGCTGAAAATACCGGTGGTAACATTATACATAAACAAAAACAGAAATCCGGCGGTGTAGACCTGTAAATACAGCTTTCCAGCAGCAAAAATATTGTCCGGTGTATTCACCAGCCGCATCAGGGGCGCACTGCACAGAACCCCTGCAAGGGTCAGCACAGCGGAAAGCACAAGGCCTGCAATCAAGGTTGTGGAAATGCAGCAACGAGTCCGGGCGTAATCCTTTGCACCGAAGAACCGACTGATTACCACAGAGCAGCCCACCTGGCTGCCCACCGCCACCGCCATAAAAATCATAGTAATGGGATAGCTTGCCCCCACTGCTGCCAACGCATCCTCGCCGGCATACCTGCCGGCAATCACACTGTCCGCCATGTTGTACAGCTGCTGAAAAATCACACTGATAAACATCGGCAGTGTAAACAGGATCAGCGCGCGGTTGGCACTGCCCGTTGTCAGATCCTTATTCATCGAAACACACTCTCTTTCTGAAAGCAACGCCACACAAAAATTGTGTAGCAGATGTGCCAACAGATTTCTCGTCAGATTGCACAGAAATGGCGCAGGAATACTGTCGTATTTCAAGGAGTTTCTGTGTGATATGACGGAAAATTCGTCAGCAGATGCTATACAAAGTCTTCTATTACATTATACACCCTTTTCTCCGACGGGAAAAGAGAAAAACTGCCCAAAAGTGCAGACCGCATGTGTCAAAACAGGGCATTTTGCCATGCTGCCTTGACTTAAACAGGCAAACTGTGTATACTATTGATCGGAGGTGTTCCGTATGAAAGCATCCAACAGGCTTCTCGCCCTGTTTCTGACCTTTTTGAAAATCGGCGCTTTCACCTTCGGCGGCGGCTATGCCATGCTCGCCCTGCTGGAGAACGAGTTTATCACAAAGAAAAAATGGCTGGATAAACAGGAATTTTTAGATATGGCTGCCATTGCCGAATCCACGCCCGGCCCCGTTGCCATCAACAGCGCCACCTATCTGGGCTACCGGATGGCTGGGGGATGGGGCGCAGCAGCTGCCACCCTAGCAGTATGCATCCCCTCCTTTGTTATCATCTACATTATTTCCCTGTTCCTGGATCGGTTCCTGACGCTGACCTATGTGGCATACGCCTTTCACGGCATCCAGATCTGCGTGGTCTACTTAATTATAACTGCCGGTTTGCGGATGCTCCGGAGTCTGGAACGGGATCCTGTAAGTCTCTGCATCCTGCTGGGGGTGGGCATGGGCATGCTGCTTTGCACCCTGCTTGCAGTCAGCTTTTCCTCTGTATATTACATCCTCCTCAGTGGGGCTGTGGGAATCCTGGCAGGGAAAATCCGCCGCATTTGCAGGAAGGAGGGTAAGCCATGACCCTCCTCCGGCTGTTTCTAATTTTTCTGGAGATCGGCGCCGTATCCTTTGGAGGCGGCTATGGAATGATTTCTTTGATTCGGGAAAAGGTTCTGTCCAACGGCTGGCTGACGGAGGAGGCATTTCTGAATCTGATCGCCGTGTCCGAATCCACACCCGGCCCGCTGGCAGTCAATATGGCAACCTTTGTGGGAGCGTCCCAAGCAGGCATACCCGGCGCACTGGCGGCAACCTGCGGGGTGGTGCTGCCTGCCTTCTGCATCATCCTTCTGATTGCCGCCCTGCTTCGGAATCTGCTCCGCTATGCAGCAGTACGGGACTTTCTCTCCGGCATCCGCCCTTGTATAGTAGCACTGATCCTTGCAACCGCCGTGACCATGGGGCTGCACACCCTGCTGGGCTTTGCAAAGCTGGGAGATGGTCTGCATCCGGACGCAAGAGGCATCTGCATTCTGGCTCTGCTGGTGGGGGTGCATGCACTGACCAAGGTGCTCCGGAAGCATGCGCCCTCCCCCATTCTCATGATTCTTCTGTCCGCCGGACTGGGCATCTGCTTTTACGGTTTTTCTGGCTGAAGCCCGGACAGAACCGTGCAAAGAATGTGCGATGGAGCCCTTGCTATTTTCATAAAAATGTGGTATACTATTTTGGTATTTGTCAACAGGAATCTGAATGGAGGCATTTGATTGAAACAGCTTGAACAGGAAATCAAACGCAGAAGAACCTTTGCCATTATTTCTCACCCAGATGCGGGAAAAACCACACTGACTGAAAAGTTTCTGCTATACGGCGGGGCAATTGCCCTCGCAGGCTCTGTCAAGGGCAAGAAAACCGCCAAGCATGCGGTGTCCGACTGGATGGAGATTGAAAAGCAGAGAGGAATCTCCGTCACCTCCTCCGTCATGCAGTTTCAGTACAAGAACTACTGCATCAACATTCTGGACACACCGGGACACCAGGATTTTTCGGAGGATACCTACCGAACCCTGATGGCGGCGGACTCCGCAGTGATGGTTATCGACGCTTCCAAGGGCGTGGAGAACCAGACCCGGAAGCTGTTTAAGGTCTGCGTCATGCGGCATATTCCCATTTTTACCTTTATCAACAAAATGGATCGGGAATCCCGGAACCCCTTTGACCTGCTGGAGCAGATTGAGCAGGAGCTGGGCATCCAGACCTATCCGGTGAACTGGCCCATCGGCTGCGGCAAGGAATTCAAGGGGGTATTCGACCGGGAAAAACGGCACATTCTCTCCTTTGAAGCCAACAACGGGCAGCACGAGGTCAAGGCAACGGAGGTGGATCTCCATTCTCCGGAGCTGGACGGGCTCATCGGCACAGAAAACCGGAATACCCTGCTGGAGGATGTGGAGCTGCTGGATGGGGCAAGCGATGCATTCGACCTGAAGGCAGTGCAGGAGGGGCGGCTGTCGCCGGTATTCTTCGGTTCCGCACTGACCAATTTCGGCGTGGAGCCATTCCTGGAACGATTCCTGGAACTGACACCGCCACCCCTGCCCCGCTATGCAGGGGGACAGGAGATCGATCCCTACGACGAAAACTTCTCCGCCTTTGTATTCAAGATCCAGGCAAATATGAACAAGGCGCACCGGGATCGAATCACCTTTCTGCGGATCTGCTCCGGCAAGTTTGAGCGGGACATGGAAGTGCTCCATGTGCAGGGCAACAAGAAAATGCGTCTCTCCCAGCCCCAGCAGATCATGGCGCAGGAGCGGGAAATCATCAACGAGGCATACGCCGGAGATATCATCGGTGTGTTCGACCCGGGTATTTTCTCCATCGGGGACACGGTGTGCTCCCCCGGCAAGCGTTTTGAATTTGAGGGCATCCCCACCTTTGCGCCGGAGCATTTCGCCCGGATCCGCCACAAGGATACCATGAAACGCAAGCAGTTTGTGAAGGGCACCACCCAGATCGCACAAGAGGGTGCCATCCAGATCTTCCACGAACCCTTCTCCGGCATGGAGGAAGTGATCGTGGGCGTGGTAGGCGTGCTGCAGTTTGAGGTGTTCGAGCATCGGATGAAAAACGAATACAACGTGGATATCATCCGGGAGGGACTGCCCTACCAGTACATCCGCTGGGTATCCAAAAGTCCTGTACCGGTACAGGAGCTGCATCTCAGCTCTGATACCAAGATCGTACAGGATTTCCACGATAATTATCTGCTCATTTTCACCAGCGAGTGGAACATTCGCTGGGCACTAGAAAAAAATGATGGACTGGAGCTGGCAGAATTCCACAAGGAGTAAGCGGCTCGTTCGATCCCATACAAATAAAGCCCGAAGGCAGTCTGTGAACCGCCTTCGGGCTTTTTATGTCGAACAAAATCCCTCACAAAAAAGCGCCGGATCATTGGGATCCGGCGCTTTCTTTTCGCAATGGAATTAGTTGATGCTTCTCTTGACGTAGGTGGTATGCAGCAGCTGGTGTGCCTTATGGCTGCCCGGCTTCTCCAGGTAGGTGTCATAAAGCTCCTTGACGCCTGCGTTCTCGTGGGACTTCCGTACTGCCTTTGCTGCGTCATTGCTGTACAGCACGCTTGCACGCTTCGCACGATAGTCGCCAAAGTTCCGCTCAGCGGGAGAAACATGGGGCTGACCGCCGCCGTTGATGCAGCCGCCCGGGCATCCCATAATCTCGATAAAGTGATAGTCTGCCTCGCCGGAATTTACCTTGTCCAGCAGCATTCTTGCGTTTGCAAGACCGCTTGCCACTGCCAGCTTCACATCTGTGCCGGCAACATTGTAGGTTGCCTCCTTGATGCCTTCCATGCCCCGTACTTCCTGGAAGTCCAGGCTGGGCAGTTCCTTCTTCTCCAGAACCTCCACAACGGTTCTCAGAGCTGCTTCCATTACGCCGCCGGTTGCGCCGAAGATCACGCCTGCGCCGGTGGATAGACCCAGAGGCATATCAAATTCTTCGTCCAGCAGAGCCTGGAAGTTGATGCCTGCACGCTGGATCATTCTGCCCAGCTCACGGGTGGTCAAAGCGATATCCACATCCGGCACGCCGTTTGCAGCCTGGTCATCCCGACCGATCTCAAACTTCTTTGCGGTACAGGGCATAACGGATACGACTACCATATCCTTCGGATCGATGCCCATCTTCTCTGCGTAGTAGCTCTTTGCCACTGCGCCGAACATCTGCTGGGGGGACTTGCAGCTGGACAGATTCTCGGTCATATCCGGGTAGTAGTGCTCACAGAACTTGATCCACCCGGGAGAGCAGGAGGTAATCAGAGGCAGCTTGCCGCCGTTCTGCAGTCTGTCGATGAACTCGGTGCCTTCCTCCATAATGGTCAGGTCAGCCGCAAAGTCGGTATCGAACACCTTGTCGAAGCCAAGCCGTCTCAGAGCGGCAACCATCTTGCCCTCTACGTCGGTACCGATGGGGTAGCCGAAGCACTCGCCCAGACCTGCACGCACTGCGGGAGCGGTCTGTACGATCACATGCTTGCTGGGATCTGCAATGGCAGCCAGCACCTCAGAGGTGGAATCCTTCTCAGCCAGAGCGCCGGTGGGACATACTGCAATACACTGTCCGCAGGATACGCAGCTGGTCTCGCCCAGACCCATGTCAAAGGCGCTGCCGATAAAGGTCTTGAAGCCACGCTCGTTTGCGCCGATGACTCCAACGGACTGGGTGATACCGCATGCAGCCACACAGCGGCGGCACAGGATACATTTGTTGTTGTCCCGGATCATATGGGCAGCAGTACCATCGATCTCGTAGTGGTTGGTCACGCCATCGTAAATGCCGGCATCCTCTACGCCCAGATCCTTTGCCAGCTGCTGCAGCTCACAATTGCCGCTTCTGACACAGGACAGACAGTTCCGCTCATGGGTGGAAAGCATCAGCTCCAGTGTACGCTTCCGTGCTTCCAGTACACGGGGGGTGTTTGTGAAAATCTGCATATTGGGGCTGACCGGGTATACACATGCAGCAACCAGACGATTGCCTCTGCCCTCGTTTGCCTCCACCATACAGATCCGGCATGCGCCGATGGCGTTGATCTCCTTCATAAAGCAAAGGGTCGGAATTTCGATATTTGCCATATGTGCCGCTTCCAGAATGGTGGTTCCGGCAGGCACGCTGGTTTCTACGCCGTTAATTTTAATCGTTACATTCTCCATGTTCCGCATCCTCCACTTACTTCTTGATAATTGCGCCGAACCGGCACTTTTCAATACAAGCGCCGCACTTGAGGCACTTACTCTTGTCAATGGTATGCGGATTCTTTACAGAGCCGCTGATCGCACCGGCAGGACATACTCTTGCACATGCGGTACAGCCCTTGCACTTGTCAGCCTGGATCTCATAGCTGAGCAGATCCTTACATACGCCGGCAGGACATCTCTTTTCTACAATGTGGGCAATGTACTCGTCTCTGAAGTAACGGAGTGTGGACAGAACCGGGTTGGGCGCTGTCTGACCCAGACCGCAGAGAGAGTTTGCCTTTACGTGGTAGCACAGCTCCTCCAGCTTATCCAGATCCTCCAGAGTTGCCTTGCCCTTTGTGATCTTATCCAGGATCTCGTACATCCGCTTGGTACCGATCCGGCAGGGAGTACATTTGCCGCAGGACTCGTCAACGGTGAATTCCAGGAAGAATTTTGCGATATCCACCATACAATTGTCCTCGTCCATAACGATCAGTCCGCCGGAGCCCATCATGGAGCCGATGGCAATCAGATTGTCATAGTCGATGGCAATATCCATATGCTCTGCGGGGATGCATCCACCGGAGGGGCCGCCTGTCTGTGCAGCCTTAAACTTCTTGCCGTTGGGGATGCCGCCGCCGATTTCCTCAATAACGGTACGCAGGGTAGTACCCATCGGAACCTCTACCAGACCGGTATTGTGGATCTTGCCGCCCAGTGCGAATACCTTTGTACCCTTGGACTTTTCCGTACCCATGGAAGCAAACCAGTCCGCACCCTTGAGGATAATCTGGGGAATGTTTGCATAGGTCTCCACGTTGTTCAGAATGGTAGGCTTCTGGAACAGACCCTTTTCAGCCGGGAAAGGCGGACGGGGACGAGGCTCACCTCGGTTGCCCTCGATGGATGTCATCAGTGCAGTTTCCTCACCACAGACGAAGGCACCTGCGCCAAGACGCAGACCGATGTCAAAGCTGAAGTCGGTGCCGAAAATGTTCTTGCCCAGCAGACCGTACTCACGTGCCTGCTTGATTGCGATTTCCAGACGCTGTACGGCGATGGGATACTCAGCACGCACGTAGATATAGCCCTGTGTTGCGCCGATTGCGTAGCCGGCAATTGCCATAGCCTCCAGAACCACGTGGGGATCGCCTTCCAGTACGGAACGATCCATGAATGCGCCCGGGTCGCCCTCGTCGGCGTTGCAGCATACGTACTTCTGATCTGCGTTGGGCACGATATTCCGAGCCAGCTGCCACTTTCTGCCGGTGGGGAATCCGCCGCCGCCTCTGCCACGCAGGCCGGAATCCAGAATGCACTGGATAACCTCCTCAGGGGTCATTTCAGTCAGAACCTTGCCCAGTGCCTGGTAGCCGTCACGGCCGATGTACTCGTCGATGCACTCCGGGTTGATCACACCGCAGTTCCGCAGTGCGACACGGTGCTGATTCTTGTAAAAATCCGTATCATTGAGGGACTTGATGCCATCCTCCTCAACGGTTTCCTGATAAACCAAACGAGTCACGATACGACCCTTGAGCAGATGCTCAGACACGATCTCCGGAATATCCTCTACGTTTACCATAGAGTAGAACGTACCCTCCGGATAAACGATCATAATCGGGCCGTTTGCGCAGAGACCAAAGCAACCGGTCTTTACGACCTGCACTTCTTTGGACAGACCGTTTTTGTTGATCTCCTCCTGCAGCTTATCATAAATCTTCAGACTGCCGGAAGAGGTACAGCCGGTACCGCCGCAAATCAAAACGTGTGAACGAAACATAATTTTCTATCCTTTCGAAGTCGAATTTTACTTAACTGCAGAGCTGATGGTATATTCGGATTTAACCTGACCACGAACAATGTGCTGCTCAAATACCTCAGCAGCCTTCTCCGGGTTCATATTGATGTATGTAACCTTCTCCTTGCCCGGTTCCAGGATCTCCACGATGGGCTCGTACTGGCACAGACCTACACAGCCGGTCTGGGTCACAACCACGTTCTTCATGCCCTTCTGCTGCGCCAGATCGGAAAAAGCGGTCAGAACCGGTCTTGCGCCGGCTGCAATGCCGCAGGTAGCCATACCAACCACAATGCGGGTTGCAGTGGTATCTTCGTCTCTCAGGTTTACCTGATTCTGCATCTTGTCTCGGATTGCCTTCAGTTCTTCCAGGGACTTCATAATTTTCCTCCTAATCACAGAAGCCTTACAGGATCACATCCCCGTCCACTTCTGATTTGTTTTCAGTGAGATAAGCTTGAATATACTGCGCAACCTCCGGCTCGTTCAGGGGTACATCCCCCAGAATCTCACGAAACTGGCGGGTATCCAGTATGAAGGAACGATCGTCGATCTGATAGCGATAGACGAAATCCAGAGTAGGGTTCAGGGTAATCAGGGAGCGGATAGTAAAGGTAATATCTCCCAGTGGCATCCGGTCGATGCTGGAAAGCACAAACACTGCCTTAACCACCGTGCCTTTTCCGGGCTCGGATTCGATGGAAAACGATCCCCCCGTATCCTCTGCCGCTTCCTTGAAAAAAGGAACGCCCAGACCGATCTTACGGGTTGTCCGGGTGGTAAAAAAAGGATCGCACACATGTGCCACCTGCTCCGGCGTCATACCGCAGCCATTGTCCCGGATCTCAACCGTCAGCCTGTCCCTGCCCGTTTCTGCGCAGATACTGATCTCAGTCAACATTGCCTTTGCACGGACGCAGTTCTGCGCCACATCCAGAATGTTGAGTGAAAGCTCAGGCATCATATCAGTCGTTATACTTTTCCAGAATAGCCGGCAGCTCCTCAACGGTCAGTCTGCCGTACACATCATCATTAATGGTCATAACCGGTGCCAGTCCGCATGCGCCGATGCAGCGGCATGCTTCCAGAGAGAACTTGCCGTCAGCGGTGCACTGACCGTCCTCAATGCCCAGAATCTGCTTGAGCTTTTCAAACACATCGCCGGAGCCCTTTACATAGCAAGCGGTGCCAAGACAGACGGAAATGGTGTACTGCCCCTTCGGGTAGAGAGAAAACTGGGAGTAGAATGTAGCAACGCCGTAGATCTTCTCAAGCGGAATACCGGTCATATCAGAAATGATAGTCTGTACTTCGATCGGAAGATATCCGTAGATATCCTGTGCCTTCTGCATAATCGGCATCAGCGCACCCTTGGTATCCTTCAGCTGGTCCACCATTGCACGAAGCTGTGCTTCCTGCTCGGCAGTGCCGTGAAAGGGTACTGCATTTGTTTGTTTTGAACCCATTAGTTGAACCTCCTTGCAATAATTTGCGGCTATAGCAGCGACAATGCGCACCTATAGCACACAACAGTACAACATATGTTAATTATAGCACACGCATGCGAAAAAAGCTATTCGACAGATTGCAACAAATCCCCCTTATATGTTTGTATATAATATACAACATGGAGTCGGACTCCTGCACATTCATTCCGAATCCGAGCTGAATTTTTGCAGTTTGCCTATGCAAAATCACCATGTTTTCGTCTGAAATTTGTCAAACAGCCGGGCTTTTTTTGTGACAAGTGCTTTACAAGCCGGAAATGGGTATGCTATAATATATATATTAATCAGGCTGCGTCACCAGCAGCTATATGGAGGTATATGTGTATGACAGTGCAGAATATTTCAGAAATTCTGGGCGCCGAGGTTTTATGCTGTGAGGATATGCTGCAGCACCCGGTACATACCGCCTGCGGTTCCGATATGATGAGCGATGTACTTGCCTTTGTAAAAGATCAATCCGTACTGCTGACTGGTCTGTGCAATCCTCAGGTGATCCGCACAGCAGAAATGATGGACATTGTGTGTATCGTATTTGTACGAGGCAAGAAACCTGACGATGCCATGCTGGAGCTGGCACAGCAGCGGGGCATCCCCCTTCTGGTCACAAAGCACCGCATGTTCACCGCCTGCGGGCTGCTGTATACCCACGGGCTGAGCGGGGGGGCGAGGAATTGAGCGATACCATCACCCTGACCTATACTGTATCCAACGAGGATTTCACCCGTGCCGGTGAAGCGTCCAGCGATGTGAAAAGTCGGCTCAAGCAGATGGATGTGGATCCGGCAGTAATCCGGAAGGTATCCATTGCCATGTACGAAGGCGAGATCAATATGGTGATCCACGCAGAGGGAGGCACCATCACGGTGGAGATCTCTTCCGACCAGATCACCATGACGCTGACAGACAAGGGTCCCGGCATTGCGGACATTGACAAGGCCATGCGAGCAGGCTATTCCACTGCTCCAGACAACGTGCGCAGTCTGGGTTTCGGTGCCGGCATGGGACTTCCGAATATGAAAAAATACACCGACGATATGCAGATCACAACAAAGTTGGGCGTTGGAACCACCGTTGTGATGAAGGTATATCTCTAAGTACTTTAGGCAACAAGGAGGAGATCTCCGATGGATCAGACATTCTATCATTCCGTCCGGCTGGATAAGTCCCTGTGCAAGGGATGCACCAACTGCATCAAGCGCTGTCCCACCCAGGCGATCCGGGTGCGCAACCGTAAGGCGGAAATCACCAATGAATGCTGTATCGACTGTGGGGAATGCATCCGGATCTGTCCCCACCACGCCAAGGAGGCAACCTATGACAGCCCGGATGTAATGAAGCAGTATGCATACACGGTGGCATTGCCGGCACCCTCCCTGTATGCCCAGTTCAACCGGCTGGACGATGTAAATATCGTACTGCGGGCACTGCACCTGATGGGCTTTGACGATGTGTTTGAGGTCAGCGGTGCCGCAGAGCAGGTTTCGGAAATGTCCCGGCGCTATGTGGAGGAGCATCCGGAAAAGAAGCCCTTTATCAGTACTGCATGTCCGACGGTGGTGCGGCTGATCCAGGTGCGCTTTCCAAGTCTCATCCCCCACCTGCTGCCCTTCAATGCACCAATGGATCTGGCAGCCATCCAGGCAAGGGAACGTGCCATGCGGCAAACCGGACTGCCGGCGGATCAGATCGGCATTATCTTCATCTCTCCCTGTCCGGCAAAGGTGACGGCGGTGAAATCCCCCATCGGCATCGACCATTCGGAGGTGGATGCGGTGCTTGCCATCAAGGACGTGTATCCCCGTCTGCTGAGCCTGATGAAACGCAGCGATGAGGTGCGGGAGGATTACGCAAGCTCCGGCAGGATCGGAGTTGGCTGGGGCAACAGCGGCGGCGAGGCAGGAGGACTGCTGACGGACAGTTATCTGGCGGCGGACGGCATTGAGAACGTCATTCATGTGCTGGAGGATCTGGAGGATGAAAAATTCACGGATCTGGAATTTATCGAGCTGAACGCATGCAGCGGCGGCTGCGTGGGAGGCGTGCTGACGGTGGAAAACCCCTATGTGGCACAGGCAAAGCTGAAACGGCTGTGCAAATACCTGCCCGTTGCCTGCAACCACCTGAACGGGGAATACACGCCCCATGCGTTTCTGGAATCCGAGATCGAATACAAACCCGTATTCCGGCTGGGCAGCAATTTCAAGGAGAGCCTTGCCATGATGCAGCAGATCGAAGTCCTCTGTGCCAGATTTCCGGGACTGGACTGCGGCTCCTGCGGAGCACCCACCTGCCGGACTCTGGCGGAGGACATTGTGAAGGGCGAAGCATCGGAACGGGACTGCATCTTTATTCTGCGGCAGTATATGGACCAGCTTCCGGAGGATCTGCTGCATCAAACAGAAAAGGAGCAAGAAACATGACGGTACAGCAATTAGCAGCCAGACCGGAATTCACCGTACTCAATCTAGGGGATCTGAATCCGGAACTGACTAGGGTTTTTACCTGTGATCTGCTCAGCGTATGCATGAGCAAGGCGTCCGCCGGATGCGCATGGGTCACGGTCATGGGCAATATGAACGCCATTGCAGTGGCAGTACTGACGGATACTGCCTGCATCATTCTGGCGGAGGGTACACCCCTGGATGACAACGGCATGGCAAAAGCCCGGCAGCAAGGAGTCACGGTGCTCCAATCCAAGCAGCCGGTGTTTGAAACCGCCCTGCTGGTGCACGAACTGATTCATGCATGAGTTGAGCTATGATCTGCATCTCCACTCCTGCCTGTCTCCCTGTGGGGACGACGATATGCTTCCGTCCAATATCGTAGGCATGGCTGTGGTCAAGGGACTGGATGTGATCGCACTGACGGATCACAACACCAGCCGGAATTGTCCGGCGTTCCTGGAGCTTGCGGAAGCATACGGCATTCTTGCCATTCCCGGCATGGAGCTTTGCACCAGCGAGGAGGTGCATGTGGTATGCCTGTTCCCCACCCTGGAGGGAGCGATGGACTTTGACCGGTATGTACACCGGCGGATCCCGCCCATTCCCAATGACCCGGCGATTTTCGGCAGACAGCTTGTGGTCAATGCGGAGGATGAGATCATCGGGGATGAGTCCCTGATGCTGATCAATGCCGCCAATATCAGCTTCGACCAGGTGCATGATCTGGTGCAGGAACGGAACGGCATTATGATCCCGGCGCACATCGAAAAACGCACCAACAGTCTGCTGTCCAATCTGGGCATGATCCCGGAGGACAGCAAGTTCACCTGTTTTGAACTAAAGCATCCGGGTTATGTGGAACAGCTACGGCAGGCACACCCCTATCTGGCTCAGTGCCGGATGATCACCAATTCCGATGCACATTATTTAGGAGATATCCACGAACCCATCCACAAGCTGTCCCTGCCGGAGCGCTCTGTGGAAGCCGTACTGCGGACATTGACACAGGGATAATGAGCGCCAGTTCGGGCATACTGACACAGAGGTGATTTGTATGTCCCAGGAGGATGTGACCAGAAAGCAGGCAGCGGCAGTACCGGAGCTCCAGGGGAAAGCCAAGCACGGAAACGTGCCCGCAAACCCTATCATTGCCGGCACTCATGCGCCCGCTCTGAAAGTATATCACAGCACACCCCACAAGGGGGAAAAACCAATTTCCGCTGCATACTCCACCATTGACACGGATCTTGCCCTGGACAATCTGGAGAATGATCTGACCGCAGCGGATCTGCAGGATTTATAAAAAACACCGCACAGAGCGATTCAGCTTTGTGCGGTGTTTTGTGTTTTTGTTATGCAGATGCCGCAGCCTCTCCCGGCTGGACATCCTGCTTGGGAAAGCGCCTGCGCATGAAAAAGTAACAGATCAGATGCACCAGGAAGGTGATGATCCAGGACAAGGGATAGGACACGAACAGCATAAACTGGGTGTGATACTCCGGCATGCGGAAAATGGTGAAGATCCACAGGATCCGCAGACCGCAGGCTCCCAACAGGGACACAATAGTGGGCGTGACGGCGTAGCCCATACCCCGGATATTTCCAACAATGCAGTCCATAAGACCGCAGGTGCAATAGAAGCAGCACACCAGCCGCATCCGGATCAGTCCGGCGGCAACCACATCCGGCCGCATGTCGTAGATATGCAGCAAGGGCGTACCGAACAGGTATACCAGGTTTCCCAGCACCAGTCCCGTGACTGCTGCACAGGCGCAGGTGATGAATGTGATCCGGTTGATCCGACTGAATTTTCCGGCACCAATGTTCTTACTGGTAAAGGTCAGGGCGCTTTGGGAAAAGGCATTCATGGACACCCAGATGAAGCCTTCGATGCTGGCAGCCGCCGCATTCCCCGCCATGACAATCTCTCCGAAGTCGTTGATGGAGGACTGGATAATTACGTTGGAAATAGAGAACACCACCCCCTGGAATCCGGCGGGGATACCAATTTGCACGATCCTGCTGACCAAATGGGGATCCCATCCCAGCTTTTTAAAGGAGAACTGAAAGGCACCGCTTTCGTGCATCAGGCACCGGATAATCAATGCTGCGGAGATGCACTGGGAGATCACGGTTGCAAGGGCAACGCCTGCCACATCCATCTTCAGAACGATGACAAAAAACAAATTCAGCACCACATTGATGACGCCAGCAAATGCCAGATAATACAGGGGACGCCGGGTATCTCCCATTGCCCGGAGGATGGAGCTGCCGAAATTGTAGATCAGCATGGCAATCATGCCTACAAAGTAAATCCGCAGATAAAGGGTGGACAGGGACAGAGTGGCCTCCGGTGCTTTCATCATCAACAGGAATTTATCCGCAAAGGCAACACCCACAAGGGTCATGAAGGCACCGCTGATGATACTCAGCAAAATGGAGGTATGTATGGTCCGATTCACCTTGTCCGACTCTCCTGCCCCCATATACATAGCGGTCAGCACATTGGTACTGGTGGACAAGCCCAGAAACAGGTTGGTCATCAGATTCACAAGGGAGGTGGTGGAGCCAACTGCCGCCAGAGAATTTTCCGAGGCAAAGTTGCCCACCACAATAACATCCGCCGCATTGAACAGCAGCTGCAATACACTGGACAGCAGCAGGGGCAGCGTCAGCTTCAGAAGCTTTGGGAGAATGGAACCGTGACACATATCGATTTCGTATTTATTTTGACTCATTGGATACAACCTTTCTACAGCAGAAAACAGCGAGGTCAACGAATTGACCCCGCATTTTTTCTTATTATACACCAAACCGCTCCAAAAGTAAAGGCAACACCCACAGAGCCTGCATGGTGTCGCCTAAAACATGCTTCACCGCTTTCGCTTACCAAGAATAATCCACATCGCCAATCCAAAGGCAAGCAGATATCCGAAAAAGCCAAGCGTCGGAATACCCAGCGTCTGGGGATGCATGTCCGTCGTACAGATCAGGCTAGAGGACAGCAGCAATGCCGATGCCAAAATCCCGGCAATCAGCTCTGTGACCATTTTATCGATCCGGGACAGGGGCTCGTTGGAACCGGTAAATTCCATATTCAGCTTGGTTTGTCCCTTGACCGTAGCCTTCAGAAGATCCGACAGCAGACCCGGTATATCCAGTGCCTTGTTGCTGGAGGCATACACCCGCCGTGCCAATCCCGCCGCTTCCTTTTTGGGATCAAATTCCTGGCGCAGCTCTGCCTTGATATGATCGGCAGCCACCTCCACAATGTTCAACTCGGGGCTGACGGTTGCCACCACCCCCTCAATGGTCAACAAACCCCGTGCAAGCATGGAAACACCCTTTGGCATGGCGATCTTGTGGGAGGAAGCCACCATCATCAGCTCCTCCAGCACCTTGCCCATGTCCACGTCCCCCATGTCCATGGAGCAGTACTTGTCCAGCAAGCCGTCAATATCCGCATACAACTGTACCTGGTTGATGGGGGTATTGTATACGCCCATTTGCAGCACAATGCGCTTCAGCTCATTCACATCCCGTTCCACTACAGCCTTGATGGCACACTTGAACATCTGCTTGTCCCGGTTGGTGAGCCTGCCCATCATGCCCATGTCGATCCAGACGATCTGACCATCCCGGATCCGGATATTGCCCGGGTGGGGATCTGCATGGAAAAAGCCATCATCAATGACCTGCTTGATATAATGATCCGTCAGCTTCCGCCCGATCTCATTCCGGTCATATCCATTCTCCTCCAGCTTCTGAATATCGCAAATGGAGAAGCCGTCGATATACTCCATTACCAGCACCTTAGAGGTGGTCAGCGTATCCTCGATCTTCGGACAGGTGGCAAACGCCACATCCCGGCTCCGCTCGTAGAACTCCTCCGCATGCCGTGCCTCCACCAGGAAATCCATTTCCTGCTGAGAAACCGACCATAACTCGTCCAGCACCATATTGAAGTCAATCATCCCGCTGATGGGAGTCAGCTTCAAAGGTTTCACCGCCGTGCGGAGCAGGGACATATCCCGTGTCATGGTCTCCCGGATATGGGGACGCTGCACCTTGACCACCATACGGCGGCCATCGTGCAGCGTTGCAGCGTGTACCTGTGCAATGGATGCGGAGCCAAGTGGATGCTCATCAAATGAGGAAAAAACGTCTTCCAAGGGTCTGCCGTATTCCTCTTGAATGACTTCACGAACCTGTTCCAAAGGCATGGGCTTCACATCTGCCCGCAGTTTTTCCAGTTCTTTGCAATATTCCGTAGGAAGGATATCGTTCCGCATGGACATAATCTGTCCCAGCTTCACAAACGTAGGCCCCATATCTTCCAGAATCAGTCGCAACTTTTCTGGCGTCAGCCCCTTGACAATATTATGCTTCTTGAGGACGCCGACGATTTCCTGGAGTCGATGCTGGCTGTCGCTTACCGGCAATTTCACGCCTCAGCGTCCTGCTGATCCTTTGCAGACAGCTTTTCAAGCTTTTCCTTGATCGCAGCCAGATCCTCAGCGGACATATCGTCCATCTTGTTCAAAATGTCATTCGTGTCCGCTTCCTTGACAACTTCAACGTTCACGCTTTCCTTAACCTTCTGCTTGATATTGTGCTTGAGCTCCTCGTTCAAGGTCTTGCCCTGTTCCACAGTCAGCTCGCCCTTCTTAACCAGTTCATCCACAACCTCTTTGGACTTTTCTGCGGTTGCAGCCACTGCACCGATACCCAGAAGCATCAGCTTCTTCACGTTTTCACCAATTTCATTCATCATAATCGTTCACTCCTGTTCTGCAATTACTTGAAAAGCCTGCACCTTGCATGCTTTCTACTGCTATTTTACCATGCCCGGAGAACTTTGTCAACACATAACACAGCGCAATTATGGCAAAGATCGCATAGCAACAGCCGCCCGGCTCTATGAACCGAACGGCTGTTTTCGTTATACAAAAAGAATGCAGCCCTTTCGGACTGCATTCTGGATTTGTAATCAGATCAGATTACTGAGGACCGAGCTCAGAAGCTTCGCACAGATGAGCCAGGTAACGAGCGATTGCGGTGATGTCACCAGCATCAATGGAACCATTGTACTCACAGTCAGCGTTAATCAGACCCTGTGCAGTAGGAGCCTTTGCAGTAGCATCCTGTGCAACATAACGGGACAGCAGGACGATATCATTGATCTCAATCTTGCCGTTGCAGTCTACGTCACCGTAGAGTGCTGTGCCGGTAGAAGTAGTGGTAGAAGTGGTACCACCCTCAGTGGTCTTTGCGGTAGTTGCAGGAGTATCACGGTCAACCAGCGGAGCCTCATCTTCCAGGAAGCTTACAACCCAAGCAAACGGAGAGTTCCAGTTGATGGTAACCTCGTTTACGGACCAAGCCTCAACGCTGTCGATGTAGCAGAGCTGCGGAGCCAGAGTACCCAGCTTGTAACCCATACCTCTTACATACGGATCCTGGATACCGGAGTTTGCACCACCGGACATTACGCCGGAAGGAGCATACGGGAAGGAGCTATCCAGCTCATGAGACCAGAATCTGTGGTGAGGATTCTCACAGTGATAGGTACCGTAACCAGTTACATAGGAGAAGTCCATTGCATTGCGTCCGAATACATAGTCCATAGCGGTGGAAACACCGTCGATGTACTTTGCATCCTTGGTGATATCGTAAGCGTAAGCCATTACGATTGCGTTGTTTACAACGAAGGAGTTGGAACCCCACTCATAACCGTCAACCTCGATCAAATTGCCATTCTCGTCATAGCCCAGGTTGATTGCATCAGTAAAGGTTGTGGTACGGTAAGGAATACCATAGCCCTGTTCTTCTTCCTTTGCAACGTAGGTATCAGCAGCTACGGTGATGCTGTCAGAAACAGTCTTTGCATCAGCTGCATCCAGTACGTCACGGTTCAGGTACAGAGTCAGAGTACCCAGACCAGCGGTATTACCCCAGTTGAAAGAACCGAAGGAACCGGTGTTCTCGCCGCCTTCCAGGCTGGTGGTCAGCTTGAAGCAGTCAGCGTAGCCCTTCATATCGGTCAGGTAGGTTGCATCCTGTGTAGTAGCATACAGCTCACATGCAGCCCAGTAGAAGTCATCCTTTACATTGGTGTCGCCGTAAGCACCGCCGCCGATTGCCTGATCCAGAGGAGCATACAATTCGGGGTTAGCCTTTGCAGCAGCATAGCTGAGCTTAGCCTGCTTGAGCAGCTTGTCAGCGTAGGTGGAATCGATATCCTTCCACAGACGAGCAGTCTGTGCTGCGGTTGCAACAAAGTTCAAAGTAGCTGCGGTGGACGGGGGCTTTACGATACGAATGGTGCCCCACTCTTCAGCATAGTCGTTAGGACGAACGCCCAGACCGGTCCACTTATGGTCGTGGAGCTTGTGGAATACCATGTTCTCATACTTGCCGGTGTCAGCACCGCCGTATTTAGATGCATCATAGGTCATCTTGTAACCGGAGGGAACGATCATTTCCATCATCCAGTCCATCTCGATCTTGGTCTCGTCCAGGATATCCGGAATCTTGTTTCCGTTCTCAGGAATTACAACTGTGCCGGAGTTATCAGCCCACTTGCTTTCCTTGGAATTGTTGTCGCTGTCCAGTACACGCTCGTACATGTTGTTCAGGGTCCATACGGAAATACCGCCGTTTACAACGTATTTACCGTGGTCACCTGCATCGTACCAGCCGCCCTGACCGTTCAGTGTGCCGCTGCTCTTGTCAACGTCGGAACCGTCAGCCTTGTAGGATTTTACCCACTTAGACTGGATGTATGCAGTATCCGGAACGTGACCTGCAACGTGAACCAGATCAGACTTGGACTCGTTCATGCCTGTAGAAGTAATGTACTTCTCCTCCAGGTCAATACCGGAACGGTTCTGGTAGAAGTAGTTTACAGCGTCTGTCAGAATGCCATCGTAAACGTCATTACCAATCTTAAAGGAATAGCTTCCCTTGCCGCCGCAGGAAATGGTGTAAGTACCAGCAGTGGTGAAATCAGAGAAATCCAGAACCTGGATGTACTGCTGAGAATCATCATCGTATCTGGTCTCAGAAGAAGTACCGGTGTATACTTCCTTGCCAGAAGCATCCAGCAGAGAGAACTTCTGAGCAGCAGTGCCATTCTCTACAACAGCAGTTGCCTGCTTCTGCAGTGTGCTGAAGTAACCAACCTGGTTAACACGAACCTGTCCCTCGGGAACGTCCTTCTTCGGGTGCAGAACATCGTAGTCGGTCTTGTCATCTGTCTTGTCGATCAGAGACATGTTGTCGAACTTCAGCTTTGTACCAGCCGGGAAACAGTCTGTGCTCTGGTGCTCACCAGCGCCGCCGAACTGCCATGCCCACTCACCAACTTCAATGTTTTCGGTGCAGGTGAAGGTGGAGTTGATTGTCAGAGTCTTGTTTGCAGTGACCTTCATGCAATTCCACTCGTCGCCGCCGCCCTGACCGTTGCCATAGCCATTGTGCCAAGGCTCACGGTACGGAGAACCGGAGTCACCAATCTTGGTGTAAATCTGACCATCGTGGTCAGCAGTAACCTCTGCCTTAACCTCGTAAGTATGACCAGCTTCCAGGATCAGACCTCTGTGACGGAACTGGCAGTCCCAACGGGACTCACCGCCCTTAGCGGCACCGCCCGGCTCTACGATCTCGATGTTGTATGTACCACCATCGATGTCAAACTTCAGCTTACCAGGACCGGACTCACAGATGTGCCAAGGCAGACCAACACCCTCGTTGAAGTCCAACTGACCAAGCTCCTGACCTGCAAACGCAACCATGGACATGCTCGGAAGCATAGCTGCTGTTGCATTCACAAGAACACAGGCAGTTACCGCACTGGCGGTAACAATTTTGCCGATTTTCTTTTTCAGCATTTTTTACCCTCCCATAAAAAATAAGAAATTATATAACGGGGACCAGCACAGGTCCCGCCGTTATAACGAATGGATCCGGACCGGCCTGCTTCCATCGAGATATACAGTCTGGAATCAGTTTCGGTGAAAAATAAACAGTATTTTTCTTTTATCCGTAGTTCTATTATAGTGTATCTATACAATTTTGTAAAGGGGGAATCCGAACTTTGTCAACTTCTTATAAACTCAACAGCAGATATTTATACAAAATGACCAATGTCAAAAAAATATTTATGAGGCAGTCAAAATCACATGAAAAAAATTACCCGATGTATATACATCGGGTAATTCCTGCTGATTTTCTTAGGAAAGCAGCTTCCGTGCAAGCAGCACACAGTCGCTGACTGTCAGCGCTCTGTCCTGATTCATATCTGCATTCACGCCGCCCTTTGCAGTGATCTCTGCCTTCTTGACCATAAACTGCTTAAGCAGAACGTAATCCTGCACGTTCACCTTTCCATTGCAGTCCACATCTCCAAGCAGCACATCCTCCTCAGAGGTGGTGGTCACAGCCGGGTTATCATCCGGTGTGGTGCCGTCCGGCTCTACGCCGTAGATCAGCTTACCGGAATCATACATGGTAATCCGCTCTGTCTTGACACATTCGTTGCCGGACTTGCCCAGACCTTCAAAGGAGTAGTCGTTGGTAGCATCCCAGCACTTGGATGCATCCGGAACGGAAATCCGGAACTGCAGCTCAGCCTGATGCTCGGACTGACCGGAGGGGCAGATCACTGTGCCGTCCGGATAAGTGATCTCTACATAATATACATTGCCATCATACTGGATGGGCTTGGAGATCTGGGTGGTGCTGTACTCATCGTAACCGATGCGGACAGTAATATCATCCACAGTCAGACCAGCCGCCAGAATCTCGGAGATATCAAAGTAGTACCGGTAGGACAGATTCTTGATCAGACGAGCCGGCCATGCGGAATGGTTGGTAGCCAGAACCTTGACCTCTGTGTAGCTCTCACTGCTCTGGTTAACTGCTGCTTCAATGAAGAATTCATCCCACTTGGGTGTTTCCTCCGGCGGGAAATTGGTCAGCTGCTCGCCGCCGTACTTCTGGATCATTGCACAGAGTGCAGCGGTATAGCCGGCGTTGTAGTCAATGGCAACCTCTGTGTTCTCATAGCTGTTCACCTTGTCATTGAAGGTGCCGGACTGACCGGGGCCACCCACCAGGGCGCCGTACAGCACATGCGCATATTCCTTTTCCTCACCCAGCATGGTCCACTGGTCATCCCACACACCGCTGGAAGTTCTGTGGTGCCAAGCCTTCGGATAGGTATCCCCCATACCGATCACATAGCTGAACTTGCTGTCATTGTCGCCAAAGCAGTAGTTCATCTGCGTATCTGCAAACTGGGTGTACTTGTCTGCATCCGCCGTGCCGCTGAACAGCTCATCCGCAGCCACATATGCCATGAAAGCAGTGGTGGTAGCGTGACGGAGGGAGCCCCAGTTGGTGAGCCACGCAAGCCCGTCCGGTGTGTGATTGATCTGCTTGCCGCCGTAGCCGGTGGTCCAGTATTCCAGATGCTTCCGGAACTGTTCCTTCCAGGTGGCATCACCGGTATTCAGTGCATACAGCAGCGTACCGCCCTGCTGCACATCGTCCCAGCACATGCCCCAGGTGTACTTCATTTCTGTGGACTGGTCTTCCTTGCCCAGATTCGGGATATAGTCGGATTCGCAAAGATCCAGATACTTCTGCTCTCCGGTTGCCTTGTACATCCAGTTTGCTGCCCAGAAAAGTTCATCATAGAAGTGACTGGAGGGGTACATGTCATCGGAGGCGGGGGTGTTCTTGTGATCCCGGGTGGTATCAGCGATCTTGAAGCAGTTTTCCGCATGCTCCAGATAGGTCTTTGCCAGCGCCGGATCAGAATCCTTGAACACCAGGTAGCCGGCTGCCAGAGCTGCTGCCATTTCGCCGGTTACGTTGCTGTCCTTGGTGGTGTAGTAGGGACGCTCGGTCTCCCCCTGCATCAGCTCGTACTTTCTCATATAGACCTCTGCGGAGCCCCACCACTTGTGGTCAAAGCCGATCTCGCCGATCTGGTATACGACCTCGTCACCCAGATCACAGCCTACCAGGAAGTCCAGGGAAAACTGCAGGTTCTTGCGGTACATGTCCAACAATCCCGCATCCTTCAGACCCTGTTCATACTCCAGCACGCCCCATGCCAGCATGGCAGAGGAATATGCATTGGTCAACGCAAACTTGATATGGTCGCCGGCATCAAACCAGCCGCCTGTCACATAGTCGTTCATCATACAGTCCGCACGCCAGGAAACCTCATTCCAGTCCGCCAGAGGGCCGGACTGCTGCACCTGGTAGAAAAACAGGGATTTCTGCATCGCCTCCACATAATTATATGTGTTGGCAGCAGAAGCCACCTGGATCTGCAGCAGTGCAGACTTGGGTGCAGCTGCGATGGTACCGCAGATTGCACCGGTGGTCAGCAAAGCAGCAAGCCATTTTGCCTTCAAATTCATAAAATTCTCCCCTTCATTTGCATACAGGCAATGCTCCGCCGATTCACCCAAAGGGCTTCAGATGCACAGCCTGCATTTATACATAATACTATGGTATAACTTTACCGCATAATTCCGTCTTTGTCAAGGGCAACACCGCATAAAGATTGTGCGGCAGACATACCAACAGTTTTTTCGTCAGATTGCACAGAAACGAAACCGAAATACCAGCGTATTGCACGGGATTTCTGTGTGATATGACGGAAAACTCCTTGTTACATCTGCCGCATAAACTGTACGGTGTCGCTTAAATTATGAGAAGCTCCAGCTGTCGAAGGTAACATCGCCGCTGAATACAAAATACAGATCCTTGTTTCCGCTGACGCTGTTCACAACAGGAACGGTGATCTCCTCCGGCGTACTGCCAGCCTTGATCTCTGCATAGGTGACCACATCGCCGTTTGTTCCGCCGGTGCAAACCTTGATGACTGCGCCGGATTTGGAGCATGCCTTTACAGTCAGAGTCTTTGCGCCGTTGGAGAAGTTCACGCCGGATACCTTTGTCCAGCTGCCCTTGGTTCCGGTCACTGTGGTATCGGACAAGCCGTTTACGGCAATGCCCTGGGACTGATTGGACATAGTCTCAGCCTGAACTGTTGTGTAGGGGTTCAGGGATTCTATCTGCTTTACGCCTGTATGAGAGCCTGCGCAGGTGATGGAGGTGCCGTTTACAGTTGCCTCGCTAATAGAAGGCGAACGATAATTGTAGCCCTTGCCGCCATTGACGCCCATGCGGATCTCCAACTGACGGGTGTGGTAGAGTACGTAATACTTGCCCTTGAACTCAATGATGGAATGGTGGTTGTTCCCATTATTGTCCAGGCCCTGTGCGCCGGTATTCCGGAATACGGGACCCTGGTAGGTGTAGGGGCCAAGGGGATTGGTTGCGGTCATGTAGCCGATGTCGGCACTGTTGAACTTCTGACCGGCAGGTACGCTCCAGTTGTGGCAGAAGGAATAAACCCATGTGCCGTTGATCTTAATAAGACTGGAATCCTCAAACAGATAGGGAGGATTCAAAGTGGTTGGCGTGCCCACGATGGAGGTCATATCAGAGCCCAGTTCCACGATTCGTGCCGTGCCGGGATCTGCGGATTTCCCCTCCGGAACGCCGCCGCCGAATGCCAGATAGCCCTTGCCGGTTTCCTCGTCCACATATACAGCCGGATCAAAGAGCCAGGTCACATTGCCGCAGTTGGGGGTGCTTCTGGAGATCAGTTCCTTGCCAATGGGATCTGTCCAGGGACCCGTAGGAGAATCCGCTGTCAGAACACCGATGCCGGAACCATTGTTCGCAAAGTAGAGGAAGAACTTTTCCTTGCCGTTGATGGTCTTGTGGCATGCATCCGGTGCCCAGGAGCAGGATGCCCACTTGGCAGCGCCATTGGTGGTTCTGCCGTTTTTCCCGGCAACCGGGATTGCGCCGTGATCCGTCCAGTTTACAAGATCAGCAGAGGACAGGCAATTAATGGTGCCTACGTCATAGCTGTTTTCCTTCATATTGCCGTTGGAATCATACTCAAAGGCATCATTGGTGGTGTAAACGTAGATCCGACCGTTGTATTCCATCCAGCCAGGATCTGCACCGAACCGCTGGGTAAAGAGAGGATTGTTCTCCCCATCCTTCTTGAAGCTGGTTGCAGGAGTTACCCCTGCGAACAGCTGCTCCATAGCAACTGTATCAATGGGCTTGGTTTCAATGGGGAATTCCTTGATCTTGCCGATCAGGAAGCTCTGGATCAGTACCGCGTCAGCCACAGTGACATCACCGTCCTGGTTCACATCTGCCGCAAGCTTTGCATAATTGTCTGTAAAGCCCTTGATGAGTCCCCGTCTTTCCAGAGCCAGATCTGCGCCATTGATTTTGCCGTCAAAATTCAGATCCCCCCGGATCACGGTTTTACCTTCCCCAGCGCCCTCGATCACAGTGCCCGCCACTGCGCCGATTGCTTCATCCACATAGAAGTTATTGGAGGTTTCCGCTGTCTCGATATACAGCTGCAAATTGGAGGCATCCGCCGGGATCGTGTAATTGGTGTTGCTCAACTGAATCCACTGTCCCTTGATGGCGTGCCCCTCTGCAACGGTGGAATACTGGGTATCTCCGTTGGCATCCGTATACTGTAACTTCATAAAGAAGGTGTCCGTATCGCCGCCGTCAAAGTACATGACATTAGCGCTGAAGCTGTATGCATTGCCTGGCTGGAATGCACGGGTATTCAGCGTACGGCTTGCGCCGTTCCATGCTGCCGTTCTGCTCTGTACCAGCAATGCCTCGCCGCCGGCATAGGCAGTCCGTCCGCTGGTCATGACCTCTGCGGCACCTCTGCCTTCCCACTCATCCGTATCACCCTCAAAGGTGCTGTGGAAGTACCAGCCGTTCGCATCCGGCTCCACCGGCTTTACCTCGCCGGTATACTTGGTGCCATCCCCCCATTCAGACCGGGGGATCATGGAGGTCAGCGTGGTGTAAGCCAACTTGGGCTGATTGTTGGTATCATAAAGCAGGGGCGTGTTTTCAGATTTGATCCAGGTATTTGCATCATTGGGTCCCCAGATGCACACTGCGGTCACTCTACCGTCGGAGGAAGGATTCTTGTTCCAGTCCATAGCCGCCTGGAAGATCGCCTTGTATTTGTCCGCCTGCTGCTGGGCAGTAAACTTGCCGCTTTCGGTGGAGATATCCAGCTCCGTGATCTGTACATCACAACCGATGGACAAATACTTTTTCATGGCAGTAATGTAGTTGGCTGTACCGGAAAAGCCGCTGGCATCTGCATTGATGTGGGACTGCATGCCTACGCCGTCCAGCAAGCCCTTTTCATACAGGGACTTGCACATATTATAAATGCAGTCACGCTTGTGATCCCAGTACTCGTTATAATCATTGTAGTACAGATCACAGCCCTCCGGCGCATACTTTCTTGCATAGGTAAAGGCTTTTTCTACAAAGCTGTTGCTTCCATAAATCTGTACCCAGGGAGACTTGCCGTTGCCGTAGCCAGGCTCTCTTGCACCGCCGTAATTAGCAGTACGATTAGAATCATCGCTGACGCACTCATTCGCCACGTCATATGCATACAGATTCAGATCCGGATACTGTGTCTTGATGGCATTGAATAAATTCTTGATGTAGCTTTCCATCCGGGCATCCATAGTTGCAGAATTGACATAAGCACCGGACGCATTGAAGCCCTCCTTGAACACCCACTCCGGGCTCTGACTGTGCCATACCAGCGTGTGTCCACGCATGCCGATCTGATTCTGCACGCAGAAGTCCATAATGGCTGCACAGCTGTTGAGAGAGACAGCTACATTTGTACCGCTGGACTGGGACTGTACCATGGTAGCATCCGGCTTTGTTTCGTTTTCGCACTCGATGCTGTTGTAATCCTTGATGATATTTGCTGTGATCGCAGAATTCTTAATGGTTCCGCTGTTGAGAATATTGCCCACCCGGAAGTAATCCGCAAACTCGTCCTTCAGACCCTTTTCAGCAGTTGCTGCATACACGGTCTGGTTATTCTTTTTGCCGGTGACCTTTACATTGTCAAATGCAAAGTCATTGGCGCTTTCGGTGGTAATAGTCAGCCGGAATTCATAGCTGTTCTCCGGTGCCTTGTAGTTGGCGGACAAAGTAGTCCACTCTCCTGCCTTCACCGCCTTGGAATCCAGTTCCACGATGGTCTGCTCATCGGTTTCCTCATCCAGGCAAAGCAAGGACAAGTGGAACACCTCATCCGTGGGACTGTAAACCTCCACGCTGTAGTTGTAGTCCTTGCCGCCCTCCAGGTACAGGCCCTTGGAAGAGCTTGCGCCGTCTGACAGACTGGTTCTGCCGGTTACCAGCATACCCCGGGAACCATCCACGCCAACACCATACTGGGCAGTCAGTTTGACAGCATCCGCATTGCCGTACCAGCCGTCATAGTTGGCCTCAAAGTCATTGCTGACCAACTCTGTGGCATAGGTCTTTGCCGGCATGGGCGGCAGATAGGACAGAACCCCTGCGCAACAGAGCATTGCCGTCATGCCAGCGGCAAATTTTTTAACGTTCATTCATATTCCTCCCCCGTGAAGTTCGACAATATCTTTTCTGATATGTGATCTTTTTTATTGATTATACCAAATGTATTGACCGCCGTCAATGAAGTTTTATGCTGTAATCATTTCAGTTTTGTGCTAACACTATAAAATACAATACGATATTGACAAAGTGTAAACATTGCGTTATGATATGAAGACAACAGGGAGGGATCAACATGCGAATGGATGAACTGGGATATCACCACCGTCACGGATTGGATTTTAACATTGAGCGACCCCAGGGTGCGGGAGACTGGCTCCTGCTTCTGATCAAAACACCAGCAATCTTTCAGATCGAAGGAGAGGAGATCCACGCAACCGCAGGCTCCTACATTTTATATACATCGGAATATCCGCAATTTTACCGGACAGATCCGAAGCATGGGGAATACATCGACGACTGGATGCACTTCGGTCCGGATGAACAGGAACAAGCACTGATCAAGCACTATGAAATTCCTCTGAACAAGCCTGTTTGCCTGGGGGATATCACCGGACTGTCCATGCTGATGCGCACCATGTGTCACGAGTTCTACTCCGCACACACCCACCGGGTGGATACGGTAAACGCTTATTTTCACATTTTGCTCAATAAGCTCCATGAACAACTGGAAAGTCTGGCACCGGTTTCGGTCTTTTCCGAATCCAACTATGGTGAGCGGCTCATGTGGATCCGGGAGTGCATCTTCCGGCGGCAGGGCTACACCTGGAACATTGACGACATGGCAGCGGATCTGTCGCTGAGCCGTTCCCGCTTCCAGCATCTGTACTCGGAAACATTTGGCACAAGCGTCACCCAGGATATCATCACCAGCCGGATCCAATTTGCAACGGAGCTGCTGAAAAACCCGGAAATCCCCATTGAAAAGGTCGCAGAAATGTGCGGTTACGCCAGCGCATCCTACTTTATCCGCCAGTTCAAAGAGCAGACCGGCAGCACACCATCCCAATTCCGGAAAAAGATATAAAAGGGCAGGCTTTGATAAGCCTGCCCTTTGCCTTATATTTTTTTGATCTTGGCGAAATTCGCCATCAGCTTTTTCTTGCCCACCTTGTCGAACTCAATCTCCAGCAGGGCATCGTTTGCCATTTCCCGCACGGTCAAAATCGTACCATCCCCGAAAATGTTGTGGTGGATCCGATCCCCCTGGGCGTAATGGACGCTCTGCTCTCCGGTGCCTGCCTGGGATTTTTGCTTGGCAAGCTGTTGCTGCAGGGAAATAGAATGCACGGCAGTGACCGCCGGTTCCTTCACATTCCGTGCGGAAACCGTATTGTCGTGCTTTTCGATCAATTCCGGGTCGATCTCCTTGAGGAACCGGGAGGTGAGATTCCGGTTGGTGGTACCGAACAGCATACGCTGCGCCGCACTGACCAGATACAACTGCCGCTTGGCACGGGTGATGGCAACATACGCCAGCCGCCGTTCCTCCTCCAGGGATTCTTCGCTTTCCATGCTCCGCACGCCGGGGAAGATCCCATCCTCCATACCGATCAGGAACACGGTATCATACTCCAGACCCTTGGCAGAGTGGATGGTCATCAGAGTCACCGCATCGTCCGCTTCCTCGTTCCGATCCTGATCCGTGTACAGGGAGATTTCCTCCAAAAAGCCGCTGAGCGTAGGCTCCTCTGCCCCTTCCATATAGGTCAGCAGAGTGGATTTCAACTCCTCCACGTTTTCCAGCTTGGTAACGCCCTCATCCCCCATTGCGGTCAGCATCGCCTTATAGCCGGTTTTCTCCAGCAACAGATCAAAGAATTCATCCAAAGGCAGTGTTTCCGCCGCTTCTGTCAAAGCATCAAACATTTTCGCCACACTGCGCAGGCTTGCTGCTTTTTTCGACAGAACCGGATAATCCCCTGCGTTCCGCAGCACCTCCATGGGGGACAGCCCCAGATCCCGGGTGATATCGTCCAGCATGGACAGGGTGGCGTCCCCGATGCCCCGCTTGGGCTCGTTGATGATCCGGCGGAACCGGAGCATATCATTGCTGTTGTCAATGACGCTTAAATATGCGGTAATATCCTTGATTTCCTTCCGGTCAAAGAACCGCATGCCCCCGTATACCCGGTAGGGCACACCGCTCTGCACAAAGGCACGCTCCAGCATATTGGACTGGGCATTCATCCGGTACAGTACCGCATGGCTGCTGTAGGTACTCCCCTGCTGCACATGCTCCAGAATGGTCTGTGCCACAAATTTCGCCTCGTCCATTTCGTTCATGGCACGGTACCAGTAGATCTTGCTGCCCTTGTCCCCCTGGGTCCACAGCTTCTTTTCCTTCCGGGAACGGTTGTGCCGGATCACCGAGTTTGCCGCATCCAGGATCGTACCGGTGGAACGGTAGTTCTGCTCCAGCCGGATCACCTTACTGCCGGTAAACTGCTCCTCAAAATTCAGGATATTTTCAATGGTAGCACCCCGGAATTTGTAGATGCTCTGGTCATCATCTCCCACCACGCACAGGTTCTGATGGGCAGCGGACAGCAGGCTCACCAGCCGGAATTGCGCCTGGTTGGTGTCCTGATACTCATCCACCAGAATATACTTATACTTACTGCGGTACTTTTCCAGTGCATCCGGGAATTCTGAAAAGATCTGCACGGTGAGGCGGATGATATCATCAAAATCCACCGCATTGGATTTCTTCAATCGGTTTTGATACTCCCGGTAGATCTTTGCAATGGCAAGCCGCCGGTAATCCCCGGATGCCTGTGCCTCCAACTGGTCGGGATCCAGGAGCTTGTCCTTGGCACGACTGATCTCTCCCAGAATGGACTTGGGGGGGAACTGCTTTTCGGATATGTTCATATCGGACAGGCAGCCCTTGATGATACGCTGGCTGTCGTCAGAATCGTAAATGGTAAAGCTTCGGTCATACCCCAGCCGTTCGATCTCCTGCCGCAGGATCCGCACGCATGCGGAATGAAAGGTCGCCGCATGTACATCCCGCCCCTGCTCCCCAAGCATAGCTTCCAACCGGGATTTCAGTTCCCCTGCCGCCTTATTTGTAAAGGTGATGGCAAGAATATTCCATGGCCGGATAGGCGCAGATGCAATCACATCCCGCAGCCGGTCAATATCTGTTTCCCTACCATCCACATAGCCCTGTAAAAAATCCAGATCCTCCTGAGAAACCGTCCGCCCACTTTCGTGATAGGCATTTCCGAAGTAAACCATATTGGCGATTCGGTTGACAATAACGGTTGTTTTGCCGCTGCCCGCCCCCGCAAGCACCAGAACCGGTCCGTTGACTGCAAAAACCGCTTCCTGCTGCATTGGGTTCATCTTGCCGAAAAAACGCTCCAATGCTGACCGCTTTAGTTCATCATAGGATCTCATAGATATCAAACAACTCCTCAAAACTCTCAAAAACTGCCTTGAGTCTTCTCCTCTCAATGCATGCCTTTAATTATAGCACATTTTGCTGACTGTGAAAAGCCCCATTTTGATTTTTGTTTATAATTCCTCAACTTTTTTCACATACTATCTGCATACCACGCAGAATGTAGCAGAGCATCTCATCTGCCTTCCTGCGGCATCACAGAAAAGGAGTCGCAACAACCTATGAAACGTGAACAATGGTCCTCAAATATGGGCTTTCTGCTTGCCGCAGCCGGCTCAGCCATCGGATTAGGAAACCTCTGGAAGTTTCCATATGTTGCAGGCAGCAACGGAGGTGCCATCTTTCTGATCCTCTATCTGATCCTGCTGATCCTGCTGGGCGCGCCTCTGCTGCTGACAGAAATGGCTGTGGGGCGTGCCACCAGGCTCAATGCCATCGATGCCTGCAAAGCCATCCACCCACGCTGGGGCTTTGTAGGGGCGGCAGGGGTAGTAGGCGCCTTTGTGATCCTGTCCTATTACAGCGTCATCGGCGGCTGGGTGCTGAAATATCTATTTGCCTATCTCCGACACAGCAGCCTTGGGGATGCGGATACCTATTACACCGGCTTTATCACCAAGCCTCTGGAGCCGGTGCTGTGGCATCTGTTGTTTGCCGCATGCTGCTTTGGGATCGTAGCATTCGGCGTGTCCAAGGGCATCGAACGGATCAGCAAAATCTTTCTGCCGGTGCTGCTGATCACCCTGATCGGCATCGGCGGCTATGCCCTGACTCTGCCCGGTGCCGCACAGGGACTGCGATTTCTGTTCCTGCCGGACTTTTCCCACATTCAAAGCTTTTCCGACCTCGGTACGATTCTGGTGCAGGCAATGGGGCAGGTATTTTTCAGTCTCAGCATCGGCATGGGGACTCTCATCACCTACGGCAGTTATCTGGACAAGCAGGCGAATCTGCAAAAAAATGCAGTCATGATCCCCTTGTTTGATCTCATCATCGCCCTGCTTGCAGGCATCGCCATTCTACCCTGCGTCTTCTCCTTTGGGCTAGAGCCTTCCGCCGGATCGGGACTGCTGTTTCGTTCTCTGCCCTATGTGTTTGACCACATGACCGGGGGCAGGTGGCTTGCCATTGCATTTTTCGTTCTGGTGTTCATCGCCGCCGTCACCTCCGCCATTTCCCTGTTGGAAAGCATCGCCGCCTTTTTTATTGATCGTCTGCATTGGCACCGGATCTCCGCTTCCGGTCTTGCCACTCTGTGCTTTGCCCTCATCGGCGTGGCAAATTCCCTTTCCATGGGAGTATGGAGCGACTTTACCCTGTTCGGCATGTCCTTGTTTGATCTGATGGTATTCCTGTCGGACAATGTGCTGATGCCCATCGGCGGCTTTTTCCTGTGCATCCTGGCAAGCCGGATCTGGGGCTTCCCGAAGCTACTGCAGGAGATTTCCTCAAACGGCACCTACCCAGTACGCTTTCCCAGTATCCTCCGGTGGATCCTCAGATGGATGGCGCCGGCTATGATCCTTGTGATCTTTTTCGTTTCCCTGCTCTGACGCAAAAAGAGCGCCGATCCGACGATCAGCGCTCTTACTGTGATTTTGTTCAGAATCAATCCGCCTCTTCAATGCCGGGCAGATCCTGTCCCCCATCTCCCGGATTGCTGCCGGGTTGTGCGGGCTGGGACGCAGGCGGCGGTGCAACGGTGGTTCCCGCTGTCGGTGCAGTGGTAGCAGCCGGCGGCGCTGTAGTTGTCACTGCCGGATTGTCCGCATAGGTAATCACGAACTTGTAATCCGTGGTCAGGTCAATGGTTTCACCAGGTTCTACACTGGTCTTGATCACTGCGCCGGTGGCGTAATTGTAGTTGACAGCCGGTGTGGAGGTATGATTCTTGATGCCGATCTTTTCGATCTCCGCAATGTAGGCGGAAAGGGTAACACCCTTGAACTCCGGTACCTTCACCTTGGACGGTCCAAGACTTACCTTTACGTCCAGGGTATCGCCGCTCTTGAAGTCCTCCCCTTCCTTTACGGACTGCCAGATGATCTGCCCTACCGGATACTCATCGCTGTACTCCTCCGCAATGCAGTTCAGCTCGATCCACTCTGCCAGATCTGCCTTCTTTGCCTTGTAGTCCATACCCACTACATTGATCATCACGGAGTCATACTCCTTGGTGGCAGTCACAGCCTCTGTGGTAACGGTGACAATATCACTCAGAGAACTGCTTGTGCCGCTGTTCTGGGAAATCACCTGGGAATCACTGTCCCGGAACACCTTTGCCAGTACCAGGGCAACAATCAGAATCACTGTAATCAGCAGAATCCCGATGATCATAGGTACCTTCACCTTATCAAAGGCGCTGACCGCAGATTTGCCATCCTTCAGATCCTCGTAATCCTCATAGTCTTCGTATACTTCTTCGTCCTCATATTCCGGCTCCGGCTGCGGCTCATATTTGGGAACGGGAGGCGGTGTCACGGCGGTACGCTGGGCAGTTTCCTCCTCCGTCTCCTCAAACAGCCGGGTCACAAGCTCGGTAATGGTCTGGGTACGCTCATCGCTGTTCAGCGCCAGACCGTCCATAATGGCTCTGGACACATGCACCGGAATGCTGCCGCTTAACTCATGGGGAGCGCAAAGATTGTCATTGTCCAGCCGACTGGGAGCCTCCGTAGGCATGCAGCCAGTCAGGATCCGGTACAGCACCGCACAGATGCCGTATACATCCGTCCATGTCCCCTGCCTGCCGCTGGCACTGTACTGCTCCGGTGCCGCATAGCCCGGAAACAGCTCCGTCTTCAACTCGGTATTGGCGGTGCGCACAGAGGAGATACAGAACGCAGAAAGCTGCAGATTGCCTTTCTCAGTGACATAAATGGTTTCCGGACTGATGCCCCGATGCACAATGCCTGCGTTATGTACCAGGCTCAGGGTGGTGAACAGAGGCGGGAACAGTTTTTTTGCCTGATTCCAGCTCAGCTCTCCTGCATTGTCCTTGAGGAAATCCAGCAGCTTCACACCCTCCGTGTATTCAAACACGGTGTAGGTGGTATTATTCTCTGCAAACAGATCCAGAGTGGGATTGATATGACTCAGATTGCGCATACGGGCAAGGGTCTTGTTCAACTCCGTATACTCCGCCATCAGCGCCTTGTACTGGGCAAGGTTATTATAATTCACACTGATGATCGGCTTGCCCTTGATCCGGGTGCAAAGCCCGATGGGCATATATTCACGAATCAGAACCTTGCAGCAGATGACGGTATCGTAAGCCAGATAGGTAGCGCCCTCTCCGTTATGCCCCAGCAGTACGCCGATCAGATAACGCTCCCGCAGCATGGTGCCAGGCGCAATGTAATCCGGCAGATACGGTGTGCCGTCCTGATAGCCGCAGTGGGGGCAGACAACCTGTTCTCCTTTCACTTCCATGCATCCATAGCACAATCTGTTCTCAGACATGTTCCGATTCTCCTTTACAGTGGTTCTTGCAATTCATCCATACGATCACATTGTTCATTGTATCAGTTATGCCGGGGAATGTCAAATTTTCAGCGTCGCAAACCGGCACAGCCGGGATAATTGTATTTATTCTGTAATCTTTTTTATCGTTTCTCAATATTCCCAACCGGATCATGCTCCTATTTTGTAACCTCTTTCTCGAAGGCAAGCAAATCTGTTAAAACATTCACCCTTTCGTCCGAAACTGCAAGCACCTGATCGTCCTGCACCTGTACCCGGATCTGATAACAGAGCATATCCTTGCTGTCTCCGTCCTTGTAGCAGTAACGGAAGCAGTATTCAGCAGCACTGGCATCCATCCGGTAGGTGATGGTGTAGGGATCCAGCCCCAGTACGTTCAGCATTTCCGCCTTGGAGGTACCCTTCACCAGATCCGTCAGCAGAATATACCCGGACTTTTTCTGCCCCAGAATGCTGTCCTCCAGCACTGTGTAATTGCAGTACCGGACGGTGGAAAGCCTGCCGGTGGCATCGGAGGTACAGAAGATCGCCCACTGGGGGATCTGAATACCGCACACAGAAACACGCTTCTCGCTTTCCATTAACGCATTGTACTTACCCACATCCGTTAAGTACCCGCAGGCAGGGGTGGTATACAAGGATACATCCGCATGGGACTGGGCATCGGAAAGGGATGCTCCCAGTCGCTCCGACAGCAGCGCCGCATACCGGACCCCGTCATTTCTCCTGTGCCGCAGCACCAGTACGCCCACAAGAATTCCCACTGCGATCAGCAGTACCAACGCTCCGATGAGCCAGAATTTCAGGGAACGCCGCCGTTTCCGGTGAATCTGCTCCACCAGCTGCTCCGAGCCCTCCGGTCGCTTTTTAGATTCCTTCGTTTCCTCCGGGTTGGTTTTTGCATCCTTTTCCATCATTCTTCTCCTACTTCAGAATCAGTCCCCGATCCAGCATTTCCTGTGCCGCCAGCAAAATGCCAATCCTGCCGCTGGCGTAGGTAATGCCGCCCTGCATCCAGACTGCGTATGGTTCCCGCATGGGTGCATCCGCAGAAAGCTCAATGGAAGCCCCCATGGTGAATGCCCCTGCCGCCATGATGACCTGGCTGGTATAGCCGGGCATGTCCCAGGGCTCCGGTGTTACAAAGGCATCCACAGGGGCGCCCTTCTGCACGCCCTGACAAAAGGCGGTCAGCAGCTCCGGAGTGCCAAACCGGATGGCGGTGATGATATCCCCCCGGGTCTCGGACAATGCCGGATAGCTGTCAAAGCCCATGAGCCGGAACAGCTCCGCAGCAAAGGCAGCGGTTTTCAAAGCATTTGCCACTACATCCGGCGCAAAGAACAGCCCCAGGAACATTTCCTTGTTCTGATGCAGGGTACAACCCACTTCCTTGCCCATACCCACGCAGGTGAGCCGATAGGAGCAAAGCTCCACCAGATCCTTTCTGCCGGCAATGTAGCCGCCGGTCTGGGCAATGGATCCCCCTGCATTCTTAATCAGAGAGCCGATGATCAGATCCGCCCCCACAGAGGTAGGCTCCCTGCGCTGGACAAATTCCCCATAGCAGTTGTCCACCATTACAATGGTATCCGGGCTGACCCGGCGCACGGTCTGCACGATCTCCTGGATCTGTTCCACCGTATAGGCAGGCCGCAGGGAATATCCTCTGGAGCGCTGGATATATGCTACCTTTGCCCCGGGCACAGCCTGTGCAATGGCATCCAGATCCGGCAGCCCCCCACCGGTCAAAGGCACCTCTCCATACTCCACGCCGTAATCCATGAGAGAACCGTTCCCGGGGGTGCCGCTGATGCCGATCACTTCCTCCAGGGTATCGTAGGGCTTACCGGTCACTGCCAGCAGCTTGTCCCCGGGACGCAGCACCCCGAACAAAGCAACGGACAGGGCATGGGTTCCGGACACAAAAGTGTGCCGCACCAGAGCATCCTCCGCATCCAGCACCTGGGCATACACCTTATCCAGGGTCTCTCTGCCAATGTCCCCGTATCCGTAGCCGGTACTGCCGTAAAAGCAAGGCTCACTGACCCGGTTTTTGATAAAGGCGGCAAGCACCTTTTCCCCGTTGTAAGCGGCATTGGCGTCGATCTCCGCAAATTTCTGCGCAGCGATCTGCTCCGCCTGTTCCGCAAGCTGCATAATGCGAGGGTCAATCCTGAAAAAATCAGACATTAGTTCAACTTTCCTTTCTGCATGGCTTCCGGGTCATGCTCCGTGCGCTCCAGCACATATTCCGTTTCCAGAGGGCGGAAGCCGATCTCCGTATAGAAGCTGACCCGGATATCCAGTGCCATCAGCACTGCATGCTTTCCGAACTGCTCCAGAAATCCTGCCAGCCAGCGAAGAAACTGCCGGGCATATCCACTGCCTCTGGCAGCTGCACGGGTGGCAACCTGGGCGATCAGCACCTCATTGTCCACATCATACAGGATGGTGGCAGTGGTGGAATTTTTATAAGTAAATACCTTGCTGACCCCTCTGCGGAGCCGATGGGACACATCCGTCAGCCACAGATCATGGGCAATCAGATGGGGGAAGCCCTCCCGGAGGATATCATAGGCATCGTCCAGTCTGGGAGCAAAATCAATTTCGTATTCGTCAAAATCCTCCGGCAACCCGGTGGAGGTCAGTTCAAACACCGTCCGGTGCAGGGGGAGATACCCCTCCGTCTGCATCAGGTACTGCATCAGATTTGCGGTAGTCTCCACCCGGAAAGGCTGATGCATGGCAATGAACATCTGGATTTCCCGGGCAAGCTCCGTCAGATCCTCCTTGGTAGGATCCATATAGATGGTCAGTGTGGCGTTGAACAGCAGCGCATAGCCGGTTCCGGCACCCTCTATGCGGAAAAAGCGGCAGAAATCATACCCCACCCCATAGGCACGCAGATAGGTGTAGATCCATCTGCCGTACCGGTTGGTTTTCAGGCACCCACAATCCAGCTGGGATGCCTCTGTCAGCTGCCGGATCATAGCTGCCGGATCTCTTGCATCATTGCCCCTGCCAGTTGCTCACAGGCGCAAAGATCCTTGTACGCCAACACGCAGGAGGGCGAATGCAGGTATCGGCAGGGTGCGGAAATGGCAAGCGTCCGGACGCCCTTACCGGAAATATGAATGGCGCCGCTGTCATTGCCCCCTGCGATCATGGTCTTGGTCTGCACCGGAATCTGTTCCCGCCGGGCGGTATCGAATGCAAGCCGGTACAGCTCCCGGTCATACAGGGTGCTGCGATCCATAAAGGATACCACAGCACCGCCGCCCAGCCGGCATACCTGCTTTGCACCGGACACGTCCGGAATGTCACTGGCAGTGGTGGTTTCCAGTACAATGGCGTAATCCGGAGCAATGGTATACGCCGCCGCCATCGCTCCCCGGAGACCTACCTCCTCCTGCACCAGGAATGCAAACCAGGTGTCATACTCCGGCTCCTGTTCCAGAAGATCCAGCAAAATGGCACAGCCTGCCCGGTCATCCAGCGCCTTGGAGGCGATCATGCCATCCCCCATGCTCCGGTAGTTGGGCAAAAAATGCACGAAATCCCCGGGACGCACATAACGCTTTGCCTGCTCTGCATCCACCGCACCAATGTCAATGGACAAGGCATCACAGGTGGGTGCCTGATCCCGCTGGGCGGCGGACAGCTTATGCACCGCCTTGGCACCGATGACCCCGGGCAGCGTTGCATCCCCCACCAGCACCTGTCTGCCGATCATAACAAAGGGATCCACGCCTCCTACTGCCCCGAAAGTCAGGCTGCCGTCAGAACGGATACTAGTGACGATCATACCAACCTCGTCCATATGGGCGGAAAGCATCAGCGTTTTCTCCGGGCGCTTTCTTCCCTTGCGCAGCACCAGCAGATTCCCAAGGGGATCCACAGTGCATGTGCCGAGATCGCCAATGGTCTGCTGAATATAGGCACGCACATCCTGTTCATTGCCGGAAGTGCCACACAGGCGGCACAAAGCCTCTAAATGCTTCAGCATGCAGAACACCTCCTAAGATAAGCACACAGGAGCTTTGCGGTCAGTTCCACATCCCGGGTGTCAATAACCTCCACCGGGGTGTGCATGTATTTGAGGGGAATGGACACGGTACATGCCTTTGCGCCCCCCCGTGCCACGCTGAACCGATCCGCATTGGTAGAAGTCAGTCCCTCCATGACCTCCAGCTGATAGGGCAGATTCTCTGCCCGGGCAGCGTCTATGAGGGCATTGCTCACCTCTCTGGACAGGGTGGGGGAAATGCCGATCATGGAACCCTTGCCCAATTCCCCGGTTTCACTGGGCTTATCGTCGGCAGTACAGCCGAAGCTCACATCCACCGCCAGTGCGATGTCCGGATCCACCGTATATGCGGCAATCTTTGCGCCCCGTTCCCCCAGCTCCTCCTGGCTGGAAAAGAGAATGGTCACACTACAGGGCAGTTTCTCCCCCTGCAAAAGCTCCAGCATCCGCAGAATGGCAGCCACGCCGCATCGGTCATCCAGGGCGGCACCAGTCATCCGGTCATCCAGCAGGGGCATGCAGCTGGTGTCAAACTGCACAAAATCCCCCCGGGATACCAGAGCCGAAACCTGCGTCTGGTCATAGCCCGTATCCACTGCCAGATCCTCCATTTTCGGCACGGAAGCATCCTTCCCTCCAGACAAGTGGGGGGGAATGGTGCAGATCACGCCGCCGATCAGCTCCCTGCCATGGATCAGCACGGACTGCGCCGGCATCAGCCGCCGGTCCAGACCACCCACATTGCCGATCCGCAGAAAGCCATTTTCTTCAATATCCGTTACGATCATGCCGATCTGATCGATATGGGCATCAATCAGCACATGGGGCTTGCCAGGCTCCCGGACGCCCAGGTGACCGATCACATTGCCATTTTCATACACCGCATCCGGGCAGAATTCCCGCAGCATCTCCAAAGCGGTCAGAGCTGCCTCTGTCTCATTGCCGGAGACCCCGGACGCATCCGCCAGAGTACGGATCCTCTCGAACAGTTCCATGCTTACAGCTCCTTTACAAGGTTTTTGAAGTGCTGTCCCCGTGCTTCAAAGTTGGGATACAGGTCAAAGCTTGCGCAGGCGGGAGACAGGGTCACGATATCCCCGGGCTGTGCCAGCTCCTTTGCCTTCTGCACTGCTTCTTCCATGGATGCAGCGTGGACGATCTGCAGCTTTGCCGGATCATAGCTTGGATCCTCCGTCACGGCCTTTTCAATTTTCGGAGCCGTCACGCCCATGAGGATCAGAATCTTGACCCGCTGATTCACGGTTTCCGCCATGGGCTCAAAGGGAATTTTTTTGTCATAGCCTCCGGCAATGACGATGAGTCGCTGGTTGAAGGAGCGCAGACCTGCCAGCACACGGGTGGGGCTGGTGGCAATGCTGTCATTGTACCACTTAACTCCATCCAGTTCCCGGACAAATTCGATCCGGTGCTCCACGCCGCCAAAGGTCTTTGCCACCTCTACAATGGTTTCTGCCGGAACCTCACCCCATACGGCTGCAATGGCAGCCAGGTAATTTTCCACATTGTGCAGACCGGGAATGCGGATATCCTCCGCCCGGACGATTCGCTGAGTCTTGCCGGCTTCCGCATAACACAGCCAGCCTTCTGCATCCAGGAAGGTGCCCCGCTCCGGCTTCTGCTGCCGGGTAAACCACAGCAGTCTGCCCCGCACCTGTTCTGCCAGGGCGGCGGTCTGGGCATTGTCCAGATTCAACACGGTTTTGGAATAGGCATTCTGGTGAGCAATCAGGTTCACCTTACAGCCAATGTACTCCTCCATGGTACCATGTACGTCCAGATGGTTGGGGGAAATGTTGGTGATGACCGCCACATCAGGAGAACGCCGCATAGAGATCAGCTGGAAGCTGGACAGCTCCACCACTGCTGCATCCTCCTCCCGGATGGTTTCAATCAAGGGCAGCAGTGCCTTGCCGATGTTGCCGCCCTTATACACCCGGCGCCCGGTTTTCGCCAGCATTTCCGAAATCAGAGTGGTGGTGGTGGTCTTGCCGTCAGAGCCGGTTACGCCATAGATCCGGCAGGGGCAAAGATCAAAGAAGGTCTCCATTTCAGAGGTGATGATGACCCCCTGCTTTCTGGCAGCAGTCAGCGCCGGATTGTTGAAGTACATGCCAGGCGTCCGGAATACGACATCGTAGTTGGTCAGATGCTCCAGGTATCCGTCACCCAGATCAAATTCTGCACCCAGCTCCTTGAATTTTGTATAGGTCTCCCCCATCTGTTCCTCTGTTTTCCGATCACAGATGGTCACCCGGATCCCTTTGCGCAGGAATAGGGCAATCAGGTCATTGTGGCTGACCCCGGTTCCGATAAAAGCAACCTGCTTTGTCTGCATCCAATGAAAATACTGTTCAATCTTTGTCATAACGGTCTCCTGTCGGCAACGCCCTGTCCGGTCATTGTCGCCGCTGATTCCGGCAAGCGGCAGCCGTAATAGAAACATATTTTAGGCAGCACTGCACAAAGCACGCCTGAGGGCTTTGCACAACATCTGCTGACAAATTTTCCGACACATCACACAGAAATTCCTTGCAATACGCCAGTATTCCTGCATCGTTTCTATGGAATCTGCCGAACAATTTGTTGGCGCATCTGTCGCACAATCTTTGTGCGGTGTTGCCTTTATTATTATAGCAAGGATCCCGAAAAAAATCAAGGAGACACGGCAGGATTCCGTTTTTCTCTGTAAAAAAGCAAAAGCGGCATACTCCGATGTGTATACCGCTTATATGCACTTGCATTGCACAAAATGAGAATATCTCCTACAGGATCTCGTCCCCACGCTCCCGAGTCAGTCCATACATCGCCATATCCAAGACCTGGCCGTTCTTGCAGGCATTGCTGCGGAGGATGCCCTCCAGCTGAAATCCTGTCTTTTCCAGCACCCGTCTTGAACCCATGTTAGTGGCAAATGGCTCAGCGTAGATCCGCAGAAGATCCGTTTCGGAAAACAGCCGGGCACAGAGCATACCCACCGCTTGGGTCATGATCCCCTGTCCCCAATAGGCTTCTGCCAGGTAATAACCCAGCTCCGCCGTGCGCCGATGAATATTTTCCTGCCGGAATGCACCGATGCTGCCCACCACTTTGTCATCCACACAGACCGCATAGGCAAATGTCTGATCCGGATCGGCGGACAGCACGGCACGGATGTAATCCTGTGCATCCTGATCTGTGTAAGGATAGGGCAATCCGTCCCGCAGATTGTTCAGCACCTTTTGGTTGGATAGGGCGGCTGCCAGATCCTTTGCATCGGACAGCCGCCACTGCCGGATGGAGATACCCATGTCACACCTTCTCCTGCAAGGGAATCCAGATGCCGCACTCGTAGTCCGGACTTTGCATGTCCCCGGCGGCGTATACCTCCAGCATGGCATTGCCGTTGCGCTGGTACTTCTGCCCCTCACCCGGGTACCACTCCTTCCAGACACGGTCGTTCAGGCTCTGCAGGGAATTTGGCAACGATCCCTTTGCGGAAAACATTGCCTAGTCGCTTTCCGGGAAGGTGTACAGCTCCAGCCCTTCCGGCATTTCACATATCCCTCCTCCGGGGCGATTGTGGTGGGGAACCCGATCAGGGTCAGTGCCGGTTTGTGTGCATAAACCACCTGCATGCGAAACGCTCCTTTCAATATCTATCGATGTACATCACACAATGTGCATCATATTATATCCGATATAGTGATATTTGTCAAGCGCAGTTTCATCCCAGAGCTTCCTGTTCCTGCACCTCCAGCAATGCCCGGCGCATCCGCACCAGATCCCAGCTGTTC